>Ga0308165_1000693_pt1 | contig 55301 bp, 47 predicted proteins | sample PhyWR2_FD_201032 | JGI IMG/M metagenome (GOLD analysis project Ga0308165, IMG submission 201032) | Phyllosphere microbial communities from UC Gill Tract Community Farm, Albany, California, United States - DLSLW.R2 | ecosystem: Host-associated > Plants > Phyllosphere > Unclassified | place: USA... | reverse complement strand
GGGAGAAAGAATATATGTGGGAATTATTTGTAATTCTACTTTCACTTGGGCTGTTAATGTATACAGCTTACAAGGGTTTTTCTGTCATTCTCATGGCACCAATTTGTGCCTTACTCGCGGTTTTGCTCATTAACCCAGCCAATGTTTTGCCGTTTTATTCGGGTGTATTTATGCCCAAAATGGTGAACTTTATTAAAGATTACTTTCTTGTATTTCTACTCGGGGCAATTTTCGGTAAAGTCGTTGAAATGTCTGGAATTGCCGAGTCTATTGCACGAACTATTGTAAGATGGATTGGAGCTAAAAAAGCAATTTTAACCGTTGTGTTATTAGGTGCAATTTTAACATATAGCGGTGTGAGTTTATTTGTTGCTGTATTTGCAATTTATCCTTTTGCCAACCAACTTTTTAGACAAGCTAATATTCCAAAACGTTTAATTCCGGGAACCATCGCGCTTGGTGCATTTACATTTACCATGGATGCATTGCCGGGTACACCGCAAATCCAAAACGTAATTCCAACTACATTCTTTGGTACCAATATTTATGCTGCACCGTTTTTAGGGATTATTGGTGCTATTTTTGTTTTATGTGCAGGTTTGAGCTACTTAGAATGGCGTCGTCGTGCCGCTGCAAAAGCAGGGGAAGGCTTCTCTGGGTTTGGAGTAGACAATACGGCGTCTCAAGAAATTGAAGCCGATATGACTCTGCAAAATAATGGTAGTACAGCTCGTCAGTTTTTAGCATTTGTACCTCTTATTCTCGTTGCTGTAATGAACAAATATTTGTCTAAAGCGATTAAAGAATGGTATCCAAATGGCTTTGATTTTGCTGCCGTCGGCTTAGCTGATTACACTGTAGATGTTGCAAAGACTGGTGCCATCTGGGCTGTTGGTTTAGCGCTTATTGTCGGGATTATTTCTGCAATTTTGTTTGATTATCAGCGTGTAGTGACCAACTTTAAAGAGGGCATTAATGCCAGTATTGGTGGTTCACTTTTAGCAGTGATGAATACAGCTTCTGAATATGGTTTTGGTGCGATTATTGCCTCATTACCGGGCTTTGCCATGATTAGCCATGCAATGAGTAGTACCTTCACTAATCCACTTGTAAATGGTGCGGTAACCACAACGGTTTTAGCGGGTATTACCGGTTCAGCTTCTGGTGGTATGAGTATCGCTTTAAGTGCGATGGCTGAACACTATAACGCTGCAATTTTATTAGCAGGTATTCCACCAGAAGTTATGCATCGCGTGGTTGCAATGGCTTCAGGTGGTATGGATACGCTTCCTCATAATGGTGCCGTGATTACTTTGCTCGCTGTTACGGGTTTAACCCATAAACAGTCGTATAAGGATATTTTTGCAGTCACCGTAATTAAAACATTAGCGGTATTTGTTGTGATTACAGTCTTTACCGTAACGGGTATTGTTTAAATCAGCACGTTATAAATATTAAGGAGTAAATAGATGACTAAACTTTTAGACGGAAAAGTAGCTTTTATTACAGGTTCTGCAAGCGGGATCGGTCTAGAGATTGCCAAGAAATTTGCTCAAGAAGGTGCAAAAGTTGTCATTTCTGATATGAATGCTGAAAAGTGCCAAGAAACGGCAAAGCTACTAACAGAAGAAGGCTTTGAAACATTATCTGCACCATGTGACGTAACTGACGAAGATGCTTATAAACAAGCAATTGAGTTAACTCAACAGACTTTTGGTACAGTAGATATTTTAATTAATAATGCTGGTTTTCAACACGTTTCTTCAATTGAAGAGTTTCCAACCGCTGTTTTTCAAAAGCTAGTTCAGGTCATGCTCACTGGTTCATTTATTGGTATTAAACATGTTTTTCCAATTATGAAAGCTCAAAAATCGGGCCGTATTATTAATATGGCTTCAATTAATGGCTTGATTGGCTTTGCAGGTAAAGCAGGCTATAACAGCGCGAAGCATGGTTTAATCGGTTTGACAAAAGTTGCCGCATTAGAATGTGCACGTGACGGTATTACTGTAAATGCCTTATGCCCAGGTTATGTAGACACACCATTGGTTCGTGGGCAAATTGCAGATTTGGCTAAGACTCGTAATGTTAGTCTAGACAGCGCGCTTGAAGATGTAATTCTGGCAATGGTTCCTCAAAAACGTTTGTTATCTGTTGAAGAAATTGCTGATTATGCAATTTTTCTTGCGAGTGACAAAGCAGGTGGGGTAACGGGTCAGGCTGTGGTTATGGATGGTGGTTATACCGCACAATAATTTAGAGTTTTATAAAAGCCGCTTATTCTTTAATAAGCGGTTTTTTATAAATAAAAGATATGTAAGTTTAGTGTTCAAAACAATGATTTATCTCAACTATAGTTGCTTATAAAAAATCCAATAAAATAAGTTTGTTAAGGTATGAAATTATACTTTAAAGGTATTTAACTTATTTCCAATTTTAAAATTTAATAGAGTATGAGAAAGTAATCTTTACTCTCTTGCTTGATTAGATATTTTTCAGGAAAATTCGTCAATTAAAGGATATTAATTGGCATACAAGTTGCTTTTTAAGCAATAAGTTATTTAGCTAGGTGAAAAGGATATGATATCACTCAGCCAACAGACGGAACTCAATCATTATTCGCGTAAAGCAGAATTTGATGTCCACGATTTGTGGTGAACACCGTCTAGATACAATTTACAAAGACACTCTCGATTTTCACTATGATGGAATGCGTCTGCCTAATAAAAAAATGGCAATTGGCACAATCAGTTATGGTGCAAATGTTGCCATTAACATCTCTAATCTAAAAGCTTATAGCATTAGTTTGCCTATACAAGGTCGACAAGCTCTCAACATTCGTGGCGCTCATTATCAGTCTGATGAAAACAGAGGGCTTATTGTTTCTAATAACGATCAACAAGATTTGATTATTGATAAAGATTGCAGAAAATTTCAGGTGGTTATTCCTGAGCGGAGTATGCAAATTGTTCTTGCAGATCTACTGAACAAACCTATAGAAACTCCTATTATTTTTAATCCTGAAATGCATTTGGACTCGGAGCAACTTATTGGTGCATGGTGGAAAAATATTCAGAATTTTTTACAGCTAAAATCACAATATAGCAATTTTTATGGTTTGCAGATGCTGTCTGAAGACTATGAAAATTTTGTAATTAAGGCGTTATTGCTGTCTCAAGAAAACAACTACTCTGAAGCCTTAAAATCGCTCTCGCATCAGGATGAACCAGCCTATATCCGAAAGGTGCGGAATTTTATTATTGAACATGCTCATGAAGAAATCTGTGCAGAAGATTTGCAACGTCTGGCTGGGGTTTCAAAATCCAAGTTGTACGACGAGTTTCAGCAGTACTACGGTACAAGCCCAATGTCCTATTTGAAAAAGTATCGTCTACAACAAATTTATAAGATTTTGAGTACAACAGGTGCTGATAGAAAAGTGTCTATTTCAAAGCTTGCATATGACTGGGGGTTTAATCATTTAAGTCGTTTTTCTCAAGAATATCGCGAAGAGTTTGGTGAAAAACCAAGTGAAACGAAGGGCAAAATTTTTTAAATATTTAATCTTTTAAGCAATAAAAACCTGATTGAATTAACCCAATCAGGTTTTTTATTTATCTATATATTTTAAATACTATTTTCAAGATTCAATACTTGTTTATTTTTAGATTTCTCATAAATCACTTTTAGGCTAAGTGCAATAAATGAGATGAAGGTTGGTAAAGCGAGAATAAAGAAAATACCGCTTAAACTTAAGTTAAAAGTGAAAATGAGTGAGCCAAAGAAAGCGCCTAAAATTGCACCGATACGACCAATACCATGCATCCACGAAACGCCAACCGCGCGGCACACGGCTGGATAGAAAATGGCTGCAAGTGGTAATAAAGAAGATTGAGCACCAGCAAGTAATGCACCAATTAAGAAAATCGTAATACCCAATAAGAAAATATTTGAACTGACTAAGCCTGCGACAATGAATAGCCCAAAAGCAATTAAATAAGAATATTTAATGACTGTGGTCGGGTTCAGTTTATCCATGTACCAACCCATAATGGTTGCACCAATCACACCACCAAAAGGGAAAATAGCTGCAATTAAACTAAATTGTTGCGTCGTAAAACCAGCTGTTTTTAAAATTGTTGGCATCCAGCTTGTTAAAAGATAAAACACTAAGAGACTCGTAAAGCAGCACAGCCAAAGCATGCTTGAACCCCAAAGGTATTTTCCTAAAACGATTTTAACTGGATTTTCCTCTGATGCCGTTTCTGTTTGAGCCAAGACAAGTTTTACTGGTTCTTGGAATGGATGCCCTTGAATATTTTCTAAAATTCGTTGTGCTTTATCTTGTTGCTGACGCGTAATTAAGTATTGAGTCGATTCAGGTAATTTAAGCAATAAAGCAACCACTAAAATTAGCGGAATACTTCCACCAATAATAATGACTTTGGCCCAGCCATAACTTTCTAACAGATAAGCTGACAGCACACCGCCACAAGAAATACCCAGCATAAAACCGCAACCTGCTAATCCTGTTAGGAATGCTTTACGTTTTACAGGCATATATTCAGAGACAATGGTACTAATGTTTGGCATGGCTGCCCCTAAACCCACACCTGTAATAAAGCGGTAAATCATTAAATCTTGGGTCGAGTCGGCAAAGCCACACAAAATGGTAAATATTGAAAACAAAAGGCTCGTAAAAACAATGACGCCTTTACGCCCAAATTTATCAGACAACGGCCCTGAAATAATGGCACCAATTGACATGCCGACTAAAGCGGCACTTAAAACAGGAGCAAGTTGAGGCTTGGTAATTCCCCAATCATCAAGCAATGCTGGAGCAATAAAACCAATAATTCCTGTGTCTAAGCCATCACAGAAGAAGACAAAAAATCCGAGTATAAAAACCATCCACTGCAATGGGGACAGTTTTTCGCGGTTGATTACCGAATTTGCATCTATCGTTTTCATATGTATTCCTTAACTCATTAAAATTTTCTGCTGTAATTAACAAAGAAACGGTTTTCTGAAAAATCGTTTCCATGCTTAACGTCGTAATTGATAAAGATGTACTGAAGAGCTAGACCTTTGAGAAAAGGCTGTTGAAGGGCATAATTGACAATAACGTTTGCTTCACTTTCTTTGTTTTTTAAGCCATCTGCTGTTTTAAAGTGATCGCCATATACATATTTGAAAGTCGTATTTAAACCAGGAACATAATCTTTGAAGTCATAGCCATAGATGAAGTGATAAGATTTTTCATCCTGTTTGAAGAAACCAGTTGTATTCCAGTTAATAAAATAAGTTTCAGGCAAGAAACCATCAGGTAGCGGGTAGGCAGACTCTCCAATAATTTGCTGATAACCCAAACCAAAGCTGTGATTTTTTACTTTTAGCGTTTCTAATAAGCCTACATTTTGTGCGTCGATGTCAAAAAGATTTCCATTATCTTTGGCATTGAAATATTTGAATTTTGAATTAATTGAAAAATTGGAGTTTTTCCATATGTGGTCCATTCCTACATAGTGTTTATTATATAAATCCTCCATATTTCCAAAGTAATATTCGCCCTTCAACGTAGGCGTGATTTGATAGCGCAGATCTATATAGTTGAGGCCGTCGGAGTAGCCAGTCACGCCCTTTGAAGTAAAAGAAAATCGGTGAAAGTCTTCTTCATTTCGCGGAGATACTTTTTCAATATGGCCAATTTCAGCAAAAAGCTTATCGCTCAATTGAGATTTAAGATTGGTTCCCCAATACGAGGTCAGGAGCTGTCGGCTTGCATCTACAGTGGTTACGGGTAAATCTAGCCATAATTCACCAATGCTCAGTAGACTCTTGTTATAGCCTAACTTTAATGTCGCGCCATATTTTAAATAATCGGATGCTTGAGATTGGGTTGCTTTATCAAAAGGTAATACGGTATCTGCAACATGTTTATCTTGGCTTAAGCGAACCGCATATTGTGCTGAAGCATTTGCTCCAATTTGAATCGGATTACCGCCAATTTCTAACGGCGTGTCGTGCATATTGGAGTTATAAAATAGAGAGACGGATTGTGACCAGCTACCCGTGTCTTTTACATCTGGGTTGTCATAGTTTCTATCTATGTATGCATTTTTTAATGTAAATTTCCATTCTTCATCCGCTGAATAAGCCTGTGTAGAAAATGCACTGCAACATAAAATATTGATGAGCATTAACGTTTTCTGTTGTCCATTAATTGGCCATGGTCGATGCATAAATAAAACGCCTTAATTTAGAAAATGGCTGGGCTTTTCTTATGTAATCAAAGTTATTACATGACTTTGATTGAACTATTTTTAGCCAGTAGTCACTATCCAATAAGTCCTAATCTTCATCCATTTTTTCCAAATTAGATAAAAAACATCATTTTTGTTTTTATATTAAAATATTGAAATTCATTAACTTTATTGTTTTATATAAAAATTCAATACACTCCTTACAGAGCATATTGAATTGGTTTAATTTTTCTATGTTTAGGTAATGGCTATTACGTTTTAGCGTGATGTATTGCTCTGTAAAAACTTCTCGCTGTAAATACGATAGTTTTGCAAAGATTGCTCATCTAACCAATTTTTTACGGCTTCAATCATCGGTGGCGGACCACATAAATAAATATCAAAAGCCTGCTCAGCCAGTTGATCTTTATTTAAATGCTCATGAATATAACCCGCTTTACCTTGCCAAGCTTCAGTTGCTTTAGTCACAATCGGGTGATAACTAAAGTTTGGAAGCCGTTCTGCGTAGGCATGTAAACGCTGTTGTTCACACAAATCGGTTTCACTATTTACGCCGTAATACAACTGAACTGCAGGTGAGTTTGGTTGATCTACCAAGTTATCAAGCATTCCCAAGAAAGCTGATAATCCTGTTCCACCTGCCACAAAAACCAGTGGTCGCTGTACTTCTCGTAAATAAAAACTACCAAGCGGTGCTTCAATGAATAGGGTTTGTCCAACCTGACAGCGATCACGCAAGTAATTACTCATGACACCGTCTGGCAATAGACGAATTAAAAATTGCAATTGATTGGTTGCGTTCGGTCTATTGGCAAATGAATAAGAACGCCAATCTTCAGTTTCAGGAATTTGCAAACGTGCATATTGACCCGGTAAAAACTGAAGTTGTTCAGCGTGACTGCTTGCATCAAGATGCAAAATTGCTGTCGTTTCAGAAACCAGTTCAACAGCGGTCACTTTGGTTTCAATTTTTAAGGTATCGCCAGCATTACAAATCGCAGAATCATGATCGAAATAAAAAGCTGCATCTGATTTCACACGTGTTTGGCAAGCTAACATTTTTCGCTCGGCTAAATCACGTTCACTTAATGCATCTTCATCAACATATTCTTGTTCATAAATGCCCGTTTCACACTGTCCCTGACAGGTACCACACACACCTTCACGGCAGTCTAGCGGTAGGTTAATTCCTTGGCGAACCGCTGCATCGAGCAACAATTCGTCATTATTCACCGAAATGAAAAAGGTTTTGCCATCGGCAAAGTTAAGTGCAACTGAATGTCCCATTTTCATTCCCCTTAAACGTGATAGAAGTCTAAAACGGAATCAATTTTGTCATTGAGCAAAATGCTGTGCTGACGACGAATACGGAAACCATCTGCTGTTTGGCGTAAAAGATAAGTAGCATGTCCGTAAAAACAGCCTTCTAAAGCTTGACGGTTATATAGCGTTTGCCATACAACTTTTGCTTCGATGAGACCATCCTCAAGTGTTTTAACTCGAATATTATTCATGCTGTGTAAAGTGCGTGGTAATGGTGTTGCAGAAGCTGCTTTACCAGTACGAATACGGAATACGCGGTCTTCAAGCCCAGTACGGTCAGCATAATAAATATAAGACAAGCCCTGATTCGGATCTTGAACATAGTTATGGTCATCAATCCACTGTGGAATATGATATTCACTATCTTCATCGTAAAGGTCTAAATAGGCATCCCAGTCATAAGCATCACAAAGTTCTGCTTTTTTGTACAAAAACTGAGATACAGCAAAATATAGTTCTTGTGACATGGTTATACCTCATCCATTACGACATTGTTTTCGAAAGTAATATCTTGCATTTTCAATGCTTTCTTGTTTAAGCCATCGAGCATCAGACGTTGCCAGTGTCCATGTTGGTTTACATATAGTCCTTCATGAGTAAACTCACGACCAGTAATGACTGGTTGAATGCCTAAATCTTGTGAGTTTTTGGTCGCGCCATATTCCCAAGACTGGCAGCCACGAGAAATATCGCTCCAACGTTCAAGTCGTGCCTGAAAACCTTTTTGCTGTTCACGGAATTCGACTAAATCATCTGGTGTACCAAGGCCTGATACATTAAAGAAATCTTCAAACTGGCGAATACGGTTACGGCGCGCTTCAGCAGATTCACCTTTAACCCCAATGCACTGGCTAATAACTTCGGTTTTATTCCACGCAACAGGGCGAATAATACGAAGTTGCGAACTAATTTGATCCATAAAAAACAGGCTAGGGTACAAGTTTAAGTTTCTTAAACGGTGCATCGCCCATTCAGCATATTTGTCGCCATATTTTTCAAGCATATACGGCATAACTGTGCTGTAACCTGGACGAACTGTTGGATTTGGCATATCACTAAACAACACACTATGACCGTTTTTAAAGCTAAACCAGCCATCATCAGTTTCTGAGTCACCCGCACCCAACTTGCTATAGTCAAGGGTGTCGAGATCGCTACCATTAGATGCGTTCACCTGTTGGCGGTGTTGGACTGTTGATACATAGTTATAGTGAACGGTACTGACATGGTAGCCATCTAGGCCATTTTCATTTTGTAGTTTCCAGTTACCTGCAAAGGTATAAGATGACTTACCTTGAAGAACTTCTAGTTCACCCGTTGGTGACTGGTTAACCATTAAATCAAGGAACAGTTTTGCATCGCCCAAAAAGTCTTCTAAAGTATCTGTTGCTTGTGTATCAAGGCTTACAAATACAAATCCACGATAGCTAGCAATACGACCTTGTTTTAAACCACGGCTTGATTTATCGAAATCTTCGCAATATTCACTCGGTGCTTTGACTTTAACTAAGCGGCCATCTGACTTATAGCACCATGCATGGAATGGACAAGTAAACGTAGACTGATTGCCTTTAGCAACACGTGTTAATGTCGCGCCGCGGTGCTCACAAGCATTAACCATGGCATGCAGTTCGCCTTTACCATCACGGCTGACAATAATCGGCTGACGACCAATTTGAACGGTTAGGAAATCATGATTATTTGGAATTTCACTTTCGTGACATGCATAAATCCAAACCTTTTCAAAAATGAATTCCATTTCCAAATCAAACAGCTCAGGCTCGGTAAACATATTGCGTGCGATACGAAACACGCCATCTTTAGGACGGAAGTCGATGCATCCATCTACAAAATCATTCCATTGTTTTAAATTAGATGAGGTCATTTGCTCAATCCTTTATTCATTCAGCTTTTAACTGATTGAACCGCGATTAGACCTTTAGCTCTATCCGTTTTTTCCAGATCTTTATCCACTTTGTGCAGTTTTGATTTTTTAATAAGACTATTTTTAAGATGTAATCGCATTTTAAAAATGTATATGTCCTATCTTGTTAAATTTCCATATAATCTTAACCAGAATAAAATCAAATCTTGTGAATTAAGCCTATGAAAGAACAAAACTTAAAATTACAGATTAGAATTCTTTTAGAGCAGAACATCGCATTTGGTCCTGGAAAGGCAGACTTACTTGAGGCAATTGAGAGAACTGGTTCGATCTCACAAGCGGCAAAATCTATGAATATGAGCTACCGCCGCGCATGGCAGTTGGTAGACACCATGAATCAGTGCTTTGAAACAGCTTTAGTTGAAACTCAAACAGGCGGAACACATGGCGGTGGGGCAGCGGTCACAGCTTTGGGCCAGAAAGTTTTAGAGCAATACCGACAAATGGAAATCAATGCTCGCCAAGCCTTAGAAAATGACTACCAAATCATGAGTAATTATTTAAAGAAAATAAATTAAAAACTTATATAGATTGAATAGGTTGGTATGGCTTTTGCTTAATTTAAAAATGCTCGCTGAAAAAGCACTGCTGCAATTTCAGTTACACAGACAAAGACGTCTATTCTGCACTATCTTAAATGATGGTCTAGGATAGGCGTTTTTATTGCGTATCTAAAAAAGTGGCTGGCATAAACGACTGATCTGTTTACAGATATTTATGGTCATCGCTATTATCTTTTTGATGTAGTGATGATCATAAAACCTATTTAAATCATACTAAAAAAGAAACGTAGATGGATATTAGATAGAATCTAAACATAAAATCGTTCTTTTATATTTTGCTCCAATATGGCTCAAAAATATAAGAGGCACTTTCTATGAGCATTTTAGTCATCTATCTTTAAATAATTCTACTTTTCATAAGCTATGCTTATCGCTATATTCTTGGATATATATCGCTGCATAAATCAATAAGAAGGTGAAAAATAATGTTAAGCGCTCCCCAGATTGAGAAAATGACGCTTTTAAGTACTATGCTGAGCTTAGGATTATTATTTAATAACTCAGCACATGCAGAATCAATTACGATTTATGCAGCAGCAAGTTTGACCAATGCCATGGGTGATTTAGAAAAAATTTACGAAAAACAAAATAATATAGAAGTTAAAACTTCATATGCAGGCTCATCGACATTAGCTAAACAAATTGAAGCTGGAGCACCAGCCGATGTATTTATCTCTGCTGATACACAGTGGATGGATTATCTACAAAATAAAAAATTAGTCACAGCAAATGACCGTTTAAACTTACTAGGTAATCGATTGGTACTGATTACACCTAAAGGACAATCATTAAAAGTTAAATTGGATAAAACTACGGATCCAAATAAATTATTTACTGGAAAAATTTGTACTGGAGATACTAAAAGTGTGCCTGTAGGCAAATATGCTAAACAAGCATTTACCAATTTAGGTTGGTGGAATCGTATTGAGCCAAAATTAGTCGAAACAGAAGATGTTCGAGCGGCGTTAAATTTCGCTGCACGTGGTGAATGTCAGGTGGGCATTGTTTATGCAACCGATGCAGCGATTAGTAAAGATGTGAGAGTAGCTGGCGTATTCCCGGAAAATACCCATTCACCAATTATTTATCCTGTCGGGATGATTAAAAAGAATCCGAACTCAACAAAGTTCTATCAATTTTTACAAAGCAACCAAGCCAAAGTCGTTTTTAAAAAATATGGCTTTAGTGTATTGACTCCAGCAAAACCATGATGTTTTCTTTAACCCCAGAAGAGCTCAGCGTTCTTCAACTCTCTTGTAAGGTTGCAGCAAGTTGCCTGATTGTCAGCCTTGTGCCTGCAATTTTTGTAGGGTGGATATTGGCACGTAAAGAGTTTTGGGGAAAGTCATTCATTGAAACATTGGTCTTTTTACCATTGGTACTACCTCCAGTTGTGCCAGGTTATTTGCTATTACAAGTCTTTGGAAACCGCGGCATTATTGGGCAATACTTAGCACCTTTAGGATTGGAGTTCGCCTTTAACTGGAAAGGGGCAGTTCTTGCTTCGGCAGTAATGGGTTTTCCACTTTTAGTGCAATCCATTCGACTCGCAATTGAGCTGGTCGATCAGCGTTTAGAAATGGCAGCAAAGACATTAGGTGCATCATCTTTAGGGGCATTTTTTCATGTCACATTGCCACTTGCCAGTAGTGGCATTTTAATTGGTGCCATTTTATGTTTTTGTCGTAGTTTAGGTGAGTTTGGTGCCACCATTACTTTTGTTGGCAATATCTCTGATGAAACAAGAACCTTACCTTTAGCCATGTATAGCCTGATGCAACAACCAGATACAGAAGCAGCTATTCAAAGACTGATTGTCTTATCTTTAAGTGTCGCTTTTTTAGCGCTATGGTTTGCACAGTGGTTTCATCGTTATCAAAAAAAGCGCTTAGGGCGGTAATATTATGTTAATTGATTGCCACTTTCAGCTACAAATGGGCCAATTTCTTATTGAACCCAATTTTCAGTCGGATGCTTTAGTTATTGGTTTATTCGGTGCATCGGGTTCCGGTAAAACTTCAATATTACATGCCATTGCTGGCCTGAACACTCCGTGTAGTGGGCTCATTAAAATACAGGATCAAACGTGGTTTGATTCAAATCAGAAAATTAATTTGAGCACGCAAAAGCGCCATGTTGGACTGGTTTTTCAAGATGCTCAGCTTTTTCCGCATAAAACGGTAAAGCAAAACTTATTATTTGGTCTTAAACATCTTGCACACCAAGAACGTCACTTTGAAGCTAATTACATTATTGAATTATTAAAGTTAGAACACTTACTAGAACGTATGCCAATCAAGCTCTCAGGTGGTGAAAAACAGAGAGTAGCACTGGGTCGGGCATTGTTGTATTCACCAAAGCTGTTATTACTTGATGAACCTTTATCGGCACTAGATGCTAACCACAAAGCTGAAATTATTCCTTTTTTTCAAAAGGTCAAAGAGGAAATAAAAATTCCGATGATTTATGTGAGTCATGATATTCAAGAGATTAAGCAACTGACTGAAACAATGTGGATTTTATAAATTTTTAGACTTCACACATTATTTCAGTCTTATTGACTTATGGTTATTAGCCAGCCCATAAACTACCCATCGGAGCAGCTTTCAAGCGATCTTGGGCTTGTTGATAAAAACGCCAGAAGGCGAAAGCAAAAATGACAGCCAAGAAATCAACCACCAAAATTTCTCCACCATGTACCCATAAGCCGCTTTGTGGAATTAAGTAGGCAGCAAGAGACGTAAGAGGAATCGCAAATAACACCAAAACCAAGGTTAACAGTAGTTGAGGTAAAGCTTTTGCATAGCCAATGACAAAGGTGTAAATTAAAGTCAGTAGGAAAATCGCATAATAACCATACATAAATAAGTGATTCATGCTTTCAATATTAAGTGCTGCGAAAAGCCAACGACTGGCCAACATTGTGCCCACTACAGCTAAAACACATCCTAAGCACGCACCAATAGTTAAATTCGCAAGAAACACCACATCTTTACGTTGAACAGGAACCGGGTCTTCAGCACGCTTTTGCTTACGTGCTCGAGTTTCGACCCAAAGAATGTTACCTGTATAAAATAAGAAAGCTCCACCGACACCTAAAACAAAATAGATCCAGCGTACGCCCGTACCACCAAAACTTCCAAAATGTAGGCTAAACATGGCGTTGATTAACTTATTACCTGCATCCGTCTGCGTATTAATGCCTTTATGATTAAAGTGCTCAACTGCATATGGATTCATACGCATAAAGTCATGATTCGCACCGCGCAACATCTGATCTGAACTATAAAGGGCAATTCGTGCATTGGCTTTTTCGGGTTTATCTAAGCTACTGAACTGGATATAGTCAACTGAATATTCAGGTGCCAGTTTTTTGGCTTGAGAAAGTATTTGCTGCACATCAATCTGTGTTTGTTTAGGTTGAATAAGTGCTGGGGGAGAACGTTGAAAAACAGGCTGCCCTTTTAGAGCAAGTTGTCCAATCGCATCATAAAAAAAGTCATGAAAAGCAAAGACAATCACGCTAATACTAATAATGATGTGAAAAGGTAAGCTGGTAATTCCAATTACGTTATGCGCATCTAACCAAAAGCGCTTTTTATTCTTACCTGGGCGAATAACAAAGTAATCTTTCACTAATGTTGGTAAAAGTATGATTACTCCTGAAAGCAGAGCAAGAAAATATAAAATCGAAACCACACCCATTACATATAGGCCTAGTCCATGGTGGCCTGCCATGCCCGGAATTCCTGCGGTTTCATGTAGCTGTTCTATCAGCCAACCTGCCTTAGATAAGTTTTCTTGAGTAATAATTAACTGACCTTTTTCATCTAAGCTGGCCATCCACGTGGACTGAGCAGCATTAAAGCCATCTCCACGTTCATGTTCATTCCATGTAATGGGCGCATAATGAAATTCATTCGAAGATAAATTCAGTGTGAAACCTTGTTGGGTTGCAGGGTAGGCAGTCTGTACTTTCTGAATCAGCTCATTATATTGGTCGGGTGAGACTTTAGGTAAAACTTGCTGCGTTGGCGTGGCCCATTTACTAATATGGTGCTGAAACATGCTGAGGCCGCCAGCAAAAAAGCAGATAAAAAGTAAAATCCCTGCACATACACCCACCCAAGTATGCATGCTTTTTGTAAGTTTCATGATGTCTGAACGTACTTTCATGTTTAACCCCGTAATACAAAAATACAGCTATACGCTAGGGCATTGGCAGTCAATAAATAGATAAGCGCTTTACGCCCAGTCGTAAAAAAATAACTGCCAAACATAATAGGCATCCAACACCACGGAACGCTCCACATACCCAATTGCACCAATAAATCCATGGCTATATAAGGTTGGCCTAATAAAACAATTAAATTACCAATCGCGATAGAAAGACTTAGACCTAAAACACCACCAGCAAAGGTTTTACTCCACCAGTCTGGCTGAATAGGAGACTGAATTTTAGCTTTCATGAAACCAGTTTCCGTTTAAAAAGCGCCATAAAAGGAAGGAATGACCATGCAAAAATGATAAGCATGAACCAACAAAAAGCGGCAACAACTTTGGGTAAGCTGGCAAAGAGTGCAATTAATCCAATGACTAAAAACAATAGGCCTAAATACTTAAATAGAGTGGGAAGATGCTGAGATAACAGGTTTTGGTTGCTATGACTACAATAGATACTGACTGCTCCCAACAGGGTCAAAAAAAGTCCTATAAGTTTCATGATCAATATTTTTAAATAAATTAAAGGGAAAATTTATCCAATAGTATAAGTAAATAATAATTATTATCAAATGATAAATATAATTATTTATCGATGTGTTGCCATACGATAAGATAGGAGATAACTCGTTAAAAAATCTTTATTTGATGTCAAATGCTGTAAGTGATTATTTATATATTCCTGAGTCTCTTTGTGGGTTGATTTTCGAAATTTCTAAACCAATTTTATTTAAAATGCCGTTCTATTGTTATGGTTTAGACTTATCAAAAACATTGCATTTACATATAGATCAGCAGCTAAAACCCCCAAAACTGATTGCTCAAGCGCACCCTAAACGCCAACATGAGTATTTATATGGAAGGATATTGGCTCAAGCTGTTTTAAAGCATCATTTCGGTTTAGATCAGCCACTAACGTCTATGCACGAACATTTGCCCGTCTGGCCACCCTATGTTTTGGGTAGTATTAGTCATTCACAAAATAAGTTAATTGTTGCGCTATCTGACAAAGCCAGTTATTTAGGAATTGATATCGAGCATTGGGTGACCTCAGAATTTGCTCAAGAGAGTGCACATCTTATTTTAACGCCTTCTGAATTCGAACTTTGGAAGATTAAAGCCTATGATTTTTTTGATTTTTATCAATTTGTGAGCTTAATCTTTTCTGTTAAAGAAAGCTTATATAAGGCTGTATATCCTATAGCTAAACAATATATCGACTTTTTAGAAGCTTCTGTAGGGGATATTGATTTTGAAAATCAAACATTAACGCTAACTTTTTTGCCAGAAATTCAACAGCGCTATCAGCTCTTAGAACAATATCAAGGTGGTTGGGCCGTAGAACAAGACCATATTATGACTTGGGTTTTTCCGTAGTTCTGCTTAAAAAAAAAGAAGGCAACGAATTGCCTTCTTTTAAATTATGGCTTAATTTTCTTGTAATTTAGGATCTTGAAAGCCCGTTTCACGCATATCTTGAGAATTGAATAAGAACATAAATCCTACCGCAAAACTTAATATACCAAAGAAGAGAATGCTTCCTGATATTGGTAAAAACCGCGTTAAAAGTCCTAAAGTTGTTGTGGCAATCGAATCTCCCAAAGCATCTTGCGCGAGCCAGATTGCATTAATACGGCCTAAATACTCATCAGGCGTATGTCCTTGTACAATGCTGTATTGAAGCAAGTTGGCAATCGACATTAAATATCCAAACACACATAAGATTGGCAAAGTCACGATGAGCCAAGGTGAAAGCCCTATCATAATCATGCAGCTAAAAACACCTAAACACGTATAGAGCATGACTAAGCCTGGTCGGAGTAACCGTGTTGTCCAGCCACTGAGTAAGGCACCTAAAGTTGAACCTAAAGGCACTGCTGAATACATAAGACCGAGTTCAAATGCACCGCCATGAAAAATTTCATCTTCCATTTGCGGAAAAATAATACGAATAGCACTGCTAAAGCTAAGCAATGTCCCAATTAAAATCGTGCTGCCAACCACTTTGTTTTTAAAAACGAATTTAAACCCTTGAGCTAATTGGCGAAGAGGACTCTCACCATTAGTTGCATGTTGCGGTTTAAGTGCAGGTAGCCCCATCAATAAAAACACAGTGAGTAAAGTACCCACTGTTGAGACCCAATACACGGTTGCTACACCATTAGCCGCAATTAAAATACCGCCGATTGCTGGTGAAATAACGGTAGCAAGTCGTACGGATACCATGCTAATTGCACGGGCTTGTACGATATTTTCACGTCCTACAATCACAGGCATAATCGCCATCATTGCGGTTACACCCAAAGCACCAAAGAAACCATCCCATGCTGAGAGGAAATAAATGGCATAGAGCGAAGGTTGCTCAAACATGGCATTAATGGCTAGGCCAGCAAAGCCTAAACCACAAACACTGCGCGCCAATAAAATCAGCCATTTTCGATCTTTGCGATCTGACAACAAACCACCGAGTAACAGACCAATAAACATGGCAACGCCTTCAAAAGCCATTGCAACAGCAACATTTAACGAACTACCAGTTAAGTCATAGACTTGTTTGGGAATAGCAACTACGAGCATACCAATAGTTAGAAGTGACAACGTGCGCGCAATAAATACATGTCGAAAATGAGCATTACGTTTTAAAAGACTAAAATCGGTCAATATTGATTTAAAACTCATGGCATTTGCTCCTCTAAACCGCGCGCCTGACAAATCATGCGATTTAAAATTGGGCCAAGTGTTTCAAGCTGCTGCGGAGATAATAAATCGGTATGGTCTGCATCACTTAGGCGAACAATATTGAGCTTTTTAACTAAAGGCGACCATTGTTGTTCTGGTTGGATATATGGAAGTAAATCTTTTTCAGCAACAACTAAATGTAGTTCACCTTCAAAGTGCGGCATTTTATAAGGTTTTAATAAACGGACTGCATCACGATAGTTTGCAAAAATATCCTCTTGTAAACGGCGAGTTTCTTCGTTTAGCGCCGTATCTGCATCCGCTAAAATATCATTGAAGAATTGAAGCTGTTCCTGTTCAGCCTCAGCATTCATTTCTTCTACAGATAAATCTAACCACTGATGAATTTCGGCAGGGTAAGTGTCTAACAAGCCGAGAAAATCAACTTTTTCACCTTGTTCAGTTAACTTTGCTGCAACCGCATAAGCGACTGTGCCGCCAAGTGAATAACCTAATAGGGTATAAGGTCCTGTCGGTTGTTGCTTACGAATAATCTCAAGTTGTTTTTCAACCAACTCATCCATATCAACGCTATTTGCCAATAGGCCATCTGGGCGAGGTGACTGCAACCCGATAATTGGTAAGTCTGAATGCAAATAACGATTCAGCACAGTATATTGCCATGCTGAACCAGAGCCGGGGAAAAAACAGAACAATGGATGCCCAGAGCCAGAACGGATTGGTAAAACAGGTTGCATACCAGTTTGTTCAACTTCTTCCAAACGTTCTTGTGTAAGAAGCAAAGCCGCTAAACGCTGAATAGTCACATGACTCATTAACTGACCAATTGGAATGGTCCGCTTAAATACTTTTCGGATTTCAATTGCAAGCTTCATGACCAAAATGGAATGTCCACCAATCGCAAAGAAATCTTCGTTCACACCAATATTTTGATCCGTATTTAAAACTTGCTGGAAAATACGTGTCAGTTCATGTTCAAAGGCAGTTGAGGCATACTGTTTTTCTGTATTTGAAGTATCAAGTTGTGGTCGTGGTAATGCTTTACGGTCCAGCTTGCCATTATGACTTAATGGGAATTGCTCAACTAACATATAGTGCGTTGGCACCATATATGCGGGAAGCTGTTTAGCTAAGCGTTTTTTTAATTGATCAATGTCAACAGATGTTGGTGTTTGAAAATAAGCAACCAGTTGAACGTCTGCTTTATTTTGCTCAGAAACAATAGGGTGGACAATCACATCATCTAACCCACTGGCTAAACGTAGCTGTTGCTCAATTTCACCCAGTTCAATCCGTTGCCCCCGTATTTTTAGCTGATCATCTGCACGGCCTATATATTGAATACTGCCGTCTGTATGCCAACGGGCAATATCTCCGGTGCGATACATTCTTTGACCTGCGACAAACGGGTTTGCCACAAAACGTGTTGCTGTTAAGTCTGCTCGATGTAAATAACCCATGGCGAGTTGATGACCTGCTAAATAAAGCTCACCGTCCACTCCAACAGGTACTGGACGTAAATATTGATCTAAAATATAAAGCTGTGTATTCCAAACTGGATAACCAATTGCAACGCTACTTTCTTTCGGATGTAATCCCAACGTTGCATCCATATAACTCACATCTACAGCAGCTTCTGTTGGGCCATATAAGTTATGTAGCTCACAGCTAAAGTGTTCGGTAAATGATTTTGCTAAAGCCGTTGGTAATGCCTCACCACTACAGAACACTCGGAGGATTGGCAAACTTTGGCGCTGAGCAAGAGACAAAATTTCAGTAGCAGCATTTTCAAAAACAGCCAACATTGACGGTACAAAATGTAATGTCGTTACCTGATATTTTTGAATGAGATTTAATAATGCCAACGGGTCACGGTGTGCATCCACAGGTGCCATAGCTAATCGAGCACCGACCAGATACGACCAGAAAAATTCCCATACAGAAACATCAAAAGTACATGGCGTTTTTTGCAAAATCGTATCGGCTGCTGAGAGTGGATACTCAGATTGCATCCATAAAATACGGTTCACAATGGCTTGGTGAGAAACCATGACACCTTTTGGCTGACCTGTTGTACCCGATGTATAGATTAAATATGCCGGATGTTGCGGGGTAATCACTGTAGTTTTATAGCTGCTTAAATCAACTTTTGTTTCATCAAACAATTGATCGAAAGCAAAGGTGGCTATTGATGGTTGAGCAATAGCAGCTAGATCTTTTTGTTCACCAATCACAAGTTTAGATTTGGCATCCTGCAACATAAACTTGATACGTTCAGTCGGGTGTTGCAAATCAAGTGGCAAATAAGCTGCACCTGCTTCAACCACCGCTAAAATAGCAATACTTAGTTTGACCGATCTTGGTAGGGCAACGGCAACAATATCTCCAGCCTGTACACCTGCAAGTTGTAGTTGCTGTGCTAAAGCACAAACTTGTAATCGGACTTCCCTAAAACTGAGCTGATGAGTTTCATCACATAACGCCGTTTGTTCAGGAGTAATTCGAGCTTGCTCTCTGAGTAATTGCTGTAATGTTGTTGGGCGAACATAATACTGAGTTTGATTTGTTTTCTGGATTAATTCACGTTCTTCGGCCAATTGTAAGCGATAGTGACCTAAAGATGTCTCTGGCTCATTTAATGCAATTTCAATAAATTGAACCATTCGCTGTAGGAAATGTTCTGGCTGATCGATTACACCACGTTGCTCGAGTAGTAATTCAATTTGATGATCAGGGATGACTAACAACGCAAGCGGATAATGGCTATAACCGCGATTTGTGAGCTTAGAAATAGCCGCATCGCCAAGTTTTTGCTGTAAATATTGGTTATCTGGGTAATTTTCTACGACTAACAAACTATCGAAAAGATTACCTTGCTCCATTAATTGCTGAATTGCACCCAGTCCTAAACCGTCGTGTTCTAAATGTTCAACATGCAATTGCTGTAACTGAGCTAATTGTTCCCAAAGTGTTTGCTGCATGTTCAACTGTACACGTACCGGAATAGTATTTAAAAACAATCCGATTTGTTGCTCTAAACCATTGATAGGTGCTGAACGCCCAGAAACAGGGATACCAAACACAATATCTTCACGATGAGCATAAATATTTAAAGTCATTGCCCAAATCATTTGCATGAAGACATTTAGGGTGATGCCTTGTTGGCGTAATTTATGTTGAAGTTTTGCACCCAACTCAGCACTTAAACGATAGGAAGTTTCCTGTACAGCTTGCTGTGGTTGATTAAATAAAATAAGTGGCTGCAAATCAGCTAAATCACGTTGCCATATTACTTTTGACGTTTCATGGTCACGTCCAGATAAGGCTTTAATCACCGTTTCATAGCTATGTTTAAGCACTGGCAATTGTTGGTTAGTTTGCTGATAGGCCTTAATAAAGTCTTGTAAAAATAGTGGAGTTGACCAGCCATCAGTTAGCAAGTGATGCACCATAATCAATAGTTCTGATTGTTCAGGAGCATGTTGAATTAAAGTTGCCCGAATCAGACCATAGGGTTGGTCAAGGTGAATCGGTTGTTGTAATACCTCTTGAATGGTTTGCTCAAGCAAATCGGGAGTGACCGAACAAAACTGAACTGGCCAAGCTTGAATAGGGTGTAATGAATAGATAAAAACAGGTTCTTCGGCTAATTCGCTATCAAAATGTCCACCTAATTGAGGGTGACGCTTTAGTACGGCAATCAGCGCTTGCTGCAAACGTACCGGATCAATGTCTCCATTTAAGCTAAGACGAGTAAAGGCATTATAGTTCAATTGATTTTCTACTTGAGATAAGAACAGCATGCCTTTTTGTAAAGGAAGCAAAGGTAGAATCGTGCTATTTTTTCCATATTTTTCTTGAACTTTTTGTTCTAGGTCTGCTGAAAACAAAGGTTTAGAAATGGCCGTTTGTTGCTCATCTAAACGTGTCAGATGGGGTACCAGAGCAGCAACAGTTTTGAATTGGAATACATCACTTGGTCTTAAGCTGTAACCATGCTGCCGTAGTTGAGTACACACCATGATGGCAGAAATACTATCGCCACCTGTCATAAAGAAGTCATCATCGATCCCAATAGAATCTAGTTTCAGCACAGATGCGACAATCTGACATAAAAGTTTCTGTTCAGGTGTTTCTGCCATACGACTATGACTGCGAACTTTCGGACGCGGTAGGGCTTTTTTATCAACCTTACCACTTACATTTCGGGGAAATTCAACCATGACTGTGAGGGCTGAAGGCACCATATATTCAGGTAAATTTTGACGTAACTGACTTAAATATTGCTGACTTAACTGCTCACTTATTTTTTCATCAAGTTCGATGTCTTTGACCACACAGTAACCGAGCAAACGATGGCTGTTATTAATTGGTTCTGCAATAACGACAACACTTTCAATATTAGGTAAAACGGAAAGCGCATTTTCTACTTCACCAATTTCAACCCGATAACCGCGAATTTTAATTTGGTCATCGCAGCGCCCCATAAACTCAAGTTTACCCGCGCTATTCCAGCGGACTAAATCACCCGTACGATACATGCGTTGCCCATATTCAAATGGATTGGCAACAAAGCGGGCAGCACTCAAGTCAGCACGGCCTAAATAACCATTGGCAATACCAAAGCCAGAAATATAAAGCTCACCAATCACACCAGTGGCACATCGCTGTAAATGTCGATCAAGCACATAGGCCTGAGTATTGCCAATTGGATTACCAATGACTGGACGTGATGTGTGCTTTAATTCTGCACGGAAAGTATCAACCGTATATTCTGTTGGGCCATATAAGTTATGTGCAAAAAGCTCTGGCTGAGCATTAAGCTGTTGCCATAAAGCTAAAGGCGCAGCTTCACCACCAATCAAGATCAGACTTGGGTGATGTTGACCATCTGCAAATAAGCCATTGGTAATCATTTGCGCACAAAAAGACGGCGGTAAATCGAGTGTATCGATTTGCCTTTGTTGAATTTCTTGCACCAAACCAAATGCATCACGGCGCATATTTTCATCAAAAATATGTAGCTCTTGGCCCCATAACATCCAGAAAACTTGTAACCAAGATGAGTCAAATGAGAAAGAGTGTGTATGTGCTGCGCGTAATGGACGATCAGGAAAACGCTGCTCTACAGCATTAAGTACAGGCCAATAAATTGTAGGTTTATGCGATAAAATCAGATTGAGTAGCGAACCATGTGTGTTCATGACACCTTTCGGACGACCAGTACTTCCTGAGGTAAAAATTACATAAGCGACGTCTTGGAAATCAAATTTACGATTTTCGGCAGGAATATCACTCGCATCTTGCTTCTGAATTTGTGTTTGAACATCAAGATGGTCAAGATGTACTTGCTGAATGTTTTGAGGCAATTGGGTCGACAGTGCCTGTGTTGTAAGCACAAACAATGGATTGGCATCTTCACACATCATTTGCATACGATCGATTGGGTAATCTAAATCGAGTGGTAAGAAGCTTGCACCCGAATTTAATACCGATAGCATCACAACAACTGAATCGATAGAACGGGGAATAGCACCAGCAATAACCGTGTGTTTCTTTGCGCCATTTTCCTGTAAAAAACGGGTAAGTTGATTCACCTGAATTGCAAGTTCAGAAAAACTAAATTGTTGTAGATGCGGACGTTCACCACTCACAATTGCGGTACGTTCCGGATATTTTTGAACTTGTTCATAGAAGATATCTAGAACATTATTATATTGTTCAGGATGGTTAACACGAGGGCCTATACCGCTTTTTGTGAGCGCACTAAGTTCTTGTGGCGTCGTAATATTAAAACTGCTACATGGATGCTCTGGTTGTAATAAAGTCTGCTCTAATAGTAGTGTTATGCGCTGACCATGCATGAGTAACTCATCTTGAGTATAACGCTGCGCATCTGCATGTAATTCGATAATGAGTTCATGATCTTGAACGATAAAAGAAAACTCAAAATCATCAATTGGTCCTGTGGAAATATGGTGTGTTTTGACCTTTTCACCATCTAAAGTGAGATCTTGGTCAAAAGCTTTATAATTTAAAATTGGACCATACATCCGTTCATGAATATCAATACTGTTTAAATCTCTTAAAATCTGTTCAGCATCGTATTTTTGATGTGGTCGAACTTGTTGTAATTGTTTTTGAACATGTTGAGCCAAACTCACCCAACTGTCTTTTTCAGCCACATTAAACTTCACAGGCAATACATTTACGGTCGGTAATGTTGAGCGAATTGCCTTTGAGCCTAAACGGCGCATAAATGGAATACCGTTAACCAACTCGGCTTTATCTGTCATTTTGTAAATATAATGTAATGACAATGACATCATCATGTCATTCAAAGCTAATTTAGATTGCGCAGCTAAAGCCTGAATTTGCTCTAAAATTCCTGTAGAAAAACGCAGCTGATGCTTAACAAATTGGGCTGTTGTTTTCGAGGCTAAGTGGTGTGTACTTAAACTAATAGGACTAGGCAAGTCTTCACAGTAAGCCTTCCAAAAAGCTTGGTCTATCTTAAATTGATGGCTATTTTCATAAGCCTGACGCTCTAAGATGACATCATTAACATCAATAAAAGGTGAAGAACTAAGGTCTTTTCCTGCTTGTAATTGTTGATATAACTCAACAATTCGTTTTGTGAGGTTAATCATGCTAAAACCATCAAGCATGATGTGATGATAACGTTGATACCAATACACTTTGTCATGTGTAGTAAATAACACCTGACGGAAGAGTTGAGATTCACCAGCTTTAAGTGATTTAGCGCATTGGCGGTCAGATGGCATCCAATCCCATAATCGTTGCTGAGCTTTTTGAGGGGTTAAATGGCAAAAATCAAATTCTTCGATTCGAATCTGTACTTGGTTATTAAGCTCAATAAAGGGCTGTGCCGGATCCGATGAATATGAAGCAATCACTGTATCAGCTTCATTTAAACCCATTTGAATTGCTTGCTTAAATATTGAAATATCAATAGATTTTGGTAACTCTAAGCAGTGTGCAATCGTATATAAATCTTCAATAGAACTTAAATGATCGGCAAGAAAAATACCGAGCTGGGTAGAGGCCAATTCAAAACGAGCTGGTTGTGAAATATCGGAAGTAAATTCATTATTTAATGCTTGATTCATGACAATACTCCTTTACGCTTGCTGAAAGGGGTTAATCGCAACCCAGTGCTTTTCTACATACGCAATACACGAAGCCCGTGTATCTGGACCATGTTGAACGTCCCAACCTGATGGCACCTGATGTTGAGCCGGCCATAAACTGAATTCACCTTGCTGATTTTTTAAAACCTGAAAAGACAAACTTTCATTATCGAAAGGATTAATATAGTTTTCCTGTAAGTTGCTCATGATATTGTTATCCTTGATGAAACAAATGGTTATAGTGAAAGAATTTTTTGCAATGCCTTAAGCAAGCCTGCACGCCAGTTCACCGCATCGTGGCCGCCTGAAAAAGTTTGAAAACTCACTTGATTGAATGATTGCAATTGTTGATAAAGCTGGTGGGCATCGTCCCGCATATCGGTTTCATACGTGCCTGCACTGATATAAATTTGAGTTGTTTTTGGTAATGGATGAGATAAATTTAGTAGTTCTAAAAAGTTACCCGTATGGTTTCGTCCCAAAGCGCTATTAGAAAAATCTGACCACCAATAAGAGCCAGACTGCAAAATCAGGGATGTGAAAAGTTTTGGGAAAAGCAGTGCGCTATACAAAGCACATAAACCACCTAAACTTTGACCGCATAAAGTGATGTTCGTTGTTGAAATAAATGAATATTGTTCTAAAAGAATTTCTAATAATTCGTTTACAAGCGCCTGACTAAATCCATCATGGCAACCATAATCTTTTATACGTTGTTGGCTGTTTAAACTATGGATAAATACGTATACAGCTGGACGGAGTTTTTTTAAATCAGTTAAATCTCGAATTTCGGAAAGAATCGAAAGCTCTCGGCTCCAGACTTGGCCATCAAGAAAAATAACGAGTGGTAATGTTTTTTGAACTGCCTGACCACTAATAAAAACATCAACTAAATAATCTTGCTCACATAACACGCTTGACCACTGAAATGTCTTTGTAATAGGGCAAAGGGTGGTGGGTAATTGTTTTGTCTTGTCGAGTTGAACTTGATTGATGTAACGAGCCAAGTGTCCGCTATAAAACTGCTGATGACTTAATGAATCAATCTGAGCATTGTGTTTAAGCTGGGTTTGCCACCATGAGCGTCGCGTTGCCGCACAGTTTGTTTGTGGTGCTTCCTCACTCGCTGTAACTACAACATAACTACCAGCCCAAGCCACAGGGAGTTCTATTTCAAAAAAGTACACATCTGTCCCAGCTATATGGCTAAAACGATTCCACTTTTGATAGATAGATGGGCTTTGTGAATAGACATCGATATAAACGAAGCAACGCTCTTCGTGCTTGGGCTTGCGCCAAACAAAAGTGCAAGAACTTTTATTATTTGTTTGCACAGTAACAAGGGGATTACCTAATTTTTTAACGGTATTCCACCAAGTTTCGCATCCAACATTTGATTGTTGAAATAGTGGATGTAAAGGATGAGAAAATGGCTTCATTTTGAGTCCATCTCGACAAGAAAGCGCGGTCAAATTATCAGAATGATTCTCATTAGTAAATGGAAACAATTATCATTATAATCAATAAAAAAAGATGAGTTTTATTAATATTAATTAAAAACAATAGTTTAGTTTGAAATTATGGTTAATAAATAACTTAATTTAGATTGTAATCTGATGTTTGATATTTATCGCTCTTGATAATAATGATAATTATTTGCAATTATGTTGTGCAATTTAGTGATCAAATCAGACGGGAGTAAGAACATGAGCTCTACCATCGTAGTCACAGGCGCTGCAAGAGGTATCGGAGCTGCTATTGCAAAGCAATTATTGCAACAAGGGTATCAAGTGATCGGTGTTGATCTGCAGGAAAATCCAGAACAATGGGAAATCAGCAAAAGCCTGACATCAGATGAATGTTTGCATTGGCAAGGCATTTCGCAGGACATTACACAGCAACAAGCTACTCAAAAGCTTATTGCCGATCTTTTAGAAAAGCACAACATTACAGGTTTAGTGAACGCAGCAGGTGTCTTGATTATGCGTTCTATGCTTGAAGCAAAAATAGAAGATTGGGAAACACTTTTTGCGGTAAATGTCATGGCACCTATTGCGATTAGTCAGCAACTTGCCAAACATTTTTGTGAGAAAAAACAGGGAAGTATTGTCACGATTAGCTCAAATAGTTCAAGGATGCCACGTATACAACTTGGCATGTATGCAACTACAAAAGCTGCGCTGAGCCACTACTGTCGTAATCTTGCGCTTGAAATCGCACCTCATCAGGTACGACTCAACATTGTTTCACCGGGCTCAACTTTAACCCAAATGCAACAGCAGTTGTGGACGGACAATACACCGCCACCAGCGGTAATTGATGGCGATTTAAGCCAATACCGAACAGGCATTCCTTTAAGAAAATTAGCCCAGCCTGAAGACATTGCAAATACGGTTAGCTTTTTACTTTCCGATCAGGCAGCACAAATTACCATGCAAGAAATTGTGGTTGATGGGGGAGCCACTTTAGGCGTTTAAACACTCATTCATTACAACAAAATAACGGTATAAGGAGTCACGAGATGTCGGCACAACATCCGTATTTTATCCAACGAGAAAATTTTACTGAAAGCCACGTTGCACTTGCTCAAGAGGTTCTAAAGTGCGGACATGATGCGGGTTTTATTTTTACTACACCAGAATACACCATCAATAGTTATCAGAAATTACAAGACATTCAGGTCGCTAAAAATAGCCTTTTAAAAGATTGGCTACAAGAAGCTCGAATTCAACTCCAGCAAGCGATTACCGACGGTTATAAAGACGTCAAGATTATGGGCGGACTGCCGTTTTGCTCGGCAGCAGATGTCAATTTAATGCTCATGCAAAATGCAAAAATATGTCAGAAGGTCCTCTATGCACAATCTGATATAGATCTTAGTTCTTTAAGATTAAACAAGGCTGATTATTTCCCATTAGGTGAACATTACCAACAGCAAGTTGAATATCTTGTTCAGCAAATGCAGGCAAAGAAACTGGATAAAGCTGTTCTAGCCCGCATTTTACAACTTGAATATGAACAAAATATTCCAGTCTCAGACTTATTTTTCAATTTAGCTAAGCATAATCCTGAAGGTTATAACTACGCTGTTGCGAGATATCCTCAAAGTGAAGGTTGGTTTGTTGGTGCAAGTCCAGAACTATTAATTGCAAAGCAAAATACAAAAATCTGGAGTAAACCCGTTGCTGGCACATTGGCTCGTGATGACGATCCAACCATAGATCAAAACAATGCCAGAGCTTTACTTGCCTCACAAAAAGATCAACATGAACATGCACTTGTGATTGAAATGATTGCAGATGAGCTCACACCTTTTTGCAAACAATTACATGTTCCTAAACAACCATCCCTCATTCGTACCAAACGTCTTTGGCACTTGGCTTCATATATTACTGGTGAGTTAAAACAAGCCGATACTCATGTATTTGATCTCATTGAACGCTTACATCCAACGCCTGCAATTTGTGGCGAACCGAGCCCAGTAGCCAAAGATTTAATTCAGCAACTTGAACCATTTAATCGTGAACTCTTTGCAGGAACCATGGGCTGGGCAGATGAACAAGGTAATGGTGAATGGTCGGTGACCGTTCGCTGTGCACGAATTTATCAAAATATTGCGCGTTTATTTGCTGGTGCAGGCATTGTGGAAGCCTCTCGTCCGCAAGCTGAACATGCTGAAACTGCCGCAAAATTCCGTACTGTGCTGGACGGATTCCAGATTTCACCAAACCAATTACCAATTCAGGGATCAAACATATGACAACACAAGTTTATTTGGATGGTGCCGTGCCATATCCAGCAGAGTTCGCTGCGATTTACCGTAAAAAAGGCTATTGGATTGGGCAAAACTTGAGTGACTTCTTGCGCGAAAGTGCTCAAAAGTACCCGAAAAATATTGCAATCTATGATGGTGAAAAAGCCGTTAGTTACTCTGAGTTCGATTATTTAGTCGATTGCTGTGCCAGCCATTTATATCAACATGGCTTACGTGCGGGTGACAAGGCAGTTGTACAAATGCCGAACCACTATCAGTTTTACGTTTTATTTTTTGCACTTATTCGGCTTGGTGCTTTACCTGTAATGTCTTTACCTGCACATCGCTATGCAGAACTCAGTAGTTTTTTCAAACAAACTCAAGCAAAAGCTTATTTCTGTGCTGATTTTGGTGCACAAAAATTTGACTACCGAGAGCTTGCCGAAAAGCTTCAGCAAACAGCTCCTTGCTTACAACATGTATTTGTATTGGGAAACGCAGGTAACTTTGTTGCCATTCAAGATCTATTAAAAGAAACAAAAATTTTGGATGAGGCCATCTCTCCAACAACAGCAGATCAGGTTGCTTTTTTACAGCTTTCTGGTGGAAGTACTGGGGTTCCTAAGCTTATTCCACGCACCCATGACGACTACCTCTACAGTGTTCGTGAGAGTGCCAAAATTTGCCGTCTGGACCAGTCATCACGCTTACTCATGGTTTTACCTGCGGCACATAACTTTTCAATGAGCTCAGCTGGTTCTTTAGGTATTTTTTATGCAGGTGGTGCGGTTGTTTTAGGAACCGATCCAAGTCCTGACACGGCATTTCCATTAATAAAAAAACATAGTGTTACTGATGCCTGCCTAGTTCCCGCATTAGTTCGACCTTGGATGGATAAAGCATCGAAAGATCAAGATTCAATATTATCGAGTTTACGTTGTTTGCAAGTCGGTGGAGCGCGATTACCAGATGCAGTTGCTTCACGTTTAATTGATGAGTTTAAGGTCAATCTGCAACAAGTCTTTGGAATGGCTGAAGGGCTGGTGAATTACACCCGTTTTGATATGACGAAAGAGCAAATCATCCATACCCAAGGCTTAAAAATTTCTGAAGATGATGAAATTTTAGTATTGGATGATAACGATCAACCAGTAGAAGCTGGGCAAGTGGGGCATTTGCTTACACGTGGCCCATATACCATTCGCGGTTATTACCAAGCACCAGAGCACAATGAGCGCTCTTTTACTCCCGATGGTTTCTATCGTACTGGCGATTTAGTCCGCATCCGCGAAGATGGCTGCATTGTTGTCGAAGGCCGTTCTAAAGAACAAATTAATCGTGCTGGTGAAAAAATTGCGACCGAAGAGGTTGAACAAGCTTTATTAACTCATCCGCAAATTCGTTTAGCGGCATTGGTTGCTATGCCAGATGAGATCATGGGTGAAAAAAGCTGTGCCTTTGTTGCGTGGCAATCTCAAAGCGATGATCCAAGTCCAATTCGTCTTGCGATGTCAGTACGCCAACATCTTAAAGACTATGGCCTTGCGACCTACAAAATTCCAGATCGCGTGGAATTTATCGAGCAATTTCCATATACAGCCTTTGGAAAAATCGACAAAAAACGATTGCGTCAACAACTTGAAACTAAAACCAATGTTCTTGCTTAAAGATAAAAAAGGAAAAATTTGATGAGTATTCCAAAGATTGCCAGTTACAGCATGCCCCAAGCACACGAATTTACGGCGAATAAAACACATTGGCAGTTACATACCAATCGCGCTGTTTTATTAGTGCATGATATGCAGCAATATTTTTTAGACTTTTATGATCAGACTCAAGCACCCATTCCAGAATTGATTAAAAATACCAAAGAACTGATTGAAACTGCACGCAAGTTTAATATCCCTGTGGTCTATACAGCCCAGCCTGGTAACCAGACACCAGAACATCGCCAGTTATTAACTGATTTCTGGGGAACTGGTCTAAAAGACGATCCAAATATTACCCAAATTTTGCCGGAAATTACGCCTCAAAAAAATGATACTGTTTTAACAAAATGGCGATATAGCGCATTTAAATTTTCTCCACTCGAGCAACTTATGCGTGAGTCAAACCGCGATCAGCTCATCATTTGTGGTGTCTATGCACATATTGGTTGTCTCATGAGTGCAGCAGAAGCCTTTATGCTAAACATTCAACCATTTTTATGTGGAGATGCACTTGCTGACTTTAGCCGTGAAGAGCACGATATGGCTTTGAAATATGCCAGTACACGTTGTGGGCAAGTCATGACAACTCAACAAGTCACTCGTGCGTGGGAACTTGAACAAGCCGCATCGCCGTTAACCCAAGAAGGTATTGTCTTGGCAGTGAGTGAACAGCTACAGATTCCTGTATCAGACATCCAGTTAAATGATGATTTACTCATGCTTGGGCTTGATTCAGTTCGCCTCATGACACTGGTAGGTAAATGGCAAGCTTACGGTGCACAGGTGAGCTTTGAAGATTTAGCCGAACAACCAACACTAGAAGTTTGGATTGACAAACTTGTAGCCTAAATCTAAACAATAAAAAAATGGCAGATTTAATATCTGCCATTTTTTATTTTAACTTTTAAAAGGATGTATTGTCCTTTTTAATATGGCGGTTAAATTTCAAAGTTCGAGTAAACCTAAGTTTGCTCATTGACCACTGAAAACTTGGCAGACTATGAATCATAACAAAGAAAAACACCGTAAATAGCGGTACAAGTAAAGTACCAAACACAACACTACCAAATACACTCATGCCAATTTCATAACGGCTAGCAGCACCTGCACCTGTCGCAAAAATTAAAGGAATAACACCCGCACCAAAAGCAAGAGAGGTCATCAAAATTGGGCGTAAACGCAACTTTAACGCTTCACTTGCTGCGTCGATTTTACTTTTTCCTTGTTTGAGTGCTTGGGTCGCAAACTCCACAATTAGAATTGCATTTTTACAAGACAGGCCAATACCCGTTAATAGGGCAATTTGAAAATAAACATCATTAGGTAAGCTAAAGATCTTGGCAAAAATAATAGTGCCTGTAATTCCTAAAGGTAGACCTAATAAAATAATGAATGGTACTTTCCAGCTTTCATATAAGGCTGCCAAACATAAGAAAATAAACAAAATAGAAATGACATATAAAAAGATAGCCTGCCGATTAGACTGCTGCTCTTGTAACGAGAGGCCACTCCAAGCAACATCTACGCCAGATTGTTTAGCAACCATATCCGTAAGTTCTTGCATTGCCTGGCCTGAACTAAAGCCTGGACTGATATTTGCTTCAAGTTGTATAGCAGCTAATCCCATAAACCGAGTTAAAGCTTCTGGTCCACCAGTCCATTGACTTTGAGCAAAATGGGCGAGGGAAAGCATTCCTCCTGTATTGTTTCGCACATGCCAGTAAGCTAAATCTTCAGGTTTAGAGCGAAATTCAGAGTCACCCTGCATAATAATTCTTTTAATTCGACCTCTTTCAACAAAATCACCAACATAGTTTCCACCCCAAGCAGTCGATAGTGTTGAACGTATCGCTTGCTGATCAATTCCCAGCATTTTTGCCTTATTTTGATCGAGTTGAATAAATACTTCGGCTTTATCTTCACTCACAAGGGGACTTAGATTTTCAAATGCTGAATAATTCTGTGATTCTTTTTCTAAGGCTTTATATTGTTTGATTAATTCATCTCGTCCTTGACCATTTACATCTCTAAGCCAAAGCTCTAGAGCATCAGACTGTCCTAAACCAGATACGCTTGGTGGCATTCCTACCATCACTTTCGCTGGCAAGTTTTTTTGCAAATAAGTTTGAGCACGTTCACGAATAGCACTTGCCGTATTGGCTTCGCCTTTACGCTCATTCCAATGTTTGAGCGAAACGAACGCCATGCCTAAATTTGGCCCACTTCCTGAAAAATTTTGTCCATTCACCACAAGTACGGTATTAATATTTTTGGATTCATGTTCAAAAAAATAATTATTGACGAGCTTTCCAACTTCTTCGGTCTGACTCATCGAAGCACTATTATGCAAACTATAGGGAACAGCGAGTAGTCCTTGATCTTCATTAGGAATAAAGCTTGTAGGTAAACCACGGTAAATCATAAATAAAATAACCGCTATGCCCACAACTAACAGACTGGAAAAGACTTTGAACTGAATAAGGCGAATGGATAAAAAACTAAAAATTGATCTGACTTTTTGAAGAGCAAGCTCAAGTGCTTGTCCCCATTTTGGCTTTTTATATTGCTGCTTCAATAAAACTGCGCACATTGCTGGTGTAATGGTCATAGCTACAAATAGCGATAACAACATGGCTGCCGCTAAGGTAATAGAAAACTGACGGTAAATCATACCCGTCGAACCACTAAAAAAGGCCATTGGGATAAATACCGCAGTTAATACCAGTGTAATACCGACCAATGCACCGCTAATCTCTTGCATCGACATTAAACAAGCTTCGCGTACACTCAGCTGTTGTTCATGCATAAGTCGTTCAACATTTTCGACCACGACAATCGTGTCATCCACCAGCAACCCAATCGCTAAAACCAGTGCAAATAGGGTAAGGGTGTTAATACTCATTCCAAACAAATACAACACAACAAATGTGCCACTAATTACAATAGGAACCGTAATGGTTGGAATCAGTGTCGCGCGCCAATTTTGTAAAAAGAGGTACATCACCATAACGACAAGCACAATCGCTTCAAGCAAAGTGATCATGACCTGCTTAATTGACTCTTCAATAAAGGGGGTATTGTCTCTTGGATAGACAATTTTATATCCGGCTGGTAAATGCTGGCTAAGCTGAGCCATTTTTTCTTTAATAAGAGCAGAAGTCTCAATTGCATTGGCATCAGGGCTTAAAGAAATACCTAGGCCTGCCGATGGATAACCATTAAGCGTATTAATACTTTCATAATTTTCTGCACCTAATTCGACTCTCGCGACATCTTTTAAATAAACAAGGCTACCGTCAATATTTGCTTTAACTACTACCGACTTAAAATCATCTATTGTTTTTAAACGTGAACCTGCTTTTACTTTTGCATAAATATTCTGGTCAGAAGCGGAAGGCATTGCGCCAATCGAACCCGCAGCAATTTGAGTATTATAATCTTCGAGGGCCTGTTCAATATCACTCGGCACAAGTTGGTAATTTCTAAGCTGATTTGGATTTAACCAAATTCGCATGGCATAACTTGAACCAAAAACATCAACCTCACCAATTCCTTGTAACTGGCTTAAAGGTTGTTCAAAGTGATTCACCATATAATCAGACAACTCAATATTGCTGGCTTTTCCTGTTTCATCATATAGCCCAACAATAAGCAGCATATCACCGGTGGTTTTCCATATGTTTACGCCTTGCCTTTGAACTTCCTCTGGCAAACGGTTTAACGCACCATTAATTCGGTTTTGTACTTGTAACTGTGCTTTATCAATATCTGTTCCAATTTTAAAGTGAATATCAATGCTACTCGTTCCCGATGATTCACTATAGGACGTAAAGTAAAGCAAATTATCCAGACCTTTTATTTGTTGTTCTAAAATTTGGGTCACGCTTTCTTCTACAGTTTCAGCAGCCGCACCACGGTAGTTGGTAACAACAGAAACACTCGGTGGCGCAAGGTTAGGATAGCGTTCGACAGGCATTGCTAAAGTGGCAAAAAAACCAAAAATAAGAATCGTGATTGCAATGACAGAAACAAAGATAGGGTGATATATAAAAAATCGAGAGAGCATTGTTATGTCTACTTTAAGCTTGTTTTAAATAGGTTTTTAGGCACACGAATGTGTAATGGTAACGCTTTTTCACGGCACAAACAATAATGATTATCATTATATAACTAATAATTATTTTTATCTTGATCAGTAAAAGTCATGCGTATATGATGCTCGGCACATCATAAATGATAATAATTATCACATGATAATCATTATCCAAAAACAAGGGCCGAGAAATGACGTTAACTAAAAAGGCGCTGGTGGTCGCCATCTCAACACTGCTTCCATTCGCCGTTCAAGCAAATACAGATAGTGAACAGCAGGGCAATAACGAACCAGTTCAAAAACTTAAAACTATTGTGGTTTCAGCAGCATTAAAAGAACAAGATGTTGATAAAGCACCCGCATCGATTAGTGTGATCACAAGTGAAGAGATTGAGCGTAGTGCAGCACTTAGTCTTGCTGATGTTTTACAAAAACAAGCTGGGGTTTATAACTACAATAGTGGGCAAGATAAGATTGTTATACGAGGAATGCTCAACACATCGGGTAACTACACACTCATCTTACTCAATGGCAAACGTATGTCGTCAAACGGAGCAATGTGGAGAGGCAATGACTTTGACTGGAGTGCAATTCCTTTAAATAGTATCGAACGTGTTGAAGTCATTCGTGGGCCAATGTCATCACTTTATGGTGCAGATGCCATGGGTGGGGTAATCAATATCATTACCAAAAAAGCCGAAGATGGGCAGCTTCATGGTTCGATATTTGGGCAATATAATCGAGCAGACCGTGGCAATGGTAAGGATCAATTCCGTTACGGGTTTAACTTATATGGCGGTTTAACCGATAATTTAAGTTTTACTCTGACAGGTGATGCCTATAACCGTGATGCATGGTATCGAAATGGTAAGCCAGATCCAGATGGGGCGTACTTCGTAGAAAAAGACACCAAAAACGTAAACGGTACTTTAAGCTGGAATATTAGTGATCAACAAACTTTAGACCTAGATTTGGGTTATAACAACGATAAACGACCTCTTACCCAAGATGCCGCAACTTCAATTCAAGAATCAGAAATGAAACGTACCAATGTGGGGATTGCGCACCGCGGAAAATGGGGATGGGGTAAAACAGAAGCATACATTGGTAAAGAAACAGCCAAAATTTATGACTACGACAGTGAGTATGACGCACCGCAAAGTCGTCAATATAAGCAAGAAAATTTAATTGGTCGTGCTTTCGCTAACTTTGATTGGCTCATGAATAACGCCACCGCTGGTTTTGATTATAAAGATCAGAAAATTACCGATGTTGTGAGTTATATCGGCACTGGAAAAAACCAACAGAAAAGTTACGGCGTATTTGTTCAAAACGATACCCACATTAACGATGCACTGACTTTAACTTTAGGCGGTCGTTATGACGATTTTGATGACTTTGATGGCAAATCAACAGGCAAAGCCTATTTAACATATGAGTTAGCAGAAGGTGTCATCCTTAAAGGTGGTGTAGGACAGGCATATAAGGTCCCATCCCCAGCTCAGCTAGATATCAATTATTCAATGATCTCATGTGGTGGTAGTTGTCATATTCGAGGTAACCCTAATTTAGATCCCGAAGAAAGTACGAATTATGAAGCTTCTTTAATTGTGACTCGACCAAATTGGAATGCTGGAGTTACGGTTTTCCAAAATGATGTGAAGAACCTGATTGAAGCGATTACCTTAAGTGATGGAGACCCTCGTTTAGAAGGAGATTTTAGAAAAATTTGGACCAATGTAAGCCGTGCAGAACTCAAAGGGGTTGAACTCACTGGTGGTTATGACTTAACAGATAATTTAGGTGTTAAGGCAAATGCCACTTATCTGGATGCAAAAAACAAAACTACAGGTAAAGATTTAACTGAACGACCAGAGTGGCTCGCTAATGGTTCAATTTCTTGGGCGCCAGTTGAAGATTTCCGGGTAAATGCAGGCGTAAGTTATGTGGGTAAACAAATGTACTCAGCAACTAAAGAGTTACCAGCTTATACAACTTACGACGTTACCTTTACGTCACCACTTTCACCACGTTTAACATTAGATTATGGGGTAAAAAACCTGACCGATGTTGACCTTGAAGATAAAAACAAAACGTTCAACACCAAGCTCTATGGACGCAATTACTTTGTAAAAGCGACTTATAGTTTCTAAGTTAAAACTAAGCTCAAAGCTTATTCATAGGGGAATAAGCTTTGTTTTTTAAATCACAAATACCCATAATTTTCAAGAAAGTATAGACAAAATAATTTTAAGAATTTCTATACTTCTAAATATTCAGGCTAATTAATCATGACGGCAACTTCAAAATCATTATTAAACGGACTACCGATAAAAAAATCGAGAATACACGTTTTTGAAATCTTAAATCAGAATCCACAAGGTTTAAGCGCAGACAATATTTATGCTCAAATTAAAAATGAATATAAAATAACCTTGGGAACGATCTATAGAATTTTATCTGAATTTGAAAATCGCAAACTCATCAAAAGAGTATTCTTAGGAAAAAGCAAAAGCATCTACAAAATTAGAAAAGATAAAATGAGCTGTAACCTAATTTGCCTTAAGACTTCAGAAGCTTCTAGCTTTGAGCATGAAAAAGTCAATGAATTACTTCATGAAGTCATGGAAATTATTTTTGCAAATACTGGAGCAGATATTAGTAGTATTGAGCTTAATCTCTATACAGAATAAAAATTTTAGATGAAAAATGGACAGCCTGAACTGTCCATTTTTTATTGAATTTCTTATTTGATGACTTTGATTCGAGTTGTAGCAGGAATAATTAATGGCGAGTTCTTCGAGTTTTCCGCAATATAGCTTTCAAGGGCATCAATATCTTGACCACCACCTACACGGTTTTGACCTTCTTTTAATACCGTAAAGTTATCGCCACCATCTGCCAAGAAACTATTTACTGTCACACGGTATACTTTACTATCAACCAATGGTGAACCAGCAACCATAATGTTACTTGCTCGCGGTGAAACAGTAGTATTTGCCGCATATTGATAACTTAATTCTTTAGATGGCTGTAAAATTCTAGGTGAGTTTGCATTTGCACCAGACCACTGCTGTTCAATCACATCTCGAATCTGTTTGCCCGTTAAACTCAAAGTCACAATAGAGTTACCAAAAGGTTGAACTGCAAAAACATCGCCAAAGGTAATCTGGTTACTGCTATTAATGAGTAGGTCGGCACGTACGCCACCTGGGTTCATTAACGTAAAGTCAGAGCCTTGGTTACTTGCTTTTAAGGCAAACGCTTGCTGAGCATCGGCAATCATAATCCCTAGCGGGCTTTCACCACTTTCGACTTGAGTACGACTCACAACCGCTGTCGCAGTTCCAACCACACGACTTGAAATGGTGGTCACAGCTTGGCGGTACTTATCTAAAATGGCCTCAATGCTTGGCGTTTTACTAAATTTTTGATAGAGATCTGTAAGACTTACAGTGGTTGTACCAGATGTGTAGGCTTCACTTTGTATAGGAACCTGTTTGGCATCCTTTTTAATCACATCACCGGTTTTACCATCAAGCTCAACCTTAATATCGGTAATTAACGTGCCATATTGTCCAGCTGAGGTAAGCAAGAACGGTTTTGCCGGATTTTTTGTTGCATAGTCACAAATATAAGATTGATGCGTATGTCCAGATACAACAATATCAATTGCCGGATTTAATTTATCTAAAATGCCCAAAATCGGGCCGCTTAAGCCGTCACATGTTTTTTCATTCAGCTTCGTACTTGGCGCTGCACCTTCATGCACAACCACTACGATGGCTTCAATTCCTTGTTTCTGTAACTCAGGAATCAAGGCGTTTACCGTATCTGCTTCATCACGGAACTCAACATCTTTAATACCAGCAGCAGAAACAATACTTGGGGTCGCTTTAAGGGTTAAACCAATAAATGCGACTGGAATACCGCCGTAAGTTTTGACTTTATAAGCAGGAAAGATTGTTTTGCTCGCATCATTTTTCATTGCAACGTTAGCCGCAAGAAAATCAAACTTGGCACCGCTAAAGTTTTTATTAATTTGGCAAGGTGCAGTACTCGTGTATTGCTGACAGCCGCCGTTCTTCAAACGACGTAACTCATCTGTACCACGGTCAAATTCATGGTTTCCTACAGCATTAAAGTCAATTTGAATATCATTCATCACTTCAATGGTCGGTTCATCTAGAAATAAAGATGAGGTAAGCGGGGAAGCACTAATTAAATCGCCAGCCGAAACCACAGCATTATTTGGATTTTCTGCTTTAAGTTTTTTAATTGCATCGGCAAAGTAACTGACTCCACCTACAGGAACCCGAACCGACTGCGTTGCATCGTTTGGATTAGGTGCTTCAACATAGCGTTTTGGTGGTTCAAGATTCCCATGAAAATCGTTAAAAGCTAAGATATTTACGGTTTGATTGCTTCTTTGGGTAGGTGGGGCTGTGTCGTTATCATCATTGTCATTACACCCAGCCAATACAATCATCGCCAGAGAAAGTGATGTTACTTTAAATAGTGTTGTTGAATTTTTCATTTTTTTATCATTTGATCAATTAAGACGGATAAAAAATACGCTTTTAGTATGAATATTTGATGAAAAATGGATATAGCTCAAAAGACAATAATGCTTTGGATAATATTTAAACTCATTAAAATATAATAATATTTAAAAAATATTATAAGTATTAAGAGCATAATTTTTCCAGAAATAGAATTTTTTAAAGTTATACAAACCTATTAAAAATATAATAAATATTTAGATAATATTTTTATTTAATAAAATTTCAATTAATATCAAATGTATAATTTTTCCAATATAATAAATTTATTAAAATTTGGACAAAAAACACAATTATCGAACAATATCTTAGCTAGAGGTTGTCTACAAACTCCAATTTTTTATTTAGAATAAATTTTTAATTGCCTTATAAATCTTAATCAAGTGATTCATTTCATGAGATTAATATGAACCGGAGATAATTTATGCAATGGACTAAACCAGCTTTTACTGATTTACGCATTGGTTTTGAAGTAACTATGTACTTCGAAGCACGTTAATCAATTTCATTTAAATGTGTAATAAGCCCTAGTCTTGTCCTAGGGCTTATCTCTTTCTAATAAGATATTAATTTTATGTATATTCATGTTTTAGGCTCAGCTGCCGGAGGCGGGTTCCCGCAGTGGAATTGTAATTGCCCCAATTGTCATGGTGTCCGCTCAGGCACAATCCAAGCTAAAGCACGGACTCAATCCTCAATTGCTGTTTCTGAAAATGGAACAGATTGGGTTTTATTAAACGCATCACCGGACATTCGCCAGCAACTTTTCGAATTTAAAGCAGCTCAACCAGCGCGTAAATTGCGTGACACAGGCATCACTAGCGTTATTTTAATGGATAGTCAGTTAGATCATACCACTGGGCTTTTAACCTTACGTGAAGGTTGTCCAATGAATGTGTGGTGTACAGAAATGGTCTATCAGGACCTGACTACTGGCTTTCCAGTTTTTAATATGCTCAAACACTGGAATGGTGGCCTTCAATATCACGAGATTAATCCTAAACAAGCTTTTAGAATTGATGGTTTTGAAAATTTAGAATTTTTACCTTTAATTATTAAAAGCGCTGCACCGCCATATTCACCACATCGCAATGATCCACATGACGGCGATAATATTGCTTTGATCATTAAAGACCATAAAACACAAAAACAGTTATTTTACGCACCAGGTCTTGGAAAAATTGATGATCAAATCATGCAGATTATGCAAAGTTCTGACTGCGTCATGATTGATGGAACACTCTGGACAGACGATGAAATGCAACAAACGGGTGTTGGAACTAAAACTGGTCGTGAAATGGGGCATTTATACATTAGTGGCGAAGGTGGTTCACTGTCTTATTTAAATCAGCTGAGTACGCCTAAAAAAGTGCTGATTCATATTAACAACACCAATCCAATTTTAAATGAAAAGTCTACTCAATTTGCTGAACTTAAAGCAAATAATGTAGAAGTTGCCTATGATGGCATGCAGATTGAACTCTAAGGTGAACCATGATTCAAACACCTGAAGCTTTAACAACAGAGCAATTTAAACAAGCGATTATTGATAAAGGCCAGTATTATCATATCTATCATCCATTTCACGTGATGATGTATGAAGGTCGCGCAACTCAACAACAAATTCAGGCTTGGGTTGCAAACCGCTATTACTATCAAATTAATATACCGCTTAAAGATGCGGCGATTATGGCAAATTGCCCAGATCAGCGAGTCCGTCAAGAATGGATTCAACGCATGATCGATCAAGATGGTGAATATCCTGATGGCGGTGGCCGAGAAGCATGGTTACGGTTAGCCGAAGCTGTGGGTTTGAGTCGTGAACAAGTGATTTCTGAAGAACTTGTATTGCCAGGTGTTCGTTTTGCCGTAGATGCCTACGTGAACTTTGCACGTCGTGCCTCATGGCGCGAAGCAGCCAGTAGTTCTTTAACTGAACTTTTTGCCCCGCAAATTCATCAATCACGTCTAGAGTCGTGGCCACAGCACTACCCATGGATTGATGATAAAGGCTATGAATATTTCCGTTCACGCTTAAGTCAGGCGCGCCGTGACGTTGAACATGGTTTAACAATTACGCTTGATTCATTTACAACGCATGAACAACAAGAACGAATGCTTGAAATATTGCAGTTTAAGCTGGATATTTTATGGAGCATTTTAGATGCTTTAACTTTGGCATATGTTCACAATGAAGCACCGTATCACAGCGTGACGAGCAAACGGGTTTGGCACAAAGGACTATTTAAATGAATAAAGAGCAGTTTGATTTAAACCTTGTTCCGACATGGCGACAAGGTTACCGTTTTCAGTTCGAGCCAGCTCAAAATGGTTTTGTTATTTTATATCCTGAAGGCATGATCAAATTAAATGAAAGTGCAGGGGCAATTGGTCAATATATTGATGGACAACAAAATGTTTCCGCAATTATTGCTGAGTTAAAGCAAAAATTTGGTGATATTGCTGAAATTGATCAAGATGTAGTGGATTACATGCTGGTCGCAAAACAGCAACACTGGATTGATTTAGTATGACAGAAGGTGTTGGCCTACCTTTATGGTTATTAGCGGAACTCACTTATCGTTGTCCGCTACAATGCCCATATTGCTCAAACCCATTAGATTATGCACAACACAAAAATGAACTGACCACTCAAGAATGGTTTGATGTTTTTGATCAGGCCCGCCAGATGGGTGCCGTTCAACTCGGTTTTTCTGGCGGCGAGCCATTGGTACGCCAAGATTTAGAACAACTGGTTGCACATGCCCATCAACAAGGGTTTTATACCAACCTCATTACCTCGGGCATGGGACTCACCGAACAACGCATTGCCGATCTAAAACAAGCAGGGTTAGATCACATTCAAGTGAGCTTTCAAGCTAGTGATCCTGTGGTAAATGATGCGTTAGCAGGTTCAAAGCATGCTTTCGAACAAAAGTATGAAATGTGCCGACTGGTTAAAAAATATGATTATCCGATGGTGCTCAATTTTGTAATCCATCGGCATAACATTGACCAGATTGAACAAATTATTGAACTTTGTTTAGAGCTCAACGCAGACACCGTCGAGTTAGCAATTTGTCAGTTTTACGGTTGGGCTTTTTTAAATCGTCAAGGTTTGCTACCAACACAGGAACAACTGATACGTGCCGAACGTATTACCAATGAATATCGAGAAAAATTAAAAGCGCAAAATCATCCCTGCAAACTCATTTTTGTAGTGCCTGATTATTATGAAGAACGACCAAAAGCCTGTATGAATGGCTGGGGTAAGATCTTCTTTACAGTTGCTCCAGATGGTATGGCACTGCCTTGCCATGCAGCACGACAATTACCAATTTCATTTCCAAACGTCCGTGAACATAAATTGTCAGATATCTGGTACAAATCAACTGGATTCAATCATTTCCGTGGCGATGCATGGATGCCAGAAGGCTGCCGTAGTTGCCCAGATAAAGATCGTGACTTTGGCGGATGTCGCTGTCAGGCCTATATGTTGACTGGCGATGCTGCCAATGCCGATCCTGTATGTGGTAAATCGCCATATCATCAAATGATTGAGCAAGCACGTACAGAAAGTCATATGGCAGCTCCACTACAACAACTTGTGTTTCGGAACAGTAGAAACTCTAAATCTTTAAGTGCTACACAAAATATTCCAGTCCACACGATTACAGATAACTAGCAAGCAGCGGGAATCCCATGAAGCCTAGCCATATTCCAGTTTTTGATGGACATAATGATGCATTAACACGCTTATGGCTAAGTGATCATGCAGATCCCGTACATGCTTTTATTCATGAACGCCTAGAGGGCCATCTTGATTTAAAACGCTGCCAGCAAGCAGGTTTTGTTGGTGGAATGTTTGCCATTTTTTTACCTCCATTTAGCTATGTTCAACAGCATCATCCCAATAAACTATTTGATCAAAATGCTTCTGATTTTACCCAGCGGCAAATTGAACAGATTTGCTTAGAGCAACTCGATATAGCACACCAACTCGCAAAAGGTTCTACAGACATTCAAATTTGCACATCAGTTCAACATATTCAAAGCTGTGTAGACACGCAGAAACTGGGCATTGTGCTGCATATGGAAGGTGCAGAAGCTTTACAACAAAACCCCGATTTACTCGATGCATTCTATGAAGGCGGGCTACGTAGTATTGGTCCACTCTGGAATAGACCAAGCCGATTTGGTCACGGTTTAAATGCCAAGTTTCCGCATTCGCCTGATACGGGAGCAGGACTTACTGTTGCGGGAAAAGCTTTTATAAAGCGCTGTGCCGATAAAAAAATGGTGATTGATGTTTCCCACATGAATGAACGGGCTTTTTGGGATACTGTAGATCTATTGCAGCAACCAATCGTAGCAACACACTCAAATGCCCATGCTTTATGTCCTCAAGCACGCAATTTAACTGATCGCCAGCTCAAAGAAATTCGAAATAGTCAGGGCATGGTCGGGGTAAATTTTGATGTTGCTTTTTTAAGGCCTGATGGACAGCGAAATGCAGATACCTCAATAGATGTCATTTTGGATCATTTAGAATATTTAATGGATCATTTGGGCGAAGAACATGTGGGTTTTGGTTCTGATTTTGACGGTGCTCTCATTGGTACTGAACTTGAAGATGTTATGGGCTTGCATAAACTTATTAACTGTATGCAACAGAGGGCATACTCAAGCGAACTCATTGAAAAAATATGTTTTACGAATTGGATAAACGTGCTTTACCGAATTCTGGGTGAATAGTTTTAGAGCTAAGCATATTGAATGCAACTAATTATTGGCATTTTTATATTGGCCGAAATGACTAAAAAAACACAATTAGTTTAATTGTCAACCATTCGGTATATTCACTACACTCAACCTTACTGAATGTAAGAACATTTGGTATTTCAGGTCTTTTGTGGTTTTCACATTACCCATTTCTTCATGAGAAGTAGAAATGGGTTTTTTCTTATCTTAATCGAATAAACGTGATAGTAATCACAATAATCACTAATTATTGGCATTCTCTCATTCCTATCTTGACTAAAAGTTCAGCATTAAATACATTTGTAGTGTATTTAAAGATAAATAAAATTACTTAAAAGTAATTCATAATACTGCTTAATCCTGAAATACAGTAAAGGGCCTACCCATTTGAGTAGGCCCTTTGCTTTGTATCAAAATTTATTTTTTAATTATTACACTCTTCAATTAACATAAAAATTAAACACCTTACAAAAGCGGAGCAAATGAAAGCCGTTAAATAACAAATTATGTGCTATTAATTTAAGTTGATTTATTCAAAGTTACTCCGTCAGTCGAAGAGGTGCAAAATGTTAAAGTCAATTTTAGTGATAGGAACAGGTATTGCGATTGGGATGTGTATGTACAAGAAAAAGCAGAAAAACAGTAAGAGTTTTAACACAGATAGCGATACTGACTCAGTGACTAGTCAAGACAGTGTTAAAAATCAAGATGATGGTTCACTTGATAATACGGTACAAGTTTAAAGTTAAATAAAAAAAGGGGTTCAATAAATGAACCCTTTAATTTTTACTAAAACTAATAATTATTTTATATAAATTCACTTAAAAATAATATTTTAAATTAAAGAATCACTCAACTATTCATTTAATTATTACAAAAGTATGATTAAAACAAAAAAAACACTTTCATTATTAAAATTTACATATTGTATCAATGCAGCCTTTATTATTATCGATGCGGATAATAAAAATGGAGACTAGAATGTCAAAACGCCATATTTTAAAAGAAGTTAATGCCAAAAGTATGTGTGGTATGGAAATTATTGTTGAACAAATTTATGAAAATATTTATGAAAAAAACTTTGTCGAAGCTGGAAGGGAGCAAAGTTGGTTGCCACTTTCTAAAATTGTGATTTCGGATAAAGTCATTAATTTAGATCAAGATAATACCTTTGCTCATCCCAGAACAGGCAAGGTCTTTAAAGTCCTTAACTCTTAATAGCTTTTGTTCCACCAACACACTTTGCAAGTTTTAAATTATTGAAGCGGCCCTTCCAAAAGTGTCGCTTCAATGCATTTAACTTGGAGCTAATTTTTTATATTAACGCTTTAATGAAGAGAAATTGCATTTCTTGACTCGTGATTAACGAAGAAATAGGTTAATTTATTTATAAAGTTTTTAAGTAAACACTGATTTTTTATGATAATTGAGATAGAAACACATCCACTAGAACCATTTTTACCTAAAAATGCACGTCTATTAATGTTAGGTAGCTTTCCACCACCACGTAATAAATGGAAAATGGATTTTTACTATCCGAACTTCCAAAATGATATGTGGCGAATTTTTGGTTTAATCTTTTTCCAAGACAAAACTTATTTTTTAAGTGAAAACCAAAAAAAATTTAATGAAGAACGTATTCAAAACTTCTTGATTGAAACAGGTATTGCGATCTTTGATACCGCTTACCAAATTAAGCGATTAAAGGGGAATGCCGCCGATAAATTTCTTGAAATAGTAACGCCAACAGATCTTGTGGTTCTACTTCAACAGATCCCGTTATGTCAAACCATCATGACTACAGGTGATAAAGCAACTGACACTTTAATTTCAGTTTTACCAGAGAACACCGAAAAGCCGCTAATAGGGATGTCTACATCGACGTACTTTGCGGGAAGAGATATTAATTTATATCGCTTACCATCTTCCTCTAGAGCTTATCCATTGGCATTAGAGAAGAAAGCTGAGGCTTATCAAAAATTCTTTAAAGAGATTGGTATTTTATAAATAAAACTGAAGCGTCCTTACATCATCCATTCAACTGGTAAATATGAAACAGCTTTAATCATTGTGCGTTGGAAAAGACTCGTATCTGGGTCTTTTTCATATTCAATAACTTTCCCATCCGATTGATAATCTAGCCAAATGATTTTCCCTTCACTATTTAGCTTAAGCTGATAGGCGACTTGAGGTAAATGCTGATCGAGCATCACAGAAATTTGAGCCTGTAATTGACTCGACTCAATCACAAGACCAACTTCGGTGTTTAAGTAAGTCGAGCGTGGATCAAAATTAAATGAACCAATAAATACTTTACCGTCTACATCAAAAAATTTGGCGTGTAAACTCGATTTATTTTTACCTTTTGCGGGGATAACGCTTCCGGTCACCACCTCATACCATGTTCTACGTCTGCGTTCTAAAAATGGTTTAAACTCAAATAGTTCTACGCCACTTTTGAGCATTTCGACTCGATATTGACTATAAAAAGCATGCACAATTGCCACATCATTTGCAGCAAAAGAATTGGTTAAAACCCTGACTTTAACCCCTTGTACTTTTAGCTGTTTTAAATAGTAAGTGCCTTGCTGGGTAGGAACGAAATAAGCTGAAGCTAACTCTATATGCTGCTTTGGTTCACCCATAATGGACATGACTTGCCCATACAGCATCTCTTCTTTAGAGGCGATTCCTAAGATTTTTTTAGGCGAATCTGCAACAAAATACGCTTTTGACCATTGAATTGGATAGTGTTCTAGAAGTTCTTTTAAATAAGTTTGTGCATTGTAAAGTTTATCTTCGGTTTGAGTATGATTTTCACTTTCATGAAGTAGATCATGATAATGCTGTCGTAAAGATTGCAAGTGGTGGGCAGCACAAGTTCCGATCAGCTCAGTAGCATTTTGGCTTAGCTCGCTTTGCCAGAAATCATTAAAAACGGCTTGAGCATGCTGTACTGTATGCCCATAAAATAAGATATCTAAATCAGTAAACTGAAACTTACTACTTGCATCAAAATACTCACTACTGATATTTCTTCCACCTGTTACTGCAATTACTCCATCTGCAATAATTAATTTATTATGCATGCGATGGTTGACTTTCTTGAACCGAAAAATATAGTCTAAAATTCTTATGTATCTGAATTTGTATGGATTAAATAAGCGAATTTCAAAATTAGGGTGGTGGAGAAGGCTTCTTAGAACACCATCAAGGTTTACGCCATTTTGATCGTCAATGAGTAAGCGGATTTTTACGCCACGATCTGCCGCCGTTAACAACTCGTGCAGCATTAAGTTTCCAACAAAATCATTTGTCCAAATATAATATTGTAAATCGATTTTTTCTTTTGCATTTCGAATCAGATACATGCGAGAAGCTATGCTAATAAAGGCATCATCTAATGCCACAAAAGCAGTTAATCCTTGTTCTGTTTTTTCTGTAGCTTGCTCATCATTCAACCAATTAAAGCTATTCGTCACTGTATCGTTCTCATCAGGGTCGTATGTACCGTTATACGAAGGTGTATTTATAAAGCCCCAAGCATTTAATGCCATACTACTGTACTGCTGATAGAGTTGATGAATTCTAAGCATTCTTATTTTTATCCATTATAATTTAAATAAAAAAACAGTATGTTAGTCAAATAATCTTTACTCAAAATCCATTCTTTAATCATCTATGTATACGCCAAAAGGTTATTTATATAGCTATATTTGGCATAAAATTGTTAAAGTAAAAAGAAATCTACACCAGAAAAATGAAGCTACCTAAACCTATTAAACGAGGGAAAACTTATCGTATCACCCTGACTTTTAACAAACAAAGATATTCTTGTACACGAGCCACAGCAAAGGAATGTGAGTAGTTGGCAGCATTAAAACGACTTGAATTAAAATCTGGCAAGGCCGAAATAGAAAAGGGTGTTAAGCCGCATTTTTCATTTAAAAACACTGAGAGAAATATTAATTAGAAAAAGACGTAAAGTTAAAATCTAAAAAAACAATTCACATCAATATTAATAAACTTGAAAGTATGTTTAATGACATAGCATCAAAAACAATTTATCAAAAAAGCCCTGAACAATCAGGGCCTGCTAATGTAAGCTTAACGCGAGTATTAAAACTTAGAAAGAGATGGTTTCACCATCTAAAGGAATCGATACTTTATCTTGAATACCTTTTTCTTTTACATATTCAGATAGCTGGGCACGTGATACAGACATATGGTTAATTGCATCCATATGAACAGCAACAATTTTAGCCTTAGGTGCTTTTTGAGTAGCGTGATAAGTATCTTCTTTACCCATAATAATGGATTCTTTATATCCATCCATCAAAGCATTACCTGTATTTAATACAATCACTTCTGGTTTAAATTTCTCTATAGCTTGATCGACCTCGGGATGCCAAATAGTATCACCGGCAACATAAATTGTTTCATGACCAGCTGCTTCAAAAACCATACCCATGGCTTCACCTAAAGCGGCTCCTAGCTTAGTATTTCGGTACATCTCATCAGTACCATGTTGGCCACCGATTTTAGTTATTTTGACACCTTCAAATGTAGTCTGAGTTAAGATACGTACATCTTTAAAACCTTGAGACCGAATGGTCTTTTGATCATCTTTGTTTTGTACAAAAACAGGCATATTCTTTGGTATAGCTGCTTGTGCGGCATCATCCCAATGATCTAAATGAGTATGCGTAACGATAACGGCATCAACACCTTCTAAAATCGTTTCAGGTTTAATAGGCAAATCTACTAGGGGATTACGTAAATAACTTCGGTAAGTATTTGGGAATCCTTCATAAAAACCTTTTTTTGCAAACATTGGATCAACTAAAAAAGTGGTATCTGCATACGTAATTTTTACCGTTGCATTACGAATTTCTTGCAAGTGAGTTATCTTCGAAGTGTCTCTCTGGGCACTGTCATTCGCATATAAATTGAATGAAGCAGTTGCTAAAGTAATAGCGATAAGAGAACTATTTAAGATTTTTTTCATATCTAATTCCAGATAATTTACTGATATTAGAATTATGAGGAAAGATAAAAACATAAAAAATTGTCCTTAAGGACAACTATCGAAACTATTGGGACAAAATGCTATATTTATACTTTTCACAGCTAAAGAATTTGTATGGAAATACCTGTCATTGGGTTATTTGTTTATCCCAATATAAATCCATTTCATTTTTCTATTCCGCATATCATTTTCAATATAAAAATTGAGGATAAGAGCTTATTTAAGCTAAAAATATTTTCGATTGATGGACAATCTGTAAAAACAGAGCAGTCAATGGTCATTATTCCTGATGGCGGAATAGAGCTAATTCCGGAATGTGATCTTATCGTTATTCCTGGTTGGGATGATTTTAACCATAAGCCAGAACCTTTTCTTATTGAGAGCCTTCAACAAGCGTATCAAAAAGGGAATAAACTTGTTGGTCTATGCTATGGCACTTATGCACTAGCGTATACAGGCTTATTAAAAAACAAAAAAGCCACTACGCACTGGTTGGCCGAACAAGATTTTAACGAAAGATTTCCTGATATTAGACTCGACTCAGATGCTCTTTATATAGAAGACCAGAGAATTATTACATCTGCCGGTACAGGAGCAGCTCTTGACTGTTGTTTATACTTAGTGCGTGAAATATATAACGCACAAATTGCGAATAAAGTATCTAGAGTTATGGTCATTCCTCCACATAGAGAAGGAGGGCAGGCCCAATTCATTGAACAACCTGTGGCGAATTCAAGTCAAGATGCGCAAATTAATGTCCTGCTTGATTTTTTAAGAAAAAACTTAGCTCAGCAGCATAGTATTGAAGTCTTAGCTGAAAAAGCACATATGACACGTAGAACATTTACACGGCATTTTAAAAAAGCGACTGGCATGACCTTAGTGGAATGGCTGAATGCAGAAAGAATTAGGTATAGCTGTGAATTATTGGAGACAACGAAACTGTCTATTGAACAAATAACCGAGCTCTCTGGTTTCAATAATACGGTTATGTTTAGGAAAACGTTTCGTGAAAAATATGGCACAAGTCCTCATGCTTGGAGAAAAGCTTTTGGCAGTATTGAAGAAAAATAATTAATCTCTCAATGCTGATGTGAGTATGTTGTACATTTATATAAAAGCCCTCGGACAAGGGCTACTTTAGTCAGTGATCTGACTGAATATTAGGTATAGACATACATTAGAACAAATCTTCTATGTATTCCCAACCATGAGACTTCATATCTTCAAACTTTCTTTTTAATTCTTCTTTTTCATATTCATGTATATCACGGGCTAAGAGAACATGATACGAATTGGTATCAGGCTCTATAGTCACCTCAGTAATTTCCACAGGTTGAATTACTCCACCTTCAGTTAAACCCCTATCGGTAAAACACATACCTTTTACAGGAATAACAGTACAGTCATATTCTTTTGAAATAAAATAGATATTTGAAGCAGCAGAATATGTACGTGAGGCTCTAATTTTCATTTATATCTCCTTGAAGGATAGAGAAGATCATTTATAGTCTGGTGTTCTTCTAAAGTTAATACTGTTTAATTTATATAGTGATTTTATTTCAGTGGGCTGAGCTCGATATCTATTGAAAAAACACTTCATCCATCAAATGCCCAAAATAGAACACTTGTAAAAAGAATCCAAGAGATGGGTAAGACTCTAGGTTATGAAGAGTTCGTTAAACAATCTATGTTAGATAGAAGCTCTTATGATATGAGTAAAATAACCTTCCTAACATTAATTATTTCTGGTGCTAACGACCAACTGCGTTCAAATGAGGAAGCAACTGAATTATTAGATCAGTTACCACATGCAAAACTTGAGATAATTAAGAATACTGGCCACATGATTCCAATTGAACAACCTAAGGCATTGGCCTCCGTGATTTCGAACTGGTTAAGTGAAAATAGTTTATATTCATGAACTAAGAGTACTTTTTGATTAAAATAATTTCTTTCAAAAAATGGTCTTAATTTGCATTAACTTTAATTTTTTGTGGATGGTTATGCTTTTAAGTTTCATAAAAAATACATTAACTACAAATGACAATATAACAATTACATTGTGAAACATAATATCTATCATACTTCCTTAAAAAGCTGAATGAGTAGCTGGACAATAAAAGGGAGAAAAGGAGATGCCACAATATTTAATCATTGCTGAGAATGTGTACAAAAAGATTGAGGACAAAAATTTATTTTCAGAAAACTCAGCAGAGAACTTAAATCATTTGGTTGGTGTAATTCGTAAGGAAATTAAAGGAACTAAGTTTAAACTTAAATATAATTTTATAGATTTTGAAGAGTGCTTAACAAAGCCGTTAGAAGAGTGCGCGATTAAGTTGGATATGAGTCTCATGCCCAACCATAAAAATAAAGATGAATATATACTTTGGCTCGCAGGCTTCATTGAAAGAATTACCACAGGAGGAGAGGCTAAGCTTCCTCCGATCTCAAAATTTATTCCTCCAGACTTTAAGTTTAACTATGAAGAACCTCCTAAAGTGTCATCGAAAGGTGATGATGGAGAGATGATTATTAATTATTTCAAATCAGATGCCTTCACTAAAATTATAAAAGAAGAAAAATAAGTTTAAAAAAGTATAGAAGTGATCGTCCACTACACTTCTATATGTCGCTGTAAATTCAGCAACCGCCTTCTGGGGCGGTTTTTTAATTTAACTCGCCTTATTCTTATAAAATATATTGTTATAACTTTTCACAAAAGTTTGCATAATGCACAGAATCATTCCCATTGGCCTAAAAACAGATACATCCTTCAATGTTAATTTTAAATTTACTTAACTATTTTTTGGAGATATGTATGTTCAAAGCTATGTTTTTCTTTAGTGCAGGTGCTGTTTTCGGTTACTGCTGTAAACACAAGGAAGAAAAGGCTAAAGAGGAAAATTCCTCAAAATAAGCTAAGTGTATTCATAGAGAACTTACTGATAAGTTGGTTTTTTATAAGGAGGTGTCTATGCTCCACAACCTTAGACAATTTTTCTGTATTCATATCTGGGAATATGATTTTGATATTGCTCATGACGAAATTAAAGAATGCAGAAAATGCGGAAAAATTCATAAAATGAAGAGTTTCCAAAAATTCACTTAAGGTTTAGGTCTGTACTTTTAGGCTTAAGTGAAGATTAAAAATTAAATAGGCTTAATATTTTAGATATTGAGCCTATTTAATATAGAATTTGAATCGATGGCTTTAAAATAAAATTAAAATACCAATCAATTTAATCAGAATATAATTCAAACAAAATCACACTTCAAAAAAATAACTAGTTGCAATATACACAACCTATCAATTAAAATTAAAAAAACAGCAACAATTTAATAAAAACTATAAATTTATTTTTATAACTGAAATCTTATACTTATATCTTTTAAACAACGAATAAGGAGATAAAATGCCAAAATATTTATTATTAGCAGAAAAAATTAATAAAAATATTAAAAATAAACATTCAAACAATTACTTTAAAAACTTAAATAATTTAATTATAGAAATTGAAAAAGCCATTTCAGGTACAGAATTAAAATTTTTATATAACTTTGTGAGCTTCGATGGGGCTGTTGTTAGCATACAAAGTGAATTACCCATTAAAATCGATATGAGCTTGATTCCAAAACATAAAAATGAAGATGACTTTATTTTATGGCTGGCAGATTTTATTGACCGAATCACCATAGATACCAGCAAAGAAGCCATCAAATAAGAAAGATTCTGGTAAGGCAAGATCACTTTCAAGGTTCTTGTCTAGGTGCTGAATTCATATCATGTCGAACTCTACTTATATTTTCATAAATGATTTTACGCATTCTGTTTACTGCCCCTAATGGCTTATGTTCGGGTAAGGCATGCCACGGCGTAAAAGATAGATTTTCACAGAACTTATTTTGCTCAGGTGTGTCAAAGTCCTGCTTTGGAATATGAATAGTCGCTACTTGATAAAAAGGAGCTGCTTTCTCATCCCATTCTGTCATCGAATCTTCTACTAGCATTTTATTTGAGGTCCGCGGCTGAATAAGGAACTCCATACATGCATCAGTATTTTGCAAAGTATTCTTTAAAGCTTCTCTTAAAAAATCATGACTCGGATTTTTAGGTAGATTGTTTGCTGTCACTGAGCAGGCACGTACTGAATATTTAACTGCTTGTCGATCATTACCAACCCCTAACTGATAGGGAACCATAGACCAGTAACGCGCATGGAGTGGATTTGCAATTTGTGAGTTACGTGCTCCGAGTGCATTCATGGTTCCTTTAAAGCCTAAGGCAAACGGAATATGAAGTTTTCTAATCATATTATGGCTATTCACATCATTCATAAAAGAAAGGTATCGTTTAGCATCATTCGCAAAAAAGACCGGGTGATTAATCATAATAAAATCTTGGGTGGTTGCTTGCTTTTCACTTTCTAAAATTTTCTCTCCAGATACACCTAAAAGTTTTATCGCTATGCCACGTGCGTCTTTGTCAATGTCAGCACTAGTGGCATCATTTGAAGCATTGGAAAAACGAATCCATACTTGATAACTTTGGTCGGGGATAAAAACGCCTTTAGCAAACTGAGCAGGTATATTTTTTGAGACATGAAATTTAGCTCGAACACAACCATGCGCTTTAGGATGTGCATCACGCAAAGCATTTCCCGCCGTATATTGTTCACGAATTGACTTTTCAATGACTTGAGCTATGTTCTGGGCTAACACTTCCTCATTAGGCTGTAACTTTTCCCCTAAAGCTGTATCAACTTCTGGATAAGCGATACTTTCTGAAGACATCTTTATTGGTATGGTTCTTTGAGTATGTAAAACTTCACTACAACCTGTTAGTGCAAATACAAGAGGAGTAAATACAAACAATGCCTTAAAATTTATAGGCTGAATAGAATTTGACATTTATTATCTCCTCAGTGCAAAAAATATTTTAGGATAATATTAAGTTTATTGTTTAACTTTATTTTGAGCTTTATAAAAATATTAACTGTAAATAATCTAAACCTCATTGTTACTTATCTGAACAATAAAATAAGAATTATTATTTAATATAAAACCTCTTAATACATTAAGAGAATGACGACATGATAACTAACCCACAAAATATGCAAAATAATTCTAATTCATCACTACATCCCATCACTCAAAACACACTTATTGATCGGTTTAGTCCTATCTATTGGAGAATAGACGGTCCACAAACGATGTCTTTTGCTATTACTAATTATGGAAATGGTTTTGAAGCATCTTTTAGAGCGCGGATGGCAAATGATTTGGTAGGAATTACGTGGGATTCTTATGATACTAAAGACCATAAATTTTTAGCTTATCAAACCAAATATAGCTATGCAGGGGTAGTTTGGGACTTCGATATTGAGTTATCTGCCACGATGCCAGTGCTAAACAACCCAAGTTTAACGCCAACTTTAACGGTGTACTATAATGAGAATGGCGTAGATAAAGTTGCCTATGTTGTCTTATTTAGATACGCAAATAATCCTTCATCTCGTACAGCACATATTCACATTAACTGGGATACAGTAAAAGCTGGCTTTTCTGCTACAGATAGCTTCCCAGTAACTAACATTCAGCGAATTTCTTTTTCAGGCTTTACCAGCGACTATAATAGTCAATCTGCTACACCTTTAAGCCAACCAAAAGATGGTTACATTCGCCTAACCAACTCGGTTGTTACCGGAACAAATGCAAAGTTAAATCTGAGTCGTGTTGTTGTGCCTCAACATAATTATGGTATCTGTACCAGCTATGATGACCATTACGATTTAAACCCGCAGCGTTTAGTCAACAATATGGCTGCTTTGGGATATCAAGGTTTGGTTAACCACTATTGTGGAATGTCGCATTACCCTGAAATGAAATGGAAAAGTGATATTAATAAATGGCAAATACCAGATACATTGGTGACCGGTGAGACAGTTGTTAACTCATGTACGCGTAAATGGCATGAGAAATATGCTCAGGCTTTACATAACGCCAGTATGCAACCCATCTTTGGGGTGAGTTTTGAAATGTATTCCTTGGGCGCCAACGAGTTTTGGGCACAGCGTGACTGGAACAGTAATTTAGGTAAAACAGGCTACCAACCACCGAGCTATTTTTTTAGTTTAAGTGACCAAAATGCTTTGGCCTATCTACATAAGGTCTTTATTGAGTTTGCAGATGCAATGGTTGTCGGGGGATGTGATGTAAACATGCAGATTGGTGAACCTTGGTGGTGGTATAACACTGACACGAATCTACCTTGTGTATATGACTATCCAACAAAACTGGCCTTTAATGCAGACACAGGTTTATATGCGCCAGATTTAGGCACAATTTATGAGGCAATGAATAAAACAGGAACGCCGTATGATGAGTTTAAAACATGGCTTAGAAATAAATTAGGGCAAACCTGCCAAGACATTCGCACCGTTATCAAAGCAAAATACTCCGCTGCCAAAGTTAGCCCACTTATTTTCTTTCCTTCTATTCAATCTCCAATTCAGACATTAGCAACCTATATTAACTATCCGAGCACGCACTATTCATATCCTAATTTTGATTACATGATGACAGAAGCCTATGACTGGCTATTAGAAGCTCGCTTAGACTTAGCACATCAGGCAGTTTCCCAAATACCTATACAGGGTCTGGGCTATCCTGCAAATAAAGTTGTTTATCTATCAGGATTCGTTCCTGACGCATCTATTGCCTATATTTATGGATTTGACAAAACAAAACCTTATCGAACACCCATCTGGCAACGAGTTTTTGGTGACATGAAAAATAATGTTTCTTTGGGTTTAATGAAGCAATTTATCTGGGCATACCCTCAGGTCATGTATGATTCAATTACCATCGATACTACTCAAGCCCCAAATGGCTTCTTTGTTGAAAATACGTTGTATTCGCCAATTAGCGATAACACACCATATCCACCAGATATTTACCTATAAGTAAACATAAACCATTTATAAGATAAGTGATTTGATAAGAAACCTCTTCAAGCAAGAGGTTTCCTTCTTTTTGAAACATGGGCTTGCTTAGACGTATCCGACTGGCTATGCTGTGATAGCTTGTCATGAAAGCCAATTTTAATTTAAGCAAAATTAAGCTCTTGTATTACCTATATATAATCTATTTTGCTCGACTATAAATACCGAATGATTTAAAGGAAACCCAAAGATGAAATCTCGTGCAGCTGTCGCCTTTGCC
>Ga0308165_1000692_pt1 | contig 55339 bp, 51 predicted proteins | sample PhyWR2_FD_201032 | JGI IMG/M metagenome (GOLD analysis project Ga0308165, IMG submission 201032) | Phyllosphere microbial communities from UC Gill Tract Community Farm, Albany, California, United States - DLSLW.R2 | ecosystem: Host-associated > Plants > Phyllosphere > Unclassified | place: USA... | reverse complement strand
CGATATTTGCGGGCGAGAACGCGATAAGCGCCAGTTTCGGATTTTGTGTCCATTGCGACCCTTCCGTTCTCTGTTCGCTTGTTCCGATCAACAAACTCTAAACAGTTTGGACCAGAGACGAAAGTGGCTTTGGCGATGGCTTATCAACCATCAACAGCCATGATCGTTTTAGAAAGGTGGGAGGCTGGCACGATGACCCGTGCCGTGCTCGTTGGGGCTGCTTCCTTCCGGACCTGACCCGGTTGGCGAGTGGCTCGTCCACCACCAACCTCCCACGCTGCATATCGTCAATCGACGCGCAAAAAGCAAGCGCTGAGACGAAAAAACTGATAAGAATTATTCTATGGAACAGTTTGAACTCGATAAAAGGCTCAATGCCGATACTTTTTCAGTAGCTCCGCTCGGCCTTTGCGAGTTGCGGCTGATGAATGACAAGCGCTGGCCATGGCTTATTCTGGTGCCGCGCCGGGCTGGTTTGAGCGAAATCCACGATATGACGCCGCTTGATCAGACCATGCTGACCTTTGAAGCGGCAATCGTTTCGCAGGCCTTGAAGAGTGTCACCCGTTGCGACAAGGTTAATACGGGCGCTTTGGGGAATATCGTGCGCCAGTTGCACCTGCATGTGATTGCGCGCAATGAAGGCGACGCTGGCTGGCCCGGACCTGTCTGGGGGCATGGCACACGCGAGCCTTATAGCGATGCTGAAGCGCAAAAGCTGATTGAAGACATTCGCGCTGCACTCTGATCCCCTACAAAACATTTCCCGAGAATATCATGGCTTTTCGCCTTTACGACCTACCGGAAATTGAGCCGAGCCGCCTCGTCGGCTTTGCAGGCAACCGCATCGACCGCCTATCCGAAAAACGACAGGACGATTCCGCTTTTACAGCGCTAGAATTGCCAGAAACCCGCGTGATGGTTCTGGGCGGCAATAAGCTTCTGCTTGATTACACGCAGGAAAGTGCACCCCGCGCCTTGTTCTCGCTCACTGAAGTGCAGGTTTTCTCGCCGGATTTGCATGAACCTATTCTGCTCGGTTTGCAGGATGGCGCGCCGATTGTGGCATTGATGGCACCGCTTGACCCGGATGCAATCGAGCAGCCTTATCGCGCGCAAGATTATCGCAGCATTTATATGGAAGGACTGGTTCCGTCGGATATTGTCGGTGCGCTGGCGCAAGCAGCAGCACTCACCGCATGGCAAAGCAATCATCGCTTTTGCGGACGCTGCGGCACCGAAAGCGAAATGCGGGCCGGAGGTGCCAAGCGCGTCTGCACGAATTGTCATGCCGAGCATTTTCCGCGCACTGATCCCGTGGCTATCATGCTGCCCGTTCGCGGCGAAAAATGCATTCTGGCACGCAGTCCACATTTTACAACAGGTTCTTATTCCTGCCTTGCTGGCTTTATCGAGCATGGCGAGACGATTGAAGCCGCCGTTCGCCGTGAAAGCTTTGAGGAAATGGGGCTGTCGATTGGTCGCGTTGGCTATCATGCGAGCCAGCCTTGGCCTTTCCCCTATTCACTGATGATCGGCTGTCATGCGGAAGTGGTATCTGACGACTTCACCATTGATCGTTCTGAACTGGAAGATGGTCGCTGGTTCGATAAGGCGGAAGTGCGTGCCATGCTTGCAGGTACACATCCAAATGGGCTGCGTGTACCGGCAAGCGGCGCCATCGCAACCCATCTGATCAGAGCTTGGACCGAAAGCTAGAGTGGCTATGCCGCTCTAATTATTTTCGCGTATTTCCTACGCGAAACTGGTTCCCACCTTCACTGGAAATTCTTGTTATTCCGCCGCCAGCAATTGCGTGCCGCGAATATCGCTGCCCTTATAGACGCCAAGAATCCGCACTTCCTTTGAGAAAAACGCCAGTTCTTCCAAAGCAAGCTGCACGTTACGGTCTTCCGGGTGGCCTTCAATATCCGCATAAAACTGCGTGGCAATGAAACGTCCGCCGACCTGATAGCTTTCCAGCTTAGTCATGTTGACGCCATTGGTCGCAAAGCCACCCATTGCTTTGTAAAGCGCGGCTGGAACGTTGCGCACGCGGAACACGAAGGTCGTGATAATGCGCTCGTCTTTTTCGGGACGAGGTTCCCAATTTTTGGTCTTCGACAAAACAACAAACCGGGTCACGTTGTCCTCTGAATCCTCAACATTCTCTTCGAGAATATCGAGACCATAAAGCTCGGATGCGAGACGCGGCGCAAGCGCTGCCATGGAGCGATCCTGCTCGTCAGCCACAAAACGCGCCGCCCCTGCCGTATCGCCTGCAATTACCGGCTTCCAGCCATTTTGACGAATGACCTTGCGGCATTGGCCGAGCGCATGAACATGGCTGTGGACGGTCTTGATCTCTTCGCGCTTGACGCCCGGTAGCACCATGAGCTGAAAATGTATCGGCAGAAAATATTCGCCAACAATATGAATATCAGCCAGCGGCAGCAGATAGTGAATATCGGCAACACGGCCTGCAAGCGTATTCTCAATCGGAATCATCGCCAGATCAGCCGCACCGCTTTCGACCGCGTTGAAGGCGTCTTCAAAAGTCGGACACGGCAAAGGCTCCATATCGGGAAACATGTTGCGGCAAGCCGTATCGGAATTGGCGCCCGCTTCGCCCTGAAAGGAAATCCGGTTGGTCTTCATCGTGTTCGTACTTTCTCAAACAGCCCACAATTTGCGGAGCTTCTTTGTCTCATAAACCCTTTGCGATAATTTCACGCGCCCGGTCAAGATCAGCTTGCGTATCGACACCCAGCGGCACCGTTTTAACGATCTCCGCTTCAATGCGCATTCCGTCTTCCAACGCACGAAGCTGCTCCAGCTTCTCACGCTTTTCAAGCGCCGAAGGACCGATCTTTACGAAGCGCTCAAGGGCCGCACGGCGATAGGCATAAAGACCGATGTGATGATAGAGTGGGCCATCGCCATAAGGGGCAGTCGCGCGCGTGAAATAAAGCGCACGCAAACGCTCGCCATTATTCATCGGCGAGCCGACGATCTTCACAACATTCGGATTGATCTTTTCTTCATCCAGCGTGATTTCAACACCAAGGGTCGCAATGTCTGCGGGACCGTCCTGCAACGGGCGCAGAGCACGGCGAATCGTTTCAGGATCAATGGTGGGCAAATCACCCTGCACATTGATGATGGCTTCCATCTCATTGGCCGGATCGACCTTTTGAAGCGCTTCATAGATGCGGTCAGAGCCCGACTCATGATCACTGCGCGTCATAATTGCCTCATGACCATGCGCGATGACTGCGGCAAATATCTCGTCACTGTCCGTTGCAACAACTGTGCGGCCAAGCGCAGCTGCCGCAGCCCTGTCTGCCACATGCACGATCATCGGCTTGCCGCAAATATCGGCGAGCGGCTTGTTCGGCAGGCGTGTGGATCCGAGCCGCGCCGGTATAAGTGTCAGGGTTTTCATCTTCTCAGGCATGATCGACTCTTGCTGTTTCATATGGTCGCAAAGACCTTCTGGCGATCTTTATCTGCACAGTAAATGCAGCAAAAGTGTCAAAAAGTCACGGGTCCAGAACCCCTTATAGGTGTTGCATCCCCCCCTTAAAAGACCTAGTTTCCGCCCGATGCCGGGGAGAGTCTTGCCAGCCTTTCAACACAGGTTCTGCATGCCGGCTTTGGAGGGCGTTGAGTAGAGGGAGCGCTGACCGGCGATGAATTCAACCCGAACTAATAAGTTTATAATGGCTTTTCTGGCAGCAGTTTTCGTTGTCATGACCACGAGCATTCTGTCGGATACGCTATTTTATTCGCCAGCCCCTGAAAAGCCAGGTTTTATAATCGAAGCAGCAGAGGCTTCGACTGGCGGTGAAGCAGCGCCTGCCAAGGAAGAAGTGTCGATTGCCGTTCTGATGCAATCCGCTGATGCTGAAAAAGGTGCAAACGTCTTTAAGCGTTGTGCCGCATGTCACACGGCTGAAAAGGGCGGAGCCAACAAGGTTGGACCGCATCTTTGGGACGTGCTTGACCGTCCAGCTGCCTCTGTCGAAGGCTTTGGCTATTCGGCTGCAATGAAGGAATTCGGTGCAGCTGGCAACAAGTGGGACTATGAGCATCTCAACAAGTTCCTGACCTCGCCAAAGGGCTACATCAAAGGCACGGCCATGGGCTTTGCGGGCGACAAGAAGGACAATGAGCGCGCCGATCTGATTGCCTTCCTGCGTTCGCTATCAGACAATCCGGCTCCGCTTCCAACCGCTGATGCAGCACCTGCGGAAGCAGCGCCTACTGAGGGTGAGAAGCCAGCGGAAGCTGCTCCTGCCGAAGGTGGTGCGGCACCTGCTCCGGCACAGCCTGCACCAGCCAACTAAGCTGATTAAAATATAGCAAAAAGCCGGGTTTCAACCCGGCTTTTTTATTGCTCAGATCTTTTTTCCAACTTGTGCCTTTCTTCCTCCGCAAAAAGCCATAAAACTTGCTCCCAGAATATCCGAAACAACAACGGAGATGCTGGATGAAAGCTTTTTGGGCGGGCGCGTTTGCAATCACGATGCTCACGGGGATGATATTGACCGGAACGGTTTCCGGCTCCTATGCCGATGATGCGCAACCGCAATGGCGATATTCGTCCAGCCTGCTTGGAGAACCCAAATATCCTGCTGATTTCAAGCATTATGACTATGTAAACCCCGATGCACCAAAAGGTGGGGCACTCAATCTGGTGGCGGTCGGCACATTCGACAGTCTCAATGCCTATGTCATTCAGGGTGTTGCTGCAGCCGGTCTGTCAGAGTTTGGCGGCGGCATGCTCTACGACACTTTGATGAGCGATTCGCTTGATCAGGGATCAACGCAATATCCGTTGATTGCGGAAGCGCTTCAATATCCTGATGACTTCTCATGGGTCAAATTCAAGCTTAACCCCGATGCCAAATGGCACGATGGCCAGCCGATTACGGTCGATGATGTTATATGGTCATTCGAGGTACTGAAAAAGCAGTCGCCGCTCTATAACAAATACTATGGCGACGTTGAAAAGGCCGAAAAGACCGGCGACCACGAGGTAAAATTTACTTTTTCTCAGACCGGCAATCGCGAACTGCCCCAGATTATGGGCCAGCTTGCCATCCTTCCCAAGCATTGGTGGACGGCCAAGGATGCACAGGGTAGGCAGCGCGATGTGACCCGCCCGACACTCGAAATTCCACTCGGCTCCAGTGCCTATAAAATCAAGACCGTTGTTCCGGGACGTTCGATTATCTGGGAGCGCGCTGATGAATATTGGGGCAAGGACCTGCCGGTCAATGTCGGACGCAATAATTTCAATGAAGTTCGTTACGAATATTATCTGAACGAAGACGCGACATGGGAAGCCTTCAAAAAAGGCGGCCAATATGATTATCGGTTGGAAAACCGTGCGCAGCGCTGGGCAGAACAGTATAATTTCCCAGCTGTCACGCGTGGCGATGTCATCCAGAAGTCATTTCCCTATAATGCGGTTGGCCGCATGCAGGGCTATTTCCTCAACACACGCCTCGACAAGTTTCAGGATGTAAAAGTCCGCGAAGCGCTGACCTACGCATTTGATTTTGAATCGATGAACCGCCTGTTGTTCTTCAATCAATATACGCGGATCGACAGCTATTTTGCCGGTAATGAGCTGCATCTGAGCGGTGTTCCAACACCGGAAGAGCAAGCCATTCTCCAGAGCGTTCAGGATGCACTGCCTGCCGATGCACTGACCAAGGAATTCAAACTGCCTGTCTATGATACGCCGCAGGCGACACGCGAAAATCTGCGCAAGGCGCTTCAACTTTTCGGTGAAGCAGGCTGGAAATTGCAGGGCAACAAGCTTGTCGATGCGAAAGGCACGCAGTTTACAATCGAATTTCTGGGCAGGGACCCGACCGACGAGCGCATTTACAATCCGTTTGCCGCAAGCCTACGCAAAATCGGCATCAGCGCCACAGTTCGTATCGTCGACGCGGCGCAATATCAGGCCCGCGTCAATGATTTCGATTATGATGTTATCACCTCGGTCATGGCACAGACCAGTTCTCCCGGCAACGAGCAGCGCGATATGTGGGGCTCGAAAGCTGCGGACTTCAAAGGCAGCCGCAATTATGCTGGCATCAAAAACCCGGCAATCGACAAGCTGATCGACCGCATCATTTATGCCAAAGACCGTGATGAGCTTGTGGCCGCCAGCCACGCGCTCGACCGTGCACTGTTGTGGAATTATTACGTTATTCCGCAATGGTATTCCGATCACATCAATGTTGCTTACTGGAACAAATTCGGAATGCCTGAAAGCCAGCCCGATTATCTCGGGATTGACCCTTTCTCGTGGTGGGTAGACCCTGCAAAGGAAGCAAAACTTAAAAGCGGTACGAATTAAGGACTTGCCATGTCGGGCTTCCAGCTCAATCGCCGTCATTTTCTTGAGCTTTCAGGCAGTGCCGCAATCGTGGCCTGCTTGCCGGAAAAAGCGTTTGCAAAGCTTGCGACAGGCACACCTCTGCATGGCCTGTCTGCCTTTGGCGATCTGAAATATCCGCCCGATTTTAAGCATTTCGATTATGTAAACCCCGTGGCACCCAAAGGGGGCACTTTTACACTCGCCCCCAATACGTGGTACTGGAACCAGAACATACAAACCTTCAACACGCTCAACACACTGACATTTAAGGGCGATTCCCCGCCACGTATGGAGCTGACCTTTGACAGCTTGATGGCGTCCGCGCTTGACGAGCCGGACTCGGTTTATGGCCTGATTGCCGAGAGCGTTACGCTTTCGCAAGATCGCACGAAATGTCTGTTCAAGCTTCGCAAAGAGGCGCGCTTTCACGATGGCTCGCCGATTGAAGCCAAAGACGTCGTTTTCACCTATGAGACTCTTAAGGAAAAAGGTCATCCACTGATCCGGCAAACCCTTGCTGCACTTGATGCTGTTAGGGAAATCAGCAGCCATGAAGTGGAAATGCAGTTTTCTGCCGAGCGTGGTCCCAATGCCATTCTTGAGGCCGTTGGTCTGCCGGTCCTTTCGAAAGAGTGGTTTAGGAACCGTGATTTCGATACGGCCAGCATGGAAGCAACACTTGGATCAGGCGCTTATCACGTTGGTCGTGTCGCGGCAGGACAGCTTATCGAATATGATCGGGTCGAGGATTATTGGGCGAAGGATTTGCCGGTTGTGCGTGGCTTGAGCAATTTTGATCGTATCCGCATTGAGTTCTATCGCGACCGCCAGCCGGAATTTGAGGCCTTCAAAAAGGGCAATATCGACTTCCGGCAGGAGAATGTTTCAAAGAACTGGGCAACGGGATATGACTTCCCGGCCATTCAGCAAAACAAGATCATCAAGCGTACATTCCCGAAGGAAAAACGTCCGCTGATGCAGGCGTGGGCGCTCAACCAGCGCCGTGAGCGTTTTCGCGATCCGCGTGTGCGCGAAGCAATTAATCTCTGCTTCGACTTTGAATGGACCAATGCGAACCTGTTTTACGCCACCTATGAACGCTCGCAGTCTAATTTCAATGGTTCGGATTTTCAGGCAGTAGGACTGCCGACCGTTGATGAACTGAAAGTGCTTGAACGCTATCGTGGTAAAATTCCCGACGCGGCGTTTGGTGAAGTGCCGCTTATGCCGATTTCAGATGGTTCAGGTCGCGACCGCAAGCAATTTTCGCGCGCCATCGCATTGCTCGAAGAAGCAGGTTTTAAGCGCAAAAACGGCCAGTTCCACAGTGAAAACGGCGAAAAACTGTCGCTTGAAATTCTGAGCAATTCGGAAAGTTTTTCGCGCATCTACAATCCCTTTGTGCAGAAGATGCGCGCCATTGGCATTGATGCCAGTTTGCGGCTCGTGGACCCCACCCAATATCAGGCCCGAATGCAGGATTTCGATTTCGATCTGGTCGGCATTGCCATGCAGTTTGGTGCAACACCCACCAAAGAATCGCTCGCTTCCATGTTCGGATCGGAAGCTTCCAAAACACCGGGCAGCTATAATCTTCCCGGCACGTCAGACCCTATTATCGACGCATTGATCGACGATGTCGGCAATGTTTCCACACGCGAAGAGCTGGTTGCAACCATAAGGGTGCTTGATCGGTACTTGCGTATCCGGCTCGAGTGGATTCCAAATTGGACAGTAGCGAATCACCTGGTAGCCTATTGGGATCGTTTTGGTTTCAAGGAGCCAAAGCCCGATTATGGCTTTCCGGTCGAGACGCTTTGGTGGATTAAAGCATGATCCCGAAAAGTGATAGGCAGTTTTTGGATAAGATCATGTTCATAAAAAACAAAAGGCAAAAGCTGTTGGCAAGCCATAAGAGCAAATTGAATATTCGGGGCATCGAGAGCTGATGGGCGCATATATTTTACGCCGCCTGCTTCTGATGATTCCGACCATCCTCGGCATTATGGCCATATCTTTTGCCGTGGTTCAGTTCGCTCCCGGTGGCCCGGTCGAACGGGTGATCGCACAGCTTTCCGGTCAGGGTGGCGACGCACTCGACCGTCTTTCCGGCGGTGGCAGCGATTTTGGTCAGAACAATATTGATAGCGGCTCGTCCAGTTCCAAATATCGCGGTGCGCAGGGGCTTGATCCGCAATTTATCGCTGATCTTGAAAAGCAGTTCGGCTTCGACAAGCCGCCGCTCGAACGCTTCGGCCAGATGCTGTGGAATTATATGCGCTTTGATTTTGGGCGCAGCTATTTCCGCGACATCAGCGTAATCGATCTTATTCTTGAAAAAATGCCCGTTTCAATATCTCTCGGTCTGTGGCTGACATTCCTGTCCTATCTGATTTCAATCCCACTCGGCATTCGCAAAGCGATCAAAGAAGGCACACGCTTTGATACCTGGACCAGCGCGATCATTATCGTTGGCTATGCCATTCCGAGCTTCCTTTTTGCCATTCTGCTGATTGTGCTTTTTGCAGGTGGTTCGTTCTTCGACTGGTTCCCGTTGCGCGGCCTCACATCGCCTGATTTTGCGCAGATGTCATTCTGGGGAAAGATCGGCGATTATCTGTGGCATATGATTTTGCCCGTTACAGCGCTGGTGCTTTCAGCTTTTGCCACTACAACGCTTCTGACCAAGAATTCGTTTCTGGAAGAAATCCGCAAGCAGTATGTGACGACAGCCCGAGCCAAAGGACTGACCGAGAATCAGGTGCTTTATGGCCATGTGTTCCGCAATGCCATGCTGATCGTCATCGCCGGTTTCCCGGGCGCATTCATATCGGCCTTCTTCACTGGCTCACTATTGATCGAAACCATCTTCTCGCTCGATGGCCTGGGCCTGCTTGGCTACCAGTCGATCATCAATCGCGATTATCCGGTGGTGTTTGCGACATTGTTTATTTTCTCACTGATTGGCCTGCTCGTCGGTCTTCTGTCCGATCTGATGTACACATGGATCGATCCACGTATCGATTTTGACCGGAGGGATGTGTGATGAGTGATACCACCCTCACCCCCGCGGCAATGCCTGTGAAGCGTCCGTTTCTTTCGCCACTTAACCGTCGTCGCTGGCAGAATTTCAAAGCCAACAGGCGCGGTTACTGGTCGCTATGGATTTTTCTGTTTCTGCTGGTCGCAGCGCTTTGCTCCGAATTTATCGCCAATGATCGCCCTATTCTTGTGTCCTACAAAGGCGAATTGCTGACACCGGTTTTTGTCGATTACCCGGAAGAGAAATTCGGCGGCTTTTATGCCGTTACCGATTATCGCGATCCGATTATTCAGGAAGAAATCAATGCCAATGGCTGGGCGCTCTGGCCGCCGGTCCGCTATTCCTACAACACCGTCAATAGCGACATTCCTGAAGCTGCGCCCTCCAAGCCATTCTGGCTTTATACGGAAGAGCAGCGCTGCCAGCGTTATCCACTTGGCGTGAATGATCCAAATTGCATTGTTGGAAATTTCAACTGGCTTGGAACCGACGATCAGGCGCGTGACGTCTTTGCGCGTGCGCTTTACGGTTTTCGCATTTCTGTGCTGTTCGGTCTGATCCTGACCTTTTTCTCCGCCGTTATTGGCGTGACTGCCGGTGCTGTGCAGGGCTATTTCGGCGGCTGGGTCGATCTTATCTTCCAGCGCGTGATTGAAATCTGGTCCTCGATCCCCGTGCTTTATCTTTTGCTTATAATAGCCGCGATATTACCGCCGGGATTCTGGGTGCTATTGGGCATAATGCTGTTGTTTTCATGGGTGGCTTTTGTCGGCGTTGTTCGCGCCGAGTTTCTGCGCGCCCGAAACTTTGAATATGTGAATGCTGCCCGCGCACTTGGCGTAAAGAATGGCACCATCATGTGGCGGCACCTTTTGCCAAATGCCATGGTCGCAACACTGACCTTCCTGCCATTCATCCTCAATGGCTCCATCACAACGCTCACAGCGCTTGATTTTCTTGGCTTTGGCTTGCCACCCGGTTCCGCCTCACTCGGCGAATTGCTCGCACAGGGTAAAAACAATCTTCAGGCGCCATGGCTTGGTATTACAGGCTTTGCGGTTATCTCGATCATGCTGTCACTGCTGATCTTCATCGGTGAAGCAACCCGAGATGCCTTCGATCCGCGAAAGGCATTTCTATGAGTGGGTTAATAAAATCGCCTCTGCTTTCCGTCCGCGACCTTTCCGTCGCCTTCCGCCAAAATGGCGAAGAGCGCATTTCTGTCGATCGCGTTTCCTTCGATATAGCCGAAGGCGAAACCGTAGCGCTTGTGGGAGAATCAGGGTCCGGCAAGTCTGTCTCGGCTCTGTCCATTCTCAAGCTTCTGCCCTATCCGGCAGCGAGCCACCCATCGGGTCAAATCCTGCTTAATGGCAAGGATCTGATGAGCGCATCGGAGCCGGAATTGCGGCGTGTGCGCGGCAATGACGTCACCATGATCTTTCAGGAGCCGATGACCTCGCTCAATCCGTTGCATACAGTGGAACGGCAGATTGCCGAAATCCTGAAAATGCATCAGGGCATGAGCGATCAGGCGGCGCGCGCGCGTACGCTGGAACTTCTGCACGAGGTTGGTATTCGCGAGCCGGAGAAGCGGCTCAACGCTTTTCCACACCAGCTTTCCGGTGGTCAACGCCAGCGCGTGATGATCGCCATGGCGCTCGCCAATAAGCCAAAACTGCTGATTGCCGATGAGCCGACAACAGCGCTTGATGTGACCGTACAGGCGCAGATTTTGCAGCTTCTGGCTGATCTTAAAACAGCGCAGGGCATGTCGATGCTCTTCATCACCCATGATCTTGGCATTGTACGCAAGATTGCCGACCGGGTTTGCGTGATGAGCAAAGGCAAAATTGTCGAAGCTGGTCCTACCAGCGAGATCTTTGATAATCCGCAGCATGAATATACCAAGCACCTGCTTGCAGCCGAACCAAAGGGCGAACCGCCGTTGGCCGATCTGAGCGCCAAAACGGTGATGGAAGGCAAGGATGTCCGCGTCTGGTTCCCGATCAAGAAGGGGTTCTTGCGCAAGACGGTCGATCATGTGAAAGCCGTCGATGGTATCGATGTGACGCTGCGTGCTGGTCAGACGCTGGGTGTGGTGGGCGAATCAGGTTCCGGCAAAACAACGCTTGGTCTTGCACTTTCCCGCATGATTTCATCGAAAGGCGAAATCCGCTTTGATGGACGCGACATTGCAAAATTCAGCTTCAGCGATATGCGCCCGCTGCGCCGCGAAATGCAGATCGTTTTTCAGGATCCGTTTGGCTCTTTGAGCCCACGCATGACCATTGCCGACATTATTGCCGAAGGGCTTCTGGTGCATGAACCGAAGCTTTCTGCGGATGAGCGCGATGAACGTGTCGTGGCAGCACTTAAAGAGGTAAACCTCGACCCTGAAACACGCTTTCGCTATCCGCACGAATTTTCAGGCGGTCAGCGCCAGCGCATCGCCATTGCACGCGCCATGGTGCTCAATCCGAAATTCGTGATGCTGGACGAGCCGACTTCAGCGCTCGATATGAGCGTGCAGGCGCAGGTGGTCGATCTTTTGCGGGCATTGCAGAAGAAGCATGATCTCGCTTATCTTTTTATCAGCCACGATCTGAAAGTGGTGCGGGCATTGGCCAATGATGTGCTGGTGATGCGCAATGGCAAGGTAGTCGAATATGGAACGTCAAAGGACGTCTTTGCCAATCCAAAAACCGACTACACCAAAGCGTTGATGGCGGCCGCTTTTCATATGGAAACGCTCTAGTGGTCTTATTCTGGCATTTGCCTCGGTACATTCCAGTCACAGAGCAAATGACGGAATAAAAAGGCCACTAGAAACTTTAAGAATTAAGTGGAGTTTTCGAATTTAACGTTTGGAGAAGTGAATGTGTCAGGCAGGAAGCAAACGTCAAGTTCACTCCACTTGGGAGGAGTAAGACAATGAGTAGCACCGGTAAAATCCTGCTGTCGATTACCAATTGGGACCCGGCAATCTGGACGGAGAGTTTCAAGGCGCATGCGCCTGAACGCAGCGTTGTGACAGAACGCACTGAGACCGATCCCTCCATAGAATATGCGCTTGTCTGGAAGCAGAAGCCCGGCTCGCTGGCCAATCTTCCCAATCTCAAGGTCATCTTTTCGCTCGGCGCTGGCGTAGATCATGTTTTCCACGATCCCCATATTCCCGATGTACCGCTGGTGCGGGTCATTTCCGATGATCTCACCATGCGTATGACCGAATATGTGGTCTGGCAGGTGCTTGACCATCATCGTCTCGGTGCAAGCTATCGCAAACAGCAGAAAAACCATGTCTGGCATGAAGACCCGCGCCAGCCAGCCGCTCACGAAGTCACTGTCGGTATTATGGGGCTTGGCGTTCTGGGCCGCGATGCCGCGGAGAAGCTGAAAACCCTCGGCTTTAATGTGACCGGCTGGAGCCGGCGTCCGCAGGAAATCGACGGTGTTCAAACCTTCAGCGGTAAGGACGGCTTTACGCGCTTCCTTAAGACTGCCGATATTTTTGTCTGCCTGCTGCCTTTGACACCCGACACCAAGGGTATCCTGTCCATGACCATGTTTGCGCAACTGAAAAGCGACGGACCGCTTGGCGCGCCTGTGCTGATCAATGCCGGTCGTGGTGGCTTGCAGAACGAAGCCGATATTCTGGCAGCGCTTGATCGCGGCCTGCTATCGGCTGTGACGCTCGACGTCTTCAACCAAGAACCTTTGCCATCGGATAGCCCGCTCTGGACGCATCCCAAGGTGACGATCACCCCGCATGCGGCAGCAAGCTCATCAGCAAGCGCAATCGTTCCGCAGATCATCCGTCAGATCGAAGCTTTCGAGCGGGATGGGACGTTGGAAAACATCGTGGATCGTGCGACACAATATTAGCAATCTGAAAAGCTAATCACCATGTGCAATTTCTTTGCGCATGGTGATTGATGTTGTCCTGTCGTAGCCGGGATGTGCGGTTTCGGCTGTTATATGATAGCCCAGCTTTTCAAACACCTTATGGTTGCGGGTCAGTTCAATGCGCGTCTGAAGCTCCATGACAGGCTTGCCGCACGCCACAGCCTCCTCCTCGGCCTTTTCCATCAGCTTACGACCGATCCCTTGACCTTCAAAGGCAGGTGCAACGGCAAGTTTGCCAAGATAGAAGTGATCTGCTTTCTCTTTTATGAAGACACATCCGACCAGAACATCACCATTAAGCGCTGCAAATCCTATTTCCTCTTTGGCCTTTTCTCGCAGCGCATCCACAGTGAGGCGATGGGCGGAAGATGGCGGGTCGATGATCCCGTCCATATAGGCGAAACTGTCACGGATGAGCGTGAGAAGCTCCTCCCAGCGATTAAAATTGGGTCCAGTAGCGATAATGCGCAGCAACGTCATTTGGGTTTGCGTGCCTTATAGCGGATTGTTTCAAAACGCACATTGAGCGCGTTGTAAAGCAGAAGCCGACCAATCAGCGGCTCGCCTATGCCGGTCACCAGCTTGATAACTTCCATAGCCTGCAAACTGCCAATCACGCCGGGCAGCACACCAAGAACACCAGCTTCGGCGCATGTGGGCACAGCGCCTGGCGGCGGCATATCGGGGAAAAGATCGCGATAAGACGGGTTGGGCATGCCATCTTCATTGGTCCCATAAGGCATAAGCACTGTGAGCGTACCATCAAAGCGACCCATTGCACCCGAAACCAGCGGGCGCTTCGCGATGGCGCAGGCATCAGCCAGCGCATAACGCGTGGCGAAATTGTCAGAGCCGTCAACGACCACGTCGTATTCACTGATCAAGCCTTCCGCGTTTTCGCTATTCAGCCGCAATGCGTGGGTTTCAACACGCACATGCGGATTGATACGCGTGAGAGACACCTTCGCACTCTCCACCTTCGCCCGCCCCACACTATCCGTATCGTGGATCACCTGTCTTTGCAGGTTTGACAGCGAAACCGTATCGTCATCGACAAGACCAAGCGTACCGATACCCGCTGCCGCCAGATATTGCAGCACAGGTGCGCCAAGACCACCAGCGCCAACGACCAACACGCGCGCGGCTTTCAACTTCTGTTGGCCCGGTCCGCCGATTTCCGGCAGCACGATGTGGCGCGCATAGCGCTCTAATTCTTCGGATGAAAAAGGCTTTGATGATGCGTTCATGATGGCAGACCATAAGCCCGCTCAGATGCGCTGTCAGCGACTATTTTCAGATTTTCGTCAGTTCGCCTGCCGCCACATTGAAAAACTGAGCATCGCCTTCCAGTGCCTCGAAAAGCGATCGATCTGTGCCGGTCATAAAGGCCTGTCCGCCAAGATCGTCGAGAATGCCGAACAGTGCCGCACGGCGCCCTGTATCGAGATGGGCGGCTATTTCATCGAGCAACAGGATCGGAGCCATGCCAGACAACTCGCCTGTCAATCTTGCATGGGCCAGAATGAGGCCAATCAGCAAGGCTTTCTGCTCGCCGGTCGAGCAAAGAGCGGCAGGCATAGATTTGGGCCGGTGCTGAACAATAAGATCGGTGCGATGCGGACCATCCAATGTGCGGCCCGCTGCACGATCACGCACACGCCCGTCGCGCATCGTGCGGCGAAAATCCTCCTCAAGATCGAGCGCTGCTTCCACGCCGATCCGCTGTTCAAGCACCCCTTCCAGAAAGCAATCTGCTTTTGGAAACGGTCCTTCGGCGGGCAATCGTTCAATCATGGCTGCGATCAACCGCATTGCTTCCGCACGCGCCGCTGCAATCGCAATGCCAAGCTCGGCCATCTGACTTTCAATCGCATCAAGCCACTGATTGTCGGTGTTTCCGTCGCTTAACAGTCGATTGCGCGCGCGCATGGCCTTTTCATAATCAAGAACACGCTTGCCGTGGCCCGTATCAATCGCCAGCACCATGCGATCGAGAAACCGGCGCCGATCCGATGCACCACCGGTAAAAAGCCCGTCCATTGACGGGACAACCCAGAGAATACGGGCATAATCGAGCAGTTCGTCGCCCGACGCGGCGTTGCCATTGATGCGGACCTTGCGCCCCGCTTCGCCGCCGCCTGCAGTACCCGTTCCGATTTCGACATCGCTATAAATCATGCAATCAAGGGTTGCGTGAATAGCAAAACCGTCATTGCCGCTTGCGCGTGCAACATCATCATAGGATGCGCGGCGCAATCCCCTGCCCGGAGACAAAAACGACAAAGCTTCAATCAGATTGGTTTTGCCTGAACCATTTTCGCCCGTCAGCACCACATGGCCGGAGCCAAGCGGGAGTGTGAGCTCCGCATAATTGCGGAAGTCTAAAAGTTTAAGCCGCCGGACCGAGACTCGATCCGGGCGGCTTACATTGGTTTCAGAAATGCTCACGGCCTATTTTCAAATCCTAGACGCGCATCGGCATCAGAACATAGAGAACATCTTCATCGCCCGTATCACGCACAAGCGTTGGCGAACCGGCATCGGCCAGCATAAAGACTGCGTCTGATCCTGAAAGCTGGCTGGTAATGTCGAGCAGATATTTCGAATTAAAGCCAATATCGATTGGGTCTGCATCGTAATCAGCGGCAAGTTCATCGGTCGCGCTGCCCGAATCGGGATTGTTGACCGTGAGTGTCAGCTGACCATCGGCGATTGAGAGCTTGACCGCGCGGCCACGTTCGCTGGAAATGGTCGAAACGCGATCAACAGAAGCGGCAAAATCCTGACGGCTGATCGTCAATTTCTTGTCGTTGCCCGAAGGAATCACCCGTTGATAATCCGGGAATGTGCCGTCGATCAGCTTGGAGGTCAGGACAACCGAACCGACTGTGAATCTGATCTTTGCATCTGACAGTTCAACAGAGACGACTGTTTCAGGCACATCGACAAGCTTCTGTAGTTCAGCAACTGTCTTGCGCGGAATAATGATACCGGGCATGCCTTCGGTGCCGGAAGGCGCTTCGAGTTCAGCGCGTGCCAGACGATGACCATCGGTTGCAACGGCGCGCAGTTTCAGCGCTCCATCACTTTCAATGGCGTGGAAATAGATACCGTTGAGGTAATAGCGCGTTTCTTCCGTCGAGATCGCAAACTGCGTGCGATCTATCAGGCGCTTCAAGGCCTGCGCATCGATGCGGAAAGAATGTGTGAAGCTACCGGCCGTCAGTTCCGGGAAGTCCGACTGTGGCAGGCATTGCAGGCGGAAAGACGACTTGCCGGAAACCACCGACATGGAGCCGCCATCGGGATTGGTCGACAACATGACTTCCGCACCATCGGGCAATTTGCGCACGATGTCATAAAGAAGATGTGCCGGAACCGTCGTGGCTCCAGCCTGCTCGACCATGGCTGCGGTCGCTTCATTGACTTCAAGATCAAGGTCCGTTGCTTTGAGCGCGAGGCTTGCGCCTTCAGCCTGCAAAAGCACATTGGACAGGATAGGAATCGTGTTGCGACGCTCCACGACACGGTGGACGTGGTTGAGTGACTTGAGAAGATTGGATCGCTCTAGGGTAACACGCATATTCGGATGCACTCGCTCTCTAGGACAGGGCAACCGCATTATGTGCAGAAGCCTCGTCAACAAGGCGCATAAGCGCCAGAAGGTTTGCTAAAGTGGCAGATTTTTGAGACGAAAAGCAAGCCCGCCATGTCTCAAACCGACATAACGCGGGCTTTTTGTTGATAACCACTGTGAACAGCGGGGATGTCCGCGAAATCAGGCGGCCTGATCGTTAATGAGGCGCTTGAGAAGCTCAAGTTCCTGGGCCAGCTTGCCGTCAGCACCGACCAGATCTTCGATCTTGCGCACAGCATGAAGCACGGTTGTATGATCGCGACCGCCAAAACGGCGACCGATTTCCGGCAGCGAGCGCGGGGTCAGCATCTTGGCAAGATACATTGCAACCTGACGCGGCTTAACAATGGTGCGCGTGCGACGGTTGGAAAGCAGGTCCTGCTTCGACACGTTGTAATGACGGGCAACGATGCGTTGAATTTCTTCAATGCGGATGCGCTTTGGTTCACCCACGCGGGTGAGATGGCCGAGCAGTTCATCGACGCGATCGATGGAAAGATTAGGCTCAAATGACTGACGGAACAGAAGCTGGTTGAAAGCGCCTTCTAGTTCACGACCCGATCCGGTGACCGTGCGAGCAACATGGGTGAGGATTTCATCCTGAATGTTGAGGCTTGGATCTTCAACCTGTGCGGCAGTCAGTCGACGGCGCAGCATTTCAACGCGCATTTCATAATCAGGGGCTGCAACTTCCAGTGCTACGCCACCCTGAAGACGCGAGCGAACGCGAACATCCAGTGATTCCAACTCCGACGGTGGGCGATCAGCTGCCACAACAACCTGCTTGGCACTGTCGAGCAACGTGTTGAGCAAATGGCAGAACTCGTGCTGGATCGACTTGCCCTGCAGGAACTGCATGTCGTCAATGACCAGCAGGTCGATGTCGCGTAACTGTTCTTTGAAGGAAAGCGCGTTGTTGTCACGAATTGCGGTTGCAAAGCGCCACATGAAATATTCAGCAGTCAGATAAACGACGCGGGCCTTTTCCTGACGATGCAAAGCTGCGGCTGCAATCGCCTGAAGAAGGTGAGTCTTACCAAGGCCAACCGATGCATGAATGAACAGCGGGTTGAAGCGAACAGCACTCGAACCGGCTTCTGCAATGGTGCGGGCGGCAGCAAGCGCCACACGGTTGGATGCACCATCAATAAAAGAATCAAACGTGTAACGCGGGTCAAGCGGAGATCCCAGAATGGAGCCAGAAGCCGCAGCCGATTCTGCCACCACAGTCGAGCCGCGCCGGTCTGCACTTGGTTGGCCAACTGGGAAAGCTACTTTTTCACGCATTGCAGCGGGCGACTTTGCATCAATGGCTTCGTTGGTTTCAGCTGGCGCTTGCGCACGAACCACACGGCTCATTCCGCGTACAACCACCTCCACTTTAAGAATTTGCGGATTTTCTTCCTGCCAAAGTTCGGTCAGCAGTTCCGAATAATGATTGTTAATCCATGAGCGAAGGAAGGCAGTCGGAACCGACAGACGGGCAACGCTTTTAGACATGTCTTCGAGCTTCAAACGACCAAACCAGCTTGAATAAATCTCACTGCCGACACGGGCTTTGAGCTTTACGGTCAAGCGATCAAAAACTTCATCGCCAGCATTGTTCTCAGCGCTCACCACGAGGCTATTTTCTTTTCCAGTAGCAGAAGATCCAAGGATACGGTTCGCATGCGCATCATCACCCATCGTTGCCGTCGACTTACCAGTCATCATTGCCATCGTCTCGCCTGCCTTCACATTCATACGCGCCATTTTGCGGCGCTTGTCGTTATTTCCCGCATAGGTCCGCCAAATCTTATGATCCGGTCGCCTCGCAGGTACACACTTTACTCAGACCCTCACTGAGAGGGCCAAACACAAACTCAAACAAACAGTCCACGCTTCAAACGCCTGCATGGACCAACACCCGGACGCTCCTTTTCAGTTACGCGTCGACTCACAAAATTCTTGCTCAAGGCTGATTGCCCGGAACTGGTCTTGCGACAACCATTCAATTGACGAAGATGCGCCTAAAACAGCATTCCGGTTAATGAATGGTAAGCAATACCCAAAAGGGACAAACATAACAGGAACAGGACCTTAGACACAGAACTAAGCATTCGCGGAAAAACATTCCACGCCAATATATGACAAATTTTAATGCTAACTCCGAGCCGTGGCCCACCCCTCTTGAGCCCTGACTTTAACGAAGCCTTGTGGCAAAGAGCAAGTCTAAGAATTGCAGTTTTTTCTTCATTTAAGGCTTGCATGACCTGCAAGCGAGACCAGAGAATCGGGCGTTAAAGAAATAACACCTTTGGATTCAATGCGTTTCGATCAGCGATTTTTTAGACGACCACGATATGTTCCCCTGAGAAAATATTTTTTAATAATTTGCTTGACTCAAACCCTCTTCCGAGTCCCTCGGCAGGGCTGTGGATAAGTGTGGATAATACCTTACAAGCTTTTGAAAAAGAAGAGGAAATTGAGCTATCGCCTTTTAGTTTAGCTACGCAATTTTACTGATTAATTGCATAATTATTAAAAGATAATAATTGCTTATGCGTATCAGCACGTTCTTTAAAAACGTTCCAAAAAAGAAAACCCGGCTAACAATGAGCCGGGTTTCTAAAAACTGATTTTAATTTCAAGCTATATTAGGCGTTCAGAGCCTTAACGCGTGCGGCAAGGCGCGAAACCTTACGAGCAGCGGTATTCTTGTGAACAACGCCCTTGGAAGCTGCGCGCATCAGTTCAGGCTCAGCAGCCTTGAACGCAGTCGATGCTGCTTCCTTGTCGCCGCTCAGGAGCGCATCTTCAACCTTGCGGAGGAATGTGCGAACGCGCGAACGACGCGACTTGTTGATTTCGGTGCGGGCAGCGATCTTGCGCACTGCCTTCTTGGCCGAAGGAGTATTGGCCATAAATGCCTCTCTTTTTCTGTCAGCAGCCCATTGGATATTACCGTCGGGCACAAAACCTCTAGGGCAGCCATAATGCCTAGGGCCGCCGATCCGTGGCGGGCTTATAGATCAGCTTTGCCTTCGCGTCAACGAAGATTCTGATATGCAGGTTTGCCAAAAGGCCGGATATGCGGCCTTCGGGCTTTAAATTTGGACACTTGAAGCAGCCAGATCGCTTTAACTGCCCTTTCTCGTCATCATCGCATCAACGATTCTTGAAAGATGGCGTGCGCTTGTCGATGAAAGCCGACATGCCTTCTTTCTGGTCTTCGGTCGCAAAAAGCGAATGAAACAGACGGCGTTCAAAACGCAGTCCTTCATCAAGTGTTGTCTCATAAGAACGATTGACCGATTCCTTGACCATCTGCACGGAAGGCTGCGAGAAGGACGCAATACGCTCGGCAGCCTTCAGAGCTTCCTCGATCAGTTCTTCGGGAGCCACAAGCCGCGAAACAAGGCCACAGCGTTCGGCTTCCTCAGCATCCATCATGCGGCCTGTCAGGCACATATCCATGGCCTTGGACTTGCCGACATAGCGGGTGAGGCGCTGCGAGCCACCCATGCCGGGCATAACGCCCAGTGTGATTTCCGGCTGGCCGAATTTGGCATTGGTTGCTGCAATGATAAAATCGCACATCATGGCAAGCTCACAGCCGCCGCCCAACGCGTAACCAGAAACCGCCGCAATGATCGGCTTGCGCACGTGATCGACCTTGCGCCAATCCGCGAACATGTCCTGCAAATAGGCATCGACAAAGTTGATCGGCTGCATTTCCTTAATGTCGGCACCAGCGGCAAAAGCTTTTTCCGAACCGGTGAGGACAATCGCACCAATCTTGCCGTCGCTGTCGAAGTGAGCCAAGGCTTCTGTCAGTTCTTTCAAAACCGTGCTGTTGAGCGCATTGAGCGCCTGTGGCCGGTTAAGACGGACAAGACCGACGCCACCGCGCGTCTCGACAACGATCGTTTCATAAGCCATGGAAAAACATCTCCTCCGTCCATTCATAATTTGCGCCCAAGGTGGACCGACGTATTGCGTTTGGCAAGATCAGCCGAATATCAGTTTTGGCAGGATGCGCAGAAAAAGGTGGAGCGGCCTGCCTGCACCGCACGCTCTACCGCGCCAAAACAGTCGGGAGCGCGGCAGGGCTGCGCCTCGCGTCCATAGACAGAGAATGAGTGCTGGAAATAGCCAAGCGCGCCATCGGCCTGAATATAGTCTTTCAGGCTCGATCCGCCTGCGACAATGGCCTCGGCAATCACGTTGCGAATATCCGCTGCCAGCCGATCCAGCACCAGCTTGTCCTTGGCAATAGAACCGGCTGCGCGCATCGGCGACAGGCGAGAGCGCCACAACGCCTCACAAACATAAATATTGCCAAGCCCTGCGATCAGCCTCTGATCAAGCAGCGCTGCTTTCAATGGCGTCTTTCGACCTTCAAAAAGTGCGCCCAGCAATTCGCCGGAAAGCCGGTTTCCGGTGGGTTCAATGCCCAGCCCTTTTAGGAATGGATGCTCGTCGAGCGCACCACTTTCAGCAAAGAGCATGAAACCAAAGCGCCGGGGGTCATTATAGATGATGCGCGCCTTCGAACCGTCTTCGCGCAACATGTGAAAGACAACATGGTCATGCTTTACGATTTTCGAGCGCTCGTGGTGAAAGTCACCGGGAATGCCTTCCGCCTCATCCGCTTCAATGCGAAACGAACCCGACATGCCAAGATGGCTGATGATCGTCAGTCCCTTATCAAGATGCATGGTCAGATATTTTGCGCGGCGCCCAAGCGCTTTGATGCGTTGACCCGAAACACGCTCGACAAAGCGTTCAGGAAATGGAAAGCGCAGATCGGGGCGGTTCTGCTCGACCCGCTCAATGGTTGACCCCTCCATAAAAGGTTCGAGACCGCGGCGAACTGTTTCGACCTCTGGCAATTCGGGCATAGATTATCTTCCAGGTAAATAACGCAGTTCAGTTCATATAAGGCCCCAGCCGTGCATTTGCCATCCGTTAACCCAAACCAGCTCGAAGTTACGCCGAAGCCACATTAACCATTTATTTTCCTTGTTTCTTAAACTCATCACAATTGGCAGGCACTAAAAGAAACCCCAACGAGACTTCAGCTCAGGGTAAATAACATGCCGGCTTTGATGACGCGCTTTTTCAGGAACAGATCGGGTGCGGCGATGATCGAATGCACGCTCATCGGTGCGCTTGCGATTATTGCCGTTATCAGTGGCATGGCGCTTTTTGCCGGAAAGCCTGCTTCCGCTTTCGATTATCAGGCAGCGCAAGTGCATCTGATCAACCAGCGCTAATAATTGCTTTTCTTCATGCAGAATTGAATGGCCACCCGGTTCACGCAGGGTGGCTATTTGTTTATTGATGAGCCAGAATTTTAATCGCCGAGGACTATCATGACCGTTGAGATCGTTACCGCAAAATCAGCAGACAGCCGCCCTATCTGGTTCATCAGCAAAAATGCTATCGATCAGCTAAGTCTAACACGAGACGCCGTAAGCTGGGCCAAGGCCCATGATTTTAACGGGGAAGCCGGGCGTATTCTCGTACTGCCGGGCAAAGACGGCGCGATTGCCGGTGCATTGTTTGGCACTGGCGAAGACGAACAGGGTGGCCAGTCACAGCTGCTCGCCGGAAAGCTTGCACGCGGTCTTCCAGAAGGCGACTGGCATATTGAAGGCACGCCGAATCATGCAGAACTCGTAACCCTCGCATTTCTGATGGGTGGCTATAATTTTACGCGTTATCGCAAAGGCAGCGATAAGCTCATCCGTCTTGCAGTGCCGGAAGCTGTCGATGCGGCTGAAATCAACCGTATTGCCGATGCGGTGACATTGGCGCGCGATCTCATCAACACGCCGACCAATGATATGGGACCGGATGCGCTGGAACAGGCCGCACGCGATCTCGCGAGCAAAAATGGTGCCAAGGTCAGCACAGTTGAAGGCGATGCTCTGCTTCAACAGAATTTCCCGATGATCCATGCGGTCGGTCGCGCAGGCAGTATTGCGCCGCGTCTCATCGACCTCACATGGGGCAAGGACAGCGACCCAAAGATTACGCTCGTTGGCAAAGGCGTGTGTTTTGATACCGGCGGTCTCGACATCAAACCTGCGAGCGGCATGCTTACCATGAAAAAAGATATGGGCGGAGCCGCCAATGTGCTGGGCCTCGCCTCGATCATTATGGATGCAAAACTGCCCGTTCGCCTGCGCGTGCTAATCCCCGCAGTTGAGAATTCTATTGCAGGCAATGCATTTCGTCCAAGCGATGTGCTGCAAAGCCGCAAGGGCCTAACCGTTGAAATCGGCAATACTGACGCCGAAGGCCGTCTGGTTCTGGCCGATGCACTAGCGTTGGCGGATGAAGAAGAGCCGGAACTCATCATCGATATGGCAACGCTGACGGGGGCTGCGCGTGTGGCGCTTGGCCCTGATCTGCCGCCTTTTTATACGCATGATGATGCGCTTGCCGCGACCATTGCGCAAAAGGCTATTGAGACGGCTGATCCACTTTGGCGCATGCCGCTCTGGGCGCCTTATGTGCAGAAACTATCGTCGCGCGTGGCGGACATCAACAATGTCACCACCGATGGTTTTGCCGGTTCGGTTACCGCTGCCTTGTTCCTGAGCCGCTTTGTCGAAAAGGCAAAAGGCTGGGCGCATTTCGATATTTTCGGCTGGGTGCCGGTGGAAAAGCCCGCCTCGCCTGTCGGTGGCGAAGCGCAGGCCATTCGTGCGATCTATGCGCTTCTTAAGCAAAAATATCCCGCAAAGTGAAATCGCTTGCCTGCAAAGCAAAAACGACGTTGAATGATACGGAACCGAAACGATATTGAGCGTTGCGTAAAATATGCCCGTTGAACTAAAGCCTTTGCAGGCATTAACGTTGCTAAGAACGCTTTCACTGGCGCAGGTTCAGGATGAAATGCCTGACCTCACCACGCGGCAGGCCGCCATTCTTCTGACGATTTATCTGGAGCCGCCTCCGCATACGGTGCGAGGGCTTGCAGCCAAGCTCAACGTCACCAAGCCAGTGATTACGCGTGCGCTTGATACGATGGGAACGCTTGATCTTGTCTCCCGGCATCGTGATGAAAAAGATCGCAGAAATGTGCTAGTAAAGAGAACAGTCACGGGTGCGCTTTATGTCGAAAGACTGGGTGATCTCGTGATTGCCAACGCCCGGGAGTTACCATTGTGAGCATGCTTGATCATCGTCTCAACGCCTACCGCCCTGATCTCGCCGATGCACGGCTGAATGGTCAGGTGGACGCTGGGCGCTTTACCGCAGGCACACTGATGCAGGTTTCTGATTCTGTGGTCGATCTGCGTGCCGAGCCACGCCCCGACAGCGGGCCGCAGACGCAGATTATCTTCGGCGATATGGTGAGCGTCTTTGAAGAGCAGGACGGCTGGTGCTGGGTTCAGGCAGAACGCGACGGCTATACCGGCTACGTCTCGGCGGCTTCACTGGCAAAGCCTGTCGGCGAGTCGACGCATATGGTGATTGTTCCACGTACTTTCGTCTATCCCGGCAATGATCTTCGTTTTCCGCATTCTCAGGCGCTGTCACTTGGTTCCCGCGTGCGAATCGTTGGCTCGTCGGAAAAGCGCGGCACTGAATATGCCTTGCTTGAGAGTGGAGAGGCACTGATCGCAAAGCATCTGGCGCCATTGGGCGAACATGCCAATGATTTTGTGGCGGTTGCAGAAACACTTCTGCACACGCCGTATCTTTGGGGCGGCACATCAGGCTTTGGCATCGATTGCTCTGGTCTGGTGCAATTGTCGATGTGGGTTGCTGGCAGATCAGTTCTGCGCGATTCGGACATGCAGGAAAATTCGCTCGGTGACATCATCGAGCCTAATGCCGATTATTCCAATCTCAAACGGGGTGATCTCGTTTTCTGGAAAGGCCATGTTGCGATCTGCCAATCGCCGGAGATGCTCCTTCATGCCAGCGGCCACACGATGACCGTAACGCTTGAACCGCTGAAGGACGCAATTAAACGCATCGCGTATCTTTATGATCTGCCGACGCTCATCAGAAGGCCATAAGCGTGAGACGATGAAGAGCAAAGGGACATTATGGATTGCAGGGCTGGTACTCGGCCTCACGGCCTTTTTCCCTTCTGCCGTCTCCTTTGAAAGAATCGCCCGCATGACCATCACCGCTGCACCAGCGAGCTTTGCAAGCGTCAACGGCATTGAGATGTATTATCGCGTTGTCGGCAAGGGACCGCCGATTCTGCTTATTCATGGCGGCCTGTCCGACCAGCATGTCTGGGATGCGCAATTGCCGATTCTGGGGCGCGATCACACGGTGATTCTGGCTGACAGTCGCGGACAGGGTTGCTCAACCCGCACCGATGAGCCGATCACCTATGCATTGATGGCTGATGATTATGTGGCGTTGCTCGATTATCTCAACATCGACAAGGTCGATCTGGTCGGCTGGAGCGATGGCGGTATTATTGGTCTCGACATTGCCATGCGCTATCCCGAACGGTTGAAAAGCCTGTTTGCACAAGCTGCCAATGCCTCGCCGGAAGGCTCGACCGGCTATGCGCTTGCGCGCGCAGAGGGAAAGCCTATTCCTGAACTGCGCCACTATAAAAGCATCGACAAGGAAATTCATGCCCTCTGGGCGAATGAGCCGAATTACTCAGCAGAGGATCTCTCGAACATCAATGTGCGAACCGCCATCGTAATCGGTGATCGCGATACGGCCATTACGCGTGAGCATACTGAATTTATGGCGCATCATATTCCGGGTGCGAAACTGCTCATCCTGCCCGATTCGGGTCATGGTGTTCCGGCAGAAAACCCGCGTCTTTACGCACGCTCGGTTCTCAAGTTCATTGCTGGCGATACGGCCACTGATCCCCTCACCGCCAGTAAATAATTCAGGTTCTGTTCGGCAGCACGCGATCCGGCGGGCGATGCCCGTCAACAAATGCCCTGATATTGATGATTACTTTGTCACCCATATCGACACGGCCTTCGATGGTGGCCGATCCCATATGCGGCAGCAGCACGACCTTGCCTTTTTCGGCCAGTGAGAGCAGGCGGGGATTAACCGCAGGCTCATGCTCGAACACATCAAGACCTGCACCGGCAATCTTGCCCTGCTCGATCAGATCGACCAGCGCGTTCTCATCAATAATCTGACCACGCGCCGTATTCACCAGATAAGCGGTCGGCTGCATCAAGGCGATCCGTCGTGCAGAAAGCAGATGGAAAGTCGCCGGTGTCGACGGACAATTGACCGAAATAATATCCATGCGCGCCAGCATCTGGTCGAGACTGTCCCAATAGGTGGCTTCCAACTCTTCTTCGACCTGCGCGTTCACCCGCTTGCGATTGTGGTAATGGATCGAAAGACCGAAAGCCTTGGCGCGGCGTGCAACAGCCGTACCAATGCGGCCCATACCGACAATGCCTAAGCGCTTGCCCCAGATGCGGCGTCCGAGCATCCAAGTCGGCGACCAGCCTGGCCATTCGCCATCGCGTTCGCCCAACACATTGGCACCTTCAACCAGACGGCGCGGCACCATCAATAAAAGCGCCAGCGTCATATCGGCGGTATCTTCGGTCAGCACATTGGGGGTGTTGGTGACGGCAATGCCGCGCTTTGCAGCCGCGGCCACGTCAATATTATCAACGCCGTTGCCAAAATTGGCGATAAGTTTGAGATTGGGACCAGCCTGTTCAATCGCTGCCGCGTCGATCACATCGGTGATGCAAGGCACAAGAACATCGGCCTCTTTCATCGCCGCGATGATTTCGGGCTGCGACATGCGGTGATCGTCTATATTCAGACGGGCGTCGAACAATTCCCGCATTCGGGTTTCCACCGGGTCAGGCAGTTTCCGGGTCAGAACAACCAGCGGTTTTTTCTTGTTCGACATCTCCACCCCATTTTTTTGAGCAGCTTTACCTGTGCACGCTCACAAACTTCACAGGAACACTGCCTTGCCTTTAACATGTTGAGACCTCCTTAACCAAGAAGGTGCAATATGCGATTTTGCTTCGGCTGCTCATCTCTAGCAAGGCGGCGCAGCAAAGACAAAGAAAAACAGAATCGTAAAAGCGGCATCAAACGCGGACAAACCGCACAATTTATTCATTCAACAGTTTCAGACGTTCCTCCCCCTGTCCTGAAACTGCCTCGACATGACAGGACGGCGAGAGGTCACAATTGTATCGAGTACTTTCGCAACGCTTTTTTATCGCAGCGCTTTGCAGCATCGCATTGCTGATGGTCATTGCACCTCTGGGTGCATCGCATTACCACGCCACCAATGCTCAGGCGTCATCAGGCACCGCACTTGGCGCTAGCGGACTGCCTGTGCCACGCTTTGTCAGCCTTAAGCCCGCACGTGTTAATCTTCGCATCGGGCCAGGACGCGATTATCCGGTTTCATGGCTTTTCATGAAATCCGGTCTGCCTGTCGAAATCATTCAGGAATATGACAACTGGCGCCGCATCCGCGATGCAGATGGCACCGAAGGCTGGGTCTATCAGTCACTACTATCGGGCAAGCGGACCGCAGTAACGGCACCATGGCAAAAGAACAATGATGGTTCCATGATCATCATGCACCGCGATCCGGTGGAGACATCAGCCGTTTCGGCAGAAATAGAACCGAACGTCATCGGTACGGTTCGCCAATGCAATGGAAGCTGGTGCCATATGGACGTTCAGGGCACGCGAGGCTGGATCAGACAATCCGATCTATGGGGTGTCTATCCGGGTGAAGTGTTTGACTGATCGATAAATGATTGCACCTTGACGCATATCTGTCGATAGCATTAGTTTTGTCAGACAACGAAGAAGGAGTTTTATGCGCAGACGTTCATCGCTTCCGTCTTAACGGATTTGAACCCTACCTGTTTGGGTGGTTTATTTGTGCATATCAAAACTCTGGAAACATCATGAAAACTCTGATCCTTGATATCCGCGCTTATGAAGCGACGGACAAACCAACTTTGTCTTCTATTTGGTACCGTGCATCAATTGAAGCGCATGCATTTCTGGGTCAAGATTTACTGCGCAAACAACAAATGTTGATCGAAGACATCTATTTGGAAAAGTCCGAAACCTTTGTTGCTGTCATTGATGGCAGGCCAGTGGGTTTTATCGGCCTATTGGATAGCTTTATCGGCGGGCTGTTTGTCGACCCGCTTAATCAGGGCCATGGCATTGGACGTCAATTAATCGCCCATGCTCTGGCCATGAAAGGCAAGCTCTCACTTGAGGTTTACGCCGATAATGTCAGGGCGTGTGCTTTCTATAAGCAGCTTGGTTTTCATCAGATCAGCTCTCGTCCGAAAGACGATAACGATCTACCATTCGCAAATATCCAGATGGAACTGAAAGCCTAATAAGAAAAGCGGGGTGATCGCTTGCCCCGCTTTTAAAATTCGATAATGCGAAATTTATCGCGTCTTGCGGCGCAGGCGCACGATAATGTCTACATTGACGATTTCCATGCCTTCCGGTGCTTCCGGCATGTTGGAAACCGTTGGCTGACCACGCTCGCCGTGCGGAATATCGAAAACCACATTTTCTCCTTCAAGGAAGAAATGCTGGTGATCCGAAATATTGGTATCGAAATAGGTTTTCGATCCTTCAACCGCAATGATGCGTAGCATACCAGCTTCGGTAAACTGGTGCAGTGTGTTGTAGACGGTCGCAAGCGAAACCGGCACATCTGCGAGTACCGCTTCTTCATGAAGGTCTTCAGCGGAAAGGTGGCGGTCACCCTGAGCATAGATCAGGCTGGCAAGCGAAATACGCTGGCGCGTCGGGCGCAAACCCGCGCTGCGAAGGCGCTCTTCCATTGAAACCATCGAGTGGCTGGCATGATAATTCTGCATTTTCACCCTTGGATCCGTCACAAGCTTGTAGCAATTTCGTCAAAGATTAAACGGGCTGTTGCCCATTGCATACTGACATTGATATATGCCGTTGCGAATTAAGTATCAATAGGCATGGTAATCCCGGCTTTTTTTGGAAAACCACGCACACTATTTTACTGACGGAGGCACTCTATGTTAGAGGTGTCCCGGAAAAACGACAACCTGACCGCTTAAGATACTCAAAGCGGTCAAATCAGAATGATCCTCAAGGGAGGCGTAATGGCAGAACAGAAATCGAGCTACGGGTATGAAGAGCTCTTAAGCTGCGCGCGCGGCGAATTGTTCGGTCCCGGCAATGCACAGCTCCCCCTGCCACCAATGCTGATGGTGCACCGCATCACCGAGATTTCCGAAACCGGCGGTGAGTTCGACAAGGGCTATATCCGTGCTGAATACGATGTCAGTCCCGATGACTGGTATTTCCCATGCCATTTTCAGGGCAATCCGATCATGCCGGGCTGCCTTGGCCTCGACGGCATGTGGCAGCTGACGGGCTTCTTCCTCGGCTGGCTCGGCGAGCCGGGTCGCGGCATGGCGCTTTCAACCGGCGAAGTGAAGTTCAAGGGCATGATCCGCCCGCACACCAAGCTTCTGCAATACGGTATCGACTTCAAGCGCGTCATGCGCGGTCGCCTTGTTCTTGGCACAGCCGATGGCTGGCTCAAGGCTGATGGCGAAACCATCTATAAAGCAAGCGACCTTCGCGTCGGCTTGTCCAAGGACGGCGACGGCGCTTAATTCAACCATCATTCACGGGCGCAATTGCAAAAAAATATAGAGTTTTCATGCAGCCGCGCTCAAAATATGCGAAGATCGCACCTATGTAACCGGGAACAACGGTCAACTTTTCGGGTTGGTCGCACGGAACAGGTGTAAAGGAGAACGCGATGCGGCGTGTGGTCGTAACGGGTATGGGGATTGTATCCTCAATTGGAAATAACACCGAAGAGGTCACAGCCTCGCTGCGCGATGCCAAATCCGGTATTACACGCGCTGAGGAATACGGCGAACTCGGTTTCCGTTGCCAGGTTCACGGCATTCCAAAGATTGATGTCGAGGCGCTCGTTGACCGCCGCGCCATGCGTTTTCACGGCCGTGGTACGGCATGGAATCACGTCGCCATGGATCAGGCAATTGCCGATGCAGGTCTTTCGGAGGAGGAAGTCTCCAATGATCGTACCGGCATAATCATGGGTTCAGGCGGTCCTTCGACACGTACGATTGTCGATTCGGCTGATATAACCCGCGAAAAAGGCCCAAAGCGCGTTGGTCCTTTTGCTGTGCCAAAAGCCATGAGTTCGACGGCTTCGGCAACGCTTGCGACATTCTTCAAGATCAAGGGGGTCAATTATTCGATCTCGTCGGCTTGTGCGACATCGAATCATTGCATCGGCAATGCCTATGAAATGATCCAGTATGGCAAACAGGACCGCGTATTCGCGGGTGGCTGTGAAGACCTCGACTGGACACTTTCGGTGCTGTTCGATGCCATGGGCGCCATGTCGTCGAAATATAACGACACACCTTCGACCGCTTCCCGCGCTTATGACAAAAACCGCGATGGCTTTGTCATTGCAGGTGGTGCGGGCGTTCTGGTGCTGGAAGATATGGAAACTGCGCTTGCGCGTGGTGCCAAGATTTACGGCGAAATCGTTGGCTATGGCGCAACATCAGATGGTTATGACATGGTCGCTCCATCGGGTGAAGGTGCCATTCGCTGTATGAAAATGGCGCTCTCGACCGTTACGGGCAAGATTGATTACATCAATCCGCATGCAACCTCGACACCAGCAGGCGACGCTCCGGAAATCGAAGCAATCCGTCAGGTGTTTGGCTCAGGCGATGCCTGCCCACCAATTGCTGCCACCAAGTCATTGACTGGCCATTCTCTCGGCGCAACTGGCGTTCAGGAAGCAATTTACTCGCTTTTGATGATGCAGAATAACTTCATCTGCGAAAGCGCGCATATCGAAGAACTTGATCCTGCCTTCGCGGACATGCCTATCGTCCGCAAGCGTATTGATAATGCTCAGCTCAACACCGTGCTTTCCAATTCGTTTGGATTTGGCGGAACCAATGCAACGCTGGTTTTCCAGCGTTACCAGAGCTGAGAGAGAGGGAAAATATGGAAGGCTTGATGCAAGGAAAACGCGGCCTCATCATGGGGGTCGCGAATAATCACTCGCTCGCATGGGGAATTTCAAAACAGCTCGCAGCACAGGGTGCCGAACTCGCATTTACCTATCAGGGCGATGCGCTCGGCAAGCGCGTGAAGCCTCTGGCCGAACAGGTTGGCTCGGATATGGTGCTGCCTTGCGATGTTGAAGACATTGCTTCGGTTGATGCCGTTTTCGCTGAAATCGAGAAGAAATGGGGAAAGCTCGATTTCATCGTTCACGCCATCGGCTTCTCGGACAAGACAGAGTTGAAGGGCCGTTACGCAGACGTCACCACGCGCGATAATTTTAGCCGCACTATGGTGATTTCCGCCTACTCCTTCACGGAAATGGCACAACGCGCTGAAAAGCTTATGAAGGACGGCGGCTCAATCCTGACGCTGACCTATGGCGGCTCAACGCGCACGATCCCGAACTACAATGTCATGGGCGTTGCAAAGGCTGCCCTTGAAGCAATGGTTCGTTATCTGGCTGCGGATTACGGCCCACAGGGTATCCGCGTCAATGCGATCTCGGCTGGTCCGGTTCGCACGCTGGCTGGCGCTGGCATTGGTGATGCTCGTGCTATTTTCAGCTATCAGCGCCGCAATTCGCCGCTGCGCCGCACAGTCGACATTGATGATGTTGGCAAATCGGCTGTTTACCTGCTGTCTGATCTTTCGAGCGGTGTAACCGGCGAAATCCATTACGTGGATTCGGGCTACAACATTGTTTCGATGCCAAACCTCGACGAACTGAAAAGTTCGGCTGACGCGCGCGGGGAATAAGCCTTATACGCTAGTTAAAAAAGCCGCCCTTCGAGGCGGCTTTTTTTGTTTCACTTCTTGGCATCAAATATTTTGAAGCCCCTGGCATCTTCAAGCACGTTCACATTTTTGAACAAGCTCTTAAGCGTGGCTTCATATGGCAATTGCCGATTTGCCACCATCAACAATCGACCGCCGATTTTGAGCCGTGAAGCAGCGGCTGCGATGAATGTTTGCCCCAGTGTCATGTCAGTCGCCCGACCTTCGTGAAACGGCGGGTTCATGATGACGGTATCATAGATACCCGTCATTTTTTCACTGGTGACATCAAACCAATTAAAGCTCAAAGGCACGGATGCACCCAGACGTTCCAGATTGCCGCGTGCGGCCTCCAGTGCTTCGAAGTCAGCCTCAAAAAGATCGATGCTCTTGATACGGTCAACATGCTTCAAGCTTTGTGCCGCGAGATAGCCCCAGCCAGCACCAAGATCGGCAACATTCCCAAACACGATCTTTTCCATGTGCGGAACCAGCATCGCCGATCCCTTGTCGATAGCGCCATGTGAGAACATGCCGGCTTCGGTGCGGAACACATCGTCAATATCAGTCGCCACCGGCTTCAATGCGTTGATAAAGTCATCATCCAGATCGGCAGGGCGTTGCAGCCAGAAAGACACTGCATGGTTTTTCGACAGACGGTCGCTGATTGCAGCGATATTGCCGACCCATTTGCGGAAACTGTCAACACCAAGCTTTTTGTCGCCACTCACAACGATCCATCCGCCCGGCACAACACGCGCCAGAAGCTCCGAAAACCACGCCTCATTGCGTCCGCGATGTTTTCCGAGCAGAAGTAGCCCGCCGGAATAACGAGCGTCAGTGGCAAGCCTCGCCTCAACCTGAAAGCCTTCCTTTTTCAGCGCAATCCAATCAGGACGCCAAGGCTGCAAGAAAGTCAGTGCCGACTTCCATTCATCCTCAAGCGAGCGATCCGCAGAAAGCCCAAAGCCGAGATAAGTCTCCCCCTGTGCAGGAGGGTCCAGAATGCCCTGATCGAACGGCAGAAACAGTGTTTTTTGTGCTGGTGTCATCATGGCTCATCCATGGTCTTGAATTGATTCACGTGCAACAAAAAAGCGCGCCTCAAGAGCGCGCTTTTTCGAATTCAATAGAATACAACGCTTACTCAGCGTCGGCTTCTGCCTTCTTTTCTGCAACGATTTCCTTGCCGGTTTCCTGATCGACAACCTTCATCGACAGGCGAACCTTGCCACGCTCGTCAAAGCCCATGAGCTTGACCCAGACTTTCTGGCCTTCCTTGACCACATCGGTGGTCTTGGCAACGCGGTCAGAAGCGAGCTGCGAAATGTGGACTAGACCATCGCGTGGACCGAAGAAGTTCACGAAAGCGCCGAAGTCAGCAGCCTTAACGACTGTACCTTCGTAGATTTCGCCAACTTCTGGCTCAGCAACAATCGAGTGAATCCACTTCTTGGCGGCTTCGATTTCCTTGCCGTTGGACGAAGCAATCTTGACCGTACCATCGTCTTCGATGTTGATCTTCGCGCCGGTCTTTTCCACGATTTCGCGGATGACCTTGCCGCCCGAACCGATAACATCACGGATCTTGTCGGTAGGAATGTTCATCACTTCGATGCGCGGAGCAAATTCGCCCAGTTCATCACGCGAAGTCGAAAGAGCTTTCGCCATTTCGCCCAGAATATGAACGCGACCACCCTTAGCCTGTTCCAGAGCAACCTTCATGATCTCTTCGGTGATACCGTCGATCTTGATGTCCATCTGAAGCGCTGTGATACCATTTTCAGTACCCGCAACCTTGAAATCCATATCGCCGAGATGATCTTCATCACCGAGAATGTCGGACAGAACGGCGAAACGATCGCCTTCCTTGATCAAACCCATAGCAATACCAGCTACTGGACGGATGATCGGAACGCCCGCATCCATCAGAGCCAGCGAGGTGCCGCAAACGGTTGCCATCGACGACGAACCATTGGATTCGGTGATCTCGGAAACAGTACGGATCGTGTAAGGGAACTGTTCAGCAGCTGGCAGCATTGGGTGGATTGCGCGCCAAGCGAGCTTACCATGACCAACTTCACGACGACCTGGCGAACCCATACGACCGGTTTCACCAACCGAGTATGGCGGGAAGTTGTAATGCAGCATGAACGGTTCTTTGTACGTACCGGTCAAAGAATCGATCATCTGCTCGTCTTCGCCGGTGCCGAGTGTCGCAACAACGATTGCCTGTGTTTCGCCACGGGTAAACAGAGCCGAACCGTGGGTACGTGGCAGAAGACCAACTTCCGAAACAATTGCGCGAACAGTCGACAGATCGCGACCGTCAATGCGGCTGCCGGTGTCGAGAATGTTCCAGCGAACGATCTTCGCCTGCAATTCCTTGAAAACAGTCGCAAACTTTTCAGCCGAGAATTCTGTCTCTTCAACACCTTCAGGGAAGAAATGCGCCTTCGCTGCGGCCTTTACAGCGTCAACAGCGTTATAGCGAGCCTGCTTTTCAGTATTCTTATAAGCGTCGCGCAGGTCTTTTTCGACAACTGCAAGAACCTTGGCTTCGATTTCCGACAGATCTTCTGGCTGGTAATCGCGTGGTTCCTTAGCAGCAACTTCAGCGAGCTTGATGATCGCGTCGATAACTGGCTGGAAGCCCTTCTGGCCGAAAACAACGGCGCCGAGCATAACTTCTTCAGACAGTTCCTGTGCTTCCGATTCAACCATCAAAACGGCTTCAGAAGTACCAGCAACAACCAGATCGAGCTTCGATTCTGGCATTTCGTCGATATTCGGGTTCAGGACGTATTCGCCGTTGATGTAACCAACGCGCGCGCCACCGATTGGGCCCATGAATGGAACGCCCGAAATAGTTAGCGCAGCCGATGCTGCTACCATCGACAGAACGTCTGGATTGTTTTCCAGATCGTGCTGGATAACGGTCAGAACAACCTGTGTTTCGTTCTTGTAGCCTTCAACGAAAAGCGGACGAATCGGACGATCGATCAGACGCGAAACAAGTGTTTCGTTTTCGCTTGGACGACCTTCACGCTTGAAGAAGCCACCTGGGATCTTACCGGCAGCGTAGGTCTTTTCCTGATAGTTGACGGTCAAAGGGAAGAAATCCTGGCCCGGCTTTGCGCTCTTGGCAGAAACGACAGTCGCGAGAACGACGGTTTCGCCGTAAGTTGCGAGAACTGCACCGTCAGCCTGACGTGCGATTTTGCCGGTTTCGAGTGTCAGCGGACGGCCGCCCCATTCGATTTCAACTTTATGAGTATTGAACATATCTTGTCCTTGTTTGGATGATGCCGCGCAAAAGCGTCTGAAGGCATCCTCCGGGTTTGCGGATACGCCACGGGCAAGACAACGGGAAGTTCGTTACGTGTCAGAACATTCATTTCCGAATATTCTCTGGCACGAACTACCTGCAATCCTGCCCCATGACTGGTCCAGGTCATGAGCCTTATGGCCCTTAGAGCGGTTCCACTTAAAATTGAAACGTTGGAACCGCGTCTCACGATTTGTCTTAAGCATTACCTCACGCAAAACCGCTTCGCACTTTTGCTGGAAATGCTTTGATTGGCATGACGGAATGCACCCGGTGCGCCGTTTCATGCCATATGGGCATTTGCCCTGTAAAATCGCATTCTCTTTTGGAACGCGGCTATCCGCTCTTCCTTAGAATGCCTAAATTTAAAACGGGCGACGTTTGAGACGTCGCCCGATTTTTTTCCGTTAGCGGCGCAGGCCCAGACGGGAAATCAGCGCCTGGTAACGTGACTGGTCGATGCCCTTGACATAGTCAAGAAGACGACGACGCTGCGAAACCAGCTTCAGAAGGCCGCGACGCGAATGATTATCATTCTTGTGGCCCTTGAAATGATCGGTAAGGTTAGAAATGCGCTCGGAAAGAACGGCAACCTGTACTTCAGGGGAGCCGGTATCGCCTTCCTTGGTAGCGAATTCCTTGATAAGTGCTTGCTTGCGTTCAGCAGTAATCGACATCGTACACCCTTTCTTGATGAGAGGAAAAAGAGACGCCCAGGCCGGGATGTCGTCCAGCGCGGGCCATTTAAACGATCTCACACATGTTTTGCTTGATCGCTAGAGGGGCATATAGTGCAAAAATGGCAATAATACCAGCGTCAAATATGCCCCAATTGGTTAGTGCGATGTAAACACCCGCTTTGGCTTGAACTGACCATGTTCGATATAGCCGATTGCTAGCAACTTGCCATGCGATGTTACGCAAGCCTCATCCGCTTCCAATGGTGCATCACGACCACGAATGATCACAGGATTACCAAGACGCACGCGTTGCGCCTGATCATCCGTCAACTGAACTTGTGGCAGGCAATCAAGCGCCGCACCCGTATCGATTACGAGCGCGTCGATTGCTGAAAAGTCACGGCGCGGCGCTGGCTGTTCGACGAAGTCAGCCTCTGCGTCTTCTTCAACTTCTTCCTTCTTCGGTGGCAGCGGTGGCCATGCTTCTTCAAGCGCGGCAAGCGTTACCATATCCTCATCAGTGAAGGGTGCGACTTCAATGCGACGCAGATCCGAGATATGGCCAAAGCAGCCAAGATCGCGGCCCATATCGCGCGCAAGTGAGCGCACATAGGTGCCTTTGGAGCACTCCACTTCGAACTCGGTGCGGCTTTCATCCGGGAACTCAATGATTTCCAGACGGTCGATTTCGACTTCGCGCGCTGGAATGACAACTGTTTCGCCTTCGCGTGCCAGATCATAGGCGCGTTCGCCGCCGATCTTGATGGCGGAAAACTGCGGCGGAATCTGCGAGATAACGCCTGTGTAGTTTGGCAACAGAGCTTCGACATCTGCGCGCGATGGGCGGTTGTCGGAGTTCTTTGTGGCAACGCCTTCCAGATCGTCGGTCGAGCGTTCTTCACCCCAGGTCACCGTGAAACGGTAAACCTTGGTGCCATCCATAACATAAGGCACAGTCTTGGTGGCTTCACCCAGCGCAATTGGCAGCATGCCGGACGCAAGCGGATCAAGTGTGCCAGCGTGACCTGCTTTTTCAGCATTGAACAGCCACTTGATTTTCGAGACAGCTTCTGTCGATCCCATGCCTTTTGGCTTATCAAAAATAACCCAGCCAGAAACCGGACGGCCTTTTTTCTTGCCCCGTCTTGCCATGCTTTATGCGTCTCCATTGCGGGAAGCGTCATCTGCTTCACCAGCTATATTATTGTCTTCATCAGTGTCAGGACCGAGATCACGCGCCACTTCCGGTGAACGCAGAAGGGCATCGATCTTGGAAAAATTGTCATAGCTTGTATCGGGCCGGAAACGGAATTCCGGCATATATTTCATCTGGCTGAGGCTCGGTGCCACGCGACCACGGATGAATTTTGCATTTGATGCCAGTGCCTTGATGACCGCCTGCACATCGGTGCTACCAAGAGGTGTAACGAAGCAGGTCGCGATTTTCAGATCGGGCGACATGCGCACTTCCGACACGGAAATAACCGTGCGCTCGATCAGATCGTCGCGGATTTCACCGCGCTGAAGGACCTGTGCCAAAGCGTGACGCACCTGCTCGCCCACACGGAGCTGGCGCTGTGAAAGACCGCCTGAGCCTTTCGGATCTGGAGAACGTGCCATCGTTTTATCCTCGATAGGTGACAAGACATCGACAAGCTGGCTCTCAAGCTGCCCGACAGTGTCGTCAAAAATTGAAAGGCGCCCAAAGACGCAATTTACCACAATTCAGATGGGAGTCAGACCCTCGAAACCGGGCAATGAAAAAGCCGGACCGCCCCAAAAAGGGCGGCCCGGTTTCAAGATATTAGAGCGTACGCGTAATATGTTCGACGCGGAACGCTTCGATCGTATCGCCAGCGCGCATATCGTCGTAGTTTTCGAAAGCCATACCACATTCCTGACCCATCGGCACTTCCGACACTTCGTCCTTGAAGCGCTTAAGTGTCTTGAGCTTGCCTTCGTGGATAACCACGTTGTCACGGATGAGGCGTACACCTGCACCACGTTCGACCTTACCGTCGATAACGCGGCAACCGGCAACCTTACCAACCTTGGTGATGTTGAAGACTTCAAGAATCTCAGCATTACCAATGAAGGTTTCACGGCGTTCTGGTGACAGAAGACCCGACATCGCAGCTTTAACATCTTCGATCAGATCGTAGATGATGTTGTAGTAGCGAATTTCGGTGCCCTGCTGATCGGATGCATCGCGCGCCTGCTTGTTGGCACGAACGTTGAAGCCGATGATTGCAGCATTGGAAGCTTCGGCAAGTGCCACGTCGCTTTCCGTAATACCACCTGCGCCCGAATGAACGATGCGTGCTCGAACTTCTTCGGTACCGAGCTTTTCGAGAGCCGTGATGATTGCTTCCACCGAACCCTGCACGTCACCCTTGATGACAAGCGGGAATTCTTTGGTGCCGTTGACCTGCAACTGGCTCATCATCTGCTCAAGCGAGCCGCGCTGACCAGTCTGACGGGCAACTGCCTTATCGCGAGCAAGACGCTGGCGATATTCGGCAATTTCACGTGCCTTGGATTCATTGGCAACCACGGCGAAGCGATCACCGGCCTGTGGCGTACCTTGAAGACCAAGGACCTCAACCGGCATTGCTGGTCCTGCTTCCTTGACGTGTTCGCCATGGTCATTAACCAGAGCGCGCACACGGCCCCATTCGTTACCGGCAGCGATAATATCGCCCGGACGCAATGTGCCCTTCTGGATCAGAACGGTTGCAACTGGACCACGGCCACGATCAAGCTGAGCCTCGATGACAACACCTTCAGCAGTACGTGTCGGATCAGCCTTGAGATCAAGGATTTCAGCCTGCAACAGCACGGCTTCAAGCAGCTTGTCGAGGTTCAGCTTCTGCTTAGCCGAAACTTCAACATCAAGCACTTCACCGCCAAGCGATTCTACGAAGACGTCATGCTGCAACAGCTGTGTGCGAACCTTCTGAGCATCCGCTTCTGGTTTGTCGATCTTGTTGATTGCAACAATGATCGGCACGCCTGCGGCCTTGGCATGATTGATCGATTCAATGGTCTGCGGCATGACGCTGTCGTCCGCTGCAACCACCAGAATGGCAATGTCAGTTGCCTGTGCACCACGCGCACGCATTGCAGTAAAGGCTGCGTGGCCTGGCGTATCGATGAAGGTGATCTTCTGGCCGTTCTGTTCGACCTGATAAGCACCGATATGCTGGGTGATGCCACCGGCTTCGCCAGAAACAACATTCGCCTTACGGATTGCATCGAGAAGCGATGTCTTACCGTGATCGACGTGACCCATGATAGTGACAACAGGAGGACGCGAAACAAATGCACCCTGATCATCAGCAATGTCGAAGATACCATCTTCAACGTCTGATTCAGCAACGCGTTTAACAGTGTGACCGAATTCCTCAGCAATCAGTTGTGCCAAATCGGAATCGATCACGTCGCCCGGCTTCATCATCTGTCCCTGCTTCATCAGGTACTTGATGATATCGACCGAACGCTCGGTCATACGCTGTGCGAGTTCCTGAATCGTGATGGTTTCAGGGATCGTCACCTCACGAGAAATCTTCTCGCGGGTTTCCTGCATTTGCGAACGCTTGAATTTTTCCTGACGGCGACGCATCGCCGAAAGCGAACGCGAACGACCTTCATCTTCCAGATTGCTGGAGATGGTCAGCTTGCCACGACGACGATCTTCTTCGGTCTTGACAACTTTCGGTGCGCGAGCATCCGGCTTTGCCGGTGCACCACGACGCGCAGTCGATGGACCACGACGATCATCGTCATCGCCCGTGGAGCCAGGCTTGCGCTGCTGGCTCTGCGGGAGCGGCTTGTTTGCCGTTGGAATAACGTCTGCAATGGCAGGTGAAGCCGGACGTGCGCCCTGCGCAGGACGACCACCCTGCGGAGGACGGCCAGATTGCTGCGGACGACCACCCTGTGGGGGGCGGGAATCGCCACGCGGTTCTGGACGACCCGCAGCCTGTGGAGCACGCTTTGCAGCTTCAGCTGCAGCGCGTGCTTTAGCTTCTGCTTCGCTCTTCAGGCGCGCTTCTTCCTCTGCCTGACGGCGAGCGGATTCTTCACGTTCCTTAGCACGGCGTGCATCTTCTTCGGCGCGACGCTTAGCTTCTTCAGCTGCGCGAACACGATCTTCCGCATCACGAACCAACGCACCTTCGAGTGCGCGGCGACGTGCATCCATTTCGGAGCGCGACAGCGTGTTCAGAACCATGCCCGAGCGATCAGACTGGCGAGGACGCTGTGACTGCTGGCCGGGACGCTGCTGCTGGTTGCGCTGTGGCTGCGATGACTGGCCGGGTCGCGGCTTCTGTGCACCGGCCGGAGCGGCAGGCGCTGCTGCTCTTGGCGCAGGAGCTGCGGGTGCGGCAACCTTTGGCGCAGGTGTCGGTGCAGGAGCTGCTGCTACAGGAGCAGGAGCAGCTTCTGGAGCCGCAACTGGTGGTGCTGCCACAGCATCAGGTACCGACGCAGCAACTGGGGCTGCAACCGGTGCCGCAGATGCGGTTGGAGCGGCTTGCTTTACAGCTTCTGGAGCAGGTGCTGCGGGTGCGGGCGCCGCTGGCTTTGGTGCAGCCACTTCCACTTCCGGCTTTTCATCTGGCCGTGAGAATTTACGCTTTTTCGTTTCAACGACGACAGCCTTCGTGCGGCCGTGGCTGAAATTCTGGCGCACGGTGCTCTGTTCAACGCCTGGACGCTTAATGGTCAGCGTCTTCTTGGAGTTGACGCTCAGCGTCTTGTCGTCGTTTGTTTTATCGCTCATTACGTTTCCGTTTCCTTCGCAGCTTCTGCCGCTTTACCCGAGCATTACCCAACGCGATCACATCATTTTGAATAATGCTCCGGTCATCCACTTCAGCGCATAATCCGGTAAGACAACCAAGCCTATGATCCGGTTTATGCTCCAGAGCGGATCCCGTCTTCTCGGAATTCAAGAGAACCGCTCTACTAATTTATACCACAGCAGTGTCGGACTGCCGATTTAATCCGCCGTTTTAGCCGCCGGGCTTTCGCCACGATAGCTATGCAATAAAAGCAGCCTTGGTACGACCCCGGCGGCGGCTTTTCCACCAAGCACGGCTGCATGTATCACATTTCCGCCCCCAAATGCCAAATCCATTTCTTCTCCTGTAAAAAGAGAGAAGGCCGGAATTTTGGGGCCATCCATATGCACCACCACACGGCGGGCCTGATCAAGTTTGCGCACCCCGTCAGAGGCCGCTTCCTTGGCATGCAGTACCAGCACCGCGGCACCGGAACGAATTGCCTGATCGACCTTGGTCGAACCAGAGACGAGAGCACCGGACTTACGAGCCAGTGCCAGACTGCCCAAAGCAGATTTTGTCAACAACTGGTCAACCAGTGCGCCAAGATCAGCTTGTGGCTTCACATCATCCTTAAGCGCCCGCGCAAATAACTTGCGCTTGACGGCTTCATCAACCAGTCGCCGCTCCGCCTTGATCCAACAGCCTCTGCCCGGCAGGTTCCGCTTCAGGTCCGGGACAACCGAACCATCAGGCCCAGCCACAAAACGGATCAGATTATCAGCAGAACCGCTTTCGCGCGTGACGATACAGGTTCTGTCATTCATATCCTGCTCCGCACGCAACGCTGGCTTTGCCATAAACTGCCTTTATTCAACTCTAAAACTGGCAGCGACCTAGCAGAGCTAGGGCCACATCACAATATCAAACTCTGATTAGAGCGTTTCCTGTTTCGATTGGATCGTAGGAAACGCTCTGATCATTTGCTTAAGAAGCGGCTTCTTCGTCGCCAGCTTCTACTTCTTCATCGGTTTCAACTGCAACCAATTCGTCTTCTGTGATCCAGCCAGCTTTCAAACGCGCAGTCAGGATCATCTGTTCCGCATCGACGCGGGAAACATCGAACGACGACAGGATACCTGTGTGAGCGATGGTTTCGCCATCCTTGCGTTCACGCCAGCCAACGAGATCGTCAACAGCATAACCAGCAAAGTCTTCGATGGTCTTCACACCGTCTTCGCCAACTGCAACCAGAATTGCTGTGGTGAGGCCTGGAATCTCGCGAAGCTCGTCTTCAACGCCGAGTTCTTTGCGGCGATCGTCCTGTTCGCCTTCGATACGCTCCAGGAATTCGCGAGCGCGTTCCTGAATTTCGCCGGCAGTATCATCGTCAAAGCCATCAATGGAAGCGATTTCAGTCGCTTCGACGTAGGCAATTTCTTCAACCGAGGCAAAGCCTTCCGAAGCCAGAACCTGACCGACCATTTCGTCAACGTTGAGCGCTTCCATGAAGAGGTTTGAACGCTCAGCGAATTCCTTCTGACGGCGATCGGATTCTTCATCTTCGGTCAGGATGTCGATATCCCAGCCTGTCAGCTGTGACGCAAGGCGCACATTCTGACCACGACGACCAATTGCCAATGATAATTGGTCATTCGGGACGACAACTTCAATACGTTCCGCATCTTCATCGAGAACAACCTTGGCAACTTCAGCAGGCTGAAGCGCGTTGACGATGAAGGAAGCCGCATCTGGCGACCATGGAATGATGTCGATCTTTTCGCCCTGCAATTCAGCAACAACAGCCTGAACGCGCGAACCACGCATACCAACGCAGGCACCGACCGGATCAATCGACGCATCACGCGAAACAACGGCGATCTTGGCGCGCGAACCCGGATCACGGGCTACCGACTTGATTTCGATAATGCCATCATAGATTTCCGGCACTTCCATGTTGAAAAGCTTCGCCATGAAAGATGGATGGGTGCGCGACAGGAAAATCTGCGGGCCACGCTGTTCGCGACGCACGTCGTAAACATAAGCGCGAATGCGGTCGCCATAGCGGAATGCTTCACGCGGGATCAGCTCGTCACGACGCACAATCGCTTCACCACGGCCAAGATCAACGATCACATTGCCATATTCAACGCGCTTGACGGTACCATTGGCGATTTCGCCAACGCGGTCCTTGAATTCGTCATACTGACGGTCACGCTCGGCTTCGCGCACTTTCTGCACGATGACCTGCTTGGCCGACTGGGCAGCGATACGGCCAAAATCCATTGGTGGCAGCTGATCGGCAATAAAATCGCCAATCTGTGCATCCGGATTGCGGTCGCGTGCAGTGAACAGCGAAATCTGCGTGGAGTAATCTTCGACAGTTTCGACCACTTCGAGCAAGCGCTGGAGCTTGATCTCGCCGGACTTCGCATTGATGTCGGCGCGGATGTTGCTTTCCTGACCGTAACGCGAACGCGCTGCCTTCTGGATCGCATCTGCCATGGCCGAGAGAACGATCTCGCGGTCAATAGACTTCTCGCGTGCGACCGCATCGGCGATCTGCAGAAGTTCCAGCCTGTTTGCACTGACTGCCATAGGTCTCTCCTTGGTGATGCATCCGGCTCTATTCGAGCACCGAATGCCTAAAACTCACTTTGAAACTTATTTCTGTTCCGTATCGGATTCGGTCGTCACGGCGTCTTGGTTGTCTTCGTCTGTCGTCTGATCATCGCCCAGAATATCACCGACGATGCGGCCTTCGCGCACGGCTTTATCCTTGCGCAACGCATCGCGGATCAGATCATCGGTCAAAACCAGACGCGCATCCGAAATCAGATCGAATGGAATGCGAACAACCGGTTCGTTACCATATGAAATCTGATCACTTTCAATAACGATTGAATCCGCATCGCCGATCACGATACGACCGCGAAATTTCTTGCGGCCTTCATGAACGATAGAGGTTTCAACCTTGGCAACATGCCCGGCCCAATCGGTAAAATCAGACTTGCGAACCATCGGACGATCGATGCCCGGCGACGAAATCTCAAGATGATACTTGCCGCTCAGAGGATCTTCGACGTCCAGAACCGGAGCCACGGTGCGGCTCAACAATTCACAATCTTCAACCGTCATGGTGCCATCAGGACGCTCGGCCATGATCTGCAATGTCTGACCATTGAGGCCCGACAGGCGCACACGCACAAGGCGGAAACCCAGCGTATTGATCACCGGCTCCACAATGCCCGCTACTTTTGCATCGAGACCCGTTTCGCGAATGATACGCTCATCTGCGCTTACGGCTTCGTTTGCCTGTTCGTGTTCGCTCACTCGATAAACCTTCTTCACTGGGTCGCAGGTAACAAAAAAGAGCGGGTCCGGGAGGGCCCACTCTTGTTCAAACGACCAAGAATTTGAAACTTATATACCAGCCGACGCGGCTTTTTTCAAGGCCGCAATTCACGCAACACTCAAAGCCTGATGAATGTTAGATAAGCGGCGCGGCGACCCTCGCGAAAAGCCTTGGCTTCATAGCGGGTTCCCGGCCAGCCATCATAGGCATTATTCCAGTCGGACGATTGTTCGGCCTGCCATTCAAAGGCATCATGTCTGCGGCAATGCTGAAGCGTCCAATTGACATAATGCTCAATGTCAGACGCGAAACGGAACTTTGCACCCGGCTTTAACAGCCGTGCAAAACGATCAAGATTGGCATCGCTGACGAAGCGGCGCTTCCAGTGGCGGCGCTTATGCCATGGATCGGGATAAAACAGATCAATACCTGCAAGCGATGCATCTGGTAGCCAGTCAAGAACATCGGTGGCATCTTCATCGTATAGGCGAAGATTGCGGCGCTCGTCTTCGTGAAGCGCTGCCAGCATTTTGGCCATGCCATTGACGAAAGGCTCAACGCCTATGAAACCCGATTGCGAATAGCGACCGCTCTCATGAAACAGATGTTCGCCACCGCCAAAGCCGATTTCCATACGCACATTTTCGACCGGCGCATCAAACAATGTCCGCAAATCCTGTGGTGCAGGTGTATTGAGATCAAGTTTCAGGCGCGGCAGCAAACCCTCAAACAGATTGTTCTGATGCGGGCGCAGCGGTTTGCCATGACGGCGGCCGAAAAAGTTTCCGGCCGCACGTACAGGATGATTTTCATCGCTCATTTAAAAATAATCACGCTGAAAGAGCGCTTTTCAATGCCTTTGTGAGATCGGTCTTTTCCCATGAAAAAGAACCGTCACGGCCCGGCTTGCGGCCAAAGTGACCGTAAGACGAAGTCTTGGCATAGATCGGCTTGTTGAGATCAAGATGTTTGCGGATGCCACTTGGCGAAAGGTCCATGACCTTGCGCAATGCTGACTCGACGGCGGCTTCATCCACCTTGCCGGTGCCATGAAGGTCTACATAGACCGACAAAGGCTGAGCAACGCCAATAGCATAGGAAAGCTGAATCGTGCAGCGATCTGCAAGACTTGCAGCGACTACATTCTTGGCAAGATAACGGGCCGCATAAGCAGCCGATCGGTCAACCTTGGTTGTATCTTTGCCGGAAAATGCACCACCACCATGCGGGGCAGCACCACCGTAGGTATCAACGATGATCTTGCGGCCCGTAAGTCCCGCATCACCGTCTGGTCCGCCAATAACGAACTTGCCGGTTGGATTGATGTACCAGTTGCAGTTTGCTGCAATCGGAAGGTCACCAAGCGCTTCACGAATGTAAGGCTCGACAACCGAGCGAACTTTTTTGGAATCCCAACTTGCATCCAGATGCTGCGTGGAAAGAACGATCTGGGTAACTTCCGCAGCTTCCCCATTCTCGTAACGCACGGTCACCTGGCTCTTGGCATCAGGGCCGAGCTTGCCTGGATCACCCTCACCCTTGTGACGGGCTTCAGCAAGCTTTTCGAGAATCTTGTGCGAATAATAGATCGGAGCAGGCATGAGATCGGGCGTCTCGCGGCAAGCATAGCCGAACATAATGCCCTGATCGCCAGCACCTTCTTCGCCCTGACGGTCGGCTGCATTGTCCACGCCCTGCGCAATATCGGCAGATTGCGGATGCAGAAGCACATCGATCTTCACGGTGCGCCAGTTAAACCCGTCCTGCTCATAACCGATTTCGCGGATCGCTTTGCGCGCTGCTGAACGAAAGCGTGACGGGTTGATCAACGGATGTCCGGCCGCATCATGCGCGATGGTGCCGTCCTTATTCTTCTTCAGGAAAGTTTCAGGCACACGCACTTCGCCGGCAATAACCACGCGATTGGTGGTGGCAAGCGTTTCGCATGCAACGCGGACAGACCATGGATCAACGCCTGAACGGCGCGCTTCCTTGTAGATCATGTCTACGATTTCATCGGAAATACGATCGCAAACCTTGTCCGGATGACCTTCAGACACCGATTCGCTGGTGAAGAGATAAGAACTGCGCGACACGGGTAACCCCTCTTGAAAATCCAACGGAACACTTATCCGCCTAGGAAACACAGTAGCGCCCAGAACCAATTTATCCGGTTCCGGGCACATCTCAGTGTTAGCGAAGTTGGGAATAAACCGTCAATGCATATTCTTGTTGCGACACCCCGTTGCCGGAAAAAACCTACCGGCAGACGTCTTTTTTCGCGATAATCAGGAATTATTCGCCGTCGGCGGCGAGCGACTTCACAAGATCGATAATCTTGCGACGCACTTTCGGGTCCGCGATTTTGGTAAATGCGCGGGTTAGCTGAACGCCTTCATTCGAGCTCAAAAAGTCGACGACATAAGTCGCTTCATTGTCCTCGGCAAAGCCTGCCTGGGTGCTCGAAGCGGACCCCGGTGCATCTTCAAAAAAGAAAGAAACCGGAACTGTAAGAATAGTTGAAATCGCCTGAAGACGGCTTGCCCCAACGCGGTTGGTGCCTTTTTCATATTTCTGGATCTGCTGGAATGTGATGCCAAGGCTTTCGCCTAATTTTTCCTGACTGAGACCCAGCATATTGCGGCGAAGGCGAATGCGGCTACCCACATGCACATCAATGGGATTGGGCTTCTTTTTATTCTCAATCATACAGTATCACTCCTCGCAACCGCGAGCTTTCATTCATGGCCTGTTCATCTGAACAGCGATAAAAATCATTGTGGGAGGTAGTCAGACTGGCTTGTGCATTAAGCCGTCACCGCCCCAGTATAACAACTTAACAAAATTGCCGTGTCAATGAAAACGCCTGCGGAAAGACAATCTGAACCACACGCATATGGCGAGTAGGGTTAACAGAAGCGCAAGAGTCTGCTTGCCACCGGGTGCAGTGCCCCAAAATGGTACACGCTCTTCAGGCAAATAAGCATCAATTACACCCATGGCGTCAAGTGGCAGTTGCTCAATGATTCGACCGTATGAATCAACAACCGCTGAAATACCGTTATTGGCAGCACGAACAAGCGGCAGTCCCTGCTCGACAGAGCGTACCTGTGCTTGTCTGAAATGCTGATAGGGTCCTGGCGTATCACCATACCATGCATCGTTGGTGACATTGACAATCGCTGTCGCCTTGCGCCCGGTATAAGACAGCTCGTCGGGAAAAATCGCCTCATAGCAGATCAGCGGCAGGAAGGTCTGGCCTTCCATAACATTGATCGCATGACGCGCCTTTGCGGCGGTAAAACCGCCCGGCATTTCCACTATTTCCTGTAGGCCCCAACTGCGCAAAGTTTTTTCGAACGGCAGATATTCGCCAAAGGGCACCAGATGCACCTTGTCGGTATAGTCAATAATTCTACCGTCACCATTGATTGTCAGGATCGAATTGTAATAGCGCGGATCACGCCGCGGCACGCGTTCTTCACGCACAGCACCGGTGAGCAGTACCTGATCGTCGTCGATCACATCAGCAATGCTCTTGAGTGCCTCTGGTGTGAGCGAAAGGATATAGGGCACGGCGGTTTCTGGCCAAATGACCACATCAGGCTTTGGCTTGCCCTCTGCTGGTGTCTGCTTTGTCATGGCAATGAATTTATCGAAAATCGCCCGGCGTTCATTGTCATCCCATTTCATGCTTTGTGAAATGGATGGCTGAACAATGCGCAGAGAAAGGGTCGTGCGATCCGTATCGAGTGCTGGCGCGCGCGATAAAGTCCAAGCGCCAAAGCCAATATGCGCTGCAAGCAAGAGTCCGGCCAGAGCGAGGCCACTTTTTGCAAGATGCCCTCCGCTCAACAAGGCGGGTGCGGAAAAAACAAGCGCCGCAAGCGCGCTCATACCGACGAGGCCGATGACTTCCACCGACTGCATCATCATGGGTACAGGCATTGCGGCATAGCCGAGCGCATTCCACGGAAAACCAGTGAAAACAAAGGTTCGCAGCCATTCGACGAAGCCAAAGGCGAAGGCAATCGCAAAAATGCGTCCTATGCCCTGCGACCAGAACAAGCGTGCGATCATCGCGCCCGCGCCATAGAAGATCGCAAGAAATGCTGGCAGGCCGAGAACCGCTAAGGGAATCGCCCAGGCAAATTGCTCAGCATCGACAAGCAGTGCAGTTCCGATCCACCACAGGCCTGATACAAAATAGCCGAAACCAAACCACCAGCCGATGATGCCTGCGGGCAAAAAGCGCTTGATTGGACCTTTGTCTCTATGGGGAATAGCGCCGTCAATGAGCCAGACCAGAAGTGGAAAGGCCAGAAAACCTGCGATGAAAATGTCGAATGGCGGCTGTGTGAGTGTCGCGACAGCGCCGCTCAAAAAAGCGGTCAACCCGCGACGCCATCCGCTCAATGAAGAGATCTTCCCAGCAAGTCTCTCTATCATCAAGCCTCTCTAGAGCGCCGTGCGTCCTTGTAAACACAAAGGACGCTCTCAACAATTTTATCTAAGCATCGTATTTTCCAAAAATCATCTGAGATTTTTAGGTCGTTGCTGTCGTCGTTTCCGTGGCATTGTCGGATGCATCATCCGCGCTGCCCGTATGCTCTCGCTTGTGGCCGTCTGCTTCTGAAAGCGGGACAATACGAACCCGTTTCACGCGACGCGGATCGACTTCAAGCACATGGAACTCATAGCCCTCAACGGCTTGTACCATTTCCCCACGCAACGGAATGCGACCCAAAACAGAGAAGATGAGACCGCCGACGGTATCGACGTCATCACCATGCTCTCCAATTTCAAATGCAGAGCCCATCTTCTGCGACAGCTCATCAAGATCTGCACGTGCATCAACGACAAATACACCGTCAGTTTCTTCGGCGATCATGATTTCTTCGTCGTCATGCTCGTCTTCGATATTACCAACAACCATTTCAACGATGTCTTCCAGCGACGCCAGACCATCGGTGCCGCCATATTCGTCAATGACCAGCGCCATCTGGATATGATCAGCCTGCATGCGTGCCATCAATCCGCTCGCCATCATCGACGGCGGCACGAACAGAACCTTACGCAGGAGATCAAGCTCGCCAATCGTTTTGTTGAGATCGATACGACCCATGTCGAACATTGCAGCGCTAGCGCTGGTATCAGTCGTGTGGGTTGCTGCCTTCTGACGTGCCTGTCTGGTGATATAATTGAGCACATCGCGGATATGGATCATGCCGCGCGGATCATCCAGCGTTTCAGCATAGACCGGCATACGCGAATGGCCGGAGGTTTCAAACAGCTCCAGCGCTTCCCAAAGCGGCGTGGAAATTTCAATTGCCACGACGTCAGCACGCGGGATCATCACATCTTCGACGCGGATTTCACGCAGACGCAAGATGTTATTGAGCATCGCCTTTTCTTCAGGCGAAAACACCGAACCCTGATCGTCCTCGGTGCTGGCTATCGCGTCGGCCAGATCTTCCCGCAAGGAAGATGACTGGCGCGAACGCATGAATGGAAAAATATTTGACAGAAGGGAACGCTTTTCGCTCGTTTGCGAGCGCTGCGTACTTTGCCCTTCGGCGTCTTGTGTGTCGCTTCGGCTATCGCCAGCGGTGGGTGAGTTGTTATGGTCAGCCATGGCTCAATCTGTTTCAACGTTTAAATCGGATACAGCATAAGGGTCGGGGATGGCAAGAGCATGAAGGATTTCGCGTTCGCGACGCTCCATCTCCTCGGCCTCCTCATCAGTCTCATGATCGTAACCCAAAAGATGCAAAAAGCCATGCACCACAAGATGTGTGAGGTGATTTTCGAGCGATTTGCCTTCTTCAAGCGCTTCGCGCTCAACCGTTTCACGCGCAATGATGATGTCGCCGAGCATGGGCCCAGGCTGCTCACCAGCCTTCACAGGATAAGCCGGGAAAGACAGAACATTGGTCGGCTTGTCTTTGCCGCGCCATTCGGCATTGATCGCCTGAATGGAGGCATCATCTGTAAAAACCAGGCTCAATTCGCTTTGAGCGGGTTTGAGCCGGAGATTATTCCACGCAGCTTCAACCGAGCGCTTTGCAAGCCCTTCGAGGGCTGTTTCATCCGGCCAATTGCCGGCTTCGATCATAATATCGATCTGGATCGCGTTGTCTGACACTTCTATCGCGGCTTGCGATGAGGCAACCGCTCTATCCTTCCGGTTTCAGCATCGATCCAAAAAACGATGTCGATTTTTGGGAAGTACGATGCTTAGTTTAAAATTTAGAGCGTTCTTATGCGTCCACTCGGACGCATGGCGCTCTAATAAAACACCCTGCCTGCGATTGGCAGACAGAGTGCTTTTAAATCGTTATTCACCCGCGTGATTGCAAGGTGACCGTGTTATTTTTCGCATCATTATCATAGGCGCTGACAATAGCTGCGACCAGCGGATGACGCACCACGTCTTTCTCGGTAAAGCGCACTTTGACAACCGATTCGACGTTTTCCAATACGCGCAATGCCTCGACGAGACCGGACTTCTGCCCCGGCGGAAGATCGATCTGGCTCGGATCACCATTGACCATCATGCGCGAGCCTTCACCAAGACGCGTCAGAAACATCTTCATTTGCATTGATGTCGTATTCTGCGCTTCATCAAGAATGACGGCAGAATGCGCCAATGTGCGCCCACGCATGAAGGCAAGCGGTGCGATTTCGATCACACCTGCCGTGATGGCACGCTCGACCTTTTCCGCAGGCATCATATCGTAAAGCGCATCATAAAGCGGACGCAGATAAGGATCGACCTTTTCCTTCATGTCGCCCGGCAGAAAGCCCAGTCGCTCACCCGCTTCAACCGCCGGACGAGACAGGATAATGCGTTCCACAAGACCGCGCTCAAGAAGCATGGCTGCATGAGCAACCGCAAGATAAGTCTTACCCGTACCAGCGGGACCAACACCCATAACCAGTTCCGAGCGATCAAGCGCACGCATATAGGCGTCCTGAACCGGCGTGCGGGCAAAGATTGTCTTCTTACGAGTCGAGATTTGCGCAGCCGACATTTTGCCCTTGGTTTCAAGCGTTGGCAATGTGAGCTGATCATCCGCAGCAACGGCAATACGGATCGCGCCATCGACATCCGAAGCGGTCAGCTCATTTCCCTTTTGCAAATATTCATAGAGTTGATCAAGCGTGCGGCGCGCCTGTTCGGTCGCAGTTGCCTCTCCACGGATGGAAAGCTCGTTTCCCTTTGAACGAACATCGACACCAAGCTTCTGCTCGATACGCGCCAGATTCTCATCGAACTGGCCGTAAAGCGCACTGGCAAGGCGATTATTGTCGAAGGTAAGTACGATGTGGGCCATGTCAGAGGCCCCTGAGGTCACACCTGTTGCAGAACTCGCAGCCGGGCTTGAAATTGTGTTTGTTTGCGTATGGATGGTTGGCTTGGCAGGCTTTAGTTTTTCCGTAGCGCTCAAACGCATCTCCCTAAGGTTCACGCATTGCAATCGCAGTACCGGCAGGACGTTCGGTCAAAGACTACGCACCGCGACTACTGCCTTCGTACTATCATGCGCTTAGACGAGCTTTTGCGCAATAAGACTATTGGTGCCAGTCCCCGTAATTTTTACGTGAATGATGTCGCCAACCTGATCGTCATTATCATCGATGATGGCTGGCAGAAGCCATGGCGAACGGCCAACCATCTGACGCTCGAAACGGCCCTTCTTTTCCAGAAGAACATCCATTTCGCGGCCGACCAGCGAATTCTGAAACGCGTATTGCTGTTCGTTGAGCAGCGCCTGCAGACGCTGCAAGCGTTCATCCTTGACCGCTTCTTCCACATGATCGGGAAGATCAGAACCCGGCGTTCCCGGACGCGGCGAATATTTGAACGAATAGGCCTGCGCATAATGCACTTCGCGCACCAGTCGCATCGTATCTTCAAAATCCTGATCGGTTTCGCCGGGAAAGCCGACGATGAAATCGCCCGAAAGCGCCATATCCGGGCGCACTTCACGGATACGTTCGACAAGGCGGATATATTCGTCCGCCTTGTGACGACGGTTCATCGCCTTGAGAATACGATCCGAACCCGCCTGAACCGGCAAATGCAGGTAAGGCATCAGCTGACGCAGATCGCGATGGGCTGCAATCAGCGCGTCGTCCATGTCGCGCGGATGGCTGGTCGTATAACGCAGACGCGCCACGCCGGGAATCCGTGCAAGGCGGAACAGAAGCTCACCAAGCCCCCATTCGCGGCCATCATCGCCCACGCCATGCCATGCATTGACGTTCTGGCCCAGAAGGGTCAGTTCGCGCACGCCGCTATCGGCCAGATGCTCGGCTTCCGCCAAGATCTGCGCAACACTGCGCGAGACTTCCGAACCACGCGTATAAGGCACCACACAGAAGGTGCAGAACTTGTCGCAACCTTCCTGAACCGTGAGAAACGCCGACACACCACGCTTGCGGGTTTCCTCGCGCTTTGGTGCGGGCAGATGCTCGAACTTGTCTTCAATGGCATATTCGGTTTCGACCACCTTTTCGCCGCCACGCACACGCGCAAGCGCATTCGGCAAACGATGATAGGTCTGCGGTCCGATCACCAGATCGACATTGGGCGCACGGCGCAGAATTTCCTGACCTTCAGCCTGTGCCACACAACCGGCAACGCCAATGGTCAGTTCCTTACCGTTTGGTCCGCGTTTATCCGCCATTTTGCGCAGGCGACCCAGCGCAGAATAAAGCTTTTCCGATGCTTTTTCGCGAATATGGCAGGTGTTGAGCAGGACCAGATCGGCATCATCCGGCGTGTCAGTCGTGACATAGCCTTCGGCTGCAAGGCTATCCGCCATGCGCTGACTGTCATAGACATTCATCTGGCAGCCATAGGTCTTCACAAAGACCTTACGTGTGTTGCTGCCATCCGGTGTTTTTTGAATATCGGTCATATTTTCGCTCATGGCCGCTATCTAGCGTTTTTATCGCCAATTTGGAAGGCGACAAACTTACCCGCTATCAATCTTCCGCGACTTCGCGTCCGAGAAGCGAACTTTGTAACAGTGCTCTCACACGGTTCTCCATGGTACGGGCAAGCGCTTTCCTGTCCGTTTGAGCAGTCACCACAATCGGCTCGCCAAAGCGTATTTCCACATCGATCGCACCCTCCCGCAAAATGCCCTTGAGGTGTGGCATCAGCTGCACATCACCCGGCCATGAAGCAATCGGGCGGTGATAACGGCCCATCGCCATGCCATGCACACCGGTATAGGCAATTGCTACTGGCTGCACGATCACTTCTGGCACGCCCGCTTCACGGATTGCTGCATGGGCTGCACCAAACAGTGCCGTCTTGAATGGCAATACGCGATTGCCGTCGGAAGTCGTTCCTTCGGGGAAAAGCACCATGGCATCGCCATCAGCCAGACGTTTTGCGATATTTGATGTTTGCTCGCCGGTCTTGCCGCGTCGTTCGCGTTCGACAAAAACTGTGCGCTGCAACACTGCGAAGAAACCAAAAACCGGCCAGCTTCTGACTTCGGATTTGGCAATGAAAGACACCTGCCCCGTGGCCGACAGAACGACGATGTCGCTCCATGAGGTGTGGTTGGAGACCAGCAACAGCGGTCGGCCTTGCGCCATCTCACCAATGGTCGTGATCCGAAAGCCGATCAGGCGCGCAACGATGCGGTGAAAGATATTGGGAAGGCGACGCTTCCAAGTATTCTTGAGCTTCAAGAACACATATTGCACCGGAATGAGCGAGAGGCTGAGCGCCACCATCGCTGCAACAACCAGAATGATGCGGATGGCACCGATCATTGCGGCCTCACCAGATCGCGCCGCAAGATCAAGGCCGAGGAGCGGCCATTGTCCGTTTCATAATAAGCAGGCCGGTCGCCAACCTTGTTAAAGCCAATCCGGCGATAGAGAGCGAGCGCTGCAACATTGTTTTCATCGACTTCCAGAAACAACGTTTCCGCCCGCTCCTGATAAAGATAACGCAGCACCGCATCCATCAGCGCGCGCCCGACGCCCTGTTTGCGCACCTCATCGGAAACAGCAATTGTGAGGATTTCCGCCTCGCCCGCAACCAGACGCGCCAGCACAAATCCGCAAGCCTTGCCAGGTTTGCCCTCGGGCCTTGCTACAAAGCCAAAAACATTATTCTGCGAAATCAGAGAGCGGAAATCATCGGAACTCCAAGCGTGATGGAAAGAAAGCGCATGAACACGCTGGATTTCACCGCTATCCGGCGCGCCAAGCTTTTCCACCGAAACGGGCTTGCTCCGAAAGCGTAGAAACGAAAGGCCCATCATTTCACGTTGCCATCCGTCTTGCGCGGCAGGGCAAATCCCGTCTGCGGCTTCACATCAGGTCCGCGCATATATAGCGGCTTTGGCGCCTCGCCCGGTTCGCGCAATGCTGCAAGCTTTGCGAAAGTGCCGATGCGTCCAGTCGGCTCAAGACTTGCAACGGTGAATGAGCCTGCAAGCATTTCGTTCAGGGCGCTTGCTGCAGAACCCGTCAAAACTGTTTCAAAGCTTTGCTGCTTGATCAGCATGATTGCTTCTTCACGTGCCAGTACCATCGGTCCGGTTGTGGCATCGTTATCGGCACCAAAGGCCTGCGCGTAAATTTCACCGCGATGCGCTTCCAGCATAACCAGAACAGGCCTGCCCGGATGGCTGATTGCTGCTTCCGCAGCAAGCGCATCGAAAGCGCTGACACCAATTGCCGTACGCCCCAGCGCAAGCGCAAAACCCCGCGCTGCCGACACGCCGATGCGTACGCCGGTAAAGGAACCGGGGCCAATATTGACCGCAACGCGATCAAGCTCTGTCATGGCGATTCCAGATTGAGCCAGCACTTGCCCGATATAGTCCATCAGGACTTCGGCATGTCCCTTGCCGATATTCTCGCTTATTTGAGCAAGAACGACATCAGCGCCAGAATCATAGCCAGATTCATAGATCGCGGCGGCGCACCAGGAGGAAGCTGTATCAAGGGCAAGTATCTTCATGAGCCATCGCGTAAAACAGAAATCGTTCTGCTACAAGCAAAACGCATAAGACCCTTTGAATTTTATATCACCGGCTGGAACAAAATGCCGTGTAAAGCGTTTGATAAGATGGGTGCCGGGCGTTTTAATCATATCATTTTTGCAAATCGGCTTTTTCAAAGATCTGGCCAAGCCGAGTTGATATATGAAACGCGCAAACTCCTCCCTTGATGAGCGCCCTCGCTGAAACTGAGCCGGATCATGCAAAAGGATATGAGGATAAAATGTCCAAGAAGTCGATTCATGCAACCCGCAACGATCTTCCATCCAATACCAAGACGACGATGATCGCGCTTCTCAACGAGAATCTGGCCG
>Ga0308165_1000689_pt1 | contig 55456 bp, 50 predicted proteins | sample PhyWR2_FD_201032 | JGI IMG/M metagenome (GOLD analysis project Ga0308165, IMG submission 201032) | Phyllosphere microbial communities from UC Gill Tract Community Farm, Albany, California, United States - DLSLW.R2 | ecosystem: Host-associated > Plants > Phyllosphere > Unclassified | place: USA... | reverse complement strand
GGAGAAATTTTACGTTGTTTTTTGTATTCCAAGGGCTGAAACCATTCACCAGGGATTAGGCGCGCATTATACGCTGATTTTCAGACAAAAGGAAAATGGAAACGGCGTTTCAAAAATAATCTGTGCAGATTCACATAAGATTGTTATCAACGCGTTAAGGTGCCAGAGCAGGTTGTTGCGGCAGATGACCTCTCTGCCGCAAAAGGGTTAAATTGTCAGCGCGTGTTCCAGGTCGGCAATCAGGTCGTTCACATCCTCTATTCCGACAGACAGGCGAATCAGCTGTGGAACTATGCCCTTTGCCAGCCGCTGCTCGAGGGGAATAGACGCATGGGTCATGCTGTACGGCTGGCTAACAAGGCTTTCCACACCGCCCAGGCTTTCGGCAAGGGTAAACAGCTTCAGCTTACGGATGGTGTCCGTTGCCCGTTGCGCATCCCCTTTGACTACCATCGAAATCATCCCACCGGGCAGCGCCATCTGGGTGCGGGCAAGCTGATAATGTGGATGAGATTCCAGCCACGGGAACCAGACTTTTTCAATTTGTGGATGCTGCTCCAGCCGTTGCGCAATCGCCAGCGCATTCGCGCTGTGTTTTTCCATGCGCAACGCAAGGGTACGAATTCCACGTAACGTCAGGAAACTGCTGAACGGATCGAGGACGCCACCAATCGCATTTTGCATATACCCCAGCTTTTCTGCCAGCGCGCTATTACTGCCGACCACCGCCAGCCCTGCTACCACGTCCGAGTGGCCGTTGAGGTATTTCGTCGCAGAATGCACCACGATATCAAAACCAAACTCCAGCGGACGATGAATGACCGGCGACGCAAAGGTGTTATCCGCGACGCTAATAATGTTATGGCGACGGGCGATATCGGCGATCCCCGCGAGATCGGCCAGTTTCAGCAGGGGATTGGTCGGCGTTTCCACCCAAATCATTTTGGTCTCGGGGCGGATGGCGGCTTCGATCCCGGCAAGGTCGCCGGGTTCCACCCAGCTCACCTGCAGGCCTGAACTGCGTTTGCGTACATTCTCTATCAGGCGATACGTTCCGCCGTAAACATCGTCAATCGCGACAACATGGCTGTCTTTATCCAGCAGCTCCAGCACGGTGGCGATAGCCGCCAACCCTGATGCGAACGCAAACCCGCGCGTGCCGCTCTCCAGTTCAGCGATGGCGGTTTCCAGCGCATAGCGGGTCGGATTGCCGCTGCGGGAATATTCGTATCCGGTGTGATTGCCGGGTGACGGTTGCGCAAATGTTGATGTGGCATAAATCGGCGGCATCACCGCGCCGTGCTGATCGTCAAACTCGCCGCTGTGGACGCTTAACGTGGCCAGTGTTTTCATGGTGTTCTCCTTATTGTTGTAGACGGTTGCGCCAGACGGTGAGGACATCGCTGCGCGTTATCAGACCGAGAAAACGGTCACGGTCATTAATGACGGCGACCAGGCCGCGATCGAAAATCGGCTTCAGCGCGCTCTCTGGCGAATGTTTATCGAGCACTTCAACCTGACGGGTCATGGCGTGCGTCACGGGCAGGGCGAAACGCGCTTCGTCTCCCGCGATATGGCTGACCAGATCCCATTCATCGACGATGCCGACAACCTGACCGTTCTCCAGCACCGGAAGCTGGGAAATGTCATACAGGCGCATTCGCGCCAGAACGGTGGCGAGCGTGTCATCGGGCGCGGCGGTCACGGTGGCCCCTTCGTCATGGCGTAGCGCAATGTAGTCAGACAGATCGCCCGATCGAGGACGCGCGATCAGCCCTTGCTGGCGCATCCAGTCGTCATTAAACATTTTCGACAGATATTTGTTGCCGCTGTCGCAGGCAAACGTCACCACCCGTTTGGGTGTGGTTTGCGCCTGGCAGTATCGCAGCGCCGCCGCGAGCAACGTACCGCTCGAGGAGCCGGCCAGAATGCCTTCGGTTTTCAACAGGTCGCGCGCAGTCGCAAACGCTTCCCGATCGCTCACGCGAAACGCCTGGTGCACCCCTTCGATGTGAGCCAGCGGCGGAATAAAATCCTCGCCGATGCCTTCCACCAGCCACGAACCCGCTTCCTGATAACGACCGGACTCCACCTGATCGGCCAGCACCGATCCGGCCGGATCGGCGAGGACAAATTCGGTGTGAGGCGAGTGCTCGGCAAACCACGCCTGCAATCCGCCAAGCGTCCCGCCCGATCCTACGCCAACCACAATGGCGTCAATGCTGCCGCCAAGTTGTTCAAACAGCTCCGGCGCGGTGGAGGTGCGATGAGCCAGCGGATTCGCCTCGTTATTGAACTGGTCAATATAAAATGCGCCTGGCGTCTCCTCTGCCAGCCGCTGGGCGTAATCCTGGTAATAGGCCGGATGACCTTTATTCACGTCGGACCGCGTCAGCACAACGTGCGCACCCAGCGCACGGAGATGAAAGATTTTTTCGCGGCTCATTTTGTCGGGGACGACAAGAATTAAGGCATAGCCTTTTTGCGCGGCAATCAGCGCCAGCCCCAGCCCGGTGTTTCCGGCGGTGGCTTCAATAATGGTCCCACCCAGTGCGAGCAGACCTTTACGCTCGGCTTCATTAATCATCGACAGCGCCACGCGGTCTTTAATGGAGCCGCCGGGATTCTGGTTTTCGAGTTTTAAAAAGAGCGAGCACGGACCGGTATTCAGTTTATGAAGCTGAATCATCGGCGTGCGGCCGATCAGTTCGGTAACGGAGTGATAAATCGCCATGGTCTTTTCCAGAAAAGGAACATGGCTGGATGATAGGACTGTGAAATCTACTCAATAAAGAACGTTTCACTGCCTTATAGAACGGAAAGTAATATAAATAACGTTTTTAGCGGTAAGGACTGCAAGCCGTCAAGTGCTCCAGATGGGAGGATGGCTATCTAAGCGCAAAATGCTGCAAAAATGCGCGTTTTTGGGTTAGCTACGCCGTCACATATGCATCTGACAGATAATCATTGCTGAAAATAAGCTAATCCTCCTGCGGCCAGTTGCCACGCTACATATTTCTGGAGGTTATAAGAAAGACTATTTTGTTCATTTAAATCATGATAACGTCTGTTTATTATCGTTTGGACATCCATACTGCTAAACCGCTATATGCGTAACGGATAAGTAAAATAATGATTGTTCTCAGGAATATTTCGAAGGTTTTTGACAACGGGAAAGTGTCGCTCACCGCTGTTGATAACGTCAATTTGACGGTTGAGCAGGGACAGATTTACGGAATTATTGGCTATAGCGGCGCCGGAAAAAGTACGCTGATTCGCCTGCTGAACGGTCTGGAAAAACCGACGTCCGGCAATGTGACGATTAACGGCCATGACATCTCATCGGCGAAGGGCGAAGCATTGCGCCAGGCGCGACTGAAAATCAGCATGGTTTTCCAGCACTTCAACCTGCTGTGGTCGCGTACGGTCAATGAGAATATTGCCTTTTCCATGCAAATCGCGGGCGTACCGAAAAACAAAATTACGGCGCGGGTGGCTGAACTGGTGGAGCTGGTGGGCCTGACAGGACGGGAGAATGCCTATCCGTCCCAGTTGAGCGGCGGGCAAAAGCAGCGCGTCGGCATTGCGCGTGCGCTGGCTAATAACCCGGATGTGTTGCTGTGCGATGAGGCGACCTCTGCGCTCGACCCGCAGACGACCGATCAGATCCTTGATTTGCTGCTCGACATTAACCGTCGTTTCAAGCTGACGATTGTTCTGATTACCCATGAGATGCACGTTGTGCGCAAAATCTGCGACCGCGTGGCGGTGATGGAAAATGGTCAGGTGGTGGAGGAGGGCGACGTCCTGAGCGTCTTCACGCATCCGCAAAAACCGATTACCCGACAGTTCGTACGCCAGGTGAGTCAGTATCACGAGGAAGACGCGTTCAACCCGGAGCTGGCAAATGAACTTGAAGGCACCGTCATTAAGCTGACGTTTACCGGGCACAGCACGCACAAGCCGATTGTCGGTGAGCTGACGCTGCGTTACGGCCTGCCGTTTAATATCCTGCACGGCAAAATGACGCAAACCGCCCACGGTGTGTTTGGCCAGCTTTGGCTGCACGTGGTGGCGACAGAAGAACAATTGAACAATATCCTCGCCGACCTGAAGCACAGCGATATTGACGGTGAGGTAATTAAGCATGGCTGAAACACTTTTCCCGCATCTGAAATGGGATCAACTCTGGGCGGCGACGCTTGAAACGTTGTACATGACCGCACTGTCCGGGATCGCGACTTTTGTGCTCGGCATTGTACTGGGTCTGGCGCTGTTTTTAACCGCGCGCGGCGGGTTATTTCAGAACCGAACGCTGTATAGCGTGATCTCGATTGTGGTGAACGTGTTCCGCTCTATCCCGTTCATCATCCTGATTGTTTTGTTGATTCCCTTCACCAAAACGATTGTCGGCACCATTCTCGGTGCGAATGCAGCACTTCCTGCACTGATTGTCGGTGCGGCCCCTTTCTATGCGCGCCTGGTCGAGATCGCCCTGCGAGAAGTAGATAAAGGGGTTATCGAAGCGACGCGTTCAATGGGTGCACGACTGAGTACCTTAATTTTTCGGGTTTTATTGCCAGAATCATCCCCTGCGCTGGTATCAGGCATCACGGTAACGCTGATTGCCCTGGTGAGCTACAGCGCAATGGCCGGGGTGATTGGGGCAGGCGGTTTGGGAAATCTGGCTTATCTGGAAGGATTCCAGCGCAACCACGGTGACGTCACGCTGGTGGCAACGGTGACCATTTTAATCATCGTTTTCATTATCCAGTATTGCGGCGATGTCATGACTTCATTGCTCGACAAACGCTGAAATTACACATACTAAAAAACACACAGGAACCGACATCATGAAAAAAACACTGACACTGATTGCCGCCGCAACGCTGAGCGCCCTGAGTTTTGCATCTTGGGCGGACACCCTGACCGTGGGAGCGTCCAACACGCCACATGCCGAAATTCTGGAGCAGGCCAAACCGATTCTGGCAAAACAGGGCATCGATCTGGAAATCAAACCGTTCCAGGACTACATCCTGCCGAACACCGCGCTGGCGGGCCGTGACATCGACGCGAACTATTTCCAGCACATTCCTTACCTGAACAGCGTGCTGAAAGATCATGCCGGCGATAAAGATTACGATTTCGTCAGTGCGGGCGCGATCCACATCGAGCCTATTGGCATTTACTCGAAAAAATACAAGTCGCTGAAAGACCTGCCGGAAGGCGGCAAAATCATCATGCGTGATGCGGTCTCTGAAGAAGGTCGTATTCTTTCCATCTTTGAGAAAGAAGGCGTTATCAAGCTGAAGCCGGGCATTGATAAAGTAACGGCACGCATCAGCGATATCGTTGAAAACCCGAAAAAACTGAAATTTACCCCGAACGTCGAAGCCGCGCTGCTGCCGCAGATGTATAACAATGACGAAGGTGATGCGGTAGTGATTAACGCCAACTATGCCATCGATGCAGGTCTGGACCCGGTTCACGATCCTATCGCCGTCGAGAGCGGTGAAAATAACCCGTATGCCAACATCATTACGGTGCATCGTGGCGATGAGAAGAAGAAAGATATCGTGGCGCTGGTGAGCGTACTGCATTCAAAAGAAATTCAGGACTGGATCCGCACCAAATATAAAGGCGCAGTTATTCCTGTAAACAATTAAACATTTATTTTTTATTAAAGCCCGGCACATTGTGCCGGGCTTTTTCTTTGTATAGATCCAGTGAATCCTTTAAGCTAGGCGAAAAGGCCAATGGAGTGAGCAATATGGGCAATATCACCAAAGACGAAGCGTTGTATCAGGAGATGTGCCGGGTCGTAGGCAAAGTGGTTCTTGAAATGCGCGATTTAGGCCAGGAGCCAAAACACATTGTTATCGCAGGCGTTCTGCGCACTTCGCTGGCAAACCAGCGCATCAAGCGCAGCGAGTTAACCACTCAGGCGATGGAAACCGTCATCAAATCGCTGGCGGGATAATCCTGGCAGCGTTACTTGTTTGCAATAGTAATACCCCGCGTTATTTATTTTCAGATGCCACTTCTGAAATCAGCGTTAAAAATGACGCGCACATCATGTTTACCTTTAAATAAAATGTGCGAATCATTATTCCTCAAATCAAAAATGTTTTAATCAACAGCGTTATGAAATCCAAAAATATCTACTTGGTTGTATTCACCGCGTAAGCATGAAGGCGCATCGCGCATTCTCATCACGTACATCCCTCAAAACGCTGGCCGGGTTGCCCGCCAGCGTTTTGCTATTTGCTCCAGGGCGCAGCAAAGCAGGTAATACACCACGCCGGTGAAGATAAAGATCGCTGCCGGGTAAATCTGCGCCCGGTTATTGACCTGTCCGGCCACGGTCGTTAGCTCCGGAGCGTTCACAATAAAGGCCAGCGACGTGTCTTTCAGCAGACTGATAAAAATCCCCAAAAGCGATGGCAAAATGGTGCGGAATACCTGCGGGAGCAATATTAACCATAGCGTTTGCTGCGTGCCAAAACCCTGCGTCAGCGCGGCTTCGTATTGCCCGGTCGGCAGGGCGCGAAGGCCCGCTAACACCGAGTGCATCACCGCCGCCGCGGTAAACCATGCCAGCGCCAGGGTGACGGTAACGGCACCGGGCAAATCCCCACCGGTTAACAGCGGCAGCAAATACCACATCCAGAAAATTACAAAGATAAGCGGAATACCGCGGATCACTTCGGCCCACACATAAAGCACCTTGCGCACCATGCCAGGGAAACGCCAGGCCAGACTTGCCAGTGCTATACCCGTGGGTAGAGCCAGAACCGCCGCGCCCAACGCCATCAGCAGTGTCAGCAACACGCCCCCGGGCTGGCCTGCGGAAAGCCGCCCCCACAGCAGATAATCCAGGTTATCGGTTATCACAGCCAGTCCGGCGATCATGCGTTTTCACTCCCTGTAGCAATCGTGATTTTTGGTGCTCGCTGAATACGCTTTGTGCAAGAGGGGCCGAGTTTGCCCAGCATCAGCCCCATGAATACGCCGGTCAGCAGGTAAAGCACCGTGCCGACGGTAAAGGCTTCCAGCGCATGCGCGTTATAACTTTCAATTTGCCGCACCTGATAGGTCAGCTCGGCAAAGCCAATGCCGCTGGCCAGCGAGGAGAGTTTCATTAAGTTCAGATACTGGCCAACAACGGGCTGCCACGCATGCGCCAGGCCTTGCGGGAGCAGGATAAAGCGGAAGATCTGCCACGAGGAAAACCCTTGCGCAAGCGCGGCCTGCCGCTGCCCGCGCGAAACGGCCTGTAACCCGGATTCAATCTCTTCAACCAGAAATGCAGAGGTGAACACGCCAAGTCCCCAGGCGGAACATAAAAACTCAGGCGTGAACCACCAGACGTCGCCCGGTAAGATAGACCAGGTGTGTTCGCTATTGATGTAATCCCGGAGCGTAAACGGCAGCCAGTTCCACGCCGCAAAATACCAGAACAGGAGTTGCACCAGTAACGGCGTATTGCGAAACAGCGACACCCAGACGGAAACGACGATGTTGCCCGTTTTACCGCCAGCCGTGCGTAACAACAGAAACAGAATCGCCAGGCTACTGGCGATGATTATCCCCGCCAGCGTCACCCATAGCGTGGTCAGGAAGCCGGATAAAATCCATTGCACAGGTTGTCCGGTCAACACACCTTGCCAGTCGAGGGCGGGCATTACGGCTGCTCCTGATGAAGCGGGTTTAACACCTTTTGCAGGAAACGGCGGGTGCGAGGATGTTCCGGATGCTGGAAAAATTGCGCTGGCGGGGCGGTTTCGAGGATCTCGCCGCCATCAATAAACACCACCCGATCTGCAATCTCACGAGCGAACTGCATCTCATGCGTTACCACAATCATGGTGATCCCGCTGTGGGCGAGGGATTTCATGACCTGCAGTACCTCGCCGATCATCTCGGGATCGAGCGCGGATGTCGGCTCATCAAACAGGATAATTTGTGGTGAGGACGCCAGTGCGCGCGCAATCGCGACGCGCTGCTGCTGCCCGCCGGAAAGCTGTGCCGGATAATGCTGCGCTTTTTCCACCATGCCGACGTGTTCTAGCAGGGCTAGCGCGCGAGCCTGAGCCAGCGGCGGCGTCCAGCCGTGCACTTTTTCAAGCGCCAGACTGATGTTCTCAGACGCGCTGAGATGGGCGTATAGGTTGAATTGCTGGAACACAAATCCGACACGGCTTCGGAGTTGACGAAGGGCCGTGCCGGTCAGCGCGCGCGTGGGTTTGTTATCAATCAGTATGTCACCACCGTTCAGGGATTCGAGCTGATTGATGAGGCGAATCATGGTGGATTTGCCGGAACCCGAGGGGCCGAGGATGGCCACCACTTCGCCGGGGGCAACGGTGAAATTTATCCCGTTGAGCACCTGATGGTCGCCGTAGCGTTTGACCACATTTCGGAACTCAACGCTGGCATGTTCCAGATGTGAAAAATCCGCGGCACGAGCCGCGGAGCGTGAGAATAAACCTGAGAGCATTTTACTGGGCTTCTATTTTAAAGGCGCGGGGCTGCGGTGAAGGGGTTTGCGGCCCGAACCAAACATCATAGATTTTGGCCGCTTCGCCGCTTTTCTCAAGGTTAACGAGCTCGGTGTTGACGACGGTGAGCAGGGCGGTTTCGCCTTTTTTCACGCCGACGCCGATCTCTTCTTTACTGAGCAGGTCCGGCAGAATTTTGAAGTGGGCTTTATCAGGGGCTTGCGCCAGCAAGCCCGCCAGAATGGTGCTGTCCTGCGTGATCGCCTGGACGTTACCGTTTCGCAGCGCGGTCAGCGCCAGCGGAATATCATCATAGGAAAGTACGCGGGATTGCGGGAAACGCTGATGCAACGCCTGTTCGCCAGTGGTCCCTTTAACCGCGCCAATGCGCGCCTTGCTGTAATCGTCGAGTTTATCCGCCGATTTTACCGGAACCAGGAATTGCTGACCGGTTACGAAATAGGGCGTTGAGAAATCAATGACCTGGGCCCGTTCCGGGGTGATGGTGATGTCCGCGACAATAAGATCGGCTTTGCCAGATTGCAGCAAAGGGATGCGGTTGGCGGGATTCGTCGCCACCAGTTCCAGCTTAACGCCCAGGGATTTTGCGAGCGCTTTCGCAAAATCAACGTCATATCCGACGATGTCATGTGTTTTCGCATCGATGGAGCCGAACGGCGGATTCGCGTCAAAAGTGGCGACTTTCACCACGCCTGCGGCTTTGATATCCGCGAGCTGATCGGCCTGGGCCTGTGTTGATAAAATACCGCCTGCCGTCAGTAAACCGAGTGCCAGCACGACCTGCTGATAATGCTTTTTATGCGTTGCCATGGATTCCTCTGCTTTCCCGTTGTTTTTGTTTTGTCCCGTTACGCTCCCATAAGCGTTCGCTATCGCCAAATAAGAAATCGTTCTTTGCTATATGCAAAAAGGCATTAGTGAACAATGTGTTATCGACAAGTAGCGGAAAAGAATGCTTTTGCAGATAACGCACATCGTCTGCCGAAATTGGTATTTCCTTTGTGGCGAAAACGGGTGTTTAACTGAGGTCAGACAAAACGGTGAGGAGTCAGAATCATGCAAAACTGGGTGAATACGTTACGGCGGTTCTTTGCAATTCCATCCGAGCGTGCGGAGAACAGTGCGCAACGTGTTATCGAGTCGGTACTTCCGATTGCCAGTCTTTACGGCGTCGATGTCGCGAACATCGATCCGGAGTGGTTCCATGACAAAACATCACGCTGAGCTACGCCAGACGCGCGTCACTTACTGGAACGAACTGTGCAGCCGATACCTGAATGTATCTCCACAACGCTGACTGCAGAGGCGTCGCCGCGTGGGCTACCAATGAAAGAGGAGGAGGGCGAAAGGATGTTATGAGTATGGGCGCTGCGCCGGGCGATTATCGTGATGAGATCCACGGGCAACCGGCGATTGACAGCCTTAATAAATGCATAAAAAAGCACCGGAACCAGTCCAGTGCTTTGATATTGAAAGATTAGATTTTGCAGGCGTCGCCACAATCATCGTCAGCCACAACCGCCTGGGCTTTTTTGTCCGCATCTTCCAGACGTTCAGCGTTGCGCTCTTCAGCTTCATCCAGTCCGTTAAACACCAGATTATCGAGATCAATTTCCATCATTTACCTACTTTGTTCGTTTTTGTTCCTGAAACATTATAAGGCAAAAATGGACGATGAAGTACATCACCGCACGTAAGGCCAATCCCTGCCATACTCTTTCCCTGATGACATAACGGGAGAGCCCATGATTATTCTCTGCAAAACCTGTGGGACGTCTTATGACGCGTCACGGGGTACGGTTGAGCACTGCAAAATTTGTGAGGATGAGCGCCAGTATGTTCCGGTGAGCGGGCAGTCTTGGGTCGATTTTGACACCGTAATAACGTCGCACACGAATAAATGGCAGCAGCTTGAACCGCACCTTCTTAGCCTAAAAACGGTACCCAAATTCGCGATTAATCAACGCGCTTTTCTGCTGAGAACTCCGCAAGGCAATGTGCTTTGGGACTGCATTGCGAACCTTGATGCCGCAACTCAAACTTTGTTAACCGCACTCGGCGGGATCAGCGCGATTGCGATATCGCATCCTCATTACTACACGACCATGCAGGACTGGGCCGCGGCGTTCGACGCGCCGGTTTATCTACACGCCAGCGACCGCGAATGGGTGATGCGAGACAGCCCGGCGCTGCATTTTTGGGACGGGGATGTTCTGGATATTCTGCCGACTGTGAGGCTACTGCGGCTGGGGGGGCACTTTGCGGGCGGGACGGTGCTGCACTGGCACGAGGGTGACGGCATATTGCTCGCCGGTGATATTTTGCAGGTGACGCCCGGCGCTGATCGCGTCTCGTTTATGTGGAGCTATCCGAATATGCTGCCGCTGCCGGGTGCAGTGGTTGAGGAGATCGTCCGTCGCCTGAGCCCTGTTAAATTTGACCGCCTGTACGGCGCGTTTGAAGGCCAGAACATCAATGCGCACGCGCATGAAATCGTGATGCATTCGGGTCAGAAATATATTTCTTGTCTCAAGTGAAGCGCGGTGGGTAAACTTCAGGAGCGTGATCCAGATCATGCCTAAACTAAAACAGATAAAAGAGACATTGCTATGCAACATATTATTGAAGGTTTTCTCAGCTTTCAAAAAGAGGTTTTCCCGCAACGTAAAGAACTCTTCCGCAGTTTAGCGTCCAGCCAGAATCCCAAAGCGCTTTTCATTTCCTGCTCGGATAGCCGTTTGGTCCCCGAACTGGTCACCCAGCAGGAACCCGGACAGCTCTTTGTCATTCGTAATGCGGGAAATATCGTACCGTCGTTCGGGCCAGAGCCGGGTGGTGTATCAGCCACTATTGAGTACGCCGTCGTGGCGCTGGGTGTAACCGACATCGTGATTTGCGGTCACTCCAACTGCGGCGCGATGAAAGCCATTGCTGACAACGCGAATCTTGATCCTATGCCGGCTGTCTCCCACTGGTTGCGCTATTCCGATGCCGCGAAAGCGGTTGTTGAGCAGAAAACCTGGGATAATCCGACGGACAAAGTGAACGCGATGGTTCAGGAAAATGTCATCGCTCAGCTGAATAACGTCAAAACGCACCCGTCGGTCGCCGTTGGCTTGCGTAACAATGCCATCCGCCTGCACGGCTGGGTTTATGATATTGAAAGCGGCGATATTCGTGCGCTGGATAAAGACAGCAAAAGCTTTGTGTCGCTGTCTGATAATCCGCAGGTTTACTTCGAGTAAGCGTGCGGCGTTTAGGGTGGGGAATAATCCCACCCTGAATTTCATGCCTTTTCGCAACGTCATGTTCGTCGCTTCAACCCGCGTTACGCGCCGCATAATAAAAAAGAGCTGTAGCAGACCACGCTAACAGACTCCTTTTAGACGATTGCATCGAAATCAGACCGCTTCACATCTCAATAAACGGCAGCCGTTTTCGCGTTTTTGATGTCTGGCGATCGACCGCCTGAGCAATGGCCTCCCCAATTTCAGCGCTGACCACCAGACCCTGCACGAAGGGTTGGTCATGCATAAGATAGGGTAATGCGGCAAACGCAATTTTCCCGCGAACATCTTCAGGCTCAAGCAACGTGTAATCATCGCCAACGTCCGGAATCGCATCGCCGGTTGCCTCAATCTGCTTGCGCAACCTCGGGAACGGAAGGTCTTTCGTCTTCAGCGGTTTTTGCCCACGGGCATCGATAAACACGTCGAATTCATACGTTTTATCCTGCGTTCGAATCACCGTCAGATTCTCTTTCACCTCCATGTCGTAATCCGCGCCCAGCGCCACGACGCTGATGATGCCTGCCTCGCGTAACGCCAGCAGCCTGCGAATCGACTCTGACGGGATGGCCGCATAATTATCGATGAAAATGCGTGCGAGACCCGCGTCAAAACGCTTTCTGTCTTTTTCATTCAGATGCGGAACAATGTCCTGCACGACTTCATGCAGCCTCAGAATCGTATAGCGCCAGGGCACAGTGCGTTTGTCGCGTTTATTGCGTTCGACTTCCTCAAGGTTGGACTCGGCCCAGCGGAAGGGATCGTGCTTGTGCCGCTCGGCAAACCATACATCGTGAAAACTGTCAGCATTCAGTGTGTTGAGTGCGACGGTTTGGCTCCAGTGCGGGTCGGCATGTTCAAGTTCCTGAACCATGAGAGCAAACACGCGATCCAGAAGGCCTTCTGCGCCCGCTGCGATTTCGTTTTCAATGGCCTGTTCTGTCGCGAGGGTTAACGGTTCATAGGGAATAGGGCAGTAAAAATCGGCTTCTGGCAGGATTCCTGAACGAGAGGCCAGCACGATGTTAAGCGACTCGCTCCCTTCATCCAGGCGGAAGGTCACACAGTGATTATCTGTTTCAGTGAATGTGCCATGCTGAATGACGACGGCCATCGCGGCATCAAGGCCACTCAGCGAGGTCCCTAAAATACCGACATTACAGGCGCGGATATCCGCCGCCATGAGACCGGACCAGGGGCTGGGAAAGAAGGCGCGCGTAGAGGTGTCATCTTCAGGCCAGACGTGCCCGGTGGCGATAACCGCGAGATCGAAAACCTCAGGACTGGACTGATTTTCTGCCCATACTGTGACGCCGTCTGGCAACGCCTCGAGGTCAGTCACCTGGCATGACTCGATCACGTTGACCTCAAACCCTGTTTTCCTGGCTTGTTGAACGAGTTCCAGGAACTGATCGCGGAAATACTCGCCGAGCAGAATACGCGGCAGGAATTGTCGGACATGAAGGGACGATTTATCGACGCCGTAGCGGGCGAGGTGCGCGGTATCCTGAGTCCGCAGCCAGTCGATGTAGGTAGAGAAAAGCGGCGGAATTTCTATGCTGGCGATATTGGCCAGCATCATCCTGGAATTATCTTCATCGCTGTACGGCATCCCAACACCGGCTTCTTCGGCTTGCTCATAGATTGTCACTGAAAGCGGCGTCTTGTGTCTGAGCAAAGAGAAAAACGTGTAGATGCCCGTAGGCCCGGCCCCAACGATCGCGATTTTTTTCATCTTTATCCATCCATTGAACAGGGTTTTCGTTTAGTCAGCACGTTAAGTGTGGTCGATCATGGAAGATGCAACAACTTCATCAGGTGAAGGCATTACAGGATCATTAATGGAAATATTATATAATACTTAATATATTAATTAGGATTTTGGAACGGTCTAGACTCCTATTTATTGTCTTTTTTTTGATAAATTTATTATCGTCCTCACGATGCTGATGGATTAGAATGGCATTTACTTGATTTGTACGTGAGGCATTTATAAGTCATGGTGATGATTATAGATGAAAGCCTACCCTTTAGCGTTGCTTTGCATCGCACAGGTTATAATCAGGAGGTGTTAAATGAACGGCTCAGAAAGGAAGTTTCCGCGAGTGAGTATTCATGATGAATAATTTTATGGAAAATATAAAAATATCAAGTGATAACTATTATTATAGGTTAGGGATTTATCACTTGCTTGATGAGATATATCATTTGGATAGTCCAATTAATACTAATACAGAAAGTAGAGGACTAAAAACTTCTGTTGTGATATTTCGAGAAAACGCAGTCACTTTGCAGTATCATACAAGCAGTCATTTTATTGAACATTGTAATAACGACGTGTGTTCGTTAGATATACCTTTTATTTGCAGTGATTTGAATCTTGATGAGATAAGAATTAAATTAGAAAAAATCGCGTTAATAACACGATTGCCTTATTTCCAGTGCGATATAAAAACACTATATCTACGTTTGGGTATTAAAGAGTATCAGCAACTCTCAAGTATGGAATATACGGTGTTGCGTTATTATGGAAAAGGATTTGGCCCCCAGGATATAGCATTGAAACTCGACTGTTCAGAAAAAAACGTTAACACGCATTGTCGAAATGCAATGCGTAAAATGGGTATGCTAAAGAAAATGGAGTTTTATCATTATGCATCGGTCATTGCCAGTAATGACGGGAGAGAGAGAATCACGCTGTGTCTGTAAAAGTTTTCTAAAAAAACCCATGAATGACATGGGTTTTTATATGGCTTTTTACAGTGATTCGGCAGGTTGAAAGCTGTTAATAATGTGGACGTAGTGCTTTCGTTGATATTCTGTGAAATCCTGATTCGCATTAAGCGTAAAAATAATGATCTCGCGCTCATTATAATTTGTTTTGGCATGCCAGGGTAGTTTTATAATTGATTGTACCTGGCGGACTTTGTTTCCATCCTTAAGGTATTGATTGGCAATTTGAACTACCGAAAGTCGTGCAGGACCTATTTCACTTTTAAGTAGTTTACCCTCCAGTTGAAACCCAGGAAGTGTATTACGTAACAACTCAATTTGAGCCTCACAAAAATCCTCTGGCTTTTGATCCTCTTCAAGCGTAGCTCGATTAATTAAGATGTTATATTCATTATCATCAGGATCTCTAAACATTAAGATGTTGACGGAGCGGTCGAGCAGGGGCGTTACACTCTGGAAACACCCTTCAAGAATTGAATAGTTTTGATTTTTCATATTAAAGCATTTTCTCATTAACGTTACGGGGAGTCGGATGCAATGGGAGTATTTCGATACGCCGGTTCATCTCTTTACCTTGTGATGATGTGTTACTTGCCAATGGGGAAGTATCGCCTTCACCTTCAAGGGAAAATCGGTTCACTGCGGCATGGGTTTTAAGCACTATCCAATTGCGCACTGCCTGTGCTCTTTGTTCAGACAGTTTCTGGTTGTTTTTCTCATCGCCACTATTATCAGTATGGCCAATGATAAGGAAATTAATGTTCGGATTTTTTTCAATCAATGAGATGAGGGGGGATAATAGATGCTCCCGTTCAGGGAGGATCGCTGCACTGCCTGAGGCGAAAAGAGAATGTGAGTTGGCTGAAGTAAATATTATCCAGTGGGAATATTTTTCTAGCTGTTTATCTACGTTTGCCAATAATATTTTGCAATGCGAAAATCCCCAGTTCTGAAATGAAAAATTTAATGAACAGGTTTTCAGTGTTTTTCTGTAGATGTTAAGCGTATCAAGCACGTTAAATATATCGCTAACGTCATCATCCTGTAGGGTTTGCAATTGATTCAGTGTTTGAGTGACTGTGCGTAAGCGCTGTTCCTCACTGTATCGACTAAAAATCATACTGCTTGCGATCATCAGCGCGATGATGATCGCCACGGTTGCTGATGCAAGAGGAATACGTGATTGCAGGTGAGGAACCGAATAAGCGGGCAATTGAATTGACGCCGGATAACCAGGCAGCGGCGGATTGATTCTTGATTTCGCCAGCGCAGGCAGCACGGTAAATTTCTCGTCTAACCAACGTGACCAGGCACCGTGTCGGTTGAAACCAGTGCCGTAATCGGCCAGGACAAAGTGGTTAAGGTTGAGATTGCTATGATTAAATATAGTGTTAATTACCGGTAGGAGCTGTTCTTCTTCCATCCATTGCCAAAGCAAGTTCAGCATTAAATAATGCTGCGTATATAAACTGGGGTGGCTTTTCACCTTTTCTGCCAGTTGAGCTGCGCCTTCATTGAAGGCCTCCTTGATATCCTTGTTTGAAAGTAGAGTGTTTATCCAAATGGCCCGATCAGGATCATAAGAAGTTCGCTCTCCACTGCAACGAATATAAACTGCAAAAACGCAGTCAAGAGAGTCAGGCAGGATGGATGATGTCAGGATTTTTTGCCACGAGTACAACGAATTTACCAATAATGCTGATGTATCGTGTCCGTCCGGGAATATCGGGAAATAGAGCATGATTCTGTGGCATCCTTCGCGATTATTAATGCTCAGAAGCTGCCCTCTAAGTTGTTCTGATGTCGCAGCCGGTAACCAGATTGCGGCCGTTTCCGGATGTTGTAGAACAGCTTCTCGTTGCACAGTAAACCATTGATTTACGTACGGACCGATAACTACATATACCTGTTTCTCTATTGTAGGTTGAGAGTGAATAGCTTTGGAACTTAATGTTTTTTGGCGAAAGGAATGTATTATCAAAATGATAAATATCATCGATAAGGTCAAAAACACCTTATTCCATACAGGTGAAATGTAAATCCCAAGCGCCAGCAAAAATGAAGCTGTCAGCAGAATAAGAAGAAGATAACGATTAAATTTAAACATTTAGATTGATTTCAAATAGAACCATAGTGAAGTCAGGAGGGCAGGCAGTACTGCTAATAAAGTAATATAGAGTAATGAATGTGATTGGCGTTCGTTTACACTGCTAGTCACGACGGTAGTATGGACATGAGTGCTTTCTGAAATTAATTCTGATTGTCGGCTTGTTACTTTTTCAATGTATTTTTCCGATATCACCGAACAGGAAATTAATATCTTACTTAACTCTTCAATAAGTGGATGTGACGATGCCTGTAGGGAATATATTTCCTCGTTTTCAGTACATACAAGAATCCCGTTATGAAGTTCATTTTCCAATGTACTGTAGGCAATACATTGATGGTTAAGGCGTAACGTGGTTATGATTCGAGTATCCACCAGACGGCAGAGCAATGCGCACAATGTCGCATTTTGCTGTAACGAACAGCCGTCCTTAGTGAGAGTTAATCCAAGCTCTACTATTCTCTCACGCATTTGATCTCTAAAAAGTGAAATAGAGGGAATAATGCCATCCATGCGCAATATGTTTTCGACACCAAGAATCAACTCAACCTGGCGAATTGCATCTACCATACCTGCTCCATAACGTTACCCCAGCCACTTTGTTCATCGAACGGGCAGATACGAAGAATGACAGGTTTTTCCTGTAACTGAGTATTGAAATTCAATGGCATATTGAATTGCGTGTTTTCCGTTGCATTAAAAGCGCTTTCCATTTCCTTCTGAGATATTTTTTTTTGTGAAATCAGACGATTCGTTTCGGAATAGAGGCCGAAATGCCACCACTTAGCGCTGGTAATGGCCTCTTCGACATCGGTTTTATTGAGCATTACTTTCTTCGCAAAAGGGAAGATTAAACGTTGGAGCCATTCTTCATCATTAGGGCATTCATTGGGAAAGAACACGCTACGCGACTCTTTCCCAATGACGTCGGGTAAGACTGCGCGCCGTTTAAAATCTACACCAATTAAACGCTCGAATTCATAAATGCTACGAATGCTCCCGGCCCCATAAGGTCCCAAATCCACAGGTTGTTCTTCAAGCTCAAACAGGGTGCGAATCCGTTTTTTGGACACTGCATCGCGTTCCCACCATGCCATCTCAATATCCCCACTGCTCTTGGCTTCATGAGTGTGGTCGGCCCAAACTTTATTGGCTTTTTGTCGTCCGTAATAATGCCAGAGGAGTATGCGATGCGGGGTGTAGACGTCGTAGCCATGCGTAAACGCGCGAGCGGCCATCGCAATTTCCTCTCCGGCAAAAAAGATATTCGGATCGTTGGCGACGTCACGGACAAAACTGCCATCTGCAAATATAAAACCCCCAGCGATATAGCTCCCTCTTACAGGCGAAGGGGCATTAAGGGGAGTAGAGGACAGCATTGGCAAGCCTTCTTTAGAGAACTCTCGAAAAATGAGTCGACTCAGGAATTGTTCTTTTTTCTCATCGGCTATATTTGGGTCATAGGCTGGAGGATACGTTGAAAGTACAGGTTTCGGGCTCTGGGTGCGAAGCTCATCCAACATTTCCACCATGTGTTTATCCCAGTGATCGGTAAATCGGCAGTGGGAATCAATTTGGAGAGAAAATGTTTCTTCAGCATAGTATTGCTCTGCGATAAAGCGTGCCCAGCAGGCACCCTGGCTACGAAAATAATGGACCGGAATAACAGTAATTTTTGCTTCTTGCCAACGAAAATGCCATGTGAGTTCCTCTTTAGAGGCTCGGGTATTTACCCTGTTCATTCCAGCTTGGGTGAACAATGAGGCGTTTTCATCCGCATATTGCCAGCAGACAGCAATATGCAGTAGATGCGGGGCCTTGGCCCTGCTAATCATATCCCGAAGCGTTGGTAGTAGTTCAGGGTCTCGATAGCTGGCAATGTTCACAAAAATAGTTTTGGGTTTAGCGTTCATTGTCATTTTCATTGGCACGGGTTATTTCACCTGTAACAGAATTTCTGCATGAGCATTAAAATTACCTTCCGCAGGATGTTGTGTTGCGCCAGGTTGTGCCATCACTGTGGCTTTCCAATGAAACTCAGCCGGCATTTTGCTGGCTAAATTATTGATGGTTACAGCCGAGGAACCATCAACTAAAAGATCAGCACCCTTATCATCTTTGAGACGAATAGCCAGTTTATCGCTCGTGCCTGCGGCATCAGTGACTTTGATATAGCTCCCATCAGAAGAGGTGCTGTCACTGCTAATCGATGCGGTGGCTGAATAGGTTCCATAATCTGTTTGACAGGTAATGGAAAAATCTAACGGCTTCTCGATCGTTTCACTCGCATCAAGCATATTTCCGGTAAGCGTCCCAAAATCTACCGTTTTATGATTATCGAAATTGCACGATGGTGTACTCACTATTTTTATCGTATCGAGATGTACAATTTGCGAGGCGTGATCCAGTGCATCGATGGTGTTCCAGTTATAAACATAATTATTAGGCGGAAGGAGAATATTGTCACCTAACGGCGTGAGGCTAAGGCTATCGGCAATTTTATAAACTTCTACGCGAAAAAATGATGCGGGAACGTAAACGTAAGCGCCGATAGGTGAGGGTGAAAAGTTTGTATAATAAACAACAGGGTAGATCCCGGTGCCAAAATCTGAGCCATTATTGTAAATAATCTTGATGCCTACTCCGGGTATATTGGTGGGGTATATAGCCGAAGCCCCTGGTGCAGGGAGATTAATAGCGGTTTTACCATAAGGTTCCTTGTCTACACATTGACTAAGATAAATAGTGTAGCTTTGCGGTTCAATATCGTAACGATATATAGGCTGCGTGGTACTTGAAGGGGCATCGGCCTCTACAGATATTGTAGTATTTGGCATATTAAAATAATGGGGTGCAGGACCCGATTTCGAAGGATCCAGCTCACATGTAGCACTCACATGAGCTGAAAAGAGTAACGCCAATCCCAGTAATCCTGTTATTATTTTCATCTTATTCTTTCTCCGCATTATTTAAGTGAGAAACGACATCCGCAGGAAGTAGCTGTAATAATTCGGTGAAACTCTTCCCAGAGGTTTTAATGGCAAACTGCAGCAGTAATATGACTGGGCTGCCAGGTTCCGCCCCGACAAACCACGCCTGAACTTCTTTCAGTGCGGCGAAAGCGTGTGCACGACTGGTAATTGTTTGTGAGGATGAGGCATGAAGTGTTCGTTCTATCTTCGGTATCGTCACAATTTCTGAAGGTGTCTCTTCAGTATTTGAGCTCATTGCTAGTGGAATTTTTCTTTCTATGTCGTCATAACAATGACTTTCGTCAGATAATTGCAAGGTTTCCACAAATGGGTTCAGCAGGGAGGTAAGTGCTGAAAACTGCGGTGCTGCATCCCCTAGCGACTTTGAAAGTAAAGCCACCAGCAACTGTAAATGATGTCTGGCATGCTCTAAAGATCGAATTGAACTATCTTCACTTTCTCGCCACGCATTTAGCATCGCTTTGATTGTCGCTTCGGGGAGTGCATTTTCGTCATGGGGCAGTCCGAGTCCGCGTTCAATATCTTTAACTAAGCACTGGATCCCCACAGCTCGTGGTAATGGGTGATGACGCAGATCATTCAGGAGTCCTGTGTTGTTCTCCAGTTCAGTCAGCGCATTTGTGCGGAGCATTGGCTCATAATCACCTTCGTCATGCAGGAGTGGATAAAGCTCGTTAGGCCATTGTTCTAACAGTTTATGCAAGACTACCAGGCCCTCAGCGAGAGCGGGAAGACCGATAACGCGAAGACGACAACGAATTAAAATAATGATCAGACGGATATCACGAGAAGTCGTAAGCAGCGTATGACATTCTCGTTCAACCTCAGACCAGTTCACAGGGTTAGCCGCTTCTGTAAATTGACCATACTCAGCATCAAGACGTGGTTGGAGACGTGACAGAAGTAAAATAAATGCTGGGTTGTACTCTAAATCTTCACCACAGGGTGATGGCTCAGAGATCGGCTGTAAAAAGTGCTGGTAATAGTCCATTATGCTCTTGCTCAATAAAATATTATGTCTGGTTAAAGCTGCAAATTAAAATTCGTAAAGTTCTGGTTCAAAACTCATGCCTGAAACCGCACCTTGTTGCACATCATGTTTCAACCAACTGGTATAACCTAATTGATGATTTTCATTGAGAGCCACGTCAGGAACCTCATCGGCGCGAAGAACAAGTTGAACGTCCCATGAATATTCATAGCCAATAAAGTTTCTGACCCATTCGCATAGTACGGGTAAGTCCTCACCCCATGGGCTGAAGCGCGTATATTGTGCTAGCGTTAGTGGCCCCAAAATAAGACGAAATTTATGTTGTCGATCCTGAAGGGTTTCTCCCAGCACGGCACCACCACCGAGCAGTACGTTACACTCCCCACTTCCCAGCCGAGTGGTTTCCTGAGGGCTAAAATGAATCCACTGCGGGGTAAATTCTTCGAGCGTGACCGGAATCGCGAAGTAGTAATGAAGGGCGCCAGCCAGTCCTTCTGGATTACGCGCTTCTCGGATCAAATGAGCAGAAGAAGCCAGCCGAGCATGTAAAGGAAGGCGACTGTTGCTTAATTCTGCCGGGTCTAGTCCAATCAGACTCGCGATATAAAATGAAAATGATTCGTCATTTTTTCTGTCAAGTGAGGCAGTATCCTGAGAGATAAACCATGCTCGCCAGAAGAGAGATAAAAACCGATGATGAAAAAGATCGACAAAGTCGGCCAGTGCACTGTCGTGTTGCTCGGTACGGGACCACGCAAGCTCCGAAAGATGAAGAGGCATTGCACCCTGGGGACCCCAAATACCCAAGCCAAAAAGTTGAATATTTAGCCTGCCGTCTTTTGTTTCCAGTCTGGCTATCTCGCGGGGGGAGAAGCCCATTTGCGCACTTTGGCCCAGGCGAAAACACTCATGGGAAGCACGCTGTGCCGTCCCCGGTATTGGGAGTGAATCCGCGCGCGCGCTAAGGGTTCGCATCAGCCCGAGAAAACTACTTTCCCAAGGTGCTGATTCTTGACTCCATTTCGATAGATTCTCAGGAAGGTAGGGGCGTTGAATCACAATGCCCCCCTTGTTCCTGGCCGCGGCTGCCATTTAGCAATGACCCCACGCTGTAATGTTCGTAGCTCAGTTTCGGTAAAGACGTTTATGGACGCATGGCGGGCGAGATAATTTTCAAGGATTAGCCCAAAAAGAAAGGGACTTAACCCAGAAAAGTTTTCTTCATCCATTGTCAATGTGCAATGCACTCCGCGACCATACATGAGAAGTCCATTTCCTGGCAGCCGACGGACTATGGGGGTAGTTTCACATCCTACCAGACCATTAATTTGCGTTAAGGCGTTCTGATCGGAGCTATCTACAAAGAGTTGTAGCATGTGACGAAGTGCTTCTCCGCCCGCTACATGCTTACTGTCTGCAAGAGGGAGATAGTTAAAGTTGAGTTGACGTATCAGACGCCATGCTGACTCGCTAGCAACAAAAGGAGCACGGGGAGAGCTTGGAGATGAAATAAATCGCGCCCCGTGAATAGGTGCGGCATCTGAGACAGTCAAATCATATTGCCCGGTACGTGAGATTAAACGCGGCAAATCACGATTCGTAACCATTGCTTCCACTGAAAGATAACGAATATCGTCACTGAATGGTGCTTCTTGTTGATCAACCAGAGAAAGGAAAACTTCTGTACCGTGGTACAAAGTTCGAGACTGATATTTCCTCTGGTTTTGTTGGCTTCCGAGTCTGGCCCTTCGTGTTAAAGAAAAATAGCGGCCAAAGTTACCATTATCACGATGACAGGTTTGAAAAAGAGGATTGAATATGACTTCTTTATTATCCTCAACTTTTTGACCTGTGACGGAGGTAATGGAGTGAATCTCATAATCAAGAGGGCGGCTTCGGTCCGGTACGACGTGCATCTCGTGAGTATTCCGTTTGACCTCAAGCTTATCGACTTTTTTTGTGAACAAGTTAATAACCGGTGTGCAAAAAAGCTGGAAGCACTCACTATCAACATGCCCGGCAAGATCCTGTGGCATTTGATTGAGTAAAATGATTATTTCCAATTCTCGCGTGTGGTTGTTGCGAACGCCGGCTAAAAGGTGATTAAGAGTGAAAAAGTAAAATCGTTTGCGGCAGGCGAAGTATTCATGAACCAAGTTATGTCCATGGAAAATGTTCCAGTTGACGGGCAGCAGGCTATTTTCGGGCAACATGCTTTCAAAAATTAGTGCTTGTTGATTTACGACGTGATCTTTCCTGCCGCTTTCCGTTTCGTGGCGTAAAATCGTTGCCAAATGACCACTATGCAGCAGTTCGTAGAGTTGGGATGCAATCCGCTCATCGCCGTTGAGATAGACAGGCAGTGCGCTAAAATCTTTCAGACTGGAAAAGTTCATTCCTTCATTCAGTTGCAGCCGCAAGCGAATCGCTCCCTTGAGACTGTTTTGTCCGATGTGATGGGTTTCGAAATTGGGTAGGTCAGGAGGCAGAGACGTTATCCCCGCATCAACAATGGCTAATGGCCAAAGACGTACATCCTGTCCACTGCGAAATTCACAACGGGTCGTTTCTCCGGGGAAGATTGGCGTAAAAAAAGCGCTATTCCTGGCAATGTGATAGCCATGTGTTAGATCGCCTTCTTTCAAATTGGGTCTCAGTTGCACAACACCCATTGAAGGCGTAGGAGCATTGTAATTAGGGTAAATAACATCAAGCAGTCGCTGTGTAAATGCCGGAAATTCTGCATCAAGTTTTAATTGCATTCTAGTTGCGATGAAACTGAATGATTCAATTAATCTTTCGACAAAAGGATCGGCAACTTCTATGCCATTAACGCCTAATCTACCGGCGATTTTAGGATGCTTTTCAGCGAATTCACTTGTCATTTCACGCATGAAAGTGAGTTCCCTGTTGTAATAATCAAGAAACTTATGATCCACGAAATTTACCCTAAATACATAGCACTATAGCCGGGCTGAAATTGAATGGATTATTTACCTATTTGTGGCTGTTATTGTCCATTGAATTATAATCCATTTATGGATTTTTTTTCACGCTCTGCTATTTAAAAATTTAAAATTTATTATATGTGGGTGACAGAAGGACGTTTAGCTGAAGGTACGCTTAAAATTCACTTCATCTCCTTGAGTTGATTGTTTTAATGTACTTCAGTTGTTTAGTATAGATATGGTCATTTGCTTAGGATGTTTGATTGAGCAAAATTCTTAATGTTATTGAATGCCTATAAAAAACATAGGTATTTATTTTGTGATGTAGTTAAATGCAGCCATATTGAAGATATCCATCTCCTCTAGTTCAAGAATGAATCCCTGAGATGTATTGTCTATTATTTTGACAGGTGGGCATGTGGCGGCAATAGAAAGGAAAAATCTCTTCGGAAAGCTGAATAATACGCTTTTTGCTAGTATTGAAAGTGCGACAACACTATGCAAATTACGTGGCAATCCGTACGTTGAATTAGTTCATTGGATTAATCAGTTATGGTCTGAAGAGAACGACAACGATTTCAAGCTAATTATTCGTCACTTTAATGTGGAGATTTCTCGTTTAGAGCGGGATTTGCAACGTGCAATGTCTTCCTTGCCGACAGGAGCGACTAGCATTGCTGATTTTTCATATTGTATCGAATTAGCAATAGAGCGAGCATGGGTTTATTCCAGCCTGCAATGTTCAGCAGCATTTGTTCGTAGTGGATATTTGCTAATTGCGATGTTGACCACTATGGAGTTGCGTCGTGAACTGTTGGTCATCCTTCCTGGGCTTGATTGCATCGCATTAGACCATTTAACGCGTGACTTGTCTTTCATCCTTAGTGAATCAAGTGAGTCGCAGGATTGTGACGATTTCATTCGAGTAGATGCTATACCTGGAGAAATGAGCGGTGCTAGGTATGAACCGACCGGAGCGAATCTTTCGCAATATACCACTGATTTGACTGCACTGGCTCGAGAAGGAAAAATTGATCCCGTTCTTGGCCGCAGCCAAGAAATCGGCACAATGATTGATATTCTTTTGCGTCGTCGTCAGAACAATCCTTTGTTGACCGGAGAGGCGGGTGTAGGCAAAACCGCAGTCGTTGAGGGACTGGCGTTGGCCATTATCAGTGGTGAGGTGCCGCCAGCATTGTCACAAGTGCGTCTGTTGACATTAGATGTAGTGGCGCTTTCTGCTGGGGCAAGCATGAAAGGGGAGTTTGAGGCAAGGCTTAAAGCAGTGCTGGATCAGGCAATTGCTTCCCCAGTCCCAATCATATTGTTTATTGATGAGGTTCATACACTTATTGGCGCTGGTGGAGCGACAGGAACAGGAGATGCGGCTAATTTACTAAAACCTGTCATGGCCCGCGGCCAGTTACGGACCGTAGGAGCGACGACCTGGGGTGAGTTTAAGCGTTATATAGAAAAAGACTCTGCCTTGACTCGTCGTTTTCAGGTGTTGCAAATTGATGAGCCGAGCGAGGATTCTGCCATATCCATGCTGCGTGGTTTGGTGCCAACTTTAGAAGAGCACCATGGCGTCTGGATCATGGATGAGGCATTAACGGCTGCGGTTACCCTTTCACATCGCTATATTCCAGCGCGCCAATTGCCTGATAAGGCAATCAGTCTTTTGGATACTGCATGTGCACGAGTTGCTTCGACTCAGAGTTCACAACCAATGGAACTTCAGCTGCTGAAAACCCAAATAGCTGAAATTCATGCTGAGTTGGCGTTAGCAGTTAAAGCACAACGCTTTGGAAAAGAGTCTACGCACTCAGTCACACTTCTTAATATGCGCCTGGAAACTCTGGAAAAAGAAGAAGTTGAGTTCCACTCGCGCTGGCAACAAGAAAAGAGATGCATTGAAGAAATTTTAGGGCAACGTCACCGACTAAGCACTCCGGACAATGAACAGAACTCTCACGTTATTTGCCGGGAACAGCTAGAACGACTTGAGATCTCACTGAGTGAAATTCGAGGAGCTAAGCCGTTGGTACAAGCAGAAGTGAATGCTGATGTCATTGCCGCAATTGTATCTGGCTGGACAGGAATCCCTGCGGGAAAGATGCTTGAAGATGATCTTACAGCAGTGGCAGATCTACCGAAGCGCCTTCAGAACAGGGTAATTGGTCAATCTCATGCTTTAAAGCAGATTGCTGAGCGTATTTTGGTCGCCCGCGCAGGGCTGAACAATCCGAATAAACCCGTTGGCGTTTTTATGCTGATAGGAACGTCTGGTATCGGTAAAACGGAAACGGCTTTAGGGTTAGCTGAATGCTTATATGGTGGTGAACAAAATCTTATTACCATTAATATGAGCGAATATCAGGAAGCACATACAGTTTCATCTCTCAAGGGGGCACCTCCAGGATACGTTGGATATGGCGAAGGTGGTGTTTTGACAGATGCTGTGCGCCGTAAACCTTATAGCGTAATTTTGCTTGATGAAATTGAAAAAGCTCATTCTGATATTCACGAAGTCTTCTTCCAGGTTTTCGATAAGGGATGGATGGAGGATGGGGAAGGACGATATATTGATTTTAAAAATACAACTATTCTATTAACCAGCAATGCAGGTAGTGACCTTATTAGCCAGTTGTATGGTGACCCAGCAACATCACCCGAGATCGCTGATTTGATGGAACTGCTCGAACCAGAGCTGTTCAAAACATTCCCTGCCGCGTTTTTGGGGCGTATGGAACTTATTCCATATCTACCGCTGCAGCATGCATCCCTACAAACTATTGTACGTATTCAGCTGGAAAAAGTCGCACGGCGCCTTCGGGAGAATTATCAGATGGAACTTCAGTACGATGAGCAGCTTTTGGATGCCATTATTACCCGTTGTGCAGTAGTTCAAACTGGTGCGCGAGCGATCATTCAAGTGATAGAAAAAAATATTATGCCTAAAATCGGGCAGTTTGTTTTGCAACAAAAAAATGAAAATAAGAAAAGAGATTTATATTTGCGTTGTGATGCTGATGGGAGATATAGCGTAGCATTTTGACGAGTGAGTTTATTTATGACCCGGGAATTGGGTTGTTAAATAATAGAAGCCTCTTAGAGGATTTACGAAGTTAATAGCGTTATAAATATCTAAGGAACAGAAATGTCTAAAATTAATATATCTTTGTGCGCTCTGGCGCTTTCAATGGCGTCTGCCTATAGTTTTGCAGCAACTCCTGTAACGCAGGGGACTGTAACCTTCACGGGTAAACTGATTGCTGATACCTGTAGTATTGTTTCCGGAGACGAAGATAAAAAAGTTACGCTCCCAACACTCTCAACCCAGACACTGAATAAAGCTGGTGCCGTTGGCGGGACAACAACTTTCAATCTTAGTGTTGAATCTTGCCCTGTAGGTGTTACTCAAGTTGCTGCCCATTTTGAAGCAATTAACAGCGATGGGTTTAACGCAGCGACACAAAACTTAACGAACAGTACTGATAAGGCGAGCGGTGGTGCTGAAAATGTTGAAATTCGTCTTTTCGATAGAGACGGCGCAACTCAGATTCCTGTGGGCGGTACTGGTAGTTTATTTGATGTAGATAGCACTACAAATAAAGCCACCATGACCTATATCGGTGGGTATTATGCTGCTGCTGCAACTACGGCGGGTAATTTTACAGCTAAAGTACAATACACACTGGCGTATAAATAATAACACGGCAAGTTGTAGCGAGATGCTGCAACTTGCCGTACTTTCTTCATAAGGTATAATCATGTCAACGTTAAAAAAATTCCTTTTATTGTCGGTTTTATTCTCTGTCTCAAATGCCTCTATGGCTGGGGTGACCATTTCAGGAACACGAGTTGTGTTTCCAGGGAGTGAAAGAGAAGTCAGTATTAGAACTAACAATAAAGGGAAGTTACCTGCACTCGTACAAGTCTGGATTGATGATGGAAAGGCCAATGCTGATATTAATCAGGTAAAAACACCATTTATTGTAACACCTCCTGTCTATCGCATAGAGCAAGGTAAAGGGCAAAGCCTGCGTTTAATTTATAACGGTATGTCATTACCACAGGATCGTGAGTCACTTTTTTGGTTTAACCTTCTTGAAATTCCTCCCGCTAATAAAGATGAGCAATTGGGGAAAAACAGTCTGGAATTGGCATTCCGTACACGGATAAAAATTTTTTGGAGACCACAGGCCCTGCAAGATAATAGTGTCAAAAAATTTTATCGACTGAGTTGGGAAGTGATTAACGACAGCAAAAAAGGAACGGGTATAAAAATAACTAACCCGACCGGTTATTACTTCTCATTTGACACAGGAAGTTTCACTCAGTCCGGAAAAAAGTACGTGATGAATATGGATATGGTAGCTCCTGGAGCTTCGGAAGTTTATTACGCCAAAAATGGTAGTACATTTGGAGGCAATGTTACTCAGATTACTGCCAAACTATTAAATGATTATGGTTCACCTATAGAAAAGACACTTACCAATCAGGCAGGGAAAGGATTCGTTGAGCAGCAGTAACAGCAGTTGCTAGATAATACAAAACATTAATACCTTTTTGCATATGACATTAAAATGTTAGGGATAATAACAATGATAAATATAAAAAAACTAGTTTCGATGCCTGCGAAAATCCCAGTGGGCATGCTTGCGACGATGGCCTGTGTTCTATTTATTGCGCCAAGAGCATGGGCCCAGTTAATAAAAAATACTAAAGATGAATCTACTGGTGTGGAACAAATAGATTTTAACCCAGGTTTTATTCATGGTGGGGGAGTTGATGTCTCACAATTTCGTGAAGGTAACCCTGTGGCACCGGGAACGATATCGCTTAATGTTTTGGTTAATGGTGAAGAACGCGGGCGCTACAATATCAACTTTGTGTCGGTACCTGGCAAGTTAAATGCAGAACCTTCTTTTACGTTAGAAGAGCTTAACAAGTTAGGCATTAAATTGCTGGAGGAGCAGGCTTTACAGGCGGGGAACGCCTTTGTTCTCAGTAAAGTGATTAAAGGAAGCCAAACCTATTATAATAGCGGTGATTTTGAGCTCAACATTAACGTTCCTCAGATAAATCAGATTATCTATCCGCGCGGATATATTGATCCCGCTCGCTGGTCTGAAGGGTCAATTGCGGGTTTTCTTGATTATAATGCAAACTTCTATAGTTATTCTGCTGGACCTGATAACGGTGAACAACGAAGTGATACGTACACAAGCAATATTGGGTTGCTCGCTGGGTTTAATATTGAAAACTGGCGTTTTCGCCAACGCTCAAACACCAGTTGGTCAAAAGATGATGAACATTTCCATACTAACAGTCTGGCGACCTATGCCGCAACTGATGTGAGCCGACTCAAGAGCCAGCTAATCCTAGGGGATGTTAATACTTCCGGGCAGCTTTTTGACAGCTTTAATCTTCGTGGGGCTCAATTAAAGTCTGACGACCGAATGCTACCAGAGGGTCTGCGTAATTATACGCCGATCGTACGTGGGATTGCCGAAACTAATGCTAAAGTAACAATTACGCAACATGGAATGACTGTATATCAGGTTGTGGTTCCGCCGGGCCCTTTTGAATTGACCGATATCGGTGCGATGGGGTATGGCGGTGACCTGCAAATGAATATTACTGAAGCTGATGGAACTGTGCGAACCAGTAATATTCCTTTCTCTGCGCCACCTATGTTACTGCATAAAGATGTTGTCAGTTTCGAAACGGCTTTAGGCGAAATGAACGATGATACGCTTAAGGAAAAACCAAAGCTTGCTCAAGGGGTCTTACGCTACGGGTTAGGCAATAACTATACGATTTATGGCGGTACACAATTAGCTGAGCATTATCACGCAGTTTCAATAGGAAACGCGCTTAACACTCTTTTTGGTGGCATATCTTTTGACATTATTCGCGCATGGTCTGAAGTTGAGCACGGACGAGAATCTTCAGGAAATAGCTACAATGTTGGTTTAACAAAATATTTGGCCGAAACAGCAACGAATATGACCTTGGCTGCCTATCGTTACTCGGCAAAAAGTTATTACTCCCTTCGGGACGCGAGTATTGCTCGCAGCGGACGCACAAACAGTGATTATGATGTTGATTACCGTACTAAAGCACGATTTACCGCTAGCGTGTCGCAAACCTTATGGGATAACAGCTCGCTTAATTTCAGCGGTAGCCTTTACAGCTACTGGACAAATGAAGAAAAGGCAAAGCAATACTCTGTGACGTGGTCGAAATCATTACGCAATTTTTCGTTTGCACTCACAGCAATGCGTACTAGTGACGAAGATGGTAAATACGACAACACTTTTATGGTGTCATTCAACGTTCCGCTTGGAAGCAATATTGATAGCAGGCCGTTGTTTAGTTCGATTTATTCAACATATAGCCATACAAATCCTAAAAGCGATCGATTCCAGCTCAATGCCAATGGTAGTCAGGGAGAGCAAAGTGAACTGACATATGGAATAGGAACTTCTGCACAAAAGCTACATGATGATGACTCAAGGGAAGCTGTTTCAGGCAACATGAACTATCGTAGCCCCATTGGCCAATTTGGTATGACTGCCGGTGTAGACAGTAATGGTTCATCGCGACAGCTCTCGTTGTCTGCCAATGGCAGTGTGACAGGACATAAAGGAGGGTTGACTTTTGGACCTTCTGTAGGTGATTCACCCTTTGCCATTATTGGTGCTCCAGGAGCCGCGGGTACTCGAATCTTTAATGGTCAGGGTGCAAAAATCGATAGCCGCGGTTATGCGATTCTTCCGTCGCTTACGCCATATCGTGAAAACAATGTCGCGATTGACTACAAAACCTTACCAGATTCTGTTGACGTGCTTGAAAGCCAGCGCACCGTTATCCCACGTGAAGGTGCAATTATCACGGTAGACATGAAAACTATCGAAGGTGTGCCAATTGTACTGATTATGCGTGACGAGAACGGGAAATTTATACCGGCTGGTAGTGAGTTAGTTGATGATCAGGGTGTTGGACAGGGTATTTCCGGGCAGGGGGGAATGGCATTTGTGCGCGGCTGGGATCCTGCGGCAGGAAATCTGTCAGTTATTTCTGGCAAAAATAAATGCCGAATTATTCCAGACAAAAATAGACAGAATAAAGTGAATGCTGTTCAGCAAAATAACGTCGTGCAAATGGAGGTGACATGTTATCGCAATTGAAATTGGGGATAATGAAATACAATAAGAGCAGCGTATTGGCTTTGCTTTTATTTTCTCCATGCATATTGGCTCAAACATGTACCAGCAATGACAAATGCTCAGTTGGTGTCAATTTTAAGGGTAATTATCTCGAAAAAACTTGTGACGTGAGCATCAATAATGGGTCTATGTATGAAACGGTTGTTTTGCCAGTCATCTCCGTCACCACGCTGGATCATGAAGGTGCCGAGGCTGGAAGTCAGTTGTTTTCGATCACACTTAAAAATTGCCCTACAAACAAAGCTATTTCGCTGTATTTCGCGAGTACCTCTGCTGGTGTAGATGCCTTGACAGGGAATTTGCCTAATGCCAAAGGGGCTGACTACAGCGAGCATGTTGAGGTGAGATTACGCAATAGCGAAAGTCAGCAGATGCTTGTTGACGATCCGGAGAGTAATCAAAATTATGATGTCAGTTTATCAGGAGATGTCACTCATTATTACATGGCAAGTTACTATGCTGCCGAAAATACTCAAGTCACTGCGGGATTATTAAATACTTCTGCAGCAATAGTGGTGAGTTATAAATAGTAAGGTTCAGATTTATATGGTGAGTCAGTTATTGTTCTGCGCTAAATAACTGACTCACCTTGTCGAGGCGGATATTTTCTGTTGTTTTTTTGTCTGACAAAAATAACGTTAATTTAGCGCAAGTTATTTGATTTTATTAAGGGTCTCCATGGCTGTGAGTAAAAGCAATTCGCAAAAATTTATTGCGCGCAATCGTGCACCTCGTGTGCAGATTGAGTACGACGTAGAAATTTACGGAAGTGAGAAGAAAATCGAATTACCCTTTGTTATGGGGGTACTTGCCGATCTTTCTGGGAAACCACTCGATCCTCTACCGCCGGTGGCTGACCGTAAATTTCTTGATATTGATCTCGATAATTTCGATGAGCGTATGAAGGCGATGAAGCCACGTGTAGCCTTTGCCGTACCCAATACGCTTACCGGCGAAGGGCAACTGATGGTGGATATTACTTTCGAAAGCATGAATGACTTCTCGCCAGATGAAATTGCTCGCAAAGTGGATTCGTTGTCTCAATTATTAGAGGCGCGAACCCAACTGGCGAACCTCCAGACTTATATGGATGGTAAGGCTGGTGCAGAGGAATTGGTTAGGAATCTGCTTAAAGATAAAGCGTTGTTGAACACTTTGGCCGCATCTCCAAAAGCGAATAACGGTTTCGCAGAATTACCATCAGAAGAATAAGATAAGGAGAAAAAGTATGTCCATTGCGAGTGCGACCAGTGATAAATCACTGAAATCGATAGAGCATTATAGCGATTTCAACGTGCTTTTAGCGAAAGAATTCAAACCAAAAACCGAGCAGACTCGTTCAGCAGTCGAAGGTGCGGTGAAAACCCTCGCCGAGCAAGCGCTAGCGAATACGCTTACGGTTTCCGATGATGCTTATAAAACTATTGAATCAATTATTGCGGAAATCGACCGTAAGTTGTCCGAACAGATTAACCTCATTCTTCATCATGAGGAGTTTCAGTCGCTAGAAAGTGCATGGCGTGGTTTACAGTATCTTGTATACAACACTGAAACGGACGAAAAGCTAAAGCTACGCTTTATGGACATGTCCAAAAATGAATTGCGTAGAAGCATGAAGCGTTATAAAGGCGTTGCGTGGGATCAAAGTCCATTGTTTAAAAAGATATATGAAGAAGAGTATGGTCAGCTTGGTGGAGAGCCATATGGTTGTCTGGTCGCTGATTACTTTTTCGATCATACCGCGCCGGATGTCGATTTGTTGGCATCAATTGGCAAAATTGCCGCTTCTGCGCACGTTCCATTTATATCAGGTGCGTCGCCAGCGGTTCTGCAAATGGAATCCTGGCAAGAACTGTCAAACCCACGTGATTTGACCAAAATCTTCACTCAGAATTTAGAGTATGCAGCCTGGAACTCTCTTCGTCAGGGCGAAGACTCTCGTTATATTGGTCTTGCAATGCCGCGTTTCCTTGCTCGCTTACCTTATGGTATTCGTACTAATCCGGTGGATGCTTTTCATTTTGAAGAGACCACTGATGGCGCCGATCACAGTAAATACGTTTGGTCTAATGCTGCCTACGCAATGGCCGTGAATATCAACCGTTCTTTTAAAGAATATGGCTGGTGTACATTAATTCGTGGCGTTGAAAGCGGTGGTGTCGTAGAGGGTTTACCAAGCCATACTTTCCCGACTGATGACGGCGGTGTCGACATGAAATGTCCGACAGAAATTGCTATTTCAGATCGTAGAGAAGCCGAATTAGCAAAAAATGGCTTCATACCGTTGGTTCATCGTAAAAATACTGATTATGCCGCCTTTATTGGTGCTCAATCACTGCAAAAACCGGCGGAATATTATGATTCCGATGCGACGGCGAACGCCAATCTTTCAGCACGCCTACCGTATCTTTTTGCTTGCTCACGTTTTGCCCATTATTTGAAATGTATTGTTCGCGATAAAGTAGGTACATTCAAAGAACGTGATGAAATGCAACGGTGGTTGAATGACTGGGTCATGAATTATGTCGATGGTGATCCAGTGAACTCGACTATAGAAACTAAAGCTCGTCGTCCTCTTGCTGCAGCTGAAGTAGTCGTTGAAGATGTAGAAGGCAACCCAGGATATTATCAGGCAAAATTCTTTTTACGCCCACATTTCCAGCTTGAGGGCTTAACAGTTTCACTACGGCTAGTAGCCAAGTTACCCTCTATTAAAGATGGAGCATGATAAACAGTTTTTATAAATTAATGCTAATAACTCATGAGAATTATTGGCGCATATTGTAATGTAGTTTATTACATACAGGGAAAGTTCTTTCTAATCAGAAAGGATATAATTATTTATTGTTAGATTAGTGCTGGAGGAAATATTATGGCACAGGATATGTTTATTAAAATTGAAGGGATTGAGGGTGAGTCTCCGGATGCCGCGCATAAAAATGAGATTCAGGTTCTGTCATGGAACTGGGAGGTCGCTCAGCACTCGAATATGCACAGTGGGTCGGGTGGTGGTTCTGGTCGTGCTTCAGTGGATGATTTCTGCTTTGTACATTATACCGATAAAGCCAGTCCTAACTTACTCAGTTATTGCTTAACGGGTAAACATATTAAAAACATTCAGTTTGTTATTCGTAAGGCAGGTGGAGATCCTCTTGAATATCTGACGATTAAATTTACTGATACTATTATCACTAAGGTACAGATGGCCGGTTCGCTGGAGGATGAAACGCGTCCACGTGAAGAAGTGCATTTCTCCTTTACGAAAATGACGCAGGATTATGTTATGCAGAATGCTGAAGGACATAAGTCTGGTGTGATATCAGCAACGTATGATGTGAAAGCTAACCTGCACGGTTAATAATCTTCACCTAATCTGAGCGGGTTTGTCCTTGGGCACACCCGCTCAGTAAAATGCTATCACTCAATCCTGTGTCATTTATACGCTGGATTGAGGATGCCTTTTATATATACAGGACTAGCGAGTGAAACTTAGCGGTATTAAAAATTTCACAATATCAGTTATTCTGCCTTTGTTGATTAATGCCTGCAGTACTCAAAATGAGAAGGCCCCAGAAGCAAGGGCAATTGAAATGACGCTTACCGCAGGCAAGAACAGTAACCCGGATCGCGATGGGCGTGCTGCACCAGTGGAGGTCTTTATCTACGCCTTAACGGAACAAGATAATTTTAACGGAAGTGATTACTTCACTCTGTTAGCAGGAAATAATCCAGCGCTGGTAACGGAGATTAAAATGCGTAAGCAGGTCATTCTTAAACCTCAGGGGGAAAAGAAACTTGACTTCACTGTTGAAGGTGAAGTTAATTCTCTTGCCGTGGTGGCAGCATATCGAGACATTAATGAAGCGCAATGGAGTGCGTTATATTCATTGCCTAAACAACAATCGAACGCCTGGTATCAAATATTTGCTTCGGATTCTAAAGCACCGCTAAAAATTGCAGTTGCTGTTGAACAATTGTCCGTTTCCATTAAAGAAGTGAACTGACTCGTGAGAAATAATAAAGTCGTTTGGAGTGAGGGGCTATTTTTACGCCCACAGCTTTTTCAGCAGCAAGAACGTTATCTTGAATATTATGCCCATAAAAGATCGTCGACAATAACCCCTTTCTATTGGGGTTTTGCTCAGTATGATATTGATAACGAGGCGTTGGCCTACGGTAAACTCGTTTTGCGCACTTGCAGGGGCGTTTTACCTGATGGAACTCCTTTTGATATTCCGGGACATGCGTCTCTGCCGTCACCCTTGACGGTTACTCCGGAACATCTGGGTAAAGTTATCTGCCTGGCGGTGCCTCTTCGCCTGGAAAACAGCGATGAAACGATTTTCGACCCCGATCAGATGGGATCGCTGGCGCGCTTCTGTGCCTGTGATACTGAATTACACGACACCAACGCGATTCGGCAAGGTCCCAAACAAGTACAACTTGGCCGTCTTAGGATGAGGCTGATTAGTGAAAGCGAAATGACGGAGTCGTGGATAGGGCTGCCGCTAACCCGAGTGAAAGCGCTTCAACCTGATGGAAGCGTGCTTCTGCATACACAAGATTTCATTCCGCCAGTCACGGGCTACGGTGCCAGCCCACTGCTGGGGGAATGGTTGACCCACCTCAATGGGTTGGTAAAAATTCGTGCTGATATGTTGGCTACACGTCTCGCCAATAGCGATGGTAAAGCCAGCGCCAGCGCTGAGATTGTCGATTATTTGCTGCTGCAGATTTTCAATAAATACGAGCCAACGCTTGACCATTTACGCCATATTCCTGAACTTGCGCCGATCACTCTTTATGAAACGTTGGCGCAATTTTCCGGGGAGCTTTCCACCTTCATTCGTGTAAACACTCGCCGTCCAAAGCCCGCTCCGGGATATCACCACGTGGGATTGTACGGATCGATCTATCCTTTGGTTGAAGAGATTAACGATCTTCTGAACCAGATTCTGGTCCGGGCGGGCCAAATGATCGTCTTGCATGATAAAGGGCGCGGCGTGTGGGCAGCCTCGGTACTACCTGAAGAGCTGCGATCGTTCTCGAGTTTGGTATTGGCGGTCAATGCCCGGATGGCGGTCGATGTTCTTGCGCAGCAATTTGCTGCACAAGCTAAAGTCAGCGCACCGCAGCAGTTACATGAGTTGGTACGCTCACACCTGCCTGGACTGGTTTTGCAAAATTTACCGGTGCCACCACGTCAGATTCCTTACCTTGCCGGGAGTGTTTATTTTGAGCTCACGCGCAGTGGACCATTCTGGGAAAATATTATACAGGCGGGAGCCCTGGCACTGCATGTCGCAGGTGAACTACCAGAACTCAAACTGGAGCTCTGGGGGATCCGTCACTGATGAGCGACCATTCAGCATCTCTGGAAAAGGATAATGAACAGAGTTTGCAAGCCCTGGGGAAATTTCTACTGGATGAGCATCAGGTCTCTGACCAGGAGCCAAAATCCCTTGCATCGAATTCCGAAAATTCTTCATCCTGGCAAAAAGCATCAATAACTTTTAACGATGCTGAACTTAAAGGGGAAAGTATCCAGCAGCGGGTGATGCGGGTTAATGCCTCTGCCAATCCGTTACTTGAGGCGTGCCAGCCACTTTTACGGGCATTGAGCGAAATGCCCGCAGTGGTTAATGACAACAGCCAGGCGGAAGTACTTAAGCGTACGCTGACCAGCGAAATTAATGTGTTCACCGTGATTTGCGAAGAGGTGAATATCCCGTGGAAAAAAATGACAATCGTGCGTTATTGCCTCTGCACTGCACTGGATGAAGCAGCCCATGCATCCGAATGGGGGCTTAATGCAGGATGGGCACGTAGCAATCTGCTGAATCATTTTGAGGGGGATAATGACGGCGGAAATAAATTTTTCCTGTTGGCGGGGCGACTGTCGATGCACCCTCATGAATACGATGACGTTCTGGATATTATGCTGCGTATCCTGGCGCTTGGTTTTGAAGGACGTTACAGCATCATCGAAGATGGCGATCGACAGTTAATGAAAATCCGCCAGCGTTTGCTGGCCCTGCTGCAAAACACCCAAAGCAAAATCGCCTCTGAGCTTTCTCCGCATGGTCTTCCGGCGCGTGATGGAGCCAAAAAAAAATCGCGGCTCAACGTACCTGTACGTGCCACGCTGGTGCTCGTTCTATTACTTACCACCGGTATTTTTCTCTGGTGTAAATACCATTTACTGGTCCAGGAAAATACGTTAACCGCGAGAATGGATGCCCTGACTCGGCTGGGATTCTCTCACCCGACATCAGAGGGCCGCTTGCGGTTAGCTGTACTGCTTAAGGCGGAGATTGATAAAAATATGCTCTCTGTCGATGAAAATGAAAAACAAAGCAAAGTCGTCTTCAATGGTGATTCCATGTTCTCTTCCGGTTCGGTCGACGTCAGGCCAGAGATGGTCGCGATCCTGAATCGAGTTGCAGCGGAAATTAAGCGCGTCAATGGTACCGTTTTAATTATTGGCCACACGGACGCCACGCCGATTAATAAACCGGGTATTGAGAATAATCAGATACTTTCGGAGAAACGTGCTGCCAGCGTTGCACAGATGCTCATCAACGCCGGAATAGCGCGAGCCAGGATCCATATTCAGGGCGTTGGCGAAAGCCAGCCGCTGATGAGCAACAAGGAATCAGCGGGTCGAGCCAAAAATCGACGTGTTGAAATGTTTGTTACCTATTAATGAGTCGCATCGGAATGTTTTACTTAAGTCGATTATTTTCAGGGCACAGCCTCCGGTTTTTATTGTTACTTGCTGCCGCAATTCTGCTTGCCGCCGGTATTTGGTATTTGGGTCCATTTACCGGTTTTGGCACAACCCGTCCTTTGGCCTCAGTCAGCGCCCGGTTGCTCTGTATTGTGGCAGTGGTGTTTTGCCTGGCCAGATTATGGTGGCGCATACCGCTTTTTCTTTTAATTGCCCTCACAGCCAGCGTCATTGTTTGGGTTATCGGACCCTGGCTGTTAGCGGGTAAAAGCTATCCGCTCGCGAGTGTCACAGTACGTTTGGCGATTGTGCTCGCTATTTGGCTGCTGGCACTACTGTACGCCGCGTGGTTATTTATGCTGGCGGCCCTGGCCGATCCGACATTACTCACGCGTTTTAGCTTCCACAAGCATCACGAAAGCACACCAGAGAATTTCGAGGCCATTGGTCGAAAAATTCGTCATGCCGAAGCGATGACAAATAAAGCGCGAACTCAATGGCGACGCTGGTGGACAGCACTGCTTCCTGGTTACCTGCCGGAAACGATGCCCTGGTATGTCATGCTAGGAAGTGAAGGTGCGGGCAAAACATCTCTGATTGTCACGTCTGGGCAAGATTTTCCGCTACCAGAGCAGTTGAATCGTACCGAGCGCGAAAATAGTCCAACGACGAACTGCGAATGCTGGTTTGGGAATAATGCACTGTTTCTCGATACGGCAGGTAAATACCTGAGCGAAGATGATTCGGCAGACAACGAATGGCAATACTTACTGAAAGCGCTGCATAAATCGCGAACCCGTGAAGGGATAAACGGCGCGATTCTGGCAGTTTCCTGCACCGAAATTCTGCAAGGCGGCAGCAAAGACATTTTAACGCTCGCGACACGGATTCGCACCCGTCTTGATGAGCTTCGCCAGACGCTGGGGATTCACTTCCCTGTGTATGTTGTGATTACCCAGTTGGATCGTCTCAAAGGTTTTGAACCGTGGTTTCGTAGCTTAACTCAGGATATGCGCGATCAAGTGTGGGGCGTGACTTTTCCGTGGGGAGAGATGATCCACACCGGGACCCCCGATTTACAGGCCAAAATTTCTGAGGAATTAGCACTTCTGCAGCAGCGACTTGCGGGGACAATTCATCCGCGTCAGCAGGAAGAGTACGTCTTGTCCGACCGAAAAGAGATGTATGCGTTTCCGCTCGATTTTCAGTTGCTGTGTACGGCATTAAGTGACTTTTTACAGCAGGCCTTTTTCAGCTCCCGTTATGATGAAACCCAGTTCTGTGCCAGTTTTCGCGGGGTGTATTTTACCAGTGCCTGTCAAACGGCCGACTCACTATTGGTTAATAACACGAGTGTGGTGACTCGTTGGCGTAACTATTTCTCGCCCAGCGCAAAAGAGACTTCCATCTGTTGTGCCGAAAAAATTATCCAGACTGAAGCTCCGCACGCCAGGATGGTCTGGAGTAAACATTATTTTCTAAAACAGTTATTTGCTGATGTGATTGTGGGCGATGCAACACTTGTGGCTCGCAATTTTGCAGAGGAAGCGCGTTATCGGCTCCGTCGTATTATGGGACATGTTTTGCTGATTATGCTCGCAGCTGTCCTGATAAATGGGTTTTACAGCAGCTATAGCAATAATCAGCGTTATCTGGATGTCGTCAGCGCCGCCACACGCACGCTGGAGTCGAAAGTTGTCGCGTTAAAGCAATTACCGTCCGACATGATGCTGCCGAAAATTCTCAACATGGCACGTCAGCTACCTGATTTTGGCGATTTGAATGTTCAGGCGCCGCCTGTGAATTACCGGTACGGTCTCTATACCGGTACGGCGGTGACTACGCATGCTGAGCGTGTATATCGCTTTATGCTCCGGTCATTCTTTCTTCCAGCCATTCAGCATCAGGCAACAGTCTCGCTGATAGCGGCATTACAGTCGCAGGATAATGAACAAACGTATGACGCGCTCAAAATCTATCTGGGCATTTATGGCCAGGGCGACGCGGACAAAAAGGCTCTAATACAGGCTATTACCGAACAGTGGGATATTGCGGACAAACTCACGGCCTGGGAGGACAGTCGTATTTTTGTATTCCATTTGCAGGCGCTAATGCGTTATCCGGAATGGCTGTCGCAAGGGGATAAAATGAACGATGCGCTGATTCACCAGGCCCGTACATTGTTGGGGCAGCGCTCACTGAATGCGAGGCTTTACCAGCGCGTTAAATCTGAAGAACTTGCTCAGTCTATGGAACCGATGACGCTTGAACGTATGACGGGGGATTTAAGTGAGAAAATCCTGACCGTGAAAGACGAAGCGCTGGCGCAGGATGGGATCCCCGGTTTTTTTACTAAAGCGGGATATCTGTCGCTGATAAAAAAAAAGTTTCTCTATCGCATCATGCAGTTAGCACGTGAGGATGAGTGGATAATGGGCTTGCACCCTGATGCGGCGATTTCTCCGCTTGAGACGCGCGACGGGGTACTCAGACTTTACCTGCGTGAATATGCGGAATACTGGAATCGTTTTTTGGACAGCATCCAGCTCATTACGCTGGACGGTACGGCATCAGCAAGTGCTTCACCGCTTTCATCAGATATATATGTACTGAGAATATTGGCATCGTCCGGCTCACCGCTGATTCAACTCGCGCAACAGGCCGTAGAGCAAACGACATTGGTCGCGAAGGACAAAACGCTATCGGATGTGCTTGAATCGACAGTTGCAAATAACTATCGACTAACCGGTCAGGCAAAGAAGTGGAACGATCTCGGCGACTATACGCTACAAAAACTGACTCAGCGTGAAGTCGACGACCGCTTTCGAGCGTTGCGGGAGTTTGTCGGCGGGAATACCGGCGCGCAGGGGAGCGCCGGTGCGATGGCGGATATGTCGGGTTCGCAGATGAATAAGCTTACGGCCATGTTAAGCGAGCTGTACACCCTGTTCGTTGTGACCAACAACAGTATTAGCCAGGGTGACACCCCGATCATGCCTGATACCGGAACTGCAATGGGTATTCAAGCGCAGACCTGGCCCAATCCGTTTCGCTCTATTATTTCGCCGTTTTTGACGGCAGCATCAGAGAAAGTAGAAATTCAGGCTCTGGTGAGTAACAGTCAAAATATTGACAGTAATTTGGGCGAAATATGTCGCAGCACGCTTGAGAATCGCTATCCCTTTGCTGACGTTGCTGCTGAGGTTAATCTGCAAGATTTCGAAAACTTCTTTGCTCGTGATGGTTTAGTGGACAGCTGGTTTAAGCAAAATCTGGCCAGTAAAGTTGATACCTCGCAATCTGAGTGGCATTACAAAGGAACGACGGAGGCCGGAAATTTAGCCTTTTTCCAACAGGTCGCCCAAATCCGCAGCGCATTTTTTGCGTCAGATTCAGGAAAGAAAATGACGATGACCCCCACACTGTCAGTGGTTAATCTGGATCCTGCTATTGTGCAGTTGAACGTGGGTATCAACGGAAACCAGTACCGCTATGTGCATGGCCCAATAATACCATGGATGTTTCAATGGCCAGCAAGCGGGAGTGTTTCAACGCTAACTATCAGTGCGATGCCAACGAGTCGGGGGAATAATTCGGCAACTGCATTAAATGGGCCTTGGGCTTTATTTCGATGGATAGAGGGTGCGACGCAAAAACACCTTTCTGAAAATGGAGAACTGCTTTTAACGAGGTTTATTAATAAACGCCGCGTCGATTTCTCATTGTCAGGGGTGAGTGGGAATAATCAGTCATATTCCGATTTATTACATAATTTCCATTGCCCGGCACAGCAATAACGAAGAAAGATCTTCACATTATAAGGAGAATGAAAGGGGTTTAAAGAGAGGATAAGGATTGCCGGTTGTCGCTTACATTAATCTGCGTGCTACGCTGTGTATGGCGGTATTCAACACATAATTATATATCAGGTGCTTAAATGTCGCGAACAATAAGCCTGAGCAGTCCGGCTATGCCTTATCTGCTTGGGGAGCCAGCATTAATATTATCTCAGCTGGAAGGTGAGGAAGCATTTTCAACGCTATATACCTGGAAGGTTACAGCGAAAACCCCGGCTAATTCCGCAATTCCATGGCAGTCGGCGTCAAATATTGATATTAAGGCGCTTCTCGGAAAAGAGATGACGATTGAAATTGAACTTGACGGCAATGGCCTCGGGACTCAACGCGGGATTGGTAAGGGCGTCAGGGAAATTTCGGGTCTGGTGCAACGCGTTCGCTATATCGGGCATGACGCAAACCAGGCGATGTACGAAATTATTCTACGCCCTTGGTTGCATCTTGCTGAACTAACATCAGATTTCAAAATATTTCAACAGAAAACGGTAGTGGATATTATCGACGAGGTTCTGGCCGATTACAGTTATCCTGTAGAGAAACGTCTATCTGCTACCTATCCTGTTTTGGATTTTCAGGTGCAATACGGTGAAGTTGATTTTGATTTTATCGAACGGCTCATGGAAGAGTGGGGGATTTACTGGTTTTTCGAACATGACGATCATAAGCATAAACTCATTCTTGTTGACCATGTGGGCGCGCATCGACGTTATTTTAGTGAGGCTTACCACACCATTAATTATGTTCCCGATAATCCAAAGGCGGACGAGGAATATATTAACCAGTTTCATCATCAGGAGACCATTGTCAGCGGACGCTGGTTAACTAATGATTATGATTTTACGCGTTCTCGTGCAGATATTTCCGCCGTTGATAGTAAGCCGCGTAATACCGGTTTTAATCAAATGGAAGTATTTCATTGGCCGGGCGATTACGAGAAACCATCGATTGGTGAAATGTTAGCCAGCGTGAGGATGGAAGAGCGCGGAGCAGAGGGGGCCCGTGCTGTGGGCGAGGGCGAATCTCGCGGGATCGTATGCGGGTGTAACTTTGTGCTCGCAGGCTATCCCCTGGAGAAGGCAAACCGCGAATACATGGTGTTAAAGAGTGGGCTTCGTATTCAGGAAACTCAACAATCCAGTGGTGTAGGGATGTTCAGTTATCATTGCTATTTCACTGTTCAGCCCACCAACAAAATATATCGCCATCCGCAAACTATCACGCGACCGCGCACCCGTGGTCCGCAGACGGCGATTGTTGTTGGCCCACCTGGCGAAGATATCTGGACCGACGAATACGGGCGCGTCAAAGTCCGTTTTGTTTGGGATCGCTATGGTCAAAACCGTGAATCTGATTCCTGCTGGCTGCGGGTTAGCCAGTCCTGGGCAGGCAATAACTTTGGCGGCATCTATATTCCCCGAGTAGGGCATGAAGTTATTGTAGATTTTATTAATGGTGACCCGGATCGACCGTTGATCATCGGCAGTCTGTATAACAATGTCACGATGCCACCGTGGGATTTACCCGTTAACAGCACCCAAAGCGGGATGATAAGCCGCACCGTGGGAGGGGGACGAACCAACTATAACGGCATTCGTTTTGAAGATAAGCCAGGCCAGGAACAGTACTGGGAACAGGCTGAGCGCAATATGGAGCGTGTGACAAAAAATAATGAATCTCAGACGATAGGTGCGCATTCTGAGGTCGTGATTGGTGCGAGCCGTAAGATGAGTGTGGGAGCAAATTACGGCAAAGTGATTATGGGCGGTTACAGCAAAAGTGTCGGCCTGACGTACGGCTTGCAGGTTGGACTGACGCGCGGCGTCATTGTTGGCGCTGCAAACTCCCTTGATGTGGGGGGGATGAATGCCACCAATGTTGGTGGTGCAAATCTGATAAACGTCGGGGGCTATCACGCGGAATCCGTTGGTGGCGCCTGGCAACTGGCCGCGGGTGGTGCAGCGACAATGGTCGCTGGCGGAGCCATTTCACTGAGTGCTGGTGGAGAACTCACACTCAGTGCACCCACTATCAAAATTGTCGGTTCCAGTAAGGTCGTAATCCAGGGCGGTCAGGTCCAAATCAACCCTGGTGATGGATGTGGTGGTGGTGGCGGTGGTGGTGGTGGGCTGGCAGCGTTAACAAGTCTCGTGGGGCTGGTACCGGTATTTGGGTTAATGAAACTGCCCATTCCTTTGCCTCCGCTCCCGCCAGGTCCGCCTCCTCATCCAACTGACGCGCCGACTGAAAAGCCGACCGAGATACCAACGTTAACGCCGACCGAGGAGCCAACGGAACCGCCGACTGAGGAGCCAACGGAACCGCCGACCGAGGAACCAACGGAAACCCCAACCAATACAAGCCCCCCTTGATACAGCGGTCTTATCACAGGCGGCAGTTGTACCCGCCAGAGCTTCTGGCGGGTTCTCTTCACTCAATAAGGAAATACTGTGCAAAATGCGGCGAGAATTGGTGATGCCATCAGCCACGGCGGATCGGTCACCAGTGGTTCAGGCAATGTCACTATCAATAACCAACCTGCAGCTATGCAGGGGGCAAGCTCTGTCAGTTGCTCCATTCATGGCGGTAGTTCCGTTTCATCCGGCTCCGGTTCGGTTTTTATTAATAATAATCCAGCGGCACGGCTGGGGGATTCAACGGGCTGCGGTGCGACGATCAATAGTGGCTCTGGCGACGTTTTGATAGGGTAAATATGATTTTGTTAACGCCATGCTGGCCTGAGCGGCATTTACCGTGGACGCTAAAGGAGAAGGAGTCAGCACACTTTTGCGCGACTCAGGGACGATTTATCACCGTGCAAGCATCGTCATCTGCGGTGGACACCGTGGTTTTTCAGCGTCAAGGCGAGCTAGTCGAAATCGTAAATTATTTGCGCTCTCAGCCTTGTTACATTGATGGGCGGGCTTTGCGGTACGGGGAAGCCAACCTGACAGGTGTGGGCGCAATGATTCAAATTGGGCGTTACGGTATAGCCATTGAAAATGAGGCAACCGGTGAGAGTCTGAATCACTTGTTGGATCTTTCTGAGGATTCTCTCGGTGATACACGCATTCCTGAACTCGACGCTATTCTGCAAAACAGTATCCTGCACGTGATGGCTGAACCTGAAGGTGAAGCCAGCGATGTGCTCAAAACTCTGGAAAAAGAATTCCGGCAAGCGTTGATTTGGGGCGTTCAACCCCCGCAGACACATCGATCGAAACCAGTGGCTGCAAATCGATTCGCTGAACGGATGTTCAATTTTGATGCGGTTCAGGCCCAGGTCCAGTCGACAACCGTCACGCACTGTATTTTTGAATCAAATACTTTGATTGATAAGGTCTTTAGTGAATTGAATATTTCTGAACAGGACGTATTTAGTCCGGAAGATACGGAGCGATGCGACGTGCTGCGACTGCTGGCACCGGAAGAAATGCACTATGACATGAAAAAACGCATTCCCGATCTTCTGCTAAAGGAAATCTATCAGGCAGATCTGGACACACAACTGTAATGAATTATAGGGATAGCCGAAAGATGTTAACGACCCGCCGTTTGAGAGAATCTCTTAAAGCCTACACATTGGATGAGTTGCTGGATGGGCTTGCGCATACTGTAAAAAAACGTCCCGCCGATCGTGAAACGCGTCGAGCGTTGGCGACGCTTTATTGCATTGACGGACAATGGAATAAAGCTTTATTGCAGGCTGAAATCCTTCACGCAATAAACGACGAAAAAGTAAAAGAAGGGGAGTTATTAAAAAATCTCATTTTGAGTGAAATCATTCGCGAGAAAGTCCTCAACGGCGAGCGAACGGCCAGTTTGCTCGATGGAGAACATTCGTCGTGGATAGATCTTTTGCAACAGGCTAATCAAGCAGAGTTTGCCGGAGAAGCTTCGCAGGCCGATCATTTGCGCAGTCTGGCATTTGACCAAGCCAGGGCGACCCCCGGGCACAGCGAGCAAACGGGTGAATTCAACTGGATCGCAGACGGGGATGGCCGTTTAGGACCCCTGTGCGAATTTATTTGTGCCGGTGGATATCGCTGGATTCCGTTCGAAAGTATCCGATCAATCAAAACAATGCCGCCACTTACCTTGTCAGACTTGTTATGGCTTCCGGCAACGCTTGAAATCAATGAGCGTGTCTGGCACGGCTATCTTCCTGCACGTTATCCCCTAAAAGTGAATACCCACACGAGCTGCAAATTAGGCGATGAAACGCGCTGGGAACCTGTCAGTGAAAATGTGAGTCACGGCGTGGGTCGCAAAATGTGGATAACGGACAGTCAGGATGTTTCTGTGATGGAAATGCGTGAAGCGAAATTTGCTATCCAGGAGGGATAATGTCCGACAAGCAACAATTTCTTCCCACACTGCTGGATCGCTTACTGGATGAAGAGCCAAAAAAACAGATTGAGGCTTTCGACAAAACCTTTTACGACGCACGAACTTACCGCCGACTGGTTCAAAGGGATCTGGTGACGTCGCTTAATTGTACCAACATGCAGCGAGAATTATGCGCGGTGAAACACAGCGATGTCGCTAAAACCGTTGTGAATTACGGCATATCGCCGCTTATCGGATCGCCGGGGGGGATGCACAACTGGCGAATCATTGAGAATAATTTACGTGATGCAATTTTACGCTTTGAACCTCGAATCATTCCTGATTCGCTTGCCGTGCACGTGCTGCATTCGCAAGATAACCCGCTACGAAATGGCAAAATGATGTTTGAGATACGTGGGTATCTGTACTGGCAGCCACATCCGCTGGATCTATGTATAAACGGCCAATATGACAGTGAAACAGAAGGCGTTGAATTAAGTGAAGAGTAGAATTTATAAAATCTAGATAAACTGGGGAGATAAAAATGAGGGCACCAGATAAGAAAATCTGGTGCGTCCGAGTGGACTCGAACCACCGACCCCCACCATGTCAAGGTGGTGCTCTAACCAACTGAGCTACGGACGCAAAATGGTGCGTTCAATTGGACTCGAACCAACGACCCCCACCATGTCAAGGTGGTGCTCTAACCAACTGAGCTATGAACGCAACGTGTTGTCTGGGACAACGGGGACGAATATTAGCGGCACCGGGGAGATCAGGCAAGAGGGAAATCGCAATTTTCTTTCGTATTTCACGCGATTGCGGAATTACCGCGCAAACTGAAGAGAAAGTAGCCGCCCGCAGGCGGCTATCTGCGGTTTAGCGTGCCGCGCGTTGCAAAATAACGCTGGACGGCTGACGTTGCAGGAAGCGCATCCGCAGCATCATCAGGATAGCGGCGGACGTTAAACCGATGATAAAGCCCATCCAGAATCCGGCCGGTCCCATGCGATCAACGACCAGATCTGTAAGTGCCAGAATATAACCGGTTGGCAAACCCAGCACCCAGTAAGCGGTGAAGGTAATAAAGAAGATCGACCGCGTATCTTTATAGCCACGCAGGATGCCGCTGCCGATAACCTGAATGGAATCCGAGAGCTGATATATCGCGGCTAACAGCATAAGATGCGACGCAAGGGTAATCACTTCCGGATTGTCATTATACAGCAGGGCGATTTGCTCGCGCAGGGCGACGGTAAAAAGTGCCGTGCAGAGCGCCATACACACTCCCACACCCAATCCCGTGCGCGCGGCAGTTTGTGCATCGAGCGTTGACCCTTGTCCCAGGCGATAGCCAACGCGAATCGTCACCGCGGCCGCCAGCGACATAGGCAGAACAAACATCAGCGAGCTGAAATTCAGCGCGATCTGGTGCCCTGCAACATCCACAATGCCCAGCGGTGAAACCAGCAGAGCGACAACGGCAAACAAAGTCACCTCGAAAAAGAGCGCCAGCGCGATAGGTAAACCCAACTGTGTCAGACGCTTGAGAACATCCATATCAGGTTTGCTGAAGCGTTTTTCATTGCGGATGTCACGCATGGAACGTGCGCGCTTCACATAGGAAATCATGCTAAAGAACATGACCCAGTAAACAGCAGCGGTTGCCACGCCGCAGCCGACGCCTCCCAGTTCAGGCATGCCGAAATGGCCATAAATGAAGATGTAGTTGACCGGGATGTTGACCAGCAGCCCGATAAAGCCCATGACCATACCGGGTTTGGTTTTGGCCAAACCTTCGCATTGATTTCGCGCGACCTGGAAGAGCAAATAGCCTGGCACGCCCCACAGCAGAGCGCGTAAATAGCCGACGGATTTATCCGCCAGCGCGGGATCGATGTTATCCATGGAGCGAATGATGTAGCCCGCATTCCACAGTACAACCATCACCAGAATGGAGACAAAACCGGCGAGCCAGAAACCCTGACGCACCTGATGGGCGATACGCTCGCGACGTCCTGAACCATTCAACTGCGCAATAACGGGAGTAAGCGCAAGCAGCAGGCCGTGGCCAAAAAGAATTGCCGGGAGCCAGATAGAGGTACCGATCGCCACGGCAGCCATATCGGTGGCGCTGTATCCGCCGGCCATCACCGTATCCACGAATCCCATTGAGGTTTGAGCGACTTGCGCGAGGATCACTGGTATTGCCAGTGCTAATAACTGCCGCGCTTCTAGCATGTACTTCTGCACGTGAACACCTTTTATATTGTTGTTATTTGAAAGACTACAAAACCCGCCATAACTGGCAGCAAGAAGAAAATGCAGGGGGGATGCCAGCTATTGTAGCGGGGTTTATTCTTTTATCTAGTGAAAAAATCGCCAGAAAATGCGCTTCACTGGCAACCTGTTTTTCCAGCTGTTATTGTGATGCGATTAAGCGGTGTCAACGCCGCGCGGATAAAAAAGGAGTGATAAGCATGTTTACTGGTATCGTGCAGGGCACAGCAAAACTGGTGTCTATTGATGAGAAACCCAATTTCCGTACCCATGTTGTAGAGCTGCCGGATCATATGCTCGACGGGCTGGAAACAGGTGCATCGGTTGCGCACAACGGTTGCTGTCTGACGGTAACGGAAATTAACGGTAATCGTATTAGCTTTGATCTGATGAAAGAGACGCTGCGTATTACCAATTTGGGCGAGTTGGTCGAAGGCGATACGGTAAACGTTGAACGCGCGGCGAAATTTAGCGATGAAATTGGCGGTCATTTAATGTCAGGCCATATTATGACCACTGCTGAGATTTCAAAAATCCTCACGTCTGAAAACAACCGTCAGATCTGGTTTAAGCTCCAGGATCCCACCCTGATGAAATACATTTTATATAAGGGGTTTATTGGTGTTGATGGGATTAGCCTGACGGTTGGCGAAGTGACCCCAACGCGTTTCTGTGTGCATTTAATTCCAGAAACGCTGCAGCGCACCACGCTTGGCAACAAAAAGATCGGTCATCGCATCAATATTGAAATTGATCCGCAAACGCAGGCTGTAGTGGACACCGTTGAACGCGTACTGGCTGCGAAACAAGCGGCAACTCAATTCGGCTCGGAAGAGTGATTCAGTACGTTTAATCCCTGGCACCTGTATTGACGGTTTAATAACGCCAACGTGAGTAATCCGGAAATGATCATCGTTTCCGGTTTTTTATGCGTAATGTTCAGCAATTCGCTACATTTTACCTTAACACGTATTCGCGCAGACCGAGTGGTCTCCCCACTTTCTTAACGTAATCCGTCTCAAGCTCATTAAGCCCGCGTTTAAAAATGCTTCAGCTAAAAGCACAATTTCACTCGACTAGAATGGCAGTTACAAATTTATAACGCTAATTTCTGGTTTGGAAACCAATTCATAACAATTAAAATGAAACATTATTTTATTTTATGAGTAACTTCGTTTCTTTTGTGATTTAGTTATCACTTAACCCATTCTGAGTAGTGCTAGTATGCTGGTGATTTGATTTTCTTATAAAACGCTCGCCATGGGCATACAATATCTGACTGGGATTCGATAATGGATATACTATTAGGGCTAGTGAAAACGCCCGCCGTAATAATAGCAATTGTGGCATTTCTTGGTTTGTTATTCCAAAAGGCATCGGTATCAAGACTGATAACCGGGACGGCGCTTTCTTTTATTGGCTTTACAATGATAAAAGTGGGCGGCAGCATTTTAATGAAAGTGCTGACAGCGTTCAGTTCACTGTTCTCAAAAGCTTTTGATATCGTGGGTGTGGTCCCCAGCAATGAAGCGATCATGGCCGCGACAATTGATAAGTTAGGGGCGACAGCAGCGCTTATTCTTCTTTTTTCAATGATACTTAATATTATTTTGGCGCGATTCACGCGCTTTAAATTTATTTATCTTTCCTTGCATCTCGTCTTGTTTATGGCTTTTGCGCTCACTGCAGTATTAATGCAATTTGGATTCAGTAATTACCAAATGGTGATGATATGTTCAGTGCTGATCGGGACTTACATGGCGGTATCACCTTTTATTCTTAATCGCTTTAGCCGTGAAATTATCGGTTCAGATGAGTATGCCATTTCACATGCGGCCATCTCGTCTTATATTATTGGCTCATACATGGGGAAATGGTTTGGTAACAAGAGTACTGATACCGAACACTTGAAAATCAGTAATAAATTTGATTTTATTCGTGAGCCGAATATCGCCACGCTATTAACTATGCTGGTCTTACTGCTTATCTCATGTTTATTTGCGACCCAGCCTCAAGTCAAAGATGCGATGACAATGGTTTACGGTCCAGGTGCAGGTGATAAAAACGTTGTTATCTTTATTCTTGAGCAATCCGCTATTTTTGCCTGTGGTCTCTATCTGGCTAAAGCGGGTGTGAATCTGTTTACTGCCGAAATCGTTCCCGCCTTTAAAGGCTTTGCTCGCGTGTTCGCCCCGGGTGCCGTACCTGCCGTTGATGTCATGGTGCTCTTCACCAAAGCGCCAAACGCAACGTTAATCGGTTTCCTGATAAGCTTTATTGTTGAACTGGTTTGTATCTTAATTTTCCCGGTCATAGGCCTTCCTATTATCGTACCAGGCATCATGGCAAGCTTTATTACGGGGGGCGCGGCGGCTATCTTTGGTAATGCAACCGGTGGTTTCCGAGGGGCAGTGATTGCCAGTGGAATTAACGGCTTGTTGTTATGCGTATTGCCTGCTCTTACGCTGCCGATTTTCTCTCAGCTGGGCGCTCACGGTGTGACATTCGCTGACCCGGACTTCACCCTTCCATCCCTTATTCTGGATTATATTTTACGCATCTTCAGCTAATGCCTGATGTGCCTGATGACCGGTCGGTCAACGTCTTGTCGGCAGGTATGAACGGTGAGGAACAAAACGCTCACCGTTCAAACGGCAAAAAAATCCGGAAATGCTCACCATTTCCGGATTTTTTAATTGTGCCTTGTGACGCGTGATAACTATCTCGGCACGCGCAGGCCGTGCTCTACACCCCGGCTAAACACAATCTGCCACAGCTGGATATCACGGGCGCGAAAAGCTCCCGCGCAGGCGTTCAGATAATAGCTAAACATCCGCCTGAAACGATCTGAATAATTATCGGCAATGTCAGGCCAGGAGGCCTGGAAGCGAGCGTGCCAGGCCATCAACGTGGTATCGTAATCCGCGCCAAAATTATGCCAGTCTTCCATCACATAATGAGGCTCGCTGGCCTTCGCAATCTGGCGGACCGAGGGGAGACAGCCGTTCGGGAAAATGTATTTATTGATCCACGGATCGACAGTATGGTCCGTTTTTTTGGAACCGATTGTGTGGAGAAGGAACACGCCGTCTGGCTTGAGATTGCGATCGGTGACCGCGAAATAGGTATCGTAATTTTTGGGGCCGACGTGTTCAAACATCCCAACAGAGACAATGCGGTCAAACTGGTCGTTAAGGTCACGGTAATCTTGCAATAAAATGGTGACGTCCAGACCCTCGCAGCGGTCTTGCGCCATTTTTTGCTGTTCGGCAGAAATGGTCACGCCCACCACGCTGACACCGTAATTTTTGGCCATGTAATACGCCAGTCCTCCCCAGCCGCAGCCAATATCCAGCACGCGCATGCCGGGTTGTAGCTGTAATTTCTCGCAGATGAGGTGGAGTTTGGCTAACTGTGCCTCCTCAAGCGTCGAGGCGTCTTTCCAGTAAGCGCAAGAATACTGCATCAAGGGGTCGAGCATCCGCGTGAACAGGTCATTGCCGAGATCGTAATGTTCCTTCCCGACAATCCACGCCCGCTTTTTACTTTGCAGATTAAACAGGCGGGCAGAGGCGATGCGTAAAGTGTCTCTCAGATGGTGAGGGAGTTGGCTATCAAGGCCGGCGCGCAGCACGTTGTTGAAAAAAACATCCAGCCGCTCACACTCCCACCAGCCGTCCATAAAGCTTTCGCCCAATCCGAGCGATCCCTCCTGTAACACGCGCTTAAAAAAATCGGGATGTTTGACCTGAATATCAGAAGGGGCGGGCCCGTTGACGGTAATGCCCGCGCGACTCAATAACTCACTCACGATTCGGGACCAATTGTCGTCCCGAAGGCTGACTTCTTCTATGCACGATGAACTCATAGCTTCTCCATCACCTGATGTGATCAGAACCTTCAAACAGCGTAGCCGCTTTTTATGGTTTGTGAGAAGTCTCACGGAATTATCCGTGAGGCTAGTATCCGACGTAGAACAGAGGAAGGGAGATAACCCTTGCCGAAAAGCCTTCCATGGTAAAACGGGAGCACTCCGGCTCCCGTTAACAGATAATATTTATCGTATTTATATGAACCAAATTTAGTATAGGCTTCAAAAATCACGCATTCAACTGAAAGTTGTTAGCAGCCTAATCACTCGTAAATCACATAATTACGTCCACGACTATGCTTGTGACGATTCTGCCGCCGTTCCATCTTGCATATTTTCAGTGGCTGAAACTTGCATGCGATAACCGAGTGCGGAGAGCGCGACCGTCACCAGCATCACGCTGGTGGTCGTCATCAATGGCGTGGCGATCAATGCCGAAACAATCAGGCTGGAGAGGAAACACAGACCCAATTGCAGCGTGTTTTGTAACGCCGCAGCACGACCCGTTGCATGAGGAAATGGACGCAACGCCTGGGCAACCACGATCGGATAAATAGCACCGTTGGCGACGGCCATCACGCAGAACGGAATTAAGATTTCAGCCAGGCCGACGTTCGGAATAAACCCGACAGCCCAGGTGCCGATAACGCTCAGCGCGTACAGCACCAACAGCCAGGGCAGCATCTGTTGACCCTGCCATTTTTGCAGCGCTGCGCGACAGCCATAGCCGCCGACAAGGAACGCGATGGTCTGCGGCACGTAGCTCAGGCCAATCACTGCCGGGGTATAACCCATGTCGTGCAGAATAAACGGTGAGCCAGTGAGCCAGGCAAAGAAGCTCGCGGAACAGGCCGCGTAAATCAGCACATTTCCGCGATAAGCGCGGGAACGCAGCAGTGACATAAAGGTGACACGGGTCGTATTGTTCTCGACCGGTTTGGCTTGAGCGGGCTTAAGCGCAAACGCGGGCAGCATCAGAGCCAGGGTGATGATAAACAGCGTGGCAAAGATCGCCTGCCAGTCAAAATGCACCAGAATCCAGCTCCCGAGCAGCGGCGCCAGCGCCGGTGAAAGCCCCACGAGCGGCATGATGGTCGCAAAAATACGGTTAACGCGCGAGGCGGGATAGTAGTCGGTGACCAGCGCCTGCCAGGTCACTGCGGCAGCACACACGCCAAACGCCTGCACAAAGCGCAGTACCAGCAGCCAGGTTGCATCACGCACCCACAGCATGCCCAGACATCCCAGCGCAAAGATGGTTAAGCCGAGAAGAAGAATAGGTTTGCGGCCATAACGGTCAGAGAGCGGTCCCCACAGCAGCTGTGCGAAGGCAAAACCGGCCAGGAACAAGCTGAGGCTGGCGCTGATTGCGGCAGCCGGTGTCTGCAGGTCTTCCTGCATCGCGGCAAACGCCGGTAAATACATGTCGGTGGCTAAAAAGCCCAGCACGCTCAAACCGCCGAGCCAGACTAAGAATCCGTTGTTGGGTTGCATTGTCATTTCCTAATGAAGGCAGGTGTACTTTGGCGCAGAGTGTAGGGAGTGCAATCTGGCTTGTGAAACGCTAATATTTGGCGGTTGCGTTCAAAAATTTTGCAGGCAAAAAATGTGGTCTGAATATTCATTAGAAGTTGTGGATGCTGTCGCCCGAAATGGTAGCTTTAGCGGAGCCGCGCAAGAACTGCATCGCGTACCGTCTGCCGTCAGCTATACGGTACGTCAGATGGAGGAGTGGCTGGCAGTACCCCTGTTCGAACGCCGTCATCGGGATGTCGTTCTGACCCCCGCTGGCGTATGGTTTTTGAAAGAAGGCCGATCTGTTATCAAAAAAATGATGATCACGCGTGAACAGTGCCAGCAGATTGCCAATGGCTGGCGCGGTCATCTTTCGATTGCGGTGGATAACATCGTTAAACCTGAACGGACGCGGCAGATGGTGGTCGATTTCTACCGCCATTTCTCGGATGTGGAACTTCGCGTGTCCCAGGAAGTGTTTAATGGCGTATGGGATGCGTTATCCGACGGTAGGGTGGAGATGGCGATCGGCGCGACACAGGCCATCCCCGTCGGGGGCCGCTATGCCTTTCGGGACATGGGAACATTGAGCTGGCGCTGCGTGGTGGCAAGCGATCATCCTCTGGCCACGATGGAAGGCCCACTGAGTGATGACGTGTTGCGCAACTGGCCATCGCTGGTGATGGAAGATACGTCACGATCGCTGCCAAAACGCATCACCTGGCTGCTTGATAACCAGCGGCGGGTCGTCGCGCCAGACTGGGAATCGTCGGCAACCTGCTTGTCGGCTGGGTTGTGTGTGGGGATGGTGCCTGTGCATTTCGCGCGTCCACGGATCGATCGCGGAGAATGGGTGGCGCTCGAGCTTGAAAATCCGTTTCCGGTCGCTGCCTGCTGCCTGACATGGCAGCAAAACGATATGTCGCCTGCGCTGGCCTGGTTGCTGGACTATTTAGGTGATAGTGAAACGCTGAACAGAGAGTGGCTACGGGAGCCGGAATAACCGGCCCCGTAGAAACGATTAACGACGGTAATCGCGGAACGGTCCGTCAGCGACGGAGCGACGTTCAATCAGACGCGGATGGACTTCAATTGACTGAGACTCTTCACGCTTGCTGACGATACGATCCATCAGCATGTTGAACGCCGTTTCACCCAGGGAGTCTTTCGGCTGATGAATCGTTGTGAGCGCGGGAGTAAAGTAGCGAGCGTTGCGCACGTTATCATACCCGATCACGGAAATATCCTGCGGGACGCGTAAACCCAGCTCGTCTGCAGCGCAAAGCGCACCCATCGCCATAATATCACCGCCGCAGAACACGGCTGTCGGACGATGTGACTGCGAAACAATCTGCTGCATCGCGCGGTAGCCCGATTCTGGCTCAAAGTCGCCCTGTACAATCCAGTTTTCCGGGACGGTAATCAGCGCTTCTTCCATGGCTTTCATAAAGCCCGCCAGGCGGCCAGCACCGGTGTTGCGCTCAAGCGGGCCGGGGATGACACCAATCTCGCGATGACCACGTTCGATCAGGTAACGGCCAGCCATGTAACCGCCTTCGAAGGCGTTATCGTTAACGGAATCGGTAAAGTCAGCGCGCGTGTCACCCCAATCCATTACCACCATTGGGATATGACGGTACTCTTCGAGCATCGACAGCACGGATTCTGGATATTCGGAACACATGACCAACAGGCCATCGACGCGCTTTTGCGCCATCATCGACAGGTAAGCGCGCTGTTTTTCCTGACTGTTCCAGGCATTTCCCAGAATCAGGGTATAGCCTTTCTGGAAGCAGTTTTTCTCAACCGCTTCGATAATTTCGGCGAAATAGGCCGCTTCACTGCTGGTCGCCAGCAGACCAATCGACTTGGTGTGATTCACTTTCAAGCTGCGAGCAACGGCGCTCGGTGAGTAGTGCAATTCTTTGATTGCAGCCCAAACGGCGTTGCGCGTCTCTTCCGCCACGAAACGGGTTTTGTTAATTACATGTGATACGGTTGTAGTGGAAACGTTTGCGCGTTTCGCTACATCTTTAATTGTTGCCATTAGCTGTCACT
>Ga0308165_1000688_pt1 | contig 55537 bp, 43 predicted proteins | sample PhyWR2_FD_201032 | JGI IMG/M metagenome (GOLD analysis project Ga0308165, IMG submission 201032) | Phyllosphere microbial communities from UC Gill Tract Community Farm, Albany, California, United States - DLSLW.R2 | ecosystem: Host-associated > Plants > Phyllosphere > Unclassified | place: USA... | reverse complement strand
GAGGAAGAATGGCAGGCCACTCGCGAACCACTGATGAGTGGCTGGTTGACTCAAGGGCCTAAGGTCGCTGCTTTTGAGAAAGCATTTGCCGAACGCCACGAAGTACCTCATGCACTGGCAGTGACTTCCTGCACCACTGGCCTACACTTGGCGTTGGCTGGCCTGGACATAGGTCCGGGCGATGAAGTCATAGTGCCTGCCTTTACATGGGTCGCAACCGCCAACGTAGTTCTGTATTGCGGCGCGACCCCTGTTTTTGTGGATATAGATCCTCAGACCTATAACCTTGATATTCAACAGATCGCGTCCAAATTGACCGCTAAAACCCGTGCGATTATCGCTGTGCATCTGTTTGGCCGTTGCGTGGATATGGACGCTTTACGCGCACAACTTCCAGCCAAAGTGGCCATCGTCGAAGATGCTGCCTGTGCGGCGGGCGCCAGTTGGAAAGGTCGCCCTGCCGGCAGCCTCGGTGATGTGGCGGCGTTCTCCTTCCATCCACGTAAGTCGGTAACTACAGGTGAGGGTGGCATGGTGACTACTGCCAACGCCGAATTGGCCGAGCGCATGAACCAACTGCGCAACCATGGCGCGACCCTTTCCGAGGAGCAACGTCACAATGGCCCTCGGCCGTATTTGTTGCCGGAGTTCAACCTGCTCGGCTTCAACTATCGGATGACCGATCTGCAGGGTGCTGTCGGGATCGTTCAGTTGGGCAAGCTCGATGGATTCATCGATGAACGCGCGCGTTGGGCGCAGTACTATTGCGAGCAGTTGGCGGACATTGATTGGCTTCGTTTGCCGACCACTCCTGAAGGCGGACGTCATGGTTGGCAGGCATTTGTCACTTATGTTGATCCAGCTAAAGCACCGATGCCGCGTAACGATATGATGGAAATACTTCAGGCGAAAGGTATTGCTACCCGTCCTGGTACCCATGCCGCACATATGCTGGCTTACTATCGTGAGCGCTTCGGCCTGACGGCCGAGGACTTCCCGGGAGCGCGTGACTGCAACGATCACACAATGGCCATCCCATTGCACAATCGTATGTCGCCTGAAGATTACGCTTATGTAGTTGAGGCAATTCGCCAGTTGCGTTGAGCAATGCTGTAGGTTAGCCCTCTTGCTTCCATAGGGGGGCAATATTCAGGTGATGAAACGGAATTGTATTATATCCGGTTCATCACCTTCCCCGTTTTTAAGGAGCAACAAAGCGCATGTGTGGTATTGCCGGCCTCATTCATCTAGACAACAACCCGGTATCGCCTGTAGTGCTGCAGCGCATGACGGACGCTATAGCTCATCGCGGTCCAGATGGAGAGGGGCATTGGATCGAGGGCAATATTGGTCTTGGTCATCGTCGTCTAGCAATTATTGACCTCTCACCTGCTGGTCATCAGCCGATGGCCTCTATATCCCAACGTCACGTGATGGTCTACAACGGTGAAGTCTATAACTATCGCGAATTACGTACCGAACTTGAGTCATTGGGCTATCAGTTTCGCTCCCGCACCGATAGTGAGGTCGTACTTAATGCCCTGATCGCGTGGGGCCCTAAAGGCCTAGAGCGTTTCAACGGCATGTTCGGCTTAGCTCTGTGGGACAGGCAAGAACAAACTCTTTTGATTGCGCGCGATCGCTATGGAATTAAGCCTCTCTATTTTTCCCAACAGGGACATACTCTAGCGTTCGGCTCAGAGCAAAAAGCAATTCTCGCCATGCCTGAGTTTCGTCGTAACCTAGACAAAGAAGCACTGCTGGAATACTTCACTTTCCAAAATATTTTCACTGACAAGACTCTACTCACCGATGTCAAATTGCTGCCCGCTGGGCATTACGCCGTTCTGGATCTGAAGCGTAAATCCCCAGCACTGCATTTCACCCAATATTGGGACTACGACTTCCGTGAGCCAACAGACAAAGCCCGAGATGAAGAGTATCGTGAGGAGCTGGATCGTCTCTTCAAACAGGCAGTCAATCGTCAACTAGTTACTGACGTGGAACTGGGCAGCTATCTAAGCGGAGGCATGGACTCAGGATCTATAACAGCAATAGCTGCCAAATCTTATCCTTACATGAAAACGTTTACTTGCGGCTTCGATCTCAACTCTGCCTCGGGCATTGAGATGGGTTTTGATGAGCGCAGTAAGGCAGAGTACATGTCTTATCACTTCAAGACCGAGCACTACGAAATGGTTTTGAAGGCTGGCGATATGGAGAGAGTTCTTCCGAAGCTGGCTTGGCACTTGGAGGAGCCGCGTGTTGGTCAGAGCTATCCGAACTACTACGCAGCACAACTAGCGTCAAAGTTCGTAAAGGTGGTGATGTCCGGGGCCGGGGGAGATGAACTATTTGCTGGTTATCCTTGGCGGTACTACCGGGCGGTGGTTAATGATGATTTTGAGCACTACATAGATAAGTACTACCAGTTTTGGCAGCGATTGATACCGAATGCTCAGATTAAAAAAGTCTTTGGACCTATCTATGACGATGTCAAAGATGTGTGGACGCGAGACATTTTTCGTGATGTGTTCAAACATCACGCTGATAAGCTGTATACACCAGAAGATTATATTAACCACTCTTTATATTTTGAAGCCAAAACGTTTCTGCATGGACTTCTGGTTGTCGAGGACAAACTCAGCATGGCGCATGGCTTAGAAAGCCGTGTCCCTTTCCTTGATAACGATCTTGTCGATTTCGCCATGCGGTGCCCGGTACATTTGAAACTAAACAATCTGTCTGAGGTAGTTCGACTAAACGAAAACGAGCCCGGCGGAAAGTCCGATATCTATTTTCAGAAAACTCGTGACGGAAAGCAAATTCTCCGCGATGTGATGGGGCGCCATATTCCTGGCGATGTAACTAAAGCCGAAAAACAAGGTTTTTCTGCTCCTGATGCGAGCTGGTTCAAAGGCGAAAGTATCGATTTTGTAAAGCGGACGTTGCTTGAAGAAGATGCCGAAATATACAGATTCATGGATCGGAATGCGGTTGCAAAGCTGGTAGGTGAACATCTGGACGGTAGTCAGAACAGGCGTTTATTAATCTGGTCATTGTTAAATGTGAATGCCTGGCTCAATTGCATTAGCAAAGGGCAGGGTGCTTAATGCTCGGAGTTCTTTCAGACGCGCATGGTAACGTAGCCGGTTTCGATTTGGCTATTGCAGTTTTGCGTGGGTTAGGGGCAACGGAGTTCATTTTTCTGGGGGACGCTGTCGGCTATATTCCGGGAATAGCTGTGGTCGAAAGACTCGCCGAAGGACATCGCGACTTTAGATGTATTCTCGGTAATCATGAGGAAATGTTGATTTCCGGTGAGATATCTCCACAGAAAGATCGAGTTTACCAATTGTCTCGAGTTCGCCGCGAAATAAGTGCGGCTAATCTTAAAGCGTTGGCACAATGGCCTAGATCATTAGAGTTGGATTTTGCGGCAGGTCGGTGTTTGTTTGTGCATGGCAGCCCAAATGAGCCGACTAATGGATATGTTTATCCCGATACGGAATTATCTGTGTTTAATGTCTCCGCAGATTATGTATTCATGGGTCATAGCCATAGGCCATTCATTCGCCGACACGGAGGTGTCGTGTATGTCAATGTAGGAAGTTGCGGCTTACCGCGTGATGATGGGCGATATGGTGCAGCGGCATTGTTCGACGAAAGCAGCGGCAGGGTGCATATCGTGCGGTTCAATATCGAGAATAGTTTCAATTCTTTGGTTCTGGATGAAGTGCATTCTTCGGTGCAATCCTTGTTCAACCGGCGTGACGATAATTTTTTTGGGGATTTAATATGAATGCTGATCGTATTGCTGTACTAGTGACTGCTATCGGTGGTGGTGGGCACGGCGAGCAAATATTGAAAGCATTGCTGCATGCCGAAAAAGGAAAATATTTCATCGTTGGTGCCGATGCCCAAGAGCATTGTCCGCAGTTTTCGTGGGTTGACGCCCACGTTGTACTTCCGCTGGCAAGTGACAAGGACTATATAACTCGAGTGCTCGAAGTTTGCGAGAAGTTTGATGTGAAGGCGGTTTTTCATGGGTGTGAACCTGAGCTTAAGCGTTTTTCAGCAGAGCGTAGCCGTTTTATAGATAGAGGGATATTTCTTCCTATCAATCCGGCCGACCTAATTGATGTCTGCATGAACAAGGAACTCACGAATGCCAAGTTGCTGGAGTTGGGGTTCAAGGCCCCGAAATATATTCGAGTGACGCAATATCAAGATCTGCTTGCAGTCGATTGGTTTCCAGTAGTGGTGAAACCATCGGTTGGCGCAGGTGGCTCGGCAAATTGTTTTATTGCTCAGAGTCAAGACGAACTGATAGCATTGGCGACTTATCTAGGTTTCGAAAACATTTCAACTACTTTTGTCATTCAAGAGTATGTAGGCACACCTGAGGACGAGTACACAGTTGGCGTACTTTCAGATATGGATGGAAATTTAATTAATTCCATTGCGGTACGTCGGTTACTTTCAGGTGGATTGAATGTACGAGTCAGTGTCCCTAACCGTACAGAAAGACGAGATCTCGGAAATAAATTAGTTATTAGCTCCGGGGTTAGCCATGGCTATGTCGGTCGCTTCCCGGCCATTACTAAACAATGTGAAGCTATTGCTAAGTCTATTGGCGCCCGTGGTGCAATTAATATTCAGTGTCGTGTAGTAGATGGTGAGGTGATGGTCTTTGAGATTAACCCAAGGTTTTCCGGGACCACCTCGCTCCGTGCAATGATGGGGTACAACGAACCCGATGTGTTAATGGATATACATCTGCGCGGAGCGCGGATTGAGACGTCGTTTGCTTTTGAAGAAGGCTATGTTCTGCGTGGTCTGGTGGAGTACAAGTTATGATTAATCAAAACCTCAAATGTCCCGCATGCACTGGAAAAGAACTCGTTGAACTAGTCAATGTCAGCGAATTCCCCGCCATTCTTTTTCCTATTGAAAAGGCGAAGCGTTCAGTTGTTGCTACTTCCGATTTGCGTGGCTTGTCATGTCAGCAATGTAACCATATTTTTCTCGATAAAATTGATCTCGACTTTAATCGCTCCCTCTATCGTGACTATTATTATCTTTATCCATATTCCGCATTGGAAAGCATGGGTGATGCATACAGACTTCCGTTCGAGAAAGCTTTCACCTTTTTGAAAGGCGATGGAAAGGGCGCACGTTTGTTAGAGGTCGGTTGTTCAAGTGGCAAACAGCTTGAGTTTTTTTCACAATTTGGCTATTCAAGTGTTGGTGTGAGTCCAGGTGCAGAAGTAACAGAAGGTTGCGACCTGATTGATGATTTCTACGAGAACGTAGCTTTCTCCCAGGAATTCGATTGTATAGTTAGTAGATTTAATCTAGAACATATTGTGAATCTGGACCTTTTTTTCAATAAAATTCGTTCTGAATTAAGGGATGGAGGCTGCTTTTTTGTCCAGGTCCCAAATGTTGAGAATTTTTTGGAAGCTGGCCTTTTGAATGTTTTTGCTCACGAACATCCGCATTATTTTTGCAAACAATCCCTCACAACGTTACTAGCCAGGGCAGGGTTCGCGCTGGAGTTTATTGACGCGCAAGGTCCGAGTATTATTGCCATGGCACGATCTACCCGTAAAGTGTTTACTCCTTTACAGGTTATGTCGCGAACCCGTGAAGTGGTTGAGGAAATTGTAAGTCTCATGGAAGCTGGTAAAGATCGCAGATTTATCTTTTACGGTGCTGGGTTGAGTTTAACCGGGTTGCTTTACCTTGATCATCGTATATTGTCCATGGGATGTAATATAGTGCTCGTGGATGATAATCCAATCCTGTTCGGGCGATTTATGCCGAATACCGAGATAGTGGTATGTTCTCTTGATGACATAAAACTTGAATCATCGGACACACTATTGGTGTTGCTTAATGAAGTTTATCATGCGCGTATTGCTAAAAAAGTCGAGCAGTTAGATGCTGGATCTGTCTTTTGGCTAAGTCGTGGCGGCTTGGTTATGGGTAAGTCTGATACCTTATGAAGGGGAAAATTTTTTATACCGTGTGTTTGGTAGCCCTGCCTGCCATATATCCCTTGATGGCGGTAGTGTCTTTGGTGGCTCGTGTTTTTACACGAAAAACTCCTCGGTTAGTTTGGGGGGCAGCACCTATAATTAATAATTCCTATTGGTCAAAGGCCATGGCGGCTGCGGGGTACGCGAGCTGTACCTATACAGCTAGTTATTCTTATACGATAAATAGAAGAGAGGACTACGATCTAGTTTCCGAGGAGGAGTATCCATGGCTCCATCCCAAATTTGGGTACTATCTGTCTTTTTTTAGATCGTTGTATCTTTTCGATGTGTTCTTTATCTCTTTTCAAGGGTATTTCCTAGGGGGGTCGCCTTTGTGGTGGTTGGAGGCTCATCTCTTAAGGCTTGCAGGCAAGAAGGTTGTTGTTTTGCCTTTCGGACTCGATGTTTACTCCTATAATCGAGTTCGATCGACATCACTTCTCCATGGATTATTGATGTCGATACCTGTGCCCGCAAGGCAACAGCGTCAGATCGCACGTCGTGTGGACTATTGGTGCGCCAACGCGGATTTCGTTATTCCAGGTTTTGCGGGCCCCGATGGCTTGGGGCGCTGGGATGTCCTTGTCCCCAGTTCTTTATTTATAGATACGCAAGCTTGGATGCCTTCGAGTCGAAACAGCCCCGCCGACGGTGTCAATGAGACTGTATATGTTGCACATGCCCCGAATCACCGAGGCTTCAAAGGTAGTGAATTTGTGGTCGATGCAATTGCTTCTCTCAAGGCTGATGGCCTGAAAGTAGAGTTAGTGCTAATTGAAAAGATGCCTAACCAGAAAGTTAAGGAAGTGTTCCAATATGACGTGGATATTCTTGTTGAGCAATTAATAGCCACTGGTCACGGCTTGAACGGGATCGAGGGTATGGCGAGCGCCTTACCCGTGTTATCGAATCTCGAGGACGATGACTACATTCTGCCTTTGAGAAGGTGGTCATACTTCTCAGAGTGCCCGATAGTTTCGGCAAGCCCGGAAACTCTCAAGTCTACACTGCGTCGGCTAATAACGAATCCGGAGTTACGCTCGCAGTTGGGTGTGGCGGGGCGACAGTATGTAGAAAAATACCACGACTTCGATGCTGCGAGAGTGTTTTATTCAGATGTCATTGAAACGGTTTATGGTCGCCGCACTTCAATGATTAATTACTGTCATCCATTATCGGGCGAGTATGTTTCTAGAGCGCCGAAAATACTGCATCCATTGCAAAATAGCAGGTTGCCCGAGTGAGTCTGCTACGTGTTCTGCTACGTGAAAGCTTCATCTATGGGGTGGGTGATTTCTGTCTTAAGCTTGTGGCTTTTTTTACATTTCCGTTACTTGCTGCTTCATTGTCAACTTCGGGTTTTGGGCTATTGGAGTTGGCAATGACCATAGTGTCGCTAGGAGCTGTGTTTGTCCGATGTGGATTGAACAATGCTGTGCAACGTTTTTATTGGGATCAAAATACGCATGTGTTTGAGAGACCGTTAGTGGTTTCAACAGGTTTTTTTATTACGCTGACATTTGGTGTTATATTTGGCACGATAGCATTTTTTTTTGCACCATTTGTTTTCATAATATCAGATGGTAATGCCGCTGGTTTAGGTTCAATCGGGGTAGTCTCACTCTCCATTCTTTTAGCGTCGACTCAGTGGGCCCAGTACCTCCAGGATATTCTTCGCCTCCATTTTTCGCCTTGGAAGTTTCTTGGTTTTGCTTTTTGTAGCAGGGCATTGGGCGCGTTGTTGTCGGTGGTGGCTGTGATTTACTGTGGGTGGGGTGCGGAAGGGGTACTTTTTGCACAAGCGTTTGTGCTTTTGGTCGCCATACCTCTTGGATTGAGGCTAATAAAAAGTGATTTGGTATTTAAAATAGATACAGTGTGGGCTCGTCGCCTCCTCGCATTCGGAGCTCCATTCATATTTACCGAGCTAGCATACTGGTTGTTCGCGTCGATTGACCGATGGATGCTGGCATCAATGGCAGGAGTGGACGATGTTGGTGTCTATTCGGTCGCATTTCGTTTTTCAACTCTAGCTGTCTTTGTGGCGACCGCCTTCGGAATGGCTTGGAGTCCATACGCGGTCAAAATTCGTTCTGATTTTCCTGAGAAGCACAGAGCAGTATATTTTGAAGTGCTTCTGATATTACTCGTAGTGATGCTAATCGTTGCTGGAACAATTGCGCTTTTTGCAGGCGAACTTCTTGGATTACTTCTGCCCGCGGAATATTTCGCAGCAGCTGTACCTTTGGCTGTTCTTAGTTTTACAGCGGTACTGCAAGCGAGTCAGCAGGTCACCGCTATAGGGATTTCACTAGTTAATAAAACCAAGGTCTTCGCCTATCTTGTATGGTCCGCTGCGGTTTTGAACGTCGCTCTAAATTGGTTGCTCATTCCAATATATGGTGTTTCGGGTGCGGCTTGGTCTACAGCGGTGGCTTATGTTTTTCTTTCAGTCGGATTTTTGTTTTACACACAACGGTACTATCCTTTACCCGTTTCATGGAAGCGTTTAATTTGGATTTGTATGCTTGGGGGTGTTGTTTTAACTGTTAGCGTGTTATTTCAGCAGAGGGTTCTGGATTTCAGAATCATAGCGATCAAGGTGTTTATCGCCATTATCGTTTTGATGTTGGCACTTCCCGCGCTAAAATTAAGTGTTTTCCGTGAAAATAGTCTAATTCAGTGAGTGGTATCAAAATGAGGCTTATTTATTTCTACTTTAGGTTTTTATACGAAATTATCGCGCTTCCGGCCATATTAACAGTTGCTTTTCTAGCAGGCCGCTGTGAAAAAAAAATTGATGTCGGTCTAGGCCCATTCCCACTAATAAATAACATCTATCACAAGCGCGCACTTGAGTTGGCGGGCTATTCTACTGAGACTTTCGTCAGCCAAGTGTGGCATATTACAAGTGATTTCGATGTCCGTTTTGATAATCACTGGCTGTCAAAGTATATTATTTTTCGTAAACTCTTGCTTAATCTGTACATCTTCGGTTGGTCATCCCTGCGTTACCGTTCATTAATCGTTTATTTTGATGGCGGCCCATTAGGTCAGGGCACAGCATTTCTCTGGCGTCTTGAACCCATCCTTTATCGTTTGGCAGGAGTGAAGACGGTTGTCTTACCTTATGGTTCCGATGTGCAGGTCATGAGTCGTTCGCCGAACCTACATTTCAAACATGCGATGGCCGTCGACTATCCACAACACCGGACGCGGAGGCTTCATATTCAGGCCATGATTGACGTTTGGACGTCTGCGGGCAGTCACATTGTGGGCGGTTGTGAATGGGTGGATTACATGCACCATTGGGATACTCTGATGATTGCTCACTTCTCCATTCCACTGCCTGACCCCGTGTTTAAAGATAGCGTGCACGATTCGCATAATTTAAACCCGCTGAGGCTATTGCATGCCCCTAATCATCGAGAAATCAAAGGTACGCGCCACGTAGTACGGGCAGTCGAGGAATTGCGCGCTGAAGGGCTCAATATCGAACTTATGATGCTGGAGCGTGTATCAAATGATGAAGTGCGGAGGCTGATTTTTCACGCGGATGTCATCGTGGATCAGTTGGTCATCGGTTGGTATGCCATGTTTGCAATTGAGGCGATGGCGTCCGGAAAGCCGGTGATTTGCCACTTACGACGGGACCTCGAGGAGCTCTACGTCGCTACGGATTTGTTACTTGGCTTTGACGAAATCCCAATCATCCGTGCGGACATTTTTTCATTTAAAGAAGTTGTTCGGACCTTGTACGCAGATCGGGATATTCTTATAGCTGCAGGCGATCGGGGCCGAGAATACGTTGAGCGACGTCACTCCGTTGAGGCAATATCGCTTGTTTTTTCAGGAATTTTTGCCAAATTGATCGGCCCTCCCGAGAGGGCGATCGAGAAACCGGTAAGAAAGAGTAATTAGGTGGGGTGCAGATTTGAATATTTTAATTAGTGGCGCCAACGGTCTGTTGGGTGCTCATGCCGTCACTCAGCTGGTAAGGCGCCATCAAGTTCATGCAATAGTTCACGCCGCACCCGCAGAGCCAGTGGATGGAGTGAGCTACCATGTTTTGGATCTTTCGCAGGACTGGTCGCAGCGTTCATTGCCTGCGGCAATTGACGCGGTAGTCCATCTTGCGCAGTCGTCGCGCTTTCGGGAGTTTCCTGACCAAGCGTTGGATGTCTTCGGCGTTAACGTAGCTTCCACCGCACGTTTGCTTGACTATGCTCGTACCGCAGGTGCAAGACATTTCATTCTCGCGTCCTCTGGCGGGGTCTATGGTGCAGGGGACGAGGCATTTAAGGAAAATGCTCAGATACCTCATCATGGACAGTTAGGTTACTATTTAGGTAGCAAGTTATGCGGTGAAGTGCTTGCACAGAACTATTCGTCTTTGATGAATGTCACCGTCCTTAGGTTTTTCTTTATGTATGGTAAGGGACAGAAGCGTTCGATGTTGGTGCCCCGTCTTATTGATAACGTAATGGCGGGTCAAGCTATTACTTTACAAGGTAATGACGGAATTAGGATCAATCCTATTCATGTCAGTGATGCCGTTACTGCACTCGAGAGCTGCCTAAAACTTGAGGGTAGCCACACATTTAATGTCGCGGGAACACAAGTACTTGCTCTGCGCGATATCGCAGAAATAATTGGAGAGGCTGTTGGGCGTGCGCCAATTTTTAGAATAGAAGAAGTTGAATCTCGCCACCTGATTGCCGATATCGACGCGCTAAGTGAGTCCCTGGTTGCCCCTAAGGTTTCTTTCGCTCAAGGGATTTTGGAACTTATTCCCTGATGAAAAATTATAAAGTCCTTCATGCCCCTAGTTCAGTGGGCGGCAATCCACAAGCGCTTAGTCGAGCGCTGCGCATGCTGGGGGTTCAGAGTACGTCCTTAGTAGTCTCCCAAAATTACCTTGCCTATCCGGCCGATTTGGTACTGCACCGTCCTGGACAGAGTTTGATAGTACGAGAACTGAAGCGGATCGGAACAATTCTGTTCATGCTCCCACGTTTTGATGTAATTCATTACAATGCTGGTACTACACTGGCCAATGCATATGCCTTCAGTTTCAGTCACGATCAAGGCGCAAAGAGCTTCCTACGTTTATTTTACTCGGGCTACTTGCGTATCCTTCAACGCTTCGAAGTTGCGTACTTACGACTATTAGGTAAAGCTGTTTTTGTTACCTACCAAGGAGATGATGCGCGTCAGGGCGACTATAGTCGTGAACACTTTGAAATTAATATCGCAAGTCAGGTCGACGAGGGTTACTACTGTAGCGCTTCTGATGATTTCAAGCGTCGTAATATAAAGCTGTTGTCTAGTATTGCGAGTCAAGTTTATTCTGTAAATCCGGATTTGTTGCATGTTCTTCCTCCGAGCGCGCGTTTTACTCCATATAGCCTCGTTTTTTTGAATGAGTGGATACCCTCATATACGCAGGATTCTAAAAGACCCTTACGGATTGTTCATGCGCCTAGCAACCGAAAAGTCAAAGGTTCGGAGCTGATCCTTTGCGCGCTTGAAAGCTTACGGACGGAGGGTTTCGAGTTTGAATTGTTGCTAGTAGAAGGTATCAGCAACTCCGAGGCTCGCAAGGTTTACGAATCAGCGGATGTGCTTGTGGATCAGTTATTCGCTGGCTGGTATGGTGGCTTAGCTGTGGAACTGATGGCTCTTGGCAAACCGGTGCTTGTCTATATTCGAGATGAGGACTTGAAATTCATTCCAACTGAAATGCAAGATGATCTGCCTTTTTTACAAATCACCCCCACTACTGTGGAAGAAGCTCTGCGCAGCTTATTGCTCATGCCGCGTGACTCTCTGGTTGCACTTGGCAAGAGAAGCCGAGCCTTTGTTGAACGCTGGCATGATCCGCTGACTATTGCGAGCGAAATCAGAGCAGATTACGAAAAAATCCGCGGTTTGTGCGTGGAGGCCGGAAAATAACATGTGTGGAATTACAGGGGGATTTTGGCGCTCCGTGCCTGCTGGGCTCGATCAAAAAGTTAATAATGCATTAACCGCTATGCGACTTCGAGGCCCAGATCACCAAGGTTTTGATCGTCATCCAGTCGGTGAGAGTGCGGTCGTCCTAGGGCATACGCGCCTGGCTGTCATCGATCTTTCAAATACCGGTCAGCAGCCGATGTATTCCGCTGACAATCGTTTCGGACTGGTTTTTAACGGCGAGATCTACAACTACCTCGAATTACGACAAGAGCTAGCGACGCTTGGAGTAAGTTTTCGTACGAATTCTGATACTGAAGTGTTGTTAGAGGCTTGGAGCCGATGGGGCAAAGCAGCGCTGCTTCGATTCAAGGGCATGTTTGCGTTTGTTTTATATGATCGCCAAGAGAATTCACTAACTTGTGTTAGAGATGCATTCGGCATCAAGCCGTTTTTCTATGAGTTGGAGGACGGGGCGTTCATATTTGGTTCGGAATTAGGATCTCTTCGAGCGTTAAAGAGCCATTGCGCGACGCTTAATTGGCAGCGTGCCTATGATTACTTGGTACATGGCGAATACGACTTCGGTCAGGAATGCTTCATCGAAGGCGTACTCAGTCTGCTCCCCGGGCGATTGATGACCGTCGACTTAACGACACTCAGCGTTTCTAATCCCGAGATTTGGTGGAAGCCGTCGTTCTTACAAACTCAGTCGATAAGCTTTGACAGCGCAAGTGATCAACTTCGGGAGATGTTTCTAGATAATGTGCGCCTGCACTTACGCAGCGACGTCCCGGTTGGTGCTGCCTTGTCCGGAGGTGTGGATTCCTCGGCAATTGTTTGTGCCATGCGTCATTTGGACCCCCATGCGGATATCAATACTTTCAGCTATATCGCTCGGGGCAGTGTTGTCAGTGAAGAAAGTTGGGTAGACAAAATCAATCACCATGTGGCTGCCAAGGCGCACAAGGTAATTGTCTCGGGTGACGAGTTGGAGGCCGATCTGGAAGACCTGATTGCCGCGCAAGGGGAGCCTTTCGGAAGCACAAGTATTTACGCTCAGTACCGGGTTTTTAGAGCTGCCAAGGAGCATGGCATCACAGTAACTCTGGAAGGGCAGGGCGCAGACGAAAATCAGGGAGGCTATAGCGGTTATGCCGGCCAACGTATCCGTAGCCTGCTTGACGATGGGCACTACCGCCAGGCTTGGAACTTTTTGAATCATTGGTCACAGTGGCCAGGACGGAGTCGGATGGAGGGCCTGAAGCGAGTAGTCGGCGAATACAGCGAGGGTCGCCTGCATAACGTATTACGAGGGCTTAATGGGATGGACAATTGTCCTCCGTGGATCCGGTCCGGCCCTTTACGCGAATGTGGCGTTCACCTCGGTTTTCCGGAACACACGCGTATGTTGCGAATTCCGGGTCGTCGCATGATGGGCACGTTAGCAGAGTCATTGAGCACGCATGGTTTGCTTGGCTTGCTTCGTCATGGTGATCGTAACTCGATGCGGTTTTCGGTGGAAAGCCGAGTGCCGTTCTTGACCACTGATATCACGGATTTCATGCTGTCCCTACCAGAAGAGTATTTGGTATCGCCAGGTGGTGAAACTAAACATCTATTGCGTTCTGCGTTAAGGGGCATTGTGCCGGCGGAGGTACTTTGCCGCCGAGATAAAATTGGCTTCGCAACGCCAGAACAGCATTGGCTCATGAGTATGGCCAAGACTTTGCGGCCTTGGTTGCAGGAGGATTTAGGGTTGCCATTTCTTGACCAAGGCAAGTTGCTAGAGCATTTTGACGCCGTCGTTTCGGGCCATCGCGTATATACATGGCAGGTTTGGCGCTGGGTAAACTTTGCCCGCTGGTATGCGAGTTTTCGGTGAGGCATTTTTAATGAACGAGGCTTCATCGAGGGTTCTTTACCTGCATCCCGCTGCGGCATTTGGCGGTGCTTCAAAGAGTCTTATTGAACTGTTTACTGAGTTGCGTAAGCTAGGTGTGCAGGGCACGGTTCTTACTCCTGAGGGGCCCGTTTGTGCAGCATTTGCCGAGTCTGGTATGGCGGTGCGCACGGTCAGGGGGCTTAGTCAATTCGACAATACGCGCTTCAGTCACTACCGCGGAATGCGTTGGATTATCTTACTGCGGGAGATTTTCCTTTTACCGTTTTCGTTGTCCGCGATCTGGCGCTTGCGAAAAGAGCAATTTGATTTGCTGCACGTAAACGAGGTTACGTTGCTGCCATTAGCTATCTTCGCTAAGTGGCTCTTCCAAGTGCCGATGGTCGTGCATGTCCGATCCTTGCAAAGAGCGCCTGAAGCAGGGGTTCGCACCAGGATGATTAATGCTTGGTTACGTCGAAATGCCGAGGCCGTTGTGGCAATCGATCATTCGGTAGCGGGAACGTTGCCATGTGACTTGCCACTCCACATTGTTCACAACAGCCTGAGTATTATAAGCGCTCCCCAGGGCCATTCATTGCGAAGTGCTGGAGGCCCCGTGAGAGTTGGATTCCTTGGGGTGTTGATTCCGCTGAAAGGCGTTTATGAGCTGGTTGAAGCGATGCGTATCCTCAGGTCGCGGAAGGTCAATATCGAATGTCTGATTGCTGGGGAAAATGCGCGGGAAATTACTGGGTTTAAGGCCTGGGCATTGCGTAAGCTAGGCTTTGTCGATGATGTTCGAGCCAATCTTGAGCGTTTGATTAAGGACTATGAACTACACGATCAAATTCGTTTGCTGGGGTTTGTGGGCGACGTCAGGGTGGTGTATCCGCGTCTCGATATCCTTTGTTTTCCCTCTCATCTAGACGCGGCAGGTCGACCGGTATTCGAGGCCGCTTTTTATTCGATTCCCAGCGTGGTCGCGGTTGCGAATCCCGTACAGGATGCAGTGCTGCACGAAGTTACCGGTTTGGCGGTACCCCGTCCCGACCCCAATATGCTTGCCGATGCCTTGCAACGGCTGGCAGAAGACTCCGATTTTCGCCTTAAGCTTGGTCGGCAAGCTCGCGAGTGGGCAGAGGAAAACTTCGCAATTGAGGCCAATGCAAAGTTGATGCAACAGATTTACCAGCGTTTGCTTTCCAAATCCTTAAAATAAAAGGCACCCTGCAATATGAGTTCCTACGATTGCCTCATCATCGGTGCCGGCGTTATCGGCCTGGCTTGCGCTGCGCGTTTGGCAAAAGCCAGCCAGCGTGTGCTTATCGTGGAGGAAGAGCGTTGGATTGGTGCACATACGTCCAGTCGTAACTCGGAAGTCATCCACGCAGGCATATATTACTCGCCGGGCTCTTTGAAGGCCAAACTGTGCACAGAAGGGCGCGATTTGCTCTATCGCTGGTGCGTGGACCATCACGTCGAGCATCGACGCATTGGCAAACTACTGGTTGCCGTCAGTGCTGAAGAAATTGGCGCACTTGAGGCTATACAGAGAAATGCGGTGTTGTCTGGTGTGGATTCTTTACAGGAAATAGACGTTGCGCAACTCCGGGAACTGGAGCCCGCAGTTGCCGGCGTGGCGGCCTTATTATCCAAGGACACAGGTATTATCGATAGCCACGCCTACTTGCAATCTCTGCTCGGCGAGGCCCAACGCCATCGTGCAGATCTCGCGCTGGAGACCCGAGTTAACCGTCTGCAACACAACGGCCGCTTCTGGGAAGTAGGTGGGGATAGTTGCGGCGAGTCTTTTTCGCTGGACGTTGGGCAAGTCATCAATGCGGCGGGGCTCTTTTCCAGTGAGTTAGCGTCACGCATAGAAGGCCTTGAAACACGTCACGTTCCGCCCACGCTGTGGTGTCGAGGGCGCTATTTTTCATACAGCGGCCGTTCGCCATTTTCACGCCTTATTTATCCCATGCCAGAAGCAAATAACGCTGGGTTGGGGGTTCATGCCACCCTTGATCTTGGCGGCCAGGTACGCTTTGGACCGGACGTCGCCTGGACAGACTGTATTGACTATCAGGTTGAGGAGTTTTTGAAGGAGGACTTTGCTCAGGCGATTGAGCGTTACTTCCCTGGTTTGAACAAAGACCGCCTTGTACCAGGTTATTGCGGTATTCGCCCCAAGTTGTCAGGTCCAGGTCAACCTGCCTCGGATTTTGTAATCCAAGGTCCTGAAACGCATGGCCTGCCTGGGCTCGTCAATCTTTTCGGCATTGAATCCCCCGGGCTGACTGCCAGCCTCGCCATCGCTAAGCACGTTGCTCTGGCAATCGATCAGGTTCCCTGACTGCCCATGAAAATTCTTGTTCTTTCTCAGTATTTCTGGCCTGAAAGCTTCATTATTAACGACATCGTGCGGACCCTGCATGAGCAAGGACATGAAGTCGTAGTCGCTACAGGTAAGCCCAATTATCCGGAAGGCAATGTATTCGACGGGTATCGCGCTAGAGGTACTCAACGTGATCGCTACCTCGACAAGATCGACGTTCTGCGGGTTCCGCTCTGGCCGCGAGGGAAGGGCGGGGCGAAAAACCTTGTGCTCAACTACTTGTCGTTTGTTTTCTCTGGCCTGTTATTTTTACCCTGGATGCTGCGTAAGCGCGAGTTCGATGCAATTCTAGTTTTCGCACCGTCACCTCTGCTCCAGGCGATTCCTGCGATCCCGCTAAAGTGGCTAAAAAAGGCGAAACTTTCCTTGTGGGTTCAGGATCTTTGGCCAGAGAGTCTTTCTGCCACCGGATTTATTCGCAATCGACACTTACTGAAGATAGTTGGCTGGATGGTCAAGGCAATCTACCGTCATTGCGACCTTTTGCTCGTACAGTCGCGCGCGTTTATCGAGCCGGTTGCTCGCTACGCCGCACGTGAAAAGATCCATTACTATCCGAATTCCATCGATGGGGGAGGAGAGCGATCAGTTTTTACGCTTCCACCGGAGCTTGACGAACTGCTGAAGCAGCATTTCTGTGTGGTTTTCGCCGGTAATCTTGGGACTGCCCAAGCACTCGATACGCTGGTGGAGGCAGCGGTACTGCTACGTGCTGAGCCTGACATCCGTATCGTTCTAGTCGGCAGTGGAAGCCGCCTGGATTGGTTGCATTCGCAGAAACGGTCTCTGGGATTGGATAACCTGATACTCGCAGGGCGCTTTCCGATGGAGGCGATGAGTACGATTTTTGAGCGATCGTCAGCGCTGATGGTTTCACTCAATGATGAAGAGGTGTTCGCTCAAACGATTCCCAGCAAAATTCAAGCTTACCTTGCCGCTGGACGACCGATCATCGCATGCATGAACGGAGAAGGCGCACGCGTGGTCTATGAATCCGGGGCGGGACTTATTTCGCCAGCAGAGCAGGCAGTACCACTGGTTGCCAATATCCTGAGGATGAAAGCGCTCGACTTAGAAGGGCGGGCGGCGATGGGAAGTGCGGGCCGAACCTACTTTGATACCCATTTTGAAATGAGAAGCCAGGTACTCCGTTTGATCGAACTATTGGAGCGCTGAAGCTTTACCCCGAATCTGCGAATCCAAGGAAGCGACGATGCTAGTCATGCTGTTCCCGGTCGCCTTCATGGCAAACACATTCGCGATGATGGTAGTCATGATTGGCCTGAGTTTGTTTGGAAAGCCTGGACTGGCGGCGGATTTCGGGATTGTTCACGGCGCCACCGTTGCACTGTTCTATTCGTTTTCCGGCAATGCTCGCAGCCTGATCCTGTCCGAGTCCGGCGCGATTTCCGCGGCCGAGATACTTCGATTACGCCTAATTTTGCTGCTCCCGCTCGGGGGACTTGCGTGGGCAATCTGCGTGGGCATTGTCGACAGCAGTTGGTTTTTTGTTTGCCTCCTGGTCGTTCGTCGAGGTGCTGAATGGTTGGCAGAAATATTCCTCACCGAGCAAGAGCTGCGTCACCAGGAGCGTATAGCTATACGATACCTCTTGATACAAGGGGTTCTCAGTCTGTCGTTGTTGGTCGTGCTGCTCAATGACACGCCCGTTTCGATCCTACTCACCCTGCTATGGGCGCTTTCTCCGCTAGTTGTATGCGTAGGGCTCGGATTTGTCGGCCGAGCCTTGAGCACCGGCGTTCCGGTGTACGCGAGCATTCGGCAGATGCTCCCGCATTTCGGCTCCACCGCTGTGATCGGTGTGTCAGTTTACGTTTTTCGTCTCTTTATTTTGCTGGTGGCGGGCAAGCATATAGCCGGCGATTTGTTTTCTGCCTTTGCCATGGGGGGGATTCTTGGGCAGGTCTTTTCCCAAGCATTGGGCCCTACTATGGTCCGACAGGAGTGCAGCGGAATTCCGCCTGGGCGTGTTGTCAGGCTGTTCCATTTGATGCTGGTGTTTATGGTAGTCGCTGGTGTGATGTTGATAACCAGCGTATCGAGCATGCCTGACTGGCTGGATTGGACACGCAAAGATCGGTTGTTTTGGCTGGCCGTGGGGTACTCCCTGATAGGCGGATGCATCATGGTGATAGCGCAGCGCATTCGTCTGCGCATCCTGCAAAATAAAGAAGGCGGGGACGTATTTGGCTCAGATATGTTGTCAAATTTGTTGCTCGTCTCCAGTATCCCGTTTTTGTTTTATGGGGCGGGGGTCGACTCACTGGCGCTGTTGTATCTGTTGAGTTCCGTTCTCTCCTGGGTGTTTTATGTCAGTGACCGTCACGGACTGCTTTCCCTGCGCACTGATGGTTGGTATACGCAGAAAAATCTGTTGTTCGCAATTTCGCTAATGATTTTTCTGCCGCTGTTTTTTCAACTGCAGGGCGGCATATTCGACGACCGGTCTGCAGAGTTCAGCAGTGGCGGAATTTTGTCTCTACTGCCGATCCCGTTGTCGGTCGTCGCCTGTTACCTGGGGATGGTGTTGCTGGGTCGCTACTCCCAAGCGCGGCTGGCCTTGCTGAGCTTGTTTTTCGTTTTCAACGGCATGCTGCTTTCGAGCCTGCTCTTGGGGGTAGATGGGACAGGAGGCGGCCAGCAAAAGCTTATTCTGCTGATACAGTATATTTTGCCGATGTTCGGACTGGTGCTCGGTCAGCAGTTTGGCGTTCGCAAAGGGGCGCTGATGACGGTGGCCAAAGGCGCGTTGGTTATTCTTTCTATCGTGCTGCCCTTGCAGTTGTTTTCGACTCTCTCTGCAGGGCAGGTGCAGCTTTCACCTTTTGTGTATTTGTTTAGCATCTATCAACATCTTCAATACGTTTCCTTGTTGTTCGTCTGCGCGTTTATGCTCGCGTTGTTCGGGCTCGCCGGCCGAGGCTTTGATCAATGGCTTAACGCTCTGGCATTCCTAATGGGGGGTTACGTCGTCTTGTCCTGGTCGATGCTCGCTGCGCTGTTGTTTATGCTGGGAATACTGGTTTTCGTCGGGCAGCAGCTTGCGCATCGCCAACGCAGTGCTACGTTGGTGCTGGTGCCTGGTTTGGCTGTGTGTGGAGCGCTGCTGATTGTCTTGTACATTTATTGGGGCTCGCACGCGCAGGTCTTGACGCCAGCCACCATGACGGGAAACCGGGCTATACAGATTCTCGAGACGCGAGTTAGTTATTTGGAGCATTGGAAGTTTTATATAAATGGTATCTGCGAGAGTTTGGCTCACGCTCTATTCGGTCATGCTACCTCGCCAAACAGAGGGGTTTTCCCTAGTGCGCTCAATTACTACCTCGATTTTGCCTACAATTTTGGTTTGTTGGGATTGTTTCCGCTAGTCTTGCTGGCTATCTACAGTTTCGCAGCCGTATGCCGTCGGTGGCGCCAGTTTTGGGCGGCCAGTGAGTACACCGGCTTGGTTATGGTCGTTGTTTTTACGTTGGTGCTCGACAGCACCTTCAAGGTCGGCCTCCGCCAGCCATACCCAGGTATCATGATGTTCTTTTTATGGGGGCTTTTGCTGGCAGTGATTTCCGTGCCAGGCAAACGCTTTTCATCCGTTGATGGAAATGCAGTCTGAGGGATTATGCGCTGGGATATTCTTATTAAGAGTGCTTGGGTACTGGTAATGACCGTGATCGCACTTATCGGTGCGGTTGCATTGTTCAGCTATCAAGGTAGTACTTGGGTGTATCTGTTGTTCACCTTATTATCCACGGCGGTTTTGTATTTTGGCTTTGGCCGAGGTGCAATTTTTTTCGACTCCTTCATCGGTGTTTTACTTTGGATCGGCTTTTGGTTGAAATTCAGTGTTCAAACGGGTTTTTTTCAGGGCCGATTCAATATTCCGATTGGCGGGTTTGATGGGAGCCCTGAAGCGCTGGATAAGGTACTGCTAGTCGTCTGCTGTGGCTTGGCCGCGATTTTGCTCGCAAGGTTCGTTCGCCAGCGCTTCTTTTTCAGCTACCCGCAAAAACTGCCGGAAATTTCCTTTACTGGCCTTTATTCGGTGTATCGACAATTTCGGGTGCCGATATTAATCGCTTTTGTTTTGATGGTATTGGGGGTTTGTGTATCCAATGCTTGGTTTGGTATCTACCAGCGCGGCTTGGTCGAACGGCTAAAACTACCATTTGGGCTCAACGGCGTTTACGCATGGCTGTTGATGTTCGGAATGTCATCCGTCTCGGCAATAATCCTGCGTTTTGAATTTGAAATGAACCGGGATAGTTATTGGATCGCTATTCTGATCGGTCTCGGCGAAGTCGCCTTGTCCAATGTCTCTTTATGGAGTCGAGGTATGATCCTGAACGGGTCTGCCCTGATGTATGGCGCCTTAGCGCTATTCCGGCGAAAAGAGCCACACCTGCGAATAGGATTGGCTGCATTTGTACTGGTGGCTTTCGGCACTCTATTCGCCGCGTCGGTTTTGACCGTAAACTACTTGCGAGCCAATTCCTTTTACTCAACCTATACCGAAGAAGTGCGCGTCGAGATGCGTACTGAACTGGTGAAGGGACAGACGTCGACATTGTTTCTCGATCGCTGGGTCGGTATAGAGGGCGTCATGTCGGTGGTAGGCTCGCCCGACATCGGCTGGGATTTGTTCAAAGAAGCGCTCTCCGAGCGTTTCGACAAGTCAGTCAACTCTTTTTATGATCGCAAATTCATTGCATCTTCGTATGATAATACCCGGGGTGACGGTACTCATTTTGTTTCACTTCCAGGGTATCTAGCCTTCTTGTTTTACCCTGGATCCTTTCTGTTCCTGTTTTTCGCCGTATTCGCATTTTCTGCGCTCGCAAGCATCTTCGAGTACATCGTGTACAGATTGGGCGGGAAGAATTTGGTATTCTGCGCTTTGATAGGGCAGGTTATTGCATTTCGTTACACTAGTTTTGGCTATGTTCCAATGCAAAGTTATATGCTTTTTGGTTCGATACTGCTGAATGTCCTCATTCTATTTTTTGCCGACAGACTAGCGCGCGTTTTTTATAAGATTTGACATTGGGAAGGCTCACGATTTATGGCACGGGTTCTAATTCTAGGCGTTACCGGCATGCTGGGCAGCGCGGTGTTCAAAACGTTCACCACCGATCCGGCGCATGAGGTATGGGGTACAATGCGGGCGCCCGGGGGCCGATCTTTCTCCCAGGCAAGCAGGGAGCGCTTGCTTTCAGGAGCCGATGTGCTCGACCAGGACTCCCTAGTGGCGACAATGGCTAGTGTGCGTCCGGACGTCGTGATCAACTGTGTGGGTCTGATCAAGCAATTGGCCGATGCGAAGGATCCGCTGACGGCACTGCCAATCAACGCGATGCTGCCGCATCGACTTGCGCGCTTGTGCGCCTTAAGCCGCGCTCGACTGATCCATATCAGCACCGATTGCGTCTTCTCGGGTAGCAAGGGTGGTTACGTTGAAAGCGATGTATCGGATGCCGAAGATTTATACGGCAAATCCAAATACATCGGTGAGTTGCATGATGTGCCCCACGCCATCACCTTGCGCACCTCGATTATCGGGCATGAGTTAAATTCTCAGCACTCACTTGTGGATTGGTTCCTGACACAAGAGGGCAGCGTGCGTGGCTTTTCCCGTGCCGTGTTCTCTGGTCTGCCCACCGTTGAATTGGCCCGGGTGATGAAAGACTTCGTTCTACCGCACCCTGAGCTCAATGGGCTGTATCATGTTGCCGCACAACCAATTGCAAAACTGGACTTGTTGTCCCTGATCGCCAGGCAGTATGGCAAGTCCATCGAGATCAACCCGGATGCAGCGCTGGTGATCGATCGTTCGCTCAACAGTGAGCGCTTCACCGAGGCAACTGGTTACAAAGCTCCGACTTGGCCCCAGCTCATCGAGCTGATGCACGCCACTCGCTAACGAATCTGGAAGGTTTACATGTTCGACGACAAGGTATTGATGATCACCGGTGGTACCGGTTCCTTCGGTCATACGGTCCTCAAGCGTTTTCTCAATACCGCTGTGCGCGAGATTCGCATCTTCAGTCGTGATGAGAAGAAGCAGGAAGACATGCGCATCGCCCTGGCCAATGACAAGGTCAAGTTCTACATCGGTGATGTGCGTGATTACGACAGTCTTTCGCAGGCGATGGTCGGAGTGGATTACATTTTCCACGCAGCGGCGCTGAAGCAGGTTCCGTCCTGCGAGTTCTATCCGATGGAAGCGGTGCGCACCAACGTGCTGGGCACCGAGAACGTGCTGAATGCCGCCATCGCCAGCGGTGTGCAGCGGGTTGTGGTGTTGAGCACTGACAAGGCGGTCTATCCGATCAACGCTATGGGCATCTCCAAGGCAATGTCCGAGAAGTTGATGGTGGCCAAGTCGCGCATGATCCCGGCCAATGGCCCGGTCATTTGCGCGACCCGTTACGGAAACGTCATGGCTTCGCGCGGCTCGGTGATTCCCTTGTTCGTCGACCAGCTTCGCACGGGTGGCGCGCTGACGGTGACCGACCCGGAAATGACCCGCTTCCTCATGTCGCTGGAAGATTCCGTTGATCTGGTTCTGCATGCTTTCGAGTACGGCCAGCAAGGCGATTTATTCGTTCAGAAAGCCCCGGCCTCGACAGTCGGCGACCTGGCCGAAGCGCTCAAGCAACTGTTCGGCAAGAAAAACGAGGTCAAGGTGATCGGTACTCGCCACGGCGAAAAACTCTACGAGTCGCTGGTTTCCCGTGAGGAAATGGCCAAGGCCGAGGACATGGGGCGTTACTACCGAATTCCGGCGGATAACCGTGACCTGAACTACAACAAGTACTTCGTCGAGGGCGAGGAGCGTATATCCGAGTTCGACGACTACACCTCGCACAATACGGAGCGCCTGGATGTACCGGGTATCAAGGAGCTGTTGCTGAAACTCGATTACATCAAGGAGCAACTCGATGCTTAAGGTGATGACGCTGGTCGGCACACGCCCCGAGCTGATCAAGATGAGCCGGGTCATCGCCGAACTGGATCGCCAGGTCGATCATGTCCTAGTGCACTCCGGACAGAATTACGATTACGAACTCAACCAGGTGTTCTTCGACGACCTGGAAATCCGCAAGCCGGATCATTTCCTCGGCGCTGCCGGCGATACGGCCGCCAAGACCATCGCCGAAGTCATTGCCAAGTCCGATGAAATCTTCGACCTGGAAAAGCCTGATGCGCTTCTGTTGTACGGCGACACCAATACTTGCCTGGCAGTGATCTCCGCGAAGCGTCGTAAAATTCCGGTGTTCCATATGGAAGCGGGGAATCGCTGCTTCGATCAGCGGGTTCCTGAAGAGTTGAATCGCAAGGTGCTTGATCACCTCAGCGATATCAACATGGTGTTGACCGAGCATGCTCGCCGCTACCTGATCGCCGAGGGTATCCGCCCTGAAACGATCATCAAGACCGGTTCGCACATGCAGGAAGTCCTCGACTACTACATGCCCAAGATCGCGAAATCAGATGTGCTGGCCCGGAGCGGTCTGGAACAGGACAAATTTTTCATTGTCAGCGCTCACCGTGAGGAAAACGTCGACACGCCGGATAACCTTCGCGATTTACTGGATACCCTGCGAGGGTTAGCCGATCATTACGGCTTCCCGGTGATCGTTTCCACCCATCCGCGTACGCGCAAGCGGTTGGAAGCCCTGGGTGAGTCTCTCGATCACCCGCTGATTCGATTCGTTAAACCGTTCGGACTGCTCGATTACATCAAGCTGCAGATGTCGGCATTCTGTGTCCTTTCCGACAGCGGCACCATTACTGAAGAAGCTTCGCTGCTGAACCTGCCTGCGGTCACGCTCCGCAATGCCCATGAGCGTCCGGAAGGCATGGACGAAGGGACCTTGATCATGAGTGGTCTCAAGCGTGATTCCGTGATGGATGCTGTTCGCGTGGTCACCAGTCAGCACTCGCGTGACCAGCGCCAGGTTCCGCTGGTGCCAGACTATAAGGGGGGACCGGTTTCCTTGCAGGTGGTTCGTGTGGTCCTGAGCTATACGGACTACATCAATCGCACAGTATGGAACAAGGTTTGAACGGGCTATGACGCGGGTTCTTTTAACGGGTGCCAGTGGCTTTGTCGGGTCGGCAGTCGAGGCCCATCTGTTGGACGACTCGCAGTATGTCGTGCGTTCTGTTTATCGACAGCCAACTCAGTCGGCGTTGCCGCGTTTGCAGATGTGCCATGTGCCAGCGCTTGAACGGGAGACGGATTGGAGCGAGCCGCTTCAGGGCATCGATGTTGTAATTCACTGTGCGGCCCGCGTGCATGTGATGGACGAACGCGAAGCCGATCCGCTAGCCGTTTTTCGTCAGGTAAATGTTCAGGGAACGCTGCGTCTGGCGGAACAGGCCGCTCAGTGCGGGGTTCAACGGTTCATCTATCTGAGTTCGATCAAGGTCAATGGAGAAGGCACGCTACCAGGTCGTGCGTATACAGCCGACGATCAACCGTCTCCACTTGATCCCTACGGTATTTCAAAACTGGAGGCGGAGCAGGCGTTGCAAGCGCTCTCGGCACGGACCGGGATGGAGGTCGTTATCATCCGCCCCGTGTTGGTCTACGGGCCGGGGGTCAAGGCAAATTTTCGTAGCATGATGTCTTGGCTCAATCGCGGCGTGCCGTTACCCCTCGGGTCCATTTCGAACAAGCGCAGTTTGGTAGCCGTGGATAATCTGGTCGGCCTGATCGTCACGTGCATCCATCATCCCGCCGCCGCGAATCAGGTATTTCTGGTAAGTGACGATGAAGACTTGTCGACCAGTGAATTGCTGCGACGGATGGCCCGGGCTCTGGGGAAACCAGCACGCTTGCTCCCCTTGCCTATGTGGCTGCTTGACGCCGCCGCGCGAGTCTTAGGGAAAAAAGCCCTGTCTCAGCGTCTCTGTGGATCGTTGCAGGTTGATATAGAAAAAACGAAGTCATTGCTCGAATGGACCCCGGCAATCAGTGTGGATGGGGCGTTGGCAAAGACTGCAAAAGATTTCCTGGAGCATTAAGTGTGGCAAGGAGAACGTGGTTGGTAATCAGAAAGTCGAACGAAGGGACTTCGTGCAATGCGTGATCGGTTATTGAATCTTCCGCGAGGTTCCAAGCGGGTCTTGCAATTGTTGGTCGACGTCGTCTTGGTATGGGGTGCTCTTTGGCTGGCGTTCGTTGTGCGCCTGGGAATTGGACGCCCGATCAACCCTTTCGAGGATTACGCTTGGTTATTCATGGCTGCGCCGATCATCTCCATTCCAATTTTCATGCGCCTGGGCTTGTATCGGGCGGTGATGCGTTATTTCGGCAATGATGCTCTGGTCAGTATCTTCAAGGCTGTCACCCTGTCAGCGCTCGTGCTGACGGTTTACGTATATTTGTATCGCCCGAATGTATTGGTGCCTCGGTCACTGATTTTCAATTATTGGTGGTTGAGCTTGTTAATGGTCGGTGGCCTTCGACTGTTCATGCGTCAGTACTTTCTCGGGGACTGGTTTCTTGCCGGGCAGCATGTGCCTTTTTTGCGTCAGGACAATGATGCCACCAAGGTGGCCATCTACGGTGGCGGTGCAGCGGGCAATCAGTTGGTCGCGGCATTGCGCATCGACAAGGCGATGCGTGCGGTAGCCATTATTGACGACGACGAGGGCATCGCAAGCCGTGTGATTGCGGGCCTCAAGGTCTATCGGCCTACGGACATTGAACGAATGATTGCCGAGACCGGTGCGACGGAAGTGTTATTGGCTATTCCGTCAGCTTCGCGTGCTCGAAGACGTGAAATTCTGGCCACTCTTGAATCCTACCCCGTCCACGTGCGCACGATCCCAGGGTTCATGGACCTGGCCAGCGGTCGAGTCAGTGTCAGTGACTTGCAAGAAGTCGATATCGTTGATTTGCTGGGGCGAGATCCGGTGGCCGCGCAGCAGGATCTGTTTGAGCGCTGCATTCGTGACCATGTTGTCATGGTCACCGGCGCTGGCGGGTCGATCGGTTCGGAGTTGTGCCGACAGATTCTCACCAGCGAGCCTACCGCGCTGATTCTGTTCGAGCACAGTGAGTTCAATCTTTACAGCATCCAGATTGAGCTTGAGAAGTTAATTCAGGACAAGGGGCTTAGGCTTGAGTTGGTGCCGATCCTCGGCTCGGTCCGAAACAGTGAGCGTTTACTGGATGTGATGCGCACCTGGGGCGTGAAGACGGTCTACCACGCTGCGGCCTATAAGCATGTGCCGATCGTTGAGCACAACGTTGGCGAAGGCGTGCTGAATAATGTCCTCGGAACCTTGCAGACCGCCCAGGCCGCAGTGCAAGCCGGAGTGAAGCACTTTGTTCTCATTTCAACCGACAAGGCGGTACGTCCGACGAACGTCATGGGTTGCACAAAGCGCCTGGCAGAAATGACGCTGCAAGCTTTGAGTCGTGAGCCCAATCCCCTGTTGTGGGGCAATATCTTTACCGCCCCCTGCGCAAACACGACACGGTTCACCATGGTGCGATTTGGCAATGTGCTCGGTTCATCGGGTTCTGTCATTCCGTTATTCCGGGAACAAATCAAGAATGGCGGACCGATCACGGTAACTCACCCGAATATGACGCGTTACTTCATGACCATTCCAGAGGCTGCGCAATTGGTAATCCAGGCGGGGTCCATGGGGCAGGGCGGCGATGTGTTCGTGCTGGACATGGGGCATCCAGTGAAAATCGCTGATTTGGCGGAAAAGATGGTTCACTTGTCGGGTTTATCTCTACGAAACGAGGCGCGGCCTAATGGGGATATTGCTATCGAATTCACCGGGTTGCGCCGCGGCGAAAAGTTGTACGAAGAGTTGTTGATTGGTGACAACGTTTCTCCGACCGAGCATTCGATGATCATGCGGGCGGACGAAGAGCATCTTCCTTGGGAAAGCTTCAAAGAAGCGATTACCGCCTTGCTGCGGGCTGTAGCGGAAGATGATTATGTGAAGGTTCGAGCGATGTTGTGCGATACGGTCAATGGTTACGTACCTGAGTGCGAAATTGTCGATCTGATTCATCAACGTCGTCAGGGTCCAATGCGATCTGCCGCCGATTGACTCCACGCCCGTCGAAGTGCTGTTCTTGCGCTTTATATGCAGGGGCACGGCATACAATGCCAATAGACTGTTTTTAATTATAAGGTCGTTAACAATGGACTACTGGTGGCTCATCCCGGCATTGGCCGGGCTTTCTTTTTGTCTCACTGCCGTCCTGCGTCGCTATGCATTGTCAAAGAGCTTGCTGGATATCCCGAATATGCGTAGCTCACATTCCGTGCCGACACCACGTGGCGGCGGCGTTGCCATAGTTATGAGCTATCTCGGTGGCTTGACGGCACTGTCAGCGACTGGGTTGATACCCGCGACGGTGTTTATCGCATTGACTGGCGCAGGAGCGCTGACCGCTATCATCGGTTTTTTGGATGATCATGGGCACATCGCCGCCCGTTGGAGATTGTTGGCGCATTTCTCAGCCGCTGCATGGGCTGTGTGGTGGTTGGGTGGGCTACCCGTTGTCAGCGTGTACGGCCTCCAGATTGATATGGGCTGGGTCGGTCATCTTCTTGCCGTGATTTATCTGGTATGGATGTTGAACCTCTATAACTTCATGGACGGTATTGATGGCATCGCAGGTGTCGAAGCTGTAACAGTTTGCGCGGGCGGCTTCCTGCTTTATTGGGTAAGCAATGTTGCAGGTCAGGGATGGCCGTTGATTCTGCTTATCGCCGGCGTTGCAGGTTTCCTGTTCTGGAACTTTCCGCCCGCTAGAATTTTCATGGGGGACGCGGGTAGCGGATTTCTCGGGATAGCTCTGGGCGTCTTGTCCCTACAGGCGGCGTGGATTTCCTCTGATTTGTTCTGGGCGTGGCTGATACTCCTCGGTGTGTTTATCGTTGATGCCACCTTTACTTTGCTACGCCGTCTCTTACGCGGGGATAAGGTGTATGAAGCTCATCGCAGCCACGCTTATCAGTTTGCATCTCGTAGGTTTGGCAGGCATCTGCCCATTACATTGGCTGTAGCGATGATCAATGTCTTTTGGTTGCTGCCAGTGGCGCTATGTATGGTTTTGTACAGGCTGGATGGTGCTGTGGCACTGACAGTTGCGTACCTACCGTTGATAGTCCTTGCTTTCAAATACAAGGCGGGCGAGCGCGAGGACGTCCCAGCGCAGCGCACTTCCTAAGCAGGTATTGAGTGGGCGTTGCTTTTTTATTGTTTCACATTCTGCAACGAAACCATTTTTGACAGGCTCCATAGATCACCTAAATTTGAGAAGCAGCTTTGGAATGGCTGCTTTCTCAATCGATGTTATGGAGCTTTCTTTATGCGTACCGGCTATTTCTGTTCTCTGGCCTTCGCTCTACTTGCCAGCGCCTCAACCAATGCCTTAGCAGCGCCTCCCAAGAACCCGGAGATCAGTAACTCACCTTTGATCATGGAGTTGTCTCCGAAGCCTCAAATCGAAAAGATCGACCTGAATCAGGCTGATGCTTCAACCCTGCAGCGAGAATTGACTGGAATTGGAGAGGCCAAGGCAAAGGCGATTGTTGCATATCGCGATGCAAATGGCCCGTTTGCGTCGGTGGATGAATTGCTCGAAGTCAAAGGAATCGGCAAATCGATTCTGGACAAGAATCGAGAGAAGTTAGAGGCAAACTAAAACTCTAGCACGCCCTGGAGGCCGGTCATGGACCGGCCTTTTTTTGCGCGTGTAAATGCTACCGCGTGTAAAACCTGTTTATTTGTTTATCGCTGAAGATATATCGTCGCGAAATTCCCCTGCAAATTTCAGAAACGTCCTACAACGAAAAGCTTGTTATTTCAAATAATAACTGAGAAAGTGCGCCGGAATTTGCTGTAGCGAGTTTCATTGTACGTGATGCGGTTTTCGAGTGGACGTGGATAGTTATTAATGCTTGGGAAACTAACCCGCAATAACTAATTATCGATTCTTTAAAGTTAGTAAGCAAGTTACATGTCTGCTCGAACGTACGTAGTTTTAGCTGGCCTGGCTTGAGTACGCATTTGGTATCCTCATATTGTTAAGAATATGCATTTTTCCTTTAGCGATCATGGCTAACTCTTTTTCCATGATGGCTATCATGATCGGTTTAAGCCTGTTCGGAAGACCGGAACTCGCTGCGGATTTCGGCATCGTCCATGGTGCTACGGTTGCACTTTTCTACGCCTGTTCTGGCAATGCGCGAAGTATCATTCTCGCTCGGAGTCGTGTCGTCGACACTGTCTATATCTTAGGTTTGCGTTGTTATTTAGTAATTCCCCTCGGTACATTGGCGTTTATTTTAAGCGTTGGCTTGGTTTCGTCAGGCTGGTTGTTTGCTTTTGTACTAGTGCTACGGCGTGCGTTCGAGTGGCTGGCGGAAGTATTTTTGAGTGAAGGGGAACTTAATCGTCACTCCCAGGGTGCGCTACGTTCTTTATTCACGCAAGGCATTGCAAGTATCGTGGTACTCGTTACACTCTGTCACGACACGACGATTGGTTTCTGGGCGCTGGTTGTATGGTCGGTCACACCGCTGTTCTGGTGCGTTAGCGGTGAGGTATTCAGACCAAGAATTCGATCGATTTCTGATGGATTCAAGCAACTTAAAACCTTGTTGCCACATTTTGGTTCAACGGCTGTGATCGGCATTTCGGTATATGTTTTCAGGGTTTTCATCATTTTGCTCGTTGGAAGCGAAATGGCGGGTGACCTCTTTTCAGCTTTTGCACTCGGAGGAATATTAGGGGCGATTTTCACACAGGCTCTAGGGCCCACGCTGGTGCATAACGAGTTTGAAACCAAGTCGGCGGGTCAGGCACGACGTTATATAACCCTGCTTGTATGGGGCTCTTTTAGTTTGGGTACATTGTTGATAGGGCTTACATTAATACGGCCCGAATTATTTAAGTGGACAGGGAAGCACGATCTGTTCTGGTTGGCAGTCGGTTACTCGCTCCTGGGTGGACCTATTATGGTCATGGCTCAACGAGTGCGCTTGCGTCTGATCCAGAGCCACGATGCACAGGACGCATTAGGTTCAGATATTTTAGCTAATATTCTGCTTGTTGGATGTATACCATTTCTTTATTACGGACTCGGTGCTTCGTCTCTCACCCTACTTTATTTGCTAAGCTCAACGTTGGCTTTGGTTTTTTACGCCAGTGAGAGAAAAGGGTTGCTTAGCTACATGATGTTGGATAGGGCCAGACGATGGATCCTTTCAGGTGTCGCACTGTTTCTGTTTCTTCCGATATTTTTTCAGCTGTCCGGTGGGTGGTATCAGGGTAAAAATCCTTATTTTTCCAGTGAGGGATATCTGATGCAGTTGCCTCTACCTGTTTCTGTATTGGCCGCTTATGTAGGTATTGCACTATTCGGGACGTACGCTAGAGTTCGCCTGTCACTTATTTTTGTCTTCTGTCTATTCATTGGGATGTTGCTCTCAAGTCTATTGCTGACAGGCGAAAGAGGTTTGCAAGGGCAAACCAAGTTAATTCTGATTCTCCAATATATCCTACCTGTTTTTGCTCTTGTTCTCGGGCAGCAATATGCGAGGGAAAAGAGTGCTATACCGATAATGGCTAAAACTTGGTTGACAATTCTATTATTAATTGTGCCAGCCGAGATTGCCTCGACAATTTCTGAGAGGATGGACATTCTCTCTCCGTCGGTGTATCTGTTCAGTATCTATCAGCATATGCAGTATGTACCGGTCATTTTTTTAAGCGGATTTGTCATCGCTCTGTTTTCTCTATTTCAGGAGCCAAGGTATCGCAAACTTTTGATATTGCTCGCGCCAATGATGGGTGTCTATCTCGCACTATCATTTTCCACGCTGGCTTACCTGCTGATGTTAGTCGGCGCATTGATCTTTCTCATTCGGAGTTTCTTATTCAGAAAATACGTCTGGCAAAGCGCTTTAATGGCATCGCTCGGCGGCGCCGGCATAGTCCTCGGCCTTGCGTTTCTGGCCAATGGTGTGGTGATGCAAGCCAAATTTGGCACCAGTGTTCGTATGGATCAGTTGAACGTCGCGGCGCAAAGCATGCCAACGGAGGCGGTGGTCCCGCTAGTTGAAGCAAATCCAGCCTGGCACACATTGGAGCGTAAGAAGGCAGAATGCCATTCCGGCAATGCCCTCGAAGGCTTCCTGGAGGCCCTCGAGATGGAGTGTCTAGAGAATTATCCCGTGGCAGAGATAGAAGCAGGTGAGCCAAAAAAAGCGGAAGGGGAATCTCTCAACAACCGCCAAGAGCGCCTGGAATATTGGGATTTTTACGTGACCGCAATTTTTCACGATTTGACCTCTTTTTGGCTAGGTCATGATCATGCGCCTGATAGAAATAAGATTCCCAGCGCTCATAACTACTACTTGGACTTTGCTTATAATTTCGGATTTTTGGCCGTGATACCTTTTGTTGGGTTGATCGGTTATACGATCTACTGCGCTACACGCAACGCCGCACGGATCTGGGCATCTACCGAAATGACGGGCGTGACAGGCGTAGTGCTATTTTTGCTCCTTGCCGACAATATGTTGAAGGTCGGTATGCGGCAGCCTTACCCGGGAATAGTGGCTTTTTTTCTTTGGGGCATGCTCATCTCGCTTCTCATTGAAATGAGAGATGAGAAGCGTCACTCAGATCGCGCTTGCCGCAAGGCAACGCTCTACCGTTGATCAATAGCGCCAATTTAGCGATGCGCGTTTCCGACGCGTGTAAGTCTCGAAAGTTAAAATTCCACATCCGCAATTGGAACTCGGCTGTTTGGCCGACATTTTGTCGGCATTATACCGTGCATGAATGATATCAATATGGTGGCGCGAGGCCTGGCCGAGACCCTAAACGCCGTAACTATGAGTAGTGGGCATCATGAATAAAACGCAATGGTCTGATAATACATATTGCTTGCTACCGTTGGTCGGTAAAGTTTTAAGGGGCTACCGTAGCAATTACTTGAGTTAGAAGAAAAAACCGGCGTTCGAACAGATCGAAATCGTGTTTTTCTACAGTTATGTGTGTTCGACACCTGCTCGATATGCTTCTACGCTCAGCTGACAAAATTCTGATATCCCCTTGGCAGCAGCTTATTTGATAAAACTATTCATTTTTCCGGCAGCTTTCATGGCCAACACTTTTGCCATGATGGTTATCATGATCGGTTTGAGTCTGTTTGGCAGGCCGGAGTTAGCTGCGGATTTTGGTATTGTCCACGGCGCTACGGTTGCACTGTTTTACTCATGTTCCGGCAATGCCCGAAGCATCATTCTTTCTCGAAGCAAGGTCGTTGACACGGCCTATATCTTGCGTGTGCGCTGTTATTTGTTGATTCCCCTCAGTGCTCTGGCTTTTGTTTTAAGCATCGGACTGGTGTCGTCAGGCTGGTTATTTGCATTGGTATTGATTTTGCGTCGCGCGAGTGAGTGGCTCGCGGAGGTGTTTTTAAGCGAGCAAGAATTCGATCGTCACTTTCAAGGGGCACTACGTTCTTTCCTGACGCAGGGTATTGCGAGTTTTTTTGTGCTCGTTGCGCTTTGTCTCGACACAGCTATCGGTTTTTGGGTCTTGGTTGTCTGGTCGCTTACCCCTCTGTGCTGGTGCGTTCGCCGCAGCATGTTCGTATCGGCATTGCGACGAGATTTCGGTGGATTTAAATATCTCCAACTGTTGTTACCTCACTTTGGCTCTACCGCAGTGATCGGCGTTTCAGTATTCGTCTTCAGGCTTTTCATCATTCTGCTGGTTGGAAGTGAGGTCGCGGGTGACCTTTTCTCAGCTTTTGCGCTCGGGGGTATATTGGGGGCGCTCTTCAGCCAGGCTTTAGGGCCGACTCTGGTTCATAACGAGTTTGAGGTCCAATCATCCGGTAAGGTCTTGCGATATCTAAACCTGCTCGTATGGGGCTCGCTAGGCTTGGGAATACTGCTGGTAGGTCTCGCATTACTGCGGCCCGAGTTATTTCACTGGACAGGCAAGCATGATCTTTTCTGGCTAGCGGTTGGGTACTCGCTCATGGGCGGAGCAGTCATGGTCAAGGCTCAACGGATGCGCCTGCGTCTGATCCAGAGCGACGAAGCACAAGACGCTCTGGGCTCGGATATCTTGGCTAATATTCTGCTCATCGGTTGTATCCCATTTTTGTATCACGCCCTCGGTACGTCGTCTCTTACCGCGCTTTACTTGCTCAGCTCCACATTGTCACTTGTATTTTATGCCAGTGAAAAGAATGGTTTGTTGAGCTCCGGGCTGCTGAAGGGATCCACACGTTGGGTTCTGCCATCTCTTGCTTTTTTATTATTTATCCCACTTTTTTTTCAACTGTCAGGTGGGTGGTATCACGGACAACATCCTTATTTTTCCAGTGAGGGCAAGCTGGCGCAGCTACCTATACCCGTCTCTGTCTTGGCGTGTTATGTCGGTATTGCGATCTATGGAAGATACACGACGGCGCGCCTGTCGCTTATCTTCGTTTTCTTTTTGTTTATGGGTATGTTGCTAACAAGTCTGTTGTTGGCAGGCGACGCCGGTATCCAAGGACAATCCAAGCTAATCTTGATTGTGCAGTACATCCTGCCGGTCTTCGCGTTGGTGCTTGGACAGCAGTGCGGGAAGAATCTAAGCGCTATTTCTATAATCGCCAAGGTGTGGTTGGTCATGCTCCTGCTCATTGTGCCGGTGGAGGTTTATTCAACGATATCCAAAGGACCGGGTACTCTTTCACCGTCGGTTTACCTTTTCAGTATCTACCAACATATGCAGTATGTGCCGGTCATTTTTTCGAGCGGTTTTATCATTGCTCTGTTTTCTCTATTTCACGTGCCGTGGTACCGGAAATTGCTGTTCTTGTTTGCTCCGATCATGGGCATATATCTAGCACTTTCATTTTCAATGTTGGCTTACCTGCTGGTTGGTTCCGGCGTGCTGGTGTTTTTAGTTCGGAACATTTTATCGAAAAACGGTATAAAGCAGACTATTGTGCTGATGCTACTCGGCGGATTGGGTGTGGCTCTTAGCCTGTTTTTTTTAGCCAGCGGCGCCTTTATGCAGGCGAAATTTGGCGTCAATCTTCACATTGACCATCTGACTAGCCATGTTGCAGAAGTGTCAGCACAGTTGGAGACACAGCCACTCAGTAATCGACAGGAACGGCTAGCATATTGGAACTACTACTTGATCGAGGTTTTTGATAATTTCAGATCGTTTTGGCTGGGGCATGAACAGGCTCCCGATAGATCAAAAATACCCAGCGCGCATAACTATTACCTGGATTTTATTTATAATTTTGGGTTTCTGGCTGTCTTGCCAATTTTGGGGCTGATCAGTTTTACGATTTATTCTGTGATACGCAACGCGTCTCGGATTTGGGCTTCCTCCGAAGTACTCGGAGCGACAGGTGTAGTTGTATTTTTGCTTCTTGCAGACAACATGTTAAAAGTCGGAATGCGTCAGCCTTACCCTGGAATACTGACATTTTTTCTTTGGGGAGTCGTTATAGCGATTCTCGTCGAAATGAAACGTGGGAAGGGGGCTCCTCAGCAAGCAGGCCCCGGAAGCAATTCCACAATCGTGTAATCAAGCTGCTGGTACCGATTGCATACCTGCTCTGCGATGCAAAGACCCCGCTACACGATTTTCGATCCTCAACCCGGAGCACCTCTGGTCGAGGATCGGAAAATTATAGCTATCATATTCTTTTTAGATTATGCATATAATAATTGCGCATCCACCCGAAGCGTTCTGTAATCAGACGCATATCTTGCTCGCATGCAACCTCTGGAGCCATTTTCATGACCACCACGCACCCCCAAAACACCGCCCTAATCACCGGCGCCTCCTCCGGCATCGGCGCCATCTACGCCGACCGCCTCGCCGCCCGCGGCTTTGATCTACTCCTGGTCGCCCGCGATCTGGAACGACTGGAAAGCGCGGCCACCCACCTACGCACCCAACACGGCATTCAGGTCGAAGTGTTGAAGGCCGATCTCACCCAAAAAGACGACATCCTCAAACTCGAACAACGCCTGCGCAGCGATTCAAGCATCGCCCTGCTCGTAAACAACGCTGGCGTGGCCGCGGATGGCTTGTTGGCCAATGCGGATCTGGATCAGCTGGAAAAGCTCATCCAGCTCAACGTCACGACCGTTACGCGCCTTGCCTCGGCTGCCGCCGCTGGTTTCGCCAAGGCAGGGCGGGGCACGATCATTAACATCGCGTCGGTGGTGGCTTTGTTTCCTGAGCGCTTCAATGCCACGTACAGCGCCAGCAAGGCGTATGTGTTGAGTCTGTCGCAATCGTTGGGTGCCGAGCTGGAAGGCACCGGTGTCAAGGTGCAGGCGGTGTTGCCTGGGGTGACTCGTACCGAGATTTGGGAGCGTTCCGGTATCGATGCGAGTCAGATTCCGGCGGATATGGTGATGGATGCGGGGGAGATGGTTGATGCGGCGCTGTCCGGTTTGGATCAGGGCGAGTTGGTTACCATTCCTTCGTTACCGGACGCCAATGAATGGAGCGCCTTTGTAGCGGCGCGGCATGTCATGGCGCCGAATCTGTCCAAGAGCAAAGCTGCGGCACGATACAAGTAATGCACCCTATAACTGAGGACGTTGCGGTATGAATGACCGTCGAGTGGTTGTAACGGGCATGGGGTTGGTTTCTCCGCTGGGGAGTGGCCTCGAGGTTGTCTGGTCGAGGTTGTTGGCTGGGCGTTCCGGCATCCGGAATTTGCCGGACGAAGTGGTGGCCGATTTGGCAGCCAAGGTGGGTGGTCCAGTGCCCGCTGTGGCTGAGGATGCCGAGGCGGGGTTCGATCCGGATCTGGCGACACCTCCCAAGGAACAGAAGAAGATGGACCGCTTCATCATGTTCGCCATGGAGGCGGCACGCCAGGCGATCGCACAGGCTGGTTGGCAACCGCAGACGGATGATGCCCGAGAGCGTACGGCAACGATCATCGGTTCTGGGGTAGGTGGTTTCGGTGCGATTGCCGATGCGGTGCGTACCACGGACAGTCGTGGGCCGCGGCGTTTGTCGCCGTTTACGATCCCGTCGTTTCTGGTGAATTTGGCCGCTGGCCATGTGTCGATTCAGCACGGTTTCAAGGGGCCGCTGGGCGCGCCGGTGACTGCGTGTGCAGCAGGGGTACAGGCGATTGGCGATGCGGCGCGGTTGATTCGGTCTGGAGAAGCGGATATTGCCTTGTGCGGTGGTGCGGAAGCGGCGATCGATCGTGTCAGTCTCGCCGGGTTTGCTGCTGCTCGGGCGTTGTCCAGCGGCTTCAACGATACGCCGGAACGTGCTTCGCGCCCGTTCGATAGTGACAGGGATGGCTTCGTCATGGGCGAAGGTTCGGGACTCCTGGTTATCGAGTCTCTGGAGCATGCCCTGGCCCGGGGTGCGCAGCCGCTGGCGGAACTGGTCGGCTACGGCACCAGCGCAGACGCGTATCACCTGACTGCCGGGCCTGAAGATGGCAGCGGTGCGCGACGAGCGATGTCGCTTGCCTTGGCTCAGGCTGGCATCACCCCCGATCAAGTGCAACATCTCAACGCGCACGCTACGTCGACGCCGGTTGGGGATCTGGGCGAGTTGGCAGCGATCAAATCGTTGTTCGGTGCGGACAACAAGATTGCCGTGACGTCGACCAAGTCGGCTACCGGGCATCTGCTCGGCGCTGCGGGAGGGATTGAGGCGATTTTCACCCTGTTGGCGATTCGCGACCAGATTGTGCCGGCCACCCTCAACTTTGATAACCCGGACCCGGCAGCGCAGGGTGTGGACATCGTTCACGGTCAGGCGCGACCGATGGCAATCGAATATGCCCTGTCCAATGGCTTTGGTTTTGGGGGAGTGAATGCCAGCGTGTTATTCAAGCGCTGGCAGGGTTAAGCCTTGTATTGCTTGAGCAGCCGGCGGTTCACGTCGAGTATGCGCTGAGCCAACTCAGGGCACTCGACGCTGCGTGACAGCAACAATGCCCCGACCAGGGCAGACATGATGAAGATGCTCTGGTCGGATGCATCGCCCGCGTCGAGGGTGTTTTCGATCTGCTCGAGCCTGCCCCTGAGCACGCTATCGGAACTCGGGCTGGGACGGCCACGCAGGCCCAGCTCCGATGACATGGTCGGCAATGGACACCCTTCATGGGGCGAAGTCTGGTGCCATTCGGACAGGTAGCAGTCGATAAACGCTTCGAGTGGATGTTCTTCGGCAAAGAGCTGCGCACAGAGGTCTTCTACCTGCTGACACGCCGCCTGCAGCGCCTCTTCCACCAGTTCGTCCTTGGACTTGAAGTGCGAGTAAAACCCGCCGTGTGTCAGACCCAGCGCTTTCATCAGCGGTTGCAGGCCTGTCCCACCAATGCCGTCACGGCGAAACCGTGCTGAAGCTTCCTTGATTATGCGTTCGTGGGTCTGGGCTTTATGGTCCTGCGAGTAACGCATCTGAGATCTCCGCAACGATGAACCATAGTAACCAATGAAAATTGAATGGTGACTGTACTTCTACTTCTAAAAAGCGTGCAGATGCGTCCAACGTCGTCGTAGCTCATTAAATGAACTGTAACGGGCATTGGCTCAAGTTTGCTTTTGATTATTGCCCTGATCCGGGCTGGAGGACATGTCACAGGTCAGTGTAGGAGCAAGCTTGTCGAGGCGTCGAACCGTCGCGATGCTGTCTCAAACACCGCTGGGTGTCAGTCCATCAGCGTTATCGTTGACGACCGATCGCGACGGTTCGTCGCCTCGACAAGCTCGCTCCTACAGGGATGGGCAGGGCAGAGCATCAGCGATCCTGCGCATCCTTGGCATCCGCTGCCGCATTGCGCTCCGCAACACGCTTGCGCTGCTCATCGGTCAGTTCGACCTTGTTGGCCGTATCGCGCAGCATCATCAAACCGCCGACGATCGAGCCGATTGCAACGACCAGAATCAACCAGGCATACCAGGGCATGGGAATCTCCTTGAGTGCAGTTCGGTTGGCAGTTTTGCCAACCGATCCTGCTTACCACTTTGAGCGATTTATTTTCGCAGTGGTTCCATTCTATGCCTGATCTGCCGGTTGCACCTGCCGTCAGTCAAAGTCCGGTCAACATGGCGTCCGTGGGCGCATCCGCGCGCAGTTGCGCTGTCAGCATGAAGTACACGAATCCCACGGCCATGAAACCGAGGAAAATCAGCCCGATCAACGTGTTGAACCAGGCCATTGCCACCAGGCACACCACCGCCAGCACCAGGGCAATGATGGGCAGCAGGGGGTAGCAGGGAGCACGGAAGGTGCGCTCGAGGTTGGGTTCGGTTTTGCGCAGTTTGAACAGGCTGAGCATGCTCATGATGTACATGACGATGGCGCCGAACACGGCCATGGTGATCATCGCTGCCGTCAGTGTCATGCCACCGAGGTTGATCAGGCCGTCGCTGTAGATGGCGGCGATGCCGACCACGCCACCGGCGATGATTGCTCGGTGCGGCGTCTGGAAGCGCGACAGTTTGGCCAGGGATGCCGGCAGGTAACCGGCGCGGGCGAGGGCGAAGAACTGGCGCGAGTAGCCGAGGATGATCCCGTGGAAGCTCGCCACCAGGCCGAACAGGCCGATCCACACCAGCATGTGCAACCAGCCGGAGTTTTCGCCGACCACGGTTTTCATCGCCTGGGGCAGCGGGTCGTTGATGTTCGACAGGGTGCGCCAGTCGCCGACACCACCGGCGAAGAACATCACGCCCATTGCCAGTATCACCAGGGTCAGGATGCCGCTGATGTAGGCCTTGGGAATCGTGCGTTTCGGGTCCTTGGCTTCTTCGGCGGCCATGGCGGCGCCTTCGATGGCGAGGAAGAACCAGATCGCGAATGGAATCGCCGCGAACATGCCGGCTATCGCGGGGGCACCGAACACATCGGAACCGGCCCAGCCATTGAGGGCGAAGTTGCTGAAACTGAAGGCCGGTGCAACCACGCCCATGAACACCAGCAATTCAGCCACGGCGAGCACGCACACCACCAGTTCGAACGTGGCGGCGAGTTTGACCCCGAGAATGTTCAGGGTCATGAACACCAGGTAAGCGCCGACTGCGGCGTGTTTCGGATCGAGCGCCGGAAACTGCACGTTCAGGTAGGCGCCGATCGCCAACGCGATGGCCGGTGGCGCGAAGACAAATTCGATCAGCGTCGCCAGCCCGGCGATCAATCCACCTTTTTCACCAAAGGCGCGGCGGCTGTAGGCAAAAGGTCCACCCGCGTGAGGAATTGCGGTGGTCAGCTCGGTGAAACTGAAGATGAAGCAGGTGTACATGGTGGCGACCATCAACGAGGTCACCAGGAAGCCGAGTGTGCCGGCCACGCCCCAGCCGTAACTCCAGCCGAAATACTCGCCGGAAATCACCAGCCCGACCGCGATGCCCCACAGGTGGAGCGTGCCCAGCGTGGGTTTGAGTTGTGTGTTCATGCGTTTCTCCCTGGACGGTTGGAAAGCTCTGGGGAGGGCGTGTGCAGTGGGCGTGCCATTTTGCGAAAGCGCGTCGTAAAGCGTGGAAAGCTGTCGTATCGGGGATGTTCGCTGCTGGATGTACTGTTTTTGTGCATCAGTTGGGGGCAGCGGTGACTGTGCCGGCCTCTTCGCGGGCAAGCCCGCTCCCACAGGGTTCTCTGATGATCACAAATCTTGAGTACACCTCGATACTTTGTGGGAGCGGCGGTGCGACGGTTCGACTTGCCCGCGAAGAGGCCCGTCCTGCCTCCACAGAGCCCACTCTTTACACTTTCTTTATGCCCCGCCACACCCCTCGATCTCGTTCCTTTACAGCCTCCCTCCTGACAATGACTGCACACGCGGCAATACGCCGTTACACGGAGAATTTCCATGAGCGTTCTGGACGGAGTGTCACTGCTGCTGGCAGTGGGGCTGTTCATTTATCTGTTGGTTGCGCTGTTGCGCGCGGACCGGAACTAGGAGCGGCTATGCACAGTTATGACTATTGGCTGATCCTGGCCTTCTTCGCCGTGGTGCTGATACCGGCACCGTTCCTGGGGCGTTTCTATTACAAGGTCATGGAAGGGCAGCGCACCTGGCTGACGCCGGTGCTGGGGCCGGTGGAACGCGGCTGTTATCGTGTGGCCGGGGTCGATCCGCACACCGAACAGAGCTGGCAGAAGTACACCCTGGCCTTGCTCGCGTTCAACCTCGCGGGTTTTTTGCTGTTGTTCTTCATCCTGTTGTTTCAGGACCATTTGCCGTTGAACCCGCAGAATCTGCCGGGCCAGGAGTGGACGCTGGCGTTCAACACCGCCATCAGTTTCATGACCAACACCAACTGGCAGGCCTACAGCGGCGAGGCCTCGCTGAGCTACCTCAGCCAGATGGCCGGCCTCACCGTGCAGAACTTCGTCAGCGCCGCCACGGGCCTGGCGGTGCTGGTGGCGCTGTGTCGCGGGATTGGTCGCAAGTCCGCGCAGACCCTGGGCAACTTCTGGGTCGACATGACCCGCGCCACCCTCTACGGCCTGTTGCCGCTGTGCCTGCTGCTGGCGCTGTACCTGGTGTGGCAGGGCGTGCCGCAAACCTTCGCCCAGTACGTCAATGCCGTGACGATGCAAGGCGTGGATCAGGTCATCCCGCTCGGCCCGGCCGCCAGCCAGATTGCGATCAAGCAACTGGGCACCAACGGCGGGGGCTTCTTCGGTGTCAACTCGGCGCACCCGTTCGAGAATCCGACGGCGTGGAGCAACCTGTTCGAGGTTGCATCGATCATCCTGATCCCGGTGGCCCTGGTGTTCACCTTCGGCCACTACGTGAAGGACCTGCGCCAGAGTCGCGCGATCATTGCCTGCATGTTCGCGCTGTTCCTGATCGGTGGGGCGACGTCACTGTGGGCCGAGTACCAGCCTAACCCGAGCCTGAACAACGTCGCCGTCGAACAGACCGCGCCGCTGGAAGGCAAGGAAGCGCGCTTCGGCACCACCGCCACCGTGCTCTGGTCGGTGACCACGACAGCCGCCTCCAACGGTTCCGTCAACGCCATGCATGACAGCCTCAACCCCCTGAGCGGCATGGTCGCGCTGGTCAACATGATGGTCGGCGAGGTGATCTTCGGCGGCGTCGGCGCCGGGCTCTACGGCATGTTGCTCAACGTGTTGATCGCGGTATTTCTCGCCGGCCTGATGATCGGCCGCACCCCCGAATACCTCGGTAAAAAGCTGCAAGCCAAGGAAGTGCAACTGCTGGTGGTGACGCTGCTGGTGATGCCGGTGGGCGTGCTGGTGCTTGGCGCGATTGCTGCGAGCCTGCCCGGGCCGGTGGCATCGGTGAGCAACCCCGGCGCGCATGGCTTCAGCCAGCTGCTTTACGCCTACACCTCGGCCAGCGCCAACAACGGCTCGGCATTCGGCGGCTTTGGCGCCAACACCGCGTTCCACAACCTGATGCTGGGTCTGGGCATGTTGATCGGCCGCTTCGGTTACATCCTCCCGGTACTGGCCCTGGCTGGCAGCCTGGCGATGAAGAAAACCGCCCCGGTTGGCCAGAACAGCTTCCCGACCCACGGTGCGCTGTTCGTCACCCTGCTGACCGTGACCATTTTGCTGGTGGGCGGCCTGACCTTCCTGCCGACGCTGGCACTGGGTCCTATTGCTGAACATTTGAGTATGGGCTTCTAAGCCTCTCTATTTAGGAGCAGCATCATGAATATGCCTGCTGTAAAACCCGCCGCTGCCAAGGCGCCGGAACACGCAAAAACCGCGATCTCTGCGTTATGGCGCCCGGCGCTGATCCAGGCCTTCGTCAAGCTCGACCCTCGTCAGTTGCAGCGTGCACCGGTGATGTTGGTGGTCGAACTGACGGCGGTACTGACCACCGTGCTCTGCTTCATCCCCGACAGCGCGGTGCCGACCTTCGTCGCCGCGCAGATCGCCCTGTGGCTGTGGTTCACCGTGCTTTTCGCCAACTTTGCCGAAGCCCTGGCCGAAGGTCGTGGCAAGGCTCGCGCCGACAGCCTCAAGGCCGGCAGCGAAGGCCTGAGTGCCCGGCGTAAAAACGCCACTGGCACGTTTGAAGTAGTCCCAGCCGCGCGATTGCGCAAAGGTGACGTGGTGCGGGTCGAGGCCGGGGAAATGATCCCCGGTGACGGCGAGGTCATCGAAGGCATTGCAGCGGTCAACGAAGCGGCGATTACCGGGGAGTCCGCGCCGGTCATCCGCGAGTCCGGCGGCGACCGTTCCGCTGTGACCGGCAACACGCGGCTGGTGTCCGACTGGCTGCTGGTGCGCATCACCGCCAACCCCGGCGAGTCGACACTGGACCGCATGATCGCGCTGGTCGAAGGCGCCAAGCGCCAGAAGACCCCGAACGAAGTGGCGCTCGACATCCTGTTGATCGGCTTGACCCTGATCTTCCTGCTAGTGGTCGTGACCCTGCAGCCGTTCGCCCACTTCGCCAACGGCAGCCTGCCGCTGGTGTTCCTGGTGGCGTTATTGGTCACGCTGATTCCGACCACCATCGGCGGCCTGCTGTCGGCCATTGGCATCGCCGGCATGGATCGCCTGGTGCGCCTGAATGTGATCGCCAAATCCGGTCGCGCGGTGGAAGCGGCGGGGGACGTGCATGTCTTGTTGCTGGACAAGACCGGCACCATCACTTTCGGCAACCGTCGTTGCGCGGCGATTTATGCAGCGCCTGGCGTAACCGCGAGGGATCTGGCTGAGGGCGCACTGTTTGCATCGCTGGCGGACGAGACGGCGGAAGGCAAATCCATCGTCGAATACCTGCGCAATTTGCATCCACAGTCTGAACCGGCCCCCGAGGTACTGACCGTCGTGCCGTTCAGCGCCGAGACGCGCTTGTCCGGGGTCGATTATCAAGGGCACGTGTATCGCAAGGGTGCCGTGGATTCGCTGCTGACATTCGTGGGTCAGAAACGCGCTGATCTGGCGCCAGCCCTGTCCCGTGAAATCGACAAGATCGCCCAAAGTGGCGGCACGCCTTTGCTCGTGTGTGTCGACGGCAAACTGCTCGGCGCCATCCACCTCAAGGACGTGGTCAAGCCCGGCATCCGTGAGCGTTTTGCCGAGCTGCGCAAATTGGGTATTCGCACCGTCATGGTGACTGGCGATAACCCATTGACCGCTGCGGCGATTGCGGCGGAAGCGGGTGTTGACGACGTGCTGGCCGAAGCCACGCCGGAGAAAAAACTGGCGCGCATTCGTCATGAGCAGAATGACGGTCGATTGGTGGCCATGTGCGGCGACGGCGCCAACGACGCACCCGCCCTGGCCCAGGCCGATGTCGGCATGGCGATGAATGACGGCACGCAAGCCGCGCGCGAGGCGGCGAACATGGTCGACCTCGACAGCGACCCGACCAAGTTGTTGGACGTGGTGCAGATCGGCAAGGAATTGCTGGTGACCCGTGGTGCGCTGACGACGTTTTCCATCGCCAATGACGTGGCCAAGTACTTCGCGATTCTGCCCGCGTTGTTCGCCTCGATCTACCCGCAACTGGGCGTGCTCAACATCATGCAGTTGAGCAGTCCGCAGAGCGCGATCCTGTCGGCCATCGTGTTCAACGCGTTGATCATCGTGGTGCTGATTCCACTGGCCCTGCGCGGCGTGCGGGTGCAGGCGGCAAACGCGGCGGCACTGCTGCGACGCAACCTGTTGATCTACGGCCTCGGCGGGATCCTGGTGCCGTTCGTGGGCATCAAGGCGATCGACATGTTGCTGACGGCGTTGCACCTGGTCTGACCAACACCACCCCCCCTGTAGGAGCGAGCTCGTCGAGGCGTCGAACCGTCGCGATGGTCGCCAACGATGACGCTGGCAGCCTGACACCCTGCGGTGTTTGAGACACCATCGCGAGCAAGCTCGCTCCTACAGGATACATTCGAGAGGGAATTAAAAATGTCCACAATGATACGTCCGGCCCTGAGCCTGCTGGTGTTGATGACCCTGATCACCGGTGTCGCTTACCCCCTGGTCGTCACCGGTGTCGCCCAGATTGCATTCCCCACTCAGGCCAACGGCAGCCTGGTACACGACGCCGAAGGCAAGGTGCGCGGTTCGTCGCTGATTGCCCAGGATTTCGTCGGTGACGCCTGGTTCCATCCACGGCCTTCCGCCGGTGCATTCGCGACGGTGTCGAGCAGCGCGAGCAACCTGTCGCCGAGCAACCCGGCACTGGCAACGCGGGTGATCGACGAGGCCGGTAAACAGTTGGTGCCAGGACAAGGTCCGGTGCCGCTGGCGCTGCTGACCACTTCGGGCAGCGGCCTCGATCCACACTTGCCACCGGCGGCGATTGCCTATCAACTGGCGCGTGTCGCGCAGGCGCGCAATCTGCCAGTGTCGACGTTGCAACAGTTGCTGGAGGCGCACATCGAGCAACCGTTGGTGGGGCCGCCGGTGGTGAATGTGTTGGCGCTGAATATGGCGTTGGAAAAACTTTAAATCTGTGTTGACGCCATCGCGGGCAAGCCCGCTCCCACAGGAGGCGGTGTCGTTCACAAATTTTGTGTTCAACACTCAACCTTGTGGGAGCGGGCTCGCTCGCGAAGGCGGCCTCAAAGACACCTCATCAACATCAGAAAAAACGAGACCCCAGCATGAGCAACTCCGGCCGCGCCGACGCCCTCTTAGCAGACCTGCCCCGCGACGGCCGTGGCCGGCTCAAGGTGTTCCTCGGCGCGGCACCCGGCGTGGGCAAGACCTACGCCATGCTGCAAGCGGCGCACACCCAATTGCGCCAGGGCGTGAAAGTCATTGCCGGCGTCGTCGAAACCCACGGTCGAGCCGAAACCGAAGCGCTGCTCGGCGGCCTGCCGCAGCAGCCGCTGGTGCGTTCGCAATACCGTGGCGTGATGCTCGAGGAAATGGACCTTGACGGCTTGCTCGCCGCCAGGCCGAAGTTGGTGCTGGTGGACGAGCTCGCCCACAGCAACGCCCCGGGCAGTCGTCATGCCAAGCGCTGGCAAGACATCCAGGAACTGCTTGCCGCCGGCATCGACGTGTACACCACCGTCAACGTCCAGCACCTGGAAAGCCTCAACGACCAGGTACGTGGTATCACCGGCGTGCAGGTTCGCGAGACCTTGCCCGACTGGGTGTTACAGGAGGCCTACGAGCTGCTGCTGATCGACTTGCCACCCCGCGAGTTGCTCGAGCGCCTGCGCGACGGCAAGGTGTATGTGCCGGAGCAGGCGAGGGCGGCTATTGACGCGTTCTTCACCCAGACCAACCTCACTGCCCTGCGTGAGATGGCGATGCAAACCGCAGCGGCCCAGGTCGATAATGACCTGACCCAAGGTTATCGCCAGCTCGGCCAGGCGGCGCCCACCGTGCGCGGTCGGCTGCTGGTGGGTGTCGACGGCGATGACCAGGCTGAGCGGCTGGTGCGCCATGCCAGCCGAGTGGCCCAGCGACGGCACCTGCCGTGGAGCCTGGTGCATGTGGACAATGGCCGGGTGGCCGACGAGCAATCGCGCCTGCGGCTGCAAAGTGCCCAGCAACTGGCGGAGCGACTGGGCGGCGAAGTGGTGTTACTGCGCGCCGGTGAAGTGGCGAGAACCCTGATCCAGCATGCGGCCGAGCGACGTGCCAGCCTGGTGCTGGTTGGCCAGTCCCGACAGCGCTGGCGTCGGCGGGTGTTCGGTGGCGGCCTGGCATCGCGCTTGCTGCGCGATGCCCGTGGGCTGGAAATCAACGTCCTCGACAGCGACCACACACAGGATCAACCGCGCTTGCGTTCACCGCGTTCGCTTGTCTGGTTCGACTATGCGCTGGCGGTGGTGGCGACGTTGCTGGCCAGTGCCCTGGCCTGGGCGGTGGCCAGTGTCCTGCCGTTGCCGAATATCTCGCTGGTGTTCCTCGCCGCGGTGCTGCTGGTGGCGGTGCGCAGCAGCCTGGGCCCGGCGCTGGTGTGTGCGGCGCTGTCGTTCCTGACCTATGATTTTTTGTTCATTCCGCCGAATTTCTCCTTGAGTATCCAGCGCGAAGAAGACGTGCTGACCTTGCTGTTTTTCCTGTTGATGGCAGCGCTCACCGGCAACCTCGCGGCGCGCCAGCGTCAGCAATTGCAGGCGCTGCGCGACACCCAGGAAGAGACCAGCGAACTGCTCGACCTGTCGCGCAAGCTCACGGCCGCCACCGACCGCCAGGCCGTGGTCAGCGCCGCCGCGCAGCATCTCGACGGCTGGCGCGATGCGCAGGTGTGCCTGCTCAATCGCGATGGACCGGCTGCCTGGAAAGTCGAGACCGGCGGCCCGCTTGAATTCACCGAGGCCGAGCGTGCGGCTGCGGACTGGGCCTGGCAACACGACCAGCCCGCGGGCGCTGGCACTGGCACGTTGCCGTTCGGCCGTTGGTGGTGGTGGCCGTTGTCCGTGGACGATGGACCGCTGGCGCTGTTGGGTGTCTGCGCCAAGGAGGGACAGACGCTGAGCGGCCAGCGCCGACGTCTGTTGACCGCCTTGAGCCAGCCATTGGCCCAGGCCTTGGCGCGAGCCCAACTGGCGCAAGACCTGGAGGCGGCGCGGCTGCACGGTGAAACCGAACAACTGCGCAGCGCCTTGCTCGCCTCGGTGTCCCACGATTTGCGGACGCCGCTGACCGCCATGCGCGGCAGTATCGACAGCTTGTTGGCGTTGGGCGAAGCAATCCCGCTCCAGGACCGTCGCGAACTGCTCGAAGGCACCCGCGATGAAGCCGAGCGCCTGGACCGTTACATCCAGAACCTGCTGGACATGACTCGTCTGGGCCACGGTGCGCTGAAGCTGGCACGGGACTGGGTGGCGCCGGCCGATATCGTCGGCAGTTCGCTGAGTCGCCTGCGGGCGGTACTGGCGCCACTTCAGGTGAGCGTCGATGTGCCGGCCCAGTTGCCGCTGCTGTACGTTCATGCGGCGCTGATCGAGCAGGCGCTGGTCAACGTGCTGGAAAACGCCGCACGTTTTTCTCCCCTGCACGGTCGTTTGCAGGTGCAGGCGGGTGTGAAGGAAAACGAGCTGTTTTTCTCGGTCAGCGATGAAGGGCCGGGTATTCCCGAGGCTGAGCGGGCGAAGATTTTCGACATGTTCTACACCGCCGCGCGCGGGGATCGGGGCGGGCAGGGCACGGGGCTCGGGCTGGCGATCTGTCAGGGCATGGTCGGCGCCCATGGCGGGTACATCAGCGTTGGAGACGGCATCGAAGGGCGCGGTACTTGCATCGCCCTGCACCTGCCGTTGCAGGAGCAACCTGCCGACGAAGACGAGGGCTGAGCCTTGAATCCTCAAGCCAGAACCCGCAAGCCTGATACTCTTTGGATCTCCCCATGCCGCGACCGCCAACCATGAGCCAGACCACGACCATCCTGGTCATTGACGACGAACCGCAGATCCGTAAATTTCTTCGCATCAGCCTGGCTTCCCAGGGCTACAAGGTCCTGGAGGCCGGGACCGGCACCGAAGGCCTGGCGCAAGCGGCACTGAGTAAACCCGACTTGCTGGTGCTCGACCTCGGCCTGCCGGACATGGACGGCCAACAGGTACTGCGCGAGTTTCGTGAATGGTCGACGGTGCCAGTGCTGGTGTTGTCGGTGCGTGCCAGCGAAGGGCAGAAGGTCGAGGCGCTGGATGGCGGCGCCAACGACTACGTGACCAAACCGTTCGGCATTCAGGAATTTCTAGCCCGGGTGCGTGCGCTGTTGCGTCAGGTGCCGGCAGGGGACGCCCAGCAGGCGGCGCTGAGCTTCGGCCCGCTGACCGTGGACCTGGCCTATCGCCGGGTATTGCTCGAGGGTGTGGAAGTGGCGTTGACCCGCAAGGAATACGCAGTGCTGGCGCAACTGGCGCGGCATCCCGGGCGAGTCATCACCCAGCAGCAGTTGCTCAAGGACATCTGGGGGCCGACCCATACCGAAGACAGTCATTACCTGCGGATCGTGGTCGGGCATCTACGCCAGAAACTGGCCGATGACCCGACCCGGCCGAGGTTTATCGTGACCGAGGCGGGCGTGGGTTATCGGTTGTTGGGGCAGGGGTAGTTTACAGTTTTGTATTGATTGCACTGGCGCTATCGCGAGCAAGCCCAGAACCGTCAGGACTCGCGCTCACTCTCATACCGATCCAACGTGTCCCGGGCAATCTCCCGCCCCAGCGCGATCAACTCCGGCGCCTTGTAGAACTCGAAAAACCGGCACACCCGCTTCGGCACGTTGATCAGGATGTCGGGTGGATAACCGGCAATCTTGTACTGCGCCAGCGAAGTCTGCATCACTTCGAAGCTCTGGTTGATAAGGTCCAGCAGGGACGCCGGCCCGACGTTATCGATGATGAACGAGCCGGTGGCCGATTTCGGCGCGCCATCGCGCTCCGGAGCGGCCGCCGGTTGCTGGGCTTCGGGTGCGGCGGATTCGATCCATGGATTGATCTCGGCGGCCTCGGCGATCAAGGCTTCTTTCTCGAGTTGCAGCAGCTTTTCCGCCTGCTTGCGTCGGAACGGCATTTTCGAACCCACCGAACTCATCAGGTTGTCGAAACGTGTGCGGAAGGCGGCGGGACGCTGGATCACCGGCAGTTTGTAGTGACCCTGGTTGGTCGAGTTGAGGTTCACCGCGATGATCAAGTCGCAATGGCTGGACACCACCGGCACGATCGGCAACGGGTTGAGAATGCCGCCATCCACCAGCATGCGGTTGCCCTGCATGACCGGGGTGAACAGGCTGGGAATGGCGGCCGAGGCTCGCATTGCCTGGTGCAGGCAACCTTCTTGGAACCAGATTTCCTGCTGGTTGGTCAAGTCGGCGGCCACTGCCGTGTAGGGAATGCGCAGGTCCTCGATATTGATCTCGCCGACGATCTTGCGGATCTGCCCGAAGACCTTTTCCCCGCGAATCGCGCCGAGGCGAAAACTGACATCCACCAGGCGCAACACATCCAGGTAGTCCAGGCTTTCGATCCAGTCGCGGTATTCATCCAGTTTGCCGGCGGAATAGATCCCGCCCACCACTGCCCCCATCGAGCATCCGGCGATACAGGCAATGTCATAGCCCCGCCGTTCGATCTCTTCGATGACCCCGATGTGGGCGTAACCCCGCGCTCCCCCGGAGCCCAGTACCAGCGCGACGCGCTTTTTCATGAATCGCCCTCGTCTGTCCAGCTTCAACAATGCACCCATCAAGGGGGACGCTTCAATCGCCGGAGTCGCTCCACCCCCTGAACGCGTCGTTTTTTCGACACTCGATGATGGCAGATGGTTATTCTTACCAACGCTAGAGTTTCAGCTGCAGGCCAAGGCACTTTTCACGTGTGGCAACGTCTTAGCAGCACGACTGTTTCCAATATCGAGGAGTAAATGATGAAAGCGTGGATCTGCGTGCCGATGATTGCCCTGGCGCTCGCTGGCTGTGCCGGTAAGACCGCTTATCGTGAGAGCTGCGGTAGCCAGATCGATGCCGCGTGGCACGAGCTGGACCTGGCCAAGGCCGAAGGCTTTGCCGGTACGGTCAGCTACTCCAAGGCCTTGTCGCTGCTGACCGGGGCCAAGACCCAGCAACAGTTCGAAGCGTACGAGGGCTGCACCAGCAAGGCGGAAAAGGCACGCTTCTACATTCGTGAGTCCCGCGCTGGCCGTTGAGGCATGATGCAGGATTGAGCCTGGAATGCAGGGAGTAAACGATGTCTGCTTTGGTTGATCGGTTGGTGGCCCATGTCTTGGGTATCGAAGTCCGCTTGTTGGCCTGTCAGGCGCGTTTGCAGGCGCGCACTGACCCCGAGGCGCTTCACGATCTGCGCACCACGGTTCGCCGTTTGCGCAGTCTGCTGCGGCCGTTGCGCGGTTTACCGGGGGTCGAGCAACTGGAAGAGGCGGCCTCCCGGGTCGGCCAACTGACCACACCACTGCGTGACCGCGAAGTGCTGGCGGCCTATCTGGTTGAGCACAACCAGCCCGAGGCGGCACGGCGGCGCATGGCGCAGATGGCCCAGGCGTATCCGGCGGTGGCGGCGAGCACCGAGCTCACGCAGTTACAGACTATCCTCGCTGCCTTCCCGCGTTTTCTGCGCGCAGCGCAACATCAGGGGTTACTCAAGGGGTTGCGCAGGCAGATCGAGAAACGCCTGGCCAAACAGTGGAAGATACTCGATGAGGCCCTGCACGATCCGGCGCATGATCGCCACCGCCTGCGCCTGCTGATCAAGCGCGTGCGCTACGGCATAGAAGCCTACCCGGAACTCGATCGCCTGCCGAAACCGGCCTTGCCCAGACTCAAGTCTGCACAGGGCGCCCTGGGTGACTGGCACGATGCCTGGCAATGGCTGGCCCGCGCCGAGGAAGAGGCCGATCTGCAACCGTGCGTGGCCGCGTGGAAAACCACCCTGGCCGAGGCCGAAGGCCGTGCCGACAAGGTGCTCGATAAACTCAGCAAGGCCTGCTTCAAATCCTGAGTCGAACACCGCCCCCACCTGTGGGAGCGGGCTTGCCCGCGATGAGGCCAGCACTTGCAACATCAATGTGACTGACCGATCGCTATCGTGGGCAAGTCGAATCGTCGCTCCACCGCCCCCACAGGGGCGGGTTGCGCAGGCAGATCGGCCCATCTGTCAGTGATTTTGTCCGGAATAAACCCTGTGCCAGCCCCCGGCGCTCGCTAATATCCCTCCATCCTTTTTCGGTTCCTGAGGTCCTCATGCGCTTTTCCGATCTGCTCGATGCCGTCCGCAGCCAGCCGTTGGAGCTATCTATTCCGGCCGAATGGGCGCAGGGCCGGGCCAGCTTCGGTGGGCTGGTGGCGGCGCTGCAATACGAAGCCATGCGTGCGAAGGTACCCGCCGATCGTCCCGTGCGGTCGCTCGCGATCACCTTTGTCGGGCCCGTCGAGCCAGAAGTGCCGGTCCGTTTCGAAGTCGATGTGCTGCGCGACGGCAAGGCCGTCAGCCAGGTACTGGGGAGGGCTGTGCAGAAGGGCCAGGTCGTGACGTTGATCCAGGGCAGCTTCGGCGCCTCGCGGCCGTCCGAGGTGGCTGTGGCTGCCACGCCAGCTCCGCCGATGAAGCACTGGGACGAGTGCCAGGAGCTGCCTTACGTCAAGGGCGTGACCCCGGAGTTCATGCGCCATCTGGCGATGCGTTGGAGCGTGGGCGGTCTGCCGTTCAGTGGCAACAAATCCCGCGAGATGGGCGGCTGGGTGCGCTTGCGTGGGGACGTAAAGGAAGAGGCGGTGAGTGAGTCGCACATCCTGGCACTGGTCGATGCCTGGCCACCGTCGCTGTTGCCGCACCTGAACAAACCGGCGATGGGCAGCACGCTGACCTGGACCATCGAATTCGTCCAGCCGTTGCTCGAGCTGAGCACACTGGACTGGTGCAAATACCTGGTTGAAATAGAACATGCCGCTGACGGCTACGGTCACGCGGCGGCCAAACTGTGGAACGTGGACGGTCAGTTGATTGCCATGAGCCGGCAGACCGTGACGATCTTCGCCTGATCAGTGTCGACGGTGGCGTTCACGCCAGGCGCGCCACCAGCCGCCACTCAGGAAAAACCGTGGAAAGGTCAGGAACTGTTCGACCATTAAACGCGACACCGCGTCCTTACGATCACTGAATGGCTCGGAGGCTTGCGCCTCCAGACTGTGGCCGTGGCGTTGCAGGCCCAGGGCCGCCAGCAAGCCGATGACGCCAATCGCGAAATTCGCAAAGTTCAGGCTGAACACCCCGGACACCATCAGCAAAAATGCCACGATGAACAGCGGCACGGCAATCAGGTGCAGCACCAGGTTGGTCGGGTGCTGGTGGTTGCCCGGATACGCGCGCCATTGCCAGGCGGGGAGGTTGGGGTGACGTTTGCCCATGATGCCGATCCTTAATCCATGTTGAACATGATTGAAGAATAGGCGTGGGACGGGAGGGGAGCGAATCGAGGTTGGCTATTGGGGTGATAGGCGGTCATGTCTTGGATAGGTGTTGACCGGTTAGGCACCATCGCGAGCAAGCTCGCTCCTGCAGGGAGGGCGGGTTCCACTGTAGGAGCGGGCTTGCCCGCGATGCGGTCTCAGAGCTTCAGCTGACCAATCGCCTTGCTCAACTCCCCAGCCAGCGCCGCCAGCTCATTACTGGTCGTCGCCGAATCCACCGTTTGCTGCACGGTATTCTCGGTCACATCACGAATACCCACCACCGCACGGTTCATCTCTTCGGCCACCTGGCTCTGCTGTTCCGCAGCCACGGCAATCTGCGTGTTGCTTTCACGCATTTGCGCCACGGCGCCGGTGATCTCCACAAGCGCGGCTCCGGCTTCCTGCGCCTGTTGCACGCAATCGTCGGCTTTGTACGAGCTTTCCTGCATGAAGTCCACGGCATCCCGAGTGCCGGCCTGTAGCGCCGAGACCATCAGCGTGATCTCATCGGTGGAAATCTGCACGCGCTTGGCCAGGTTGCGCACTTCATCGGCCACCACGGCAAAGCCACGACCCATTTCCCCGGCGCGGGCCGCTTCGATGGCCGCGTTCAATGCCAGCAGGTTGGTCTGCTCGGCGATGCTGTGGATCACGTTGACCACACCGTTGATCTTCTGGCTGTCCTCGGCCAGGCGCTGAATCATCTCGGCGGTCTGTTGCACGCCTGTGGACAACCCGGCAATCGACTTCTGCACACGAATCACCACTTCCTGGCCACTGCCGGCCAGGGTGTCGGCCGATTGCGAGAGGTCGCGGGTGGCGCCGGCGTGTTGGGCGATGTGGTGCACGGTGGCGGTCATTTCATTGATGGCCGTGGCCGCCTGGTCGGTTTCGCTTTGCTGGCCGAGCATGCCGTGTCGCACCTCGTTCATGCTCGAGGCCAGGCGCGCCGCGCCGACATCGAGCTGCCGAGCGGTGTTGGCCACGGTGTTGACCACCCGCTGATAACCGGCCTGCATCGCGTTGAATGCGCCGGCCATCTGGCCGACTTCGTCGGAGCACGCCAGCGGCACCCGTGCGGCCAGATCGCCGGTTTTCTCAACGTGCAGCATGACGTCTTTCAAGGTGTTGAGTTGGCTCAGCAGGAAGCGGATCAGCAACTGCGAGGCGCCAAGCATCGCCAGCATCAGGATGAACACCGCCACCGCGTAGTTGACGAAACGTTCGCCGAACACCTGGACCAGGCTCGGGCCGTGGGCGATCACGGCGACGCGCTGACCATCGGTGCGGGTCAACACCTCGGCACCCATCAACGGGTTCTCACCAAACAGCGGCATCGAATGGAATTCGACCCAGCCGTTGGCGTCCGTCAGTGCCTGGACGGGTTGCCCGTTCAACACAGGCGCCTGGCCACGGTTGAAGGTCAGCAGGTTGTCGTTCTTGGGCAACGCCTGCCCGGCCGGCCAGGCGGCGAGCAATCGCGCCTGGGCCTGGGCAGATGCCTGAGAAGCGTGGCTGCGGGCCTGCTGCTCGAGCTGTACGGCGTACAACACCAGCAACAATGTCGTGACGAAGGCGACCGCGTTGACCGCCCAAAATTTATATTTCAGCGAGATATTGCTAATCCAGGCACCCATGGAGGTTTTCTCTGATAGCGGAAACAGCATTGGCAAGGTGCCAGCATTGTGCCGCATACCGTGCCGTGGATGTTGATATGCGTCAACCTTCCCGTCGTCGCACCCGCCCAGCGATGAACGGCGTAATGCGCTATTCTTCGCGCCTTCAAAATTCCCTCGCTACAGGACATCGCCCATGAAAGCCGCACTCGTCGAACTCATCAGCAAAATCAGCTCCGGGTGCATGGGCGAAGACGAAATTCTCAAGATCGCCGATGAGGCTGCGCAAGCCTACGCAGACCCCGGTGCTTTTCTGGCAGCCAATCCGGACATCAACTACGACGACACTTTCCCGATTCCATTGGGCGAGTGGGTCGTGGTCGGCAGCCTGCCGGAAACGGTGCTGTTCCAGGCTGACAGTTACATGGACCTGTTTGCGCAGATCGTCGCTTCGTTCGGCCCGGACGTGGCGTTCAACATCAAGCCCAAGCAACTGGCGAAGACCGAGGCGTTGACCGCGCTCAATCGCATCCAGGTACAGATGGGCAGCATGAACAAGGAAAATGGCGGTTACACACTGTTGAATTTCAGCCAGTTGCTCGACGACGAATTGCAGGTGGTGCTGGTCTACGGCAACGACGTCCCGCGTGTGCTTGAACTGTGCGCTCAAGTCGGCATCGCTGCCGCACCATCCCTCGATGCATTAAAAGTGGCGATCCACGTTTAATCGAATAAAACGGAACCCTGGCAACGGCCGACTATTCTAAGAGGCACACCACTCTTAGTAGGGAGCGACACCATGGGTTCAACGTTCAATGGCCTGATTGGCCTGATCATTCTTGCCCTGGACATCTGGGCCATCATCAATGTGCTGAAAAGCGGCGCCAGCACCGGGATGAAAATCCTCTGGGTGCTGCTGATCCTGCTCCTACCGGTTCTGGGCCTGATCATCTGGGCCATCGCCGGACCGCGAGGTAATGTGCGGATCTGACACTATTCCCACGACACCACCGACCCTGTAGGAGCTGGCTTGCCAGCGATGGCAGCGCTGCGATCTGTCTGAATGACTTCAGTGAAGCCATCGCAGGCAAGCCAGCACCTACAGAGGTTTGGTCCAGCCATCAACAGAGGTTCGACCTGTCATCTTGCGCAACGTAGAATGCGCGCCTTTCCATTACGGGCGGGTCACCGTCCGTTGCAACCCGCATTCCTCGGAGCACTTCCCATGACCACCATCCCGACAGGCGAGTACCTGGAAACCCTCTACGAAGGCTACGGCCAGCGTTTTCGCATGGAAAAACTGCTGCATGAAGTGCGCACCGAACACCAGCACCTGGTGATTTTCGAAAACCCGCGCATGGGCCGGGTCATGGCGCTGGACGGCGTCATCCAGACCACCGAAGCCGACGAGTTCATCTACCACGAAATGCTCACCCACGTGCCAATCCTGGCGCACGGCAACGCCAAGCGCGTGCTGATCATCGGCGGTGGCGACGGTGGCATGCTGCGTGAAGTGACCAAGCATCGCAGCGTCGAGCACATCACCATGGTCGAGATCGACGGCACCGTGGTGGACATGTGCAAGGAATTCCTGCCGAACCACTCCAAAGGTGCGTACGAGGACCCACGCCTGAACCTGGTGATCGACGACGGCATGCGTTTCGTCGCCACCACCACTGAAAAATTCGACGTGATCATCTCCGACTCCACCGACCCGATCGGCCCGGGCGAAGTGCT
>Ga0308165_1000687_pt1 | contig 55739 bp, 46 predicted proteins | sample PhyWR2_FD_201032 | JGI IMG/M metagenome (GOLD analysis project Ga0308165, IMG submission 201032) | Phyllosphere microbial communities from UC Gill Tract Community Farm, Albany, California, United States - DLSLW.R2 | ecosystem: Host-associated > Plants > Phyllosphere > Unclassified | place: USA... | reverse complement strand
CGACATCCGCCGCTTCAGCTTTTTTACCCTTCGTTTCGGTTGGGAGTGCAAAGGTAGGAATCTTTTTTTAACTTCCAAATAAAATAATTTTTATTTTTTCGTTTTGTTTTTTCCTCGCTTTGCGGTTTCAATACGCTAACTTTCGTTAGCTCCGCGCTTCCTTCCGAAGCGGGCTGCAAAGGTAACAATCTTTTCTCTATCTGCAAGCTTTATTTTAAAATAAATCCTGCTCTCCTTTCCCTATTGTACGCTTTTCAGTTTATTGCCCTCTCCTCCGAGCGGGTTGCAAAGGTAGAAAAAATTAACACCCGCGCAAAGGCTTTCGGCTATTTTATTGGCGGGATTAAGCTAACTCGATGGTTTACAGGATTAAATAATTAGGGATAGTATAAAACAATTATGGGTTTTGGTTGTTTAGGGCACTTTTTTAGCTAAATTATAAGCGTTAGCCTAAACATAAAAACTAAGACTTCAGCCAGGTTACAGAAAACAATAAGCATTCAATTACTTAATATGATCCACGAAAAGTCAATGACTGCTGTTGCAAGTACTCGAACATTTTTATAAGTTTGATTTATGCGTTTTAATATTGGCCTGGTGTTATTAGTTATTTTCGTAGCGTCAGCCTGCCGCAAAGGAGAGCGTATTACTACTGATCCAAACGCCAAACTAAGTATTTCTAATTCCGAAATTTTATTCGACACTATTTTTACTTCCGTGGGATCGGTAACGAAGCGAATAAGAATTGTCAATAAGAATAATGATGCTGTTAAAATATCCGAATTTAGACTGGCGGGAGGCAGCACTTCACCATTTACCATTAACATTAACGGACAAAATCTGCTAAACAAAAACGATCAGGTAATAAATGGCCAGGATTCGATCAATGTTTTTGTAAAGGTTACTATCAACCCCAATACCCAAGATTTACCTTTTTTAGTTCAGGATTCAATAATTCTAAATACAAATGGCAACAGGCAAGTAGTACAGTTGTTGGCTTATGGCCAAAATGCAATATTTATAAATAATGCAGTCATTGGTACAAATACTGTTTGGGCAAAAGCTTTACCTTATATTATTAATGGTACACTCACTATTAAAAATGGTAATTCGCTTAATATCCAATCTGGCGCCAAAATTTATTTCCATAAAGATGCAAACCTAAATGTAGAAGGAAATCTTACAGTTAATGGGACAGCAACCGAACCTGTGATTTTTTGTAGCGACAGACTAGAAAAAGTATATGATAATGAACCGGGACAATGGAAAGGGATTTTTATAAAAAGAAATGGCAATGGGTTTATAAAAAGTGCCATTATCAAAAACGCCTCAGTTGGTATTACCTGTGACTCCTTATCTTTAAACGCAAATCCTAAATTGATTTTAAGTAGTAGCATAATTAAAAATATGCAGGTGGCAGCTTTTATAGGTTACCACTCAGAGCTTTTAGCCTTCAATAACCTGATGTATAATTGTGGCAACTACCTGATTTATGCAGTTGGGGGTGGCAAATACAATCTTAAGCAGAACACTTTTGCTGGCCATAATCTAAATTTTCCGCGCAAAACCGCAGCCTTAAGTTTTTCAGATTATTTATCAGCCAATGCTTATAATAAACTTCAGGTAGACTTAGCCAATAATATTGTCTGGGGAAGCTTAACCAATGAGCTCGATATACAAAGAAAAACTTCGGCCATTGTTCAGCAAAATTTGTGGAACAATATCATAAGAAGCACCAGCAATCACTACAATACCAATGGCAACATTATAAATGCTGATCCGCTTTTTATAGATAAGGCTATGGAGAATTATGAAGTGCAGAGTAGTAGCCCCGCTATAAAAAGGGGTAAAGATTTAAGCCCAGATATGTACTTCAGCAATTATTTGAGTAAGGATATTAAAGGAAACATGAGGTTTTATCCCTCAACCTTAGGTTGTTACGAAAAATAATCACTTTTTTTCATCCCCCTCCAAAACAATTTGGCATAAATTGTCGTTTATATATTCGAGAGCGTTAATTTAGATGGTAAGGGTCGATATTTCACAAAAGAATATCGGCCCTTTACTTTTTTAACTTCAAGTAACATTGCCTACATTCTAGAACACCTGATCTAAAACCAACAAAAGGACTTATCATTTTATAGAGCTGTCTATAAATAAAAAGAGCCTTACACATAATGCAAGGCTCCTGTTATAAAACGTCTAAAGCGATATGCTATTTATATAGTGGGAACGCACTTACTAGGCTAATCACTTCAGCTTTTACTGCGTTTATGTTGGCTTCATCTTCAGGATTTGTTAATACCTGATCGATTAAATCAACAATTTTTTCCATTTCAGTTTCTTTTAAACCTCTAGTGGTAATTGCAGCAGTACCTACACGGATACCTGAAGTTACAAATGGTGATTTATCATCAAATGGCACCATGTTTTTATTCACGGTGATTTCGGCTCTTTCTAATGCATTTTCAGCTAACTTACCAGTAATGTTTTTATTGCGAAGATCGATCAACATCAAATGATTATCCGTACCGCCAGAAATAATACCGTATCCTTTAGCTACAAATGCTTTGGCCATAGCCTGCGCGTTAGCTGCAACTTGTTTGATATAAGTTCCGTACTCCTCGCTCAAAGCTTCACCAAAAGCAATCGCTTTTGCTGCGATAATGTGCTCTAATGGTCCACCTTGCGTACCAGGGAAAACAGCCATATCTAATAAGTTACTCATCATACGGGTTTCGCCTTTAGGAGTTTTTAATCCCCATGGGTTTTCGAAATCCTGCCCCATCATAATCATACCGCCACGTGGACCACGTAAAGTTTTGTGGGTGGTAGTGGTTACAATATGGCAATGCGGAAGTGGGTTAGCTAACAAACCTTTTGCAATTAAACCAGCTGGGTGAGAAATATCAGCTAAAACCAAAGCACCAATTTTATCAGCTACCGAACGAATAAAAGCATAATCCCACTCGCGTGAGTAAGCAGATGCACCGCAGATAATTAATTTTGGTTTCTCTGCTAAAGCAACCTCTTCTAATTTTTTATAATCGATTAATCCGGTTTCTTTCTCTACACCATAAAATAAGGGTTGGTATAATTTACCAGAAAAGTTTACCGGCGAACCATGTGTTAAGTGACCACCATGAGAAAGATCAAAACCTAAAATTTTATCGCCTGGCTGAAGAATGGCAAGCATAACCGCTGCATTTGCCTGCGCGCCAGAGTGCGGCTGAACGTTAACCCATGCTGCACCAAATAATTGTTTTGCCCTATCGATAGCAATTTGCTCTACTACATCTACTACCTGGCAACCGCCATAGTAACGTTTTCCTGGTAAACCTTCAGCATATTTATTGGTTAATACTGAACCAGCAGCTTCCATTACCTGCTTGCTTACAAAGTTTTCTGATGCAATAAGCTCTAAACCATGCTCCTGGCGGTTTAACTCCTTATCAATAAGTTCAAAAATTTGGTTGTCGCGTGTCATCGTTTTATTAGGTTTGTATTTTTTTTGCAAAAGTAAGCAATTCAAACCTAATTTAGGCGCAATTATGATAATGCTTTCACATTAAAGTTGTTAAAGCCGCTCCCGATGGTTATCTCTACGATTTGTTGTTGCAGCATTTCTAAAATAGCCAGGAAATTGTACACGAAATGTACCTTATTTTCTGAATTTTTAAGTACCAGGGCGAAATCGATCTGCTTATTGATGTCTAAAAGGTTGGCAATAAAATGTTTTTGTTGTTCGATAGTATAAGGATATTGGACTACAGTATGTTTAACTTCTTCGCTTCGCAGTTCATACTTCTGCATGATACGGTGATAAACCGTTAACAGTTTATACAAATCCAGCGACAGAAGTTCGTCCTGATGCGTTGAAGATGCAGCGGCCAAACCTAAGTCAAAGGTAATGTTCCCGCGCTGGTCCTGTTTCATCCGGCCATCCTCTAAAGCCTTCATTTCTTCAGCTGCCGATTTAAACTGCTTATAGGCAATAAGCCGCGCAATCAGGTCTTGCTCGGCATTAATTTCATTTCCAGCCTCATCAATCTCAATCCTGGGCAGAAGCATTTTCGACTTAATGCGCATCAGAGTTGCTGCCACTAAAATAAATTCGCTGGCCACTTCCACATTAAGGGCTAATAACTGATGAATATAGGCCAAAAAATCATTGGTAATTTTGGCAATCTCCACATCCTGGATATTGAGCTCATCGCGTTCAATAAAGAACAACAACAAATCGAAGGGACCTTCGAAAACCGGAAGTTTTATTTCAAAATTCTCTGCCTGCATGCGTAGCGGCAAACATAGTGAAAAATTTCAGGTCCTAATAGCCCTAATCCAAAGCGATCAGCATTCCTCATAGTTGCGCTTTACCAGGCGCTAAACGCCAAACCTTTACCGCCCAACGCTAACCAGCTAAACACTAACCGCTTAACCTTCAATAATAAACCACCATTTTTCTCTTCTATATTAAAACAAATTTGCCTTACTTTGTGTCTTGTTTTTTACCATAAATTTCGAATGCAAGTAAAAGCTGGCCCACTGCTTTCTAAAATCAACTATCCCGCTGATTTAAAGCAATATAATGAGTCTGACTTAGAACAAATAAGTCAGGAATTACGACAATACATTATCGATGTAGTGAGTGTGAATGGTGGCCATTTTGGTGCCAGTTTAGGTGTTGTCGAGCTTACGGTAGCACTACACTACGCATTAAATACACCATATGATAAACTGGTTTGGGATGTAGGCCACCAGGCTTACGGACATAAAATCCTTACCGGCCGTAGAGATTTATTCCACACCAACCGCGTATATGGCGGCATTAGTGGTTTCCCTAAAATTTCAGAAAGCGAGTACGATACTTTTGGTGTAGGCCACTCTTCTACTTCTATTTCTGCAGCTTTGGGTATGGCTGTAGCCTCACAATTAAAAGGCGAAACCAACAGGCAACATGTTGCTGTAATTGGCGATGGTGCAATGACTGCAGGCTTAGCTTTTGAGGGATTAAATCACGCTGGAATTGAAAACAGCAATGTACTGGTTATCTTAAACGATAACTGTATGTCTATCGACCCGAATGTTGGTGCGCTGAAAGAATACTTAACCAGTATCACTATTTCAAAATCATACAACCGCTTTCGCGATGATATTTCACATGTATTGGCTGGGCTTTCTAAACTTGGTCCCAATGCTCACAAATACGTGAAGAAAATAGAGAAGAGTATTAAAGGTACCCTGCTTAAACAAAGCAATTTATTTGAGGCCTTAAATTTCAGGTATTTTGGCCCGGTAGATGGTCATGATGTAAAACGTCTTGCACAAACAATAAAAGACCTTTCTGCAATTCCAGGCCCGAAACTGTTACACTGTATTACAGTAAAAGGTAAAGGTTTTGCATTAGCCGAAAAAGACCAGACCAAGTGGCATGCACCAGGTCTTTTCGATAAAATTACCGGAGAAATTAAAAAAAGTACGCCTGATAAACCTCAGCCTCCCAAATACCAGGATGTTTTCGGACATACCATGGTCGAACTGGCCGAGGCAAACGATAAAATTGTAGGAATTACGCCAGCAATGCCTTCCGGCTCATCATTAAACATTATGATGAAAGCCATGCCTAAGCGCGCCTTTGATGTGGGTATAGCCGAACAGCATGCCGTAACTTTTTCTGCAGGTTTAGCAGCGCAAGGTCTGGTTCCTTTCTGTAATATCTATTCCAGCTTTATGCAAAGGGCTTACGATCAGGTAATACACGATGTGGCCATTCAAAAACTCAATGTTGTTTTTTGTCTGGATAGGGCAGGATTAGCAGGTGCAGATGGGGCAACCCACCATGGCGCTTACGATATTGCCTATATGCGTTGCATTCCAAACTTGGTGGTTTCTTCGCCTATGAACGAAGAAGAATTGCGCAATTTGATGTTTACGGCTCAACAAGAAAACATCGGTCCTTTTGTAATTCGCTACCCGCGTGGTAATGGCGTAATGCCCGATTGGAAAAGACCATTTAAAGCATTAGAAATTGGTAAAGGCCGTAAAATATGTGATGGAGAAGATGTTGCACTATTAACTATTGGTCATGTTGGTAATTTTGCAGTAGAAGCCCGCGCCGAACTAAATACCGAAGGTTTTTATCCAGCACATTACGATTTACGTTTTGTTAAACCTTTGGATGAGCAAATGCTCCACGAGGTATTTGCCAAATATAAACATGTAATTACGGTAGAAGATGGTTCCCTTCAAGGTGGCGTAGGTTCTGCCGTTTTAGAGTTTATGGCCGATCATGGTTACCACGCCAATGTGATTCGTTTGGGCATTCCCGATCAGTTTATAGAACATGGCGAGCAGCCCGAACTTTGGGCCGAATGTGGTTACGATAAAAATGCAATTGTACAAGCTGTAAGAAAAGTTGCTATAAAAAGAACAACTGATAGTATGGCTGGTTAAAACAAATACATTAAAATAGAAAAAATCCCGTTGTAAAAAAATTTACAACGGGATTTTTTATGCGCATAATGCTATCACTAAAAAATAAGCTTTCATAGCTAATTAGACATATAAGTAGTGTTTATCCAATATATCAATATTGTAAACCTATGTAAATACCGTAACCATTGCGCTACCATAATTAGCAAAAAAACACTAAACAAACGTTTGATTTATTATATTAGCGCCATAATTAAAATCTAAATTTATTATGTGTGGAATTGTAGGCTACATAGGCTTTAGAGAAGCCTGGCCAATTGTATTAAAAGGGCTTAAAAGATTAGAGTACCGCGGCTATGATAGTGCAGGCATTGCATTAATGAATGATAGCGGTCAACATATCTATAAAAAAGCAGGTAAAGTTGCTGTTTTAGAAGAATTCGCCGCAGCGCAAGATAAATCTGGCACCATCGGAATCGGGCATACGCGTTGGGCAACCCATGGTGTACCTTCTGATCGGAATTCGCACCCACATACTTCAAATAACAATAAACTTTCCATCATACACAACGGTATTATCGAAAATTACGCCACCCTAAAAGAAGAATTGCTGGAGCGTGGTCATGAATTCAAAAGCGATACCGATACAGAAGTATTGATCCATTTAATTGAAGAGATACAAAAGATTGAGCAGATCGATTTAATGGAAGCAGTACGTTTAGCCCTGCAGGAAGTGAGCGGAGCTTACGCCATTGTAATTATGGATCGCGAAAATCCCGATCGTTTAATTGCCGCCCGTAAAGGAAGTCCGATGGTAATTGGCGTTGGGGCGGGCGAATATTTCATTGCATCAGATGCCACACCTATTATCGAATACACCAAAAACGTGATCTATTTAAAAGATGGTGAAATTGCATTATTGACCAAAAATGATCTTCTAATTAAACAGCTCGACAATGTGGTGCAAACCCCGTTAATACAGGAACTCGAATTGAAACTGGAAATGCTTGAAAAAGGAGGTTTCGATCACTTCATGTTAAAAGAAATATACGAACAGCCGAGATCGATTAAAGATTGTATGCGTGGACGGATCTACCCCGAAGAAGGCAAAGTTCAGCTGGGTGGAATAAAAGAATTTGCAGATAAACTAAAAAATATCGACCGGATCATCATTGTTGCTTGTGGTACTTCATGGCATGCCGGTTTGGTAGGCGAGTACCTGATTGAAGAATATGCCCGTATACCGGTTGAGGTAGAGTATGCATCAGAATTCAGATACCGCAACCCTATCATCACCGAAAAAGATGTGGTAATCGCCATTTCGCAATCAGGCGAAACTGCCGATACCATGGCAGCTATCGAGATGGCAAAAGAGCGTGGTGCAACCATTTTTGGCATCTGTAATGTTGCTGGTGCGTCCATCCCGCGTTTAACACATGCCGGCGTTTATACACATGCAGGTCCGGAGATTGGTGTAGCTTCTACAAAAGCCTTTACAGCACAGGTAACTGTGTTAACGCTAATGGCATTTTACATGGCCCAGCAAAAAGGTTCCATTACCACTTCTAAATTAATCGAACTACTAACCGAATTAGATCATATTCCCGAAAAAATTCAGGTTGCCTTAGAATCGAATGACTTAATCAAAGAAGTTGCTGAAAAAATTAAAGATTCCAGAAACTGCTTATTTTTAGGCAGGGGCAGTGGTTTCCCTGTGGCCCTCGAAGGTGCATTAAAATTGAAAGAAATTTCATATATCCATGCAGAAGGTTATCCTGCTGCCGAAATGAAACACGGCCCTATTGCCCTCATTGATGAAGAAATGCCGGTAGTATTTATTGCTACCCAAAATTCATCTTACGAAAAAGTAATCAGTAATATCCAGGAAGTAAAAGCACGGAAAGGAAAAGTAATTGCCATTGTAACCAAAGGCGATACGGAGGTGAAGAAAATGGCCGATTACTGCATTGAAATTCCTGATGCTAACGAAGCTTTCTTACCCTTACTGGCTACCATACCACTTCAGCTACTTTCATACCACATTGCGGTTATGAGAGGCTGTAATGTAGACCAACCAAGAAATTTAGCCAAGTCGGTAACGGTAGAGTAGATAAAAGCAAAGCGCTGATTAAAATAATCAGCGCTTTGCTATATTTAAACTAATCTAAAAACCTTTTTCTATTCGCTTAAAACAGCAATCTACTTTAAAACTGAATAAATCTACTTCAATTTTAAAACAATTTAATCTTTCATATGTTTAACATCGCAAACATGGTTTGTTTCGAATAAAAAATACTAAATTATGACTGCTATTAGAAAAACGATTGTATTTAGTAAACTAATTTTCAATTTTGTGGGTTACATGGTTAACCAATTCAGAGGCAAATAGAAAATTAACTATTACCAATCAAATTAACACCTCACTGAAATATTTATCACGCTTAAAAATCGTGATAAATATTTCTAAACGAGCTTCTCAAACCTATAGTAATTAAGCCCGTTTTATTTAATCCCAATTCATTGCTTTCCCTTCTGTAGGTACCTGCTACTTCTATTCTTAAATTGTACTTAGGATTTAGCAAATAAGCTACCTGGCCTTTCACATAATATAAGTCGGTACCAATACCCTGGCCAATATGGCTGCCGTACTGTACAGCTCTGGTATCATAACTCTTAAAAATATCGCCACCATAATTCATATCGGCCGGATCTAAGCCATATCTCGAATATAAGGCTTGCCCTTGAAGATCGAAACGCTTATAACTATAATTCAATATTCCCAAAAACTCCCTGAAGTTGGCACCACGTGGGTGTGCAAGCGATTGATTATAATTGGCATAGTTAGATATCCGGTCAAAATGGGCATAGGTATATGGCCTTGCCGTATTAAACTCGGCAAGGTAACTTAAGCCTTGCACTTTAAATAAATCCGATCCACGTACCCCAAACTGAACCGCAAACTTATTGGCCCAATAGCCATTTCCTTTAAAAAATTCTTTTGCGGTAAATTCGTCAAACATAAACTGACCATATAAAGCAGTTTTATCCAGTATCTCATATTTTAAGTTAATGCCCAGTCGCATTTTATCAGGAGAAGTAGTATTCGTACTTTCCACAGGGCGCAAAAACATAAAAGGATGAATATAGTTAAAATCAAATCCGCGTTTACCTTCTACTTCAGCATCCGCCCAGGTTACGGCCTGAAAAAAACCAACAGAAAAACGTTTGGTAGCATTCCAGTCTACATAGTGCGCAGCCATCCACTTTCCTCTATCGCCTAATCTTCTATCAGTGGTAAACCGCTCTGCGCCAGGATCCAGCATATAGGCAAATATGGTTTGGTATTGTACACTACCTAGAGTGGCTCGAACACGAAAAAAAGAATAGTTAGATGATACATCCGATAGTAGCATCGATCGGTATCCATCACCAATAAAGTTCTTATCATAACCTAACGCAAAATTTAAATATTTACTAGGGGTATACGACAATAATGCTGTTACGTAAGACCAATCTTGTTTATCTGCTCCCAATTTACCATATCCCTGCCCTGGCACAACCTGGTTGGCTACAATAAAGTTGTTTACATAATTGGCAAATTTCCCCTGGTTTTCAAAACCGTTTAAATAGAACGAAAATTGCTTGCCCACATTTCCACCAACCTGAAATCCCCTGGTATTTAACCAGGTCGATCGATCACCCGCAACATCGCGGCCAATTTGAAAATCAGGCAAAAAATCGGCGTATATCTGATAATCATCATCTTTAAATTCTAACAAATGCTCCTGAAACAATTTACGGTGCACCCAGCTTCTTTTATTTAAACTATCCGTACCGGCATGCATCAACGAATCATATTGCTTTTGCAAAGCACTATCGTCTGAGTAAAACCCTTTAATAGCCGAGTGAAATTTCGATTGACGATCGTAAACCGATGGATTTAGTTTTTGATAAAACTGATAATCGTAAGGGATAATGTTATTGGGTGTGGGATTTTGCGCTTTTGTACTTAAAGCAAAAATGGCCATAAAGGCCATATAAAGGATTTTTTTCGTCATTTTCTAATCGTTAATAATTTGATCTAATTCTTCAAACACCGAATTTTTACTCTTAAATTCCGGGACCAGCTTTTTCATGTTGATCACTACTTGCCGGTCATTACCTGATCTGGCCGAAGTAACCAATTCGTAAATCTGTTTTTCTACATCAGCAAATACATATTCCCTTACCTTGCCTATCATAATTTTTTCATGATGGGTAGGCATCGTATTTTCGTTATCGTTCAACAGTTCTTCGTATAGTTTTTCTCCTGGTCGTAAACCCGAATATTCAATCTTCACATCCACATTGGGCTCTAAACCAGCCAATCTGATCATTTTTTTGGCCAATTCTACAATCTTAACCGACTTACCCATATCGAAAACGAAAATCTCACCACCTTTACCCATACAACCGGCTTCCAATACCAAACGGCAAGCTTCAGGTATGGTCATAAAATAACGGGTAATTTCAGGATGGGTAACGGTTAGCGGACCACCTTTTTCGATTTGTTGCCTGAATCTTGGTATCACCGAACCGTTTGATCCTAAAACATTTCCAAAACGGGTGGTGATAAATTTGGTGATCGGTTTAACATTTAACTCATTAATATACTGTAAACTATTGCTAAAAATAAAACCTTCTGTACTTAACGAATTATTTAAAGATTGTACATAAATTTCTGCAATCCTTTTCGAAGCGCCCATAATATTAGTAGGGTTAACCGCTTTATCCGTAGAAATCATCACAAATTTCTGTACACCAAATTTAACCGCTTTATCGGCTATCGTTTTGGTACCTAACACATTGGCTTTAATCGCCTCTGCAGGGTTATCTTCCATTAAAGGAACATGTTTATAGGCAGCTGCATGATATACATAATGAGGTTTATAAGTATCAAACAATTTATCCATGCGTTGTTCATCCCGAACATCACCTACAAAGGCATGAAAATTCTTATTCTTGTTATTTTCTTCCAGTTCCAGATAAAGCTCATGCAACGCCGTTTCCGATTGATCGCAAAGAATAATCAAACCAACATCAAATTTAGAAAGCTGCCGAACAATTTCACTCCCAATAGAGCCTGCCGCTCCGGTAATTAAAATCCGTTTTTTATTCAGCATTTCGCCAATACCTTCAATATCGATCTTAATGGACTTCCGGTTCAACAAATCCTCAATATTTAATTTTTGAATTTGTGCAGGTTTTAACTGACCATTGGTCCAAACATCAAGCGGGGGTATGTTCAACACCTTGATATCGTTCTCCAAACACAAATCCACAATCGCATCTTTCTTATCATCAGGAATGGTATACGAAGCAAAAATAATTTCGTCCAGCTCATGTTCACCAATCAGATGCGCCAGGTTTGCAGCATCTAAAATTTTTACCCCATCTATAGTCTTACCTACCTTACGCTGATCATCATCAACAAAGGCCACTATATTTTTATTCACGCTACCATCGTGGTCAAAGGTTCTTTTGGTCGCCAAACCTGCTTCACCTGCACCATATATAATTACTTTCTTCTTATCCAGATTAAGGTTTTTAACATAAATAAAAAAGTATTTAATCAATACCCGGTAGGTCATCAGCAGCAAAAAGCTCGCTAAGCCATTGGTAATTAAAATAGTAAAAGAAACTAGAGGATATTTGAAAAACGTAATCGAAATCAGGTTTAGCACAAAGAAAGTTCCATTACCAATAATAACCGATAACAAAATCCTAAACGAATCCTGGGCACTCGTATAGCGGATAATCCCCGTAAAGGTTTTAATGTGAAAAAATACCGCAACATTTATGGCGCCCAGAATCAAAAGGTTCCGGGCCAATTCAGGCAATTCAATGGCCGTTAAATCTAAATTATGCTTAAGTGAGTAAGCAAATATTAAAGAACAGGTGCATATGGTCAAATCCAACAAGAAAATCACCCAACGCGGGACAATATTAATTTGTGTAAACAAAATACAATAGGCTAAATTTTAGTAAAGATACATATTATAACAATCCTAATACAAATCTAATGCGATTACTTCATCGTTTTCAAAAGCAGCCGGAATCTCGGTTAGCCTGGCCACACTACTGCAGGCCTCAATGCTTATACCTTTGCCAAGTATAGCGCCACCACCAATATACGAATTGGGGTATACACTGCAAAAATCGCCAATAACCGCATCATGATCAACAGTAACATTCGCATTAATCACCACGTGTTTACCAATAACTGCTCCTGATTGGATCACAGCACCGGCTAAAATAACACTCCCTTCTCCAATTACAACATCAGCTGCAACCGTAGCTTTAGGGTGCATCACAATACCAAACTCGTGTACGATGTACTTAGAAATATTTCGCCTGATTTCATTATTACCGATTCCGATAATAAGCTTCGCCTGTTCCTCAATACTTTCATGATAAGGAGAAACAGCTATACCATTAATCAGTAACAAATCCTGATTATCATCAAAATAGCTTACCAACGCTTCATTATTTAATTTAATCGCATCTCCAACTACGCGCGCATGGCCTCCGCCACCATATATTACCCAATCACTCATTACTTAACTTTAAATTAAACAAATGTTCTTTACCCTCAATTTTAAATCTTAGGGTCACAAAAACAACCAGGCATAATAGCAACAAGAATAATGCCGATAAAAAATTCGCTTGTATAACAAAAATAATTATTAAGTTAATAACCAACTGAACAGCCAAATAAAGCGCTACCACAGCTAGCTGTGGCCATTTTTTCTCATTGGCTAAATATTGATAAAAATGTGAGCGGTGCGCCTTAAAAATATTTTCTTTCCGCATTACCCTGAAAAAAATGGTAGTCACAGTATCCAATCCATAAACCAACAAAAACAAAATGTAAACCGGGTTCTGCGTTTTAAAAACCAACTGTCCTAAAAGAAAAACAATAATAAAAGCGATGCTTACACTCCCTACATCCCCCGCAAAGCATTTGGCTTTCTTCCTGAAGTTAAAAAAGTTAAATACCAATACAGATATGATTACCGTAAGTAATAATTGTACAGAGGTAAAATCAACCACATACTGATCAATATAATAAAGTGTAGCTAAAAGCAACAAACTATACCCCCCCGTAATGCCGTTAATGCCATCCATAAAATTATATGCATTAATAGTACCTATAACCACCACAGCTCCTATGGCGGTAAAATACCAGGGAAAATAAATCACATCCAATTGGGTAAAAAGCAATAGTACAGACAAACCATGGACTACCAACCTCACTTTGTTATTTAAGGTATGCATATCATCCAAAAAGCTGATCAGCGCAATTAGAAACAAACCAACGCTGAAAAACAAATAGTTAAACCCAAAAAGAAAAAAAGCCAGCAAGCCAGCTATGCCAAAAATAATCCCACCACCCCGAATGGTTACAGCAGTATGCGAACTCCTTTGATTCGGATGATCGATAATGTTATAATGATCAGCAATCCTGAAGTAGACCAATTCAGTCACAAACAAAATAACGTATAATATTAGGGCAAAAAGAACAGACATAGGGTTTTACTTTAATGTTGCGAAGATAGGAAAACTATATAATGAATTTTCCTAATCTCAATTTTTGATTAGCCTACGAAAGATTTTGCAGTTAAGGCCAAACCTTCTCTGGTTTTCAAAGGCCACTCTTCTCCAATTGCGGCCTTTATTTTTTGATTGCTCACTTCATAATTTTCGGTAAGCTTATTTAATTTCTCCTTGTTTAGCGGTAGCTGCAAAACATTTCCAACCTTTGCAACAAAATTGATCAGCGTTTTTGAAACATGCCATAATTTCGCCGTTTGGCCACTAGATTCAGCCAAAATAGTTACTACATCATTTGTTGATAGCGCTTCATCATCCGCAACCTGGTAGATACCTGACTCAATATCTTTTTCGATCAGCTTCTGTATAACAAAACATAAATTTTCTACACTTAAAAAGGATCTCTTATTCTCAAAACTTGCAAGCGGATAGGGAATTCCTTTCCTAACTATTTGATAGAGTAAATTTAAGTTGCCTTTGTTACCGGGTCCATGGATCATACAGGGCCGAAGAATATAATAGCGCTTACCTTTAGGAAGGGGTTGTGCTTGTATGTATTCTTCGGCCATAAGTTTTGATTTACCATAATCCGTTAGAGGATTTGGAACCGCATCTTCAGTCAGTATGACTTCTACAGCATCAGCAGCAGCCTTAACCGAGCTTATGAATATAAATTTCTTAGTATCTGATTTTAAAAAGGCATCGTAAAGCTTTTTTGTTAGCTCGAAATTGACCTCATAATATTCTTTTGGATGTGAAGTTTTTTTTAGATCGTGAGCTTTTCCAGCCAGATGGATAATGGCCTCGCTACCGTTTAATCGCTCATCCCGATAACTATCGGGAGATAAATTGTTCAATTGCTGGCGATCGATTGTTTTTATTTCAAAATCGCTTATATAAGCTAAAAGATTTTGACCAACAAAACCTGAGGAACCTGTTAAAAAGACCATTAGAATTCATATTTATTGTAACTTGTAAAATCTTTATGCTCTATTTTCTCCAGTTTATCTTTCGGTAGCGATTTGAAATATTCGTAGGTTATTTTCAAACCTTCTGCCCTATTTACTTTAGGCTCCCATTTTAAAATCTCCCTCGCCTTGGTAATATCAGGGCGGCGCTGCTTCGGATCGTCCTGTGGCAACGGCATGTAAACAATTTTCTGGTTTGTACCCGTTAACTTGATAATCTCTTCGCAAAACTGCGAAATGGTGATCTCATCGGGATTGCCAATATTTACCGGGGAGGGATAATCAGACATCAAAAGGCGGTAAATGCCCTCTACCAAATCATCTACATAGCAGAATGATCGGGTCTGGCTTCCATCGCCAAAAACAGTCAGGTCTTCGCCTCGTAAAGCCTGCCCAATAAATGCTGGCAGTACGCGTCCGTCGTTCAGCCGCATGCGTGGCCCGTAGGTATTGAAAATTCTTACAATTCGTGTTTCTACACCGTGGAAAGTATGGTAGGCCATGGTAATGGCTTCCTGAAAACGCTTGGCCTCATCGTAAACGCCACGTGGGCCTACCGGATTTACATTGCCCCAGTATTCCTCAGGCTGTGGATTTACGTTCGGATCGCCATACACTTCCGATGTGGAAGCAATGATCATCCTTGCTCTTTTATTTCTTGCCAATCCCAACAAGTTATGCGTGCCCAACGAGCCCACCTTTAAGGTTTGGATCGGAATTTTCAGATAATCTATCGGACTTGCAGGTGAAGCAAAATGAAGGATATAATCCAGTTTGCCCGGGACGTGCACAAATTTTGAAACATCGTGGTTGTAGAATTCGAAGTTCTCCAGTTTGAACAAATGTTCGATATTGGCTAGGTCACCGGTGATCAGGTTATCCATCCCGATCACATGGAAACCTTCTTCCACGAATCTCTCGCAAAGGTGCGAGCCCAGAAAACCTGCTGCACCTGTAATTAATACTCTGCCCCTACCACCCAAGGGGAGATTCCCAATGCTATCTTTTACTTTATTTCTCATATTCTTATCCTATCAGTTTACGCCCAATGCTATTGTAATAGTAGCCCAATTCGATCATTTTTTCAAGATCAAACAAATTACGTCCATCAAAAATCACTTTATTCCTTAGTCCTGCTTCTAATTTTTCGAAATCCGGGTTACGGAAAACAGACCATTCTGTGGCAATTAAAAGTGCGTCTGCATTTTCAAGCGCTTCGTATTGGTTCTTTGCATAGTTCACTTTTTTACCTATCAACCGTTCTACGTTTTCCATCGCCTCCGGATCGAAAACTGTTACCGTTGCGCCTGCCTTTACCAAATGGTCGATGATGTACATCGCTGGAGCTTCGCGGATATCATCGGTTTCCGGCTTAAAAGCCAAGCCCCACAAGGCAAAATGTTTGCCGGTTAAATCTCCTTTGTAATATTTATCTATTTTATTAAAAAGAACAACTTTCTGTTTTTCGTTAACTTCCATTACCGATTTAAGGATCGAAAAATCGTACTGGTTTTCATCGGCCGATTTGACCAAGGCCTGTACGTCTTTTGGAAAACAAGATCCGCCATAACCAATGCCCGGAAAAAGGAAACGTTTGCCGATCCTGTCATCAGAGCCTACGCCTCTGCGTACCGAATCAACATCGGCACCCACCAGTTCGCACAGGTTGGCTATCTCGTTCATGAAAGTGATTTTTGTTGCCAAAAATGAATTGGCGGCATATTTTGTAAGTTCTGATGATTTCTCATCCATGAACAAAATCGGATTTCCCTGGCGAACATAAGGGCCATAAAGTTCTGTCATTAGTCTTTTGGCTTTCTCGCTCCTGGTTCCAATAACCACGCGGTCAGGTTTCATAAAATCATCTACCGCTACGCCTTCGCGCAGAAATTCAGGATTGGAAATCACATCGACCTCTACGTTGGTGTTTGCGGCAAAAACTGCGGCTACTTTATCTGCAGTACCAACCGGAACGGTTGATTTATTGACAATGACCTTGTAAGAGGTAATGAGCTTTGAAATATCTTTTGCTGCGCCCAAAATGTAAGAAAGATCGGCGGAACCGTCTCCGCCCGGGGGGGTTGGAAGGGCCATAAAAATAATCTGCGCATCCTTAATGGCCGATGCCAGATCGGTTGTAAAGGTCAATCTTTGGTGTTCTATGTTTCTGTGGAAAAGGATATCCAGTCCAGGTTCGTAAATGGGAACCTGCCCGTTCTGCATTTTTTTTACTTTTTCTTCAACAATATCAACACAGATTACCTCATTTCCGGTTTCTGCAAGGCAGGTCCCTGTTACCAGACCCACATAACCGGTGCCAATTACAGCTATTTTCATACTTATTTAGATTGGTTTAACTTTATTAATCTTTTCTATATTTTTCAACTCTAATACTTTGCTTTCTATTTCATCCCAAATTTTTTCTTGAGCAAAATGCTGTTGAACAAAAGTTCTTCCATTTAGACCATGCGCTAACGCTATTTCTTTATTATCTAAGTAATAAGCTATTTTAGCTGCTATATCATGAGGGTCTTTTGAAATATATTCACCAGTAACCCCCTCGATTATTGAATCAATACATCCTGTTACTTTTGTGGTTAGTACAGGTAATTGCATTGAAGAGGCCTCCAAAACTACCGTAGGGAATCCCTCTCGATGTGAAGGTAAAACAAAAACACTCATCAATTGATAATATAAAGATGTGTCATTGATTAAACCAGTATGAATTATTGTAGGTTCATCACGAATATATTGCTTTAATTCTTCTGATATTGAATCTCTTTCTTCAAAAGGGCCTACTAATAGCAGTTTAATATTGTTGTATTTACTTAATAAAATTTTCCATGCTTCTATCAATTCGTTAATACCCTTATCATTAACCAACCTGCCAACATAACCAATAACTTGATGATGCGATTCTATTTTAGATTTGCTGGCTATCTCCTTAACATTAACTTCAGAAACACGCTCTTTACCAAACCAGTTGACATTAATTCCATTACAAGTTCCTATATTGAGCAGCAGATTTTTTCTGGTCGAATTTAGTTTTTGATGGTTGCTTATTCTTAAAACAGAAGGACTCACGCAAACTACTTTCGTAGCTAGTAAACCTGTTAATCTTTCTATCCAAATTAATAAATTGCGTTTTAATCCAAATGAGGTCTCATACATTAACCCGTGTCGAAAATATATCCTTTTGGACACGCCAGCAAAAAATGCTGCTATCATTGCAATCATTGCGCCTTTTGGGGTGTGACCAATTACAATATCAATATTATTTCTTTTGATCAATTTTATTAGTTTAAAAATAGACTTCAAATCTTGTACGAAATTAATTTCTCGTAGTATTTGGATAGGGAAAGGTGTAATTTGTTTCTTTTTTGCATAACTTAACAAATGCTCAGAAGGTGAACATGCCACATAAAACTCTATTCCTTTTTTTTTGAAATAGTCGAATTGCTCCCCAATATAATAGGGTAACACAAAAGAAATATTTACAACATGCAGAATTTTTTTTTGCATCTTTTTTAGTTAGCTAGATTAAGATTAGTTCTTATGATTTTCAGATAATTGGTGTTGTCACTTCCTCCAATTCTAGACATGTTAGAACTATTAAGATATCTGCTTTTTAATTCTTCTAAATACCAATAGCTCTCGTTCTCTTCATAAAACCAAAGGTATTCAATATTAGGCTGTGCTTTAACATATTTTAAGGTGGCGTTCAAGTCTGACCAAGAAAACAATCTTGGATTACTGTTGTTTTTATCAGATGCTGGTCTCATATATAAACCAATCGCCTTATTCATGAATTGCTGATAAAGCAAAGAATCTTTTCCAAAATAAACACTGGCTTGATTAAAACTTTTCAAAGCATTATTAAAATCTTTATCCTTTTTATGATAATATGTCTGCTCCTGCCCATCTATTAATTTCATTTTTTTATTAGGTAATTCCTCTAACATTCCTTTAACCAAGGGAACGATAAGCCCATATCCTGTTCTTAAATAGTTGTTAGTATCATTTAAACCGTAATTATTTTGTAATACATTTTTCACATAAGATGGTCCACATGTCAATATAATTTCTGCTTTAGGAAATTCTTCGTTTATAGCTAGTATAATTTTTCGCCCGCGCTCTTTAACCTTCTCAATAATATTTTCCACTTGTTTATAATACTTTATATCCAGCAGAGGGTAATAATAATTATTGTTCTTATCTTTATATATATTCAAATAAACCCGCTCCAACCTTAAGTTACCAATATAACCCTCATTATTTTTCCAATATACAATTCGATTTTTTTTCGGGAATAAATCATCTAATTTTCCTGCATCAATTCCCTTATCAATCTTACAGTATGCAGTTGTATTTCCCTTTTTTAGGGTATAATCAATAAATTGTTCGCAATAAAACAATAAATTAAGGTTTTGTGGGCTTCCGTAAGTTTCTGTATCTAAAACAACTCCTTTTAAACCACTTTTAAACGCTATTCTGCAGGCGACTTTTAAATTATTAATCATGATTAGCCATGATTTATCATCCTCCCAAGGCGACCAATTTACCTCGAATAAAGGCAGTATTATAAAATTATTTTTAAAACTCTTGAAATTGCAAACTTTCAAATCATTAATTGCGTGAGTATAGTCAGCATACCGGAGATTGATATTTTTTTTAAAAACCGAGGAAGAAAGAGCTCCCTTCCAATTGCCATAATAACCAGTTGACGAGTTATTATTGACCTCATTTGCGTTAAAACTTATACACAGTCCATTAAAAGGGAGTGTATTTTCCCATAACCTATAATTATTCTTCAACAATCTAGTATCAGGCCCTTGTTGAGGATAACTAATTAATTTCATTTGCGCCTTACAATTCAACAATGTAGCACAAAAAAAAACGATAAAAAATGTTTTAGACCTCATTTCCGCACTTTAATTAAAATTGCCAGTTTGAAGATTTCGATCTCTGATAGCAATAGCTGCTATAAAAGATATAAACACTTGTGCAGACATATAGGCTATTGATGGATAGTGTAAAGATCCAACAACAAGAACTAAAAACCCCATTCTCACAAAAGCCTTATCAATGTCACTTTTTGATAAAACATCATAAGCAATCTTTATGGGATAGAAAAAAATCGCCAATCCTATTAATCCAAATTCATAAACAACGTTTGCATAAAAAAAATCTACTGTTTTAATGATAGCATCAGGATTACCCCATTCAAAAAAATAGGTTCCTATAAAAAAATTATACCAATGGTAACCAACTGACATATCTGCAATTAAATAAGGTAAAGACCCTTGTATATCATCCTTTGTTAACAAAAACAACAAATATTCAACTGTAAACTTATCTCCAAAAGCATCCGTTATGGTCGATAAATAATTAAACAAAAACAATATAATTGAGAAAAGAATTAGGCCAATCAATAAATTTTTAAGTAAATTCCCCTTTCCTATACTCCAAACGATAAACAAAGAAGTAATAATTGCAAAGAATGCAGATCCAGATATGATCATAAAAAAACATGCAATGAAAGTAATTATGATTGGTATTGTTTCCTTTGTAAATATTTTTTTATTTAAAGAATAAATTGAACCAAAATAGAAAACAAACGATGCAGAGTAAATTACCCCCATAACCGATGCATTTCCCGCCAAACCCAACAATCTATTTGCGGTGTACTCTCCTGTTATTTTATCTTGGGTAATATGACTCACTTTCGGGTAGTGTGTAAAACTACCCGGAGAAACTCCTAATATTCTAATTAAAACGAATTCAATCAACAGTTCAATACTTAAAATCCAAAAAGTCAATTTTAATATCCTGTTTAATTTAAGTTTAGGAAAAAAAGACATCAAGGCAGTAATCCCAGGAATTAACAAATAGTAACCATAATTAAACTGAATGGCCTTTGCTGTAATCAGAAATGATTTTGCGAATGAAAATTTTAAGGAATAGATAATTAAAAAAGCAACAATAATAAAGAATAGTACCGCTAAAATTTTAATATTAATTTTTTTAACTGTTTTTGTAAACCCATTAAAAATGAAGAGTAAGGAAAATACATACGGATTTAAAACCGTTAAAAAACTGAGATAGGTATTTAAAAACTGAAAAAGAAATAAATAAGAATAAAAGTAAATCATTTATTATATCCCTTTTATTCTATAAATGATGTATTTTGTATAAACGCCCATATAAGCCTTTAATTTCAAATAATAATTTAACCGCAATTGCGGAAAAAGATCTTTAAAAATCAAAAGTACACTTTTAGCACCTACTGATAATTTTTTAGTTATATTATTTTCATGAATGCGGTAATGCACTAACTTTTCATTTAAAAAATAAAGCTTTCCACAGCTTGCTATTCTTATCCATAAATGATAATCTTCAATCGCTTTAAATTTTAGCTCGTCTGGAAATAATCCTGTCTTTATAAGAATTTCTTTTTTTAGCAAAACTGATGAATAAGAAATAAAATTAGTAAGTAAAATAGTACTCAAATTTGTTTTTGAGGGAATCCAGTTTAATCCTTTCCCTTCTATAATATTCCCGGCAGCATCAATAACAGTTCTATTTGTAAAGCATAAATCTAAGGATGAATCTTGATTAAAGAATTGCATTTGATGTTCTAACTTATTTGGATGCCATAAATCATCGTCATCACAGAAAGCGATAAAAGAGCCCTTTGCTGTTTCAATACCTAAATTCCTAGCCTTTGCAGGATAGCCACAATGTGGAACAAATAAATATTCTACCTGAAAATCTACTAATTGTTCAACGTATTTTTTAACGTCAGTTTGATCTCCATCACCAATGACCAAAATTTCTAGATTTTTATAGGTTTGTTGCAAAATGGAATCAATTGTCAATTTTAGATAGGAAAGACGGTTGTAGGTCACAACTATCACTGTGATAAGGGCTGCATTCTCTAGTGGCATATTATAATAGTAGGTAAGGTTTTTTAAAATTATTTGTTTAAGTGGCTTTTTTGCCAATCATATGTCTTGATAAGACCTTCCCTTAAAGGAGTCAATTGCACATATTGCTTTATATTACTTATGTCTAAAATAAAATCTTTTACATCATATAACTTACTTTCCTTATATACAACTTCTAAACTAGGATTAATGTCGCCTAATAAAGCAAGAATCGTATTTATAGACGTGCCATCGCCGCTACCTATATTTACAGTAGTATTTATAAGTTCTTTTGTCAACAATGAAAATATGACTGGAGGAATATCTTGAGCAAAGATATAATCTTTTACATTTCGTCCGTCTCCCCATATTTCAATAGCTTCGTTTTGGATTGATTTACGAATTGCTACATTAATCAAGCCCTGTATTTGAGATTTATGATAGAAGCCATAGGGGTTTGAAATTCGTAAATTCAAATAATTTAAGCCATATAAATTATGAAACATTTTAATATATTGCTCAATGGTGTTTTTAACAATACCATAAGAGCTTATAGGATTTGGCGTATCGGTTTCTTTATGTATTATAGAATTATTATTGCCATAAATAGCCCCACCTGAGCCAAAAAAAACAAAGATAGTTTTACTATGTTTTATAATTTCTAATAACTTAATCGTATTAATTAAATTAGACTCAATATCTTTAATAATAGAAGAATTAGAATTTGCCGGCGTAGTAGAAGTTAGACAATGAAAAACATAATCATATTCATTATTTATAAAGGCAGTTTTCAAAAATAACTCATCCCCAAAATCACCAAATAACTCGTCCTTAACACATTTAAATTTTTCATGATTCGAAAAGCTTCGAATACTTGAAATCACTGTAAAGTCAACATCAAACAGATGGTTATCAGCCCATTTAAGAATATTACTCCCTAAAAAACCATATCCACCAATCAATAATATTTTCCTCTTTAACATTTTTGATATAATTTATTTAGGCTAGCGCCATAAATCTCTTCTGAGAAGGTAGCAGAGGAGATTTTTGCTGCTTTACCTAGTTTATCAATTTCATCTGAGTGTGAATATAGATAATTAATTTTTTTGAATAATTCGTCTTCAATTGAGTTGATATCCGGTGAGACAAGAAATCCATTTTCATTGTTCACAATTACCTCAGAAATCCCCGCTAAAGATGTGGCTAAAATACATTTGCCCAACATTAATGATTCAATAATCACTAAAGGTAAATCCTCATTACTGATAGATGGAAAAACAACCAAATCTGCGGCATAAATATAGTCTGCATAATTTGATTGATACCCTAAAAAATGCACATAATCATTGAGGTTATTTTGAGCACAAAATTCTACTAAAGAATTTAGGTCTTCCCCATCTCCTATCAAGAAAAGACAAAAATCTAATTTTACCTCACTACTTTCAATCCATTTTTTTATAGCTTTCAATAAATGAATTTGTCCCTTCCTTTTAGTAAGAAAAGCAACATTTACCATTACAAATGTATCTTCATTCAACATAAATTCTTTTAACAATTCTATTTTTTGAAGTTGTATAGGGTTCAATTGAACTATGTTTCTTATGATATTAATCTTATTTAAAGGCACCCCAACATTATTTGATAAATTAGTACGAGCCATATTAGATGCAGTGATAAACTGCGAAACATTTTGACTTAATTTCTTATCTCTAAATTTATTTAAAAAGTTAGACTTTTGTGCTTGATTATTTACTTGATAAACGATTCTTTTTATCCCTTTTATTTTAGCAATAAATACCAATAAGTTACAGGATGCAGCAGCGGGGTAACCACCATTATTGATATGTAAAACATCTGGCTTTTGCTTAGCCAATAATTTCAAAAAAACAAAAGCATTATATAAAGAGTAGCATCCTATTTTCCTCAAAATCAATAAAGGAATTTTTAATAGGTTACCTACAATTTTATGATTAAAAGCACTATTTATTTTAAAAAATATGGTATCGTTAGCCAAAAGTGTTAAAGGAATAAGCTTTATTTGTTGCCTATTAAAATCTTTAGCCATCCCCTCTTTGTAAATTTTATGATTTCTAAAAGCGAACTTTATGTCGTATTTCTGATTTAATACTTCATTCTTGACTAAAAAAGACATCAAACGCTCACTTCCACCATATATGTAACAGTCGCTAAAAACCAATAATTTTTGTTTATTCATAATTAAATTTTTGATTTTAATAATTGTAAATAAATGCTTTTAATAATGATTCGAAATTCTTTAGAAAGTGAGTAATAAACAAACAAACCTATAATTGAATAGACGGAGAAAATAGATGCATATTGTAACATTTCTAATTTGCCCTTTGTATAGGGCAACAAGAAATGTATTTTTAGATTAATTAAATAAATTACAAGAATACATATTAGGCCAGGTAAAATGTTTTTCTTAATATAATCAAGCCAATGAACTTGCAAAAATAATTTGCTGTAATAAGCATAAAATAGGGCTGATATTAAAAATGCCATAAATTTAAATAAACCAAAAGCGAATAAACCAAATTGGTTAAAACTTAAAATAATACCAATCCAATAAATAAATGGAAGAATCCCACTAATTATGTATAAACTTTTGATTTTTTGCAGGGAAACCATAGCTATACCTGTTGGATAAGATAAAAAAGCAAAATAATAGCTAGCGAACATAATAGAAGCTATGGGTACTGCTATATGATAGCTTAGGCCCACCCAGCTGTAAATAAAGCTCTTCATAGTTAAGAGAATAACTGTGGTAGGAATCAAAGCGAAAGGAAAACCAAAGACCAAAACTTTATAGAATGTAGATTTTAATTCCTGTTTCTCATTTCTACCAATATAATGATTGAATTTAGCAGTAAATGGATTATACAAGATACTATATAATGACCTTGACAGGGACATCACAGAAATACAGATATTGAATATTGCCACTTCTTTTAAGCCTACAAACTTGCCTATTATTAAAGAATCCAATTCATAATAAAGCACCCATGAAATGGTGACGAAAAGACTATTGAAGGCTAAATCTTTAGTTTTAGTATAAATTTTTGAATTAAATTTTAAAGCTTTTAATAATGAAAAAAAATCGTAATTATATTCTTTTATAGCTAATCGACAGCCTAAAATAATCGCAATTAATGTTATTACTTGTGTAAGAATATAATATCCTACAATATGATACTCTCCATTCATAAAAAAGAGAAAAACTGATGCGATTTTTAATAAATTTAAACCAGAATAAATTCTTTGATACTTATAATCATGTAAACGGATATTAAATATTAATTGGATAATTCGATTTGCAGCTAAAACAGGTAAACAGATTATAAATACTAAAAATAATTCCTTTATTAATCCAATGGTATCTGGTGTATCTAAACCAGTTAATATACTATGCGGATAGAAATAAAAAAAAGCAATAATCAAACCGAAAATAAAAAACATAATGCTCAATATGAAAAATATAAAGCCCAGAATATCTATTTCTTCTTTACGGTTTTCTCTTGCAAATGCTTCGCTGGCAAACTTAACGCCTGCATTTAAAAAACCAAAGTCAGCATAGGATAGGAACAGGTTAAGAGAAATGACAAATGTATAGATACCAAAATACTTTTGATTTGCAGCCAAATAAGGTGTAACTACAAACATTGTAGCAAACCCTGTAACTAAACTAAGAAATTGCCATATGTAGATTTTTAAAAATTGTTTCAATAGCTTGTAAATATTAATTTCTCATTTTTATTTTTCTTGCAGGTACTCCTGCTACTACTGCATAGGGCTCAATATCTTTGTTAACGACACTTCCTGCTGCAATTACAACCCCATCTCCTATGGTAACTCCGGGTAAAATAATCGATTTTGCACCAATCCAAACGTCATTACCGATGGTAATTGGTTTTTTTATTTCTTCTTGTTTACGAATCAATTCATTTTTCTCAAAAGCATGATTATTATTAATTATTAAAACATCTGGACCAAATAAGCAATCGTTTCCAATCGTTATTGAACTTCCGTTAGCATAAATAAACGTCCCATAATTGGAAAAAAAATTATTACCCACCTTTAATAACCCATCATTTTCAACATAAATTTTCATGTTAGGACAAACTCTGAAATTTTCTCCAATTTGCATAGTTTTATAACCTGTGATAGTAACATCATCAGGTATAATTATTTTAGAATGCCCCCAATATCTAGAATAAAAACATTTTCTAATTATTCTCCCTCCTAAAACAGATGGAAAAATCTTTATAAACCAAGAGACTATGGCCATACTAAAATATTGAATTTATAAACAAATCTGACGATAGATGATTTTCTGTATTCTTGTTAGTTAGATAACGGTACTTGTAATTATCGTAGCTTAACTCATCTAGAGGCGTAATTAAATCAATATTAAATTCTGAATCAATATTTACCACATTCGATTTCAACTGATTAGCCATAAAACTTATAATTAAAGATTGTAGAGCCATTTTCTTAGATAAATCATTAGATAGCGAGAATAAAACTGGCTTCTTATTCAATACGGCATAACTAATAGATGTACTCATATGAGCTATTGCAAATTCACAATGCCGCACTAAACTGGCGGTTTGATTGAAAAGAACAGTTCTGCCATTAAAAAAATCACGTTTAGTGTATAAAATTGCTTTTGGATGAGCTGCTATAACAATCTTAAGTTTAAGCTTGTCTTCGATTTCTTGAAAAAATCTATTTAATGCTGAATAATATTTTTCAGATTCTATCGTAGGAATTCCGAGCATTTCAAAATCAGGATGATATGGAAAATATTCATCTAAAAACACAATGTATCTTGTTTTAATAACATCTTCAGCTTCTGAATTGATTAAAAAAATATCATAATCAGATGAATTGATTGGAATTAGTTTTGCAGTATTTATATCTTTTTTATAACCAATCCCAACTATTTTCAATGCCGCTTCACCTGCGTAATATATATTATCAAATGATTTAACAAAACCAAATAATTTAAAAATTAATGCTATTTTATTTTTAAAGAAACGATTTAATTTGTTAAATGTTATTGTTTTAATATAACTTGAATTTTCTTTCCAAGATGGAAGGGGTATCATTCCTTTAGCAATAATATTAATCGTTAATTTAAACTTTGTCAGTATAAGGAACAAATCCAAAACCCGCCATTCGTAAGGGAAATTTATAAAATATATGTTATCAGAATTTTGAAGTTTTAAGAGCACCTTTAATTCTTTTAATGATGATATTTTTTTTATCCATTCATAATCCAATGTATTTAACAAGGTTAAATTGGGGAAATATATCGAAGTTAAATCCCAATATTCGATTTTAACTTTTCGATCTATTAATTTATCAATAAAAAAATCCGTAGCTGTTTTCGTTGTTAATGGAGCATATCCAATATATACTACTTTTTTTTCAATCATACTAAATTATACTCCAACCTCCATCAACCACTAAATTATGTCCTGTAATATACGAGGTTTCATCAGTCATCAAATAATGCACTGCTGAAACAATATCATCTGGCTTGCCCATCTTTCTCATTGGCACTTTTTTATTGTAATTATCTACAAAAGTCTGGGGTTGATTATCAAAAATACCTCCAGGAGAGACGGTGTTTACTCTCACTTGGTGTGGGCCATAGTAAGCAGCTAAATATCTTGTTAAATTATTTAATCCACCTTTTATGGCAGAGTACGCCGCAGGCATGGTCATTTCTGTACCATCGTAAACAGTAAAATCTGGGCCTAATAAACCGTATATTGATGACATATTAACAAGTGATCCATACCCTTGCTTCTTCATCTCTTTAAGAACTACTTGACAACATAAAAAGTAGCCATTTAAGTGCATATCTACGTTCTTTTGCCAAGATTCAAACGTAATATCTTCTAACTTATTTCCCCAATCCTTTGTTCGGGGATAGGCGTTATTTACCCAACCATCTATTCTTCCGTATTTTTCTATGATGCTAGCTACAAATTCTTTTACCGATGTCTCTGATGTTATATCCAGCAGAACATCGTCTTTACCTTGTATTGAAAAATGAATATCAGCTGCCACAGCTATTGCTCCTTCGGCCCTAAAAGAAGAAATGATTTTATGTCCTAGTAGTCCACTTCCTCCAGTAACTACAATAATTTTATCTTTAATTGAAAACATTAATTATATTTTCTAAAAACGGGTTTAATAACTGGTGATTTTAAATGATATTCGATTCCCGTCTCAAGGGCTTGCTTGTAAATACCCAGAGCATGCCTAGCTGCTTCAAGCGTCATATCTAATTCAGTTTCCTGATGTGAGTACGAAACTGCGATGTAAGGCATCATAATCTTTCTAGTAAGCATTTCTTGGGCAAATAAAGTACGGAACGCAAGTGAAACATTACCGCTGTTATCTTTTGTAGTATAGCTAGGAGAACATGGAAACCCTTCAACATAAAAATTTTCAGAGATGCCTAAATCTTTTGAAATTTCATTTAGACCATCCATCAATTTAGTCCCATAATTCCAGAAATGTTCAACCACTTTTTCGCGTTGTAATATTTCAATAGTTTTAATAAATGCACCTAAGGCACTCATTTCAGCACCATGAGTAGTGGATGTAAGAAACAACCTTTCGGCACCTTCGTCTAAAATTCCACCAATTTGCATAATTTCACGTTTTCCTGCCAAGGCTGCAACTGCAAAACCATTTGCCATAGCTTTACCGAAGGTACACAGATCTGGCTCTATATCGAAATAGGTTTGTGCTCCACGAAGGTCCCAACGAAACCCAGTGATCATTTCATCAATTATAAAAACAGCTCCATTTGTCTTACATAGCATTTTTACTTCTTGTAAAAAGCCCTGAGATGGTTCAACTGTTGTAGCTGCTTCTAACATCACTGCTGCAATTTCACCTGGATATTTATCGAATAATTGCTTCAGGGATTCGATATTATTATAATTAAATTTCAGCGTAAGGCTTCTCGATTCTTCAGGAATCCCTCTTTGCATTACTGTTGAACCAATAAACCAATCGTCGTAAGAGAAAAATGGTTGTTCTGAAGGAACTACAACATACTTTTTATTGGTATAAGCTCGCGCTAATTTCATCGCTGCCGAGGTAACAGCCGAGCCATGTTTCGCAAATTTAACCATATCAACAGATGGAATCAAGTTTGTTAGCAGTTCTGCAGCTCGCAACTCGGTAGTTGATGCTCTGGTTAAATTGTTACCTTTTAAGATTTCTTCATAGCAGGCATCAGCGATTTCTTTATTGCCATAGCCAATGTTCACTGACCGTAAGCCCATTCCATAATCCAAATATTTTTTCCCATCCGGACTAAAAACGTAAGCTCCTTCTCCGCGTTCTAAAATTGAAGGCGCATTTGAAGGAAACTGGTCATCACCCCTAGAATAAGTATGGGCTCCCCCTGGAATTAGATTATGCAATTTTTCTGAATATAAATCCTTCATATTAATATCAATTAATTTTCTTCTAATTTTTGTTTATTAAAATTCTCCCAATAAATGTTATTAAGACCAATATTTAATTTTTGCCAATTATTTGATTGAATACGATTAACAAGATCTCTATCAGTAATAGTTAAAATATCATTTCCGATACTGGTAATTACAGTCTTAAAAAAGCTTGCATCATCTTCATAATCTAAAGTCATTCTCAACTGGTTGTCACTTTCATAGCCACCGATCTCGAGAACTTCTATTTTACTTTGGTTGAATATTTTACCCCAACCTGTTTCTAACTTATTTTGATAGTTAGCCGACAAAGAGTCTCTTAAAAAACCAATTCGATATCCCATAACATTCATCCCTAAAGGTAGACCTTTTGTTTGCACCATTTCACTACCTTCTTTTAATTTTTCAATAACCAGTCTGGTGGCGCTCGCGGAACAAAGAATATCATCACCATCAACAGAGATAATATATTCTATTTGGTTTTCTGTAGCACATTCTAAATGCCTCAGAGGAATATTAGCATCCGAACCATAAAAAATAGTAACCTCTTCGGGTGGGAAAATATTTTCAAATTCTTTATTCAGAGGATCCACAGATGTAGTGATAAAAAGCTTTACCTTATTCTCTTTGATTTCCTTACCAAATTCATGAAAGTGCCTACCAATCAACCATTGAATAAAACTTCTACCCTCTGCCTCAATCAAGTGTTTCTGTGCAAGCCTAGTAGAACCGAGCCTGGCTGTAAAAAAAATCCCAATCATTAGAATGATATTATCTTATTTTGTTGATCAGAACTTTCCACAGCATACAAAATTTTTAAAACATTATGGTCGTGTTCCAATGTATTTGGAAATTTGGCACTCCCTTCAGCTGCAGCTAAAAAAGCAGCCATTTCATCAATATACATCTGCTCAGTAATATTTTTATTGTACCCAGTCTGCGCAGAGATTGTTTCATAGGTAATTTCAGACCATTCATTCTTTATTGGATCGAATATTTTAATACAATTATCATCCCAATTCCAATATAATTGTTTCAGATCGCCATTAATTACCATTCTCCTGGTTGCATACCTTGACACCACATCAACAGATAAATTGAAAATACTCTGTCCATAGTCCATCAATAAATTATAGGTATCATCAATATCTTCTGCACCTTTAATTTGAATAGCATTTTTGTTAAAACCCACTACTCTTTTTGGCAAGCCCAATAATAGGGTAATCCATGTTAATTCAAACGGAACAATTTCACGCCCACCCCCTGTGTCTTTGTTAGATACATAATATTCGCTTACATCTTCATAAGTATGCCAATCAGGCAAGAATTGTCCGGAGTGATAAAGAAAATTTGAAACTTTTCCTAATTCATTGTTTTTGATAATTTCTCCAATCTTTTTAATTGCTGGATGAAAATGTAGCGTACATGATGGAGCCAAACAGATGCCTTTTTCTTCTGCATCTTTGATCATCAATTCAAAATCAGTATCTACCACACTTGCCTCAATAAATGCGGGAATTCCAAATTGAATCGCTTTTTTCATGTAGATATGGTGAATATCTGGCGGAAGTGAAATAACAAAAGCGTCAATCACATAGTTATTCATTATGTTTTCAAATTGCTCTTCCACCTTAATGCCATATTTCCCCATGGCTTCTTGACGCCTATCTTCCCTTTTATCAAGGCCAACAATGTTTTTAATACCCAATGCCTGAAGGTTTCTAACTCTTCTTTTGCCCATTGAACCTAATCCTATTATTAGAACAAAATTATCCATCCTTAAAATTTTATATAGTTTATATCGTCTTGTGCTTTTTTATAATCGTCGTGCTTACCAATATCTAACCAATATCCCCTTAAAGGATAAGAAGTTACCTTATGCCCCATTTGCAACAAGTGCTCGAGCAGGTCAGTGGCATTATAAAATTGATTAGTTGGTATTTTGCTGCAAAGTTCTTTTTTGATCAGATAAATTCCTGCATTGGCAAAATAGGTGTAAGTTGGTTTTTCCTTAAAATTCTTGATTCGGGTACCATCTGTCTCTAAAATGGCGTAAGGAATATTTACGTTGTATGGAATAGTGGCTACTGAAAAATCGGCTCCAGAATTAACAAATTCTAAGAAAAAATGTTCGTAATCAAGATTAGTCAATAGGTCCGAATTGGTAACCAGCACATAATCGTGCTCAAAATCTTTAATCAAAGAAAGTGCGCCGATAGTACCTAGTGGCTCTGTCTCCTCTACATATTTGACACTGATCCCTTTTTTACTTCCATCACCTAAATAATCCTTAATCTTTTCACCAAGATATTTTACGGTAATCCAATAATCATCAACACCATAGCTGACTAATCTATCCAAGTTATGTTCGATAATAGGTTTATCTCCTACTTTTAACAATGGTTTAGGAAGTTCATCAGTTAAAGGTCTTAGCCTTTCTCCCCTTCCACCAGCCATAATTACTGTATCGATGGGCAGATAAGATTTAAAAAACCTAAAGTTAATAACATTTACGACTACTCCTTCTTTGTCTAATACAGGTAGGATTCTGTAATTATTTTCCCGGTATTCTATTACTTCGTTTATTGTATAGGTTCCTCGCTGAATAAATTTAGGATTTGCTTCAATAAATTCATCCACTTCACTAGACATTGTAAGACCATTTAGAAACCCTCTTCGTACATCCCCATCAGTTAACGACCCTAATAGTTTCCCATCAAATGTTATTACAAATAAAATAGCGTCTGACCCTAATTCATTTAACTTTCCTAATGCTTCTTTAATTATGCTTTGTGTGACAATTAAATGTCTTTGATAATCGTAATTTTTCATTCTTAGTTATTCCTTAAACCAGTTAAACTTTTAATCACCCCAATTATTTGATCGGCCGCTCCTGATTTATAATAAATGTTTTCTAACGCAGTGTTTTTTTTCGATTCGATCAGCTGCACAGCCTTTAAGATCTCAGAGCTAATAATTTTAGTTTGCAGTACATTAACACCCGCTGCTCTTCCCAGTTGCCTACTACCCAAATTAACCACAAATTTATGAAATGATGCGGCTTCTATAATTCCACTTGATGTATTTCCCATCAAAAATGCGCAATATTTCATGGCGGTAAAATAGCTTTGGGCACCTAGATTCTCGACCAAAATCACCCGGTCATTATTTTTAAAATGTATGGTCAGCGCTTTTCTAACTACACTTCCGGCCGTATCTGCATTAGGCATGGTTATTAATACCTGATAAGTAGTTAGCGCATTTATAGCAGCAATTATCTCATTAATATACTCTGCATTTTCGGCAATGGCAATTGTTTCTGGGTGAAATGTAGTCAGGATTGTCTTTTTAGAAAGGTCAACGCCCCATTTAGCCTTAAATTCAGCAATGGAAAGAAGCTTTAGGTTGGTTAAATTATCCAAGCTCAACGCGCCAACATGATAAACATTTTCTTTACTGCTCGTTAATGCTGTGATTTTATCGGCAAATTGGGCAGTGGCCACAAAGTGATATTTCGAGGCAAGAGTAATGGCGTGCCTAAATACATTGTCGATAGCGCCCAAGGTAGTTTCACCACCATGAAGGTGTGCAAAAGGAATCTGAAATGGTATTCCTGCTGTTACCGCCGCGAACATTTCATATCGATCTCCCAAGCAAAATACAAGGTCAAAATCTTTTCCATGTTCTTTCCAAAATGAGGCAAATTTTAAAGTGGTGAGCCCCATAGCGGTAGCAATGGATTCACTAGTGTCTGTTAGCAACATCGATTCTATGGTGTAGCTCACTTCAAAACCTTGTGCTTTGATATCGTTAACTGTTTCTCCATGGTATACTGAAAGATGGGTGCCAAAGGCAATGAGGTCGAGTTTAAAAAAATCATCTGCTTTTAATTTTTTCAATAGCGGTAAATAAATCCCAAAATCTGCTCTAGAGCTTGTTAATACTGCTATTCTCATTTTAAGCTAAATCTAGTAATGATAATTTAGATCCGGCAGTTAAATCTTTATTTAATCTTTTGCCAATAATTTCATCCATTTTCATGGGAGAAATTCCATCTCCTGGCCTAAGCATCTCCAAATCTTGCTCAGTAATTGTCTCACCAAGTGCTTTATCAACACTTAGATGAATGCTTTTTCTAGCAATTGCCATATTTTTACTTTCCGAACCAGAAGGCTCTTTGATACCAGAACCCAATAAAGCACTTTCAATATTTCTAATGGCAGAAACCATCGCTTTTAGCTCGTTTGGTTCTAATGATGCAATATGGTCTGGTCCTGGCAAATTACGATCTAATGTATAATGTTTTTCAATCATTGTTGCCCCTAATGCGACAGCAGCTATTGGAACTTCAATTCCTAGCGTATGATCTGAATAGCCAATTGCTGTTCCAAATTCTTCCCCGATAGTAAGCATTGCCTTCAAATTAACATCAAGCATTGGTGTTGGGTATTCTGTATTACAATGCAATATGGTAATGTTTTCTTTTCTTGTTCCCGCATCTAAAAAAACAATTAAAGCCAACCTAATATCTTCAAGTGTCGCCATTCCTGTTGAAAGAATCACCCTATCAAACAATTTAGCAGCTAAGCGTAAGTACGGTAAATTGGTTATTTCTCCAGAAGGGATTTTAACCATATTCAATCCAATGGTTGATAAATACTGTAGTGATGCAAGATCAAATGCAGTAGAAAAAAACTTAATATTTTTTTCTACGCAATATTGAATTAGTCTTTCATGGTCATTTTCAGATAGTTCCAATTTTTGCAACATCTCCAATTGAGATTCAGCAGCATCTTTAGTGTTTTCTACCTGATAATCTGCTTTTTTTGCTTTTCCAGAAACTAATTTAGCCGCTTTGAAAGTTTGAAACTTAACGTAATCAACACCTGCTTCCACAGCTGCATCAATCAATCTGAAAGCATTTTCTAGACTTCCATTATGATTTACACCAGCTTCTGCTATTATAATTGTGCTCTTCATTTACCTATGCTTCTAGCAGGATTACCTGCCTGTATGTCTTTTGTTAGAATATTTTTAATCACTACCGATCCTGCACCCACAACAGCTTTGTCTTCAATAGTAATTTGATTAGCGACAGTGACATTACTTCCAATAAACACACCATTGCCAATTTTACAATTTCCATTTAAAATGGCTCCAGTAGAAATGTGGGTATGATTACCAACAACAGTATCATGCTCCACCTCACTTTTGTTATTTAAAATACAGTTATCTCCAATTGTTACTCCAGCATTAATTATTGCATGGTGCATTACAATAGTGCCTGCTCCTATCTTACTATATTTTGAAACATATGCTGAAGGAGCCACTACCGTTGCCATTATTGCCTTATTCTCTTTCAACATATAAAATAATTTTTTCCTTAAAGAAGCTGATTTTATTTGTCCAAGGGTTATTAAGAAGCTATAGCCAAGTTCAACATAATTTGCAATGTCTTTGTCTGTCCCAATAATTTGATAATCAAGAACATTTGCTCCTAATAGTTCTGCTAAATCTAATATGCCTTTTATTTCAAATTGCCCAGTTTGTTCAATCACATCGATGCATACTTTGCAGTGTCCACCACCTCCAATTAAAATGAGCTTAGTTTTCATCAATTATTTTACCCTATAACCGCTTGGAATATTTACTAATCTATCTGCAATCCAGATGCTATTGGTAAGTCCATCCGTTTGACAGTTTTTAAACATTGGTAAACGGTTCATCAACTCCCAAACTGGTCTTGTCATTATTCGTCTATCATTGGTAAATCCTAGAAATTCATCTCTTTCCTTTATATCATCTAAAAGAATGGCATTTAACCAATAATTAGCCTTAGAATCAATTGGCTCCTGAATAAAAGTTAAAGACAGATTATTAAAAAACTCAGCGTATTTCGCTGCTAATTCTCTCTTATTATCTACAAACATTGATAATTGCTCTAATTGTGCACAAGCTAATGCAGCGTTTAGATTTGGCATACGATAATTGTAACCAATGTGATCATGCACAAACTCCCATTTATGCGGCACTTTGGCTTGGGTAGTTAAATGTTTAGCTCTTTTTGCGATAGCTTCATCATCTGTGATTAATGCACCTCCGCCGCCGCAAGTAACCGTTTTATTCCCATTAAAACTAAATATACCTATTTTACCAAAAACACCAGTGTGTTTACCTTTGTAATAACTCCCTAAAGATTCAGCTGCATCCTCGACTAAATTGATTTTCCACTGCGCACAGATTGCTGCTATTTCATCAATTTTGCAGGGTAAACCAAAAGTATGCATGGGTACACAAGCAGCTATTCTCTTACCTGTAACCTTATTGTAGCTGCCATCTGCTCTTAATTCTGCATTAGTTGCTAAAAAATTGCTTAATGCGACAGGCGACATTCCTAATGTTTCTTTATCTACATCAATAAAAACAGGAGTTGCTCCAATATATGAAATAGCATTTGCAGTGGCAATAAATGTTAGTGCTTGTGATAGAACCTCATCATCTCTTTCAACATCAGCTAGCAATAAACCTAAATGCAAGGCATTAGTGCCATTAACTATCGCAATAGCATATTTTGCTCCTGTAATTTCTGCCATCATCTCTTCGAAACGATTTACATAAGCACCGACAGAAGAAACAAATGTTGAATCTATGGCATCGTTTACATATTTCTTTTCATTACCAATAAATACAGGCTCATGTAAGGCAATAAAATCCTTATCCGGATATTGCTCCTTTACGAAATCAACTACTTTTTGAAATTTTTCCATCCGTTACATTTTTGCGTCTAAGTACTTGCCTGTTTCTTTGTGCCCAAAACCTGGAATCATTTGATGGAATAACTCAACTATTTGCTCCTTCAACCACTTCTTCTCTCCTTTATATTTTGATATAATAGCTGCAAAATTGTCTAGTTTATTTTTATCAAAATGAAGTTCGTTTTTAATGATCCCCAAATTCTCAAACTTTGCCATATCTAAAACTTCGTTTGACGTAAAAAACTCTTCAAAATCTTTTTCACCCGTAGTATCACTAGTAGTGAACAAACAAGGCCATTTCTTTTCTTGAGGTAAAGTTTTAATTAATTCTCGTGCTTCTTCCTCAGTCTCACACAAATAAGGTTGATAGCCCAATTCGTTCAAATATTTCACTGCGATGTCAGCAAAAGTGATTAAATGCAAATCTTCACTCAATTTTGGAAAGAATATATCTCTATTTTCACCAAAAATACACGACATTAAACATAATTCTCCAGATTCCTTTGGGATTACAAAATACCTCTTGATATCATTTGGCGCCACAATGGGTTGCATTTTTTGGATTCGTTGGTTAAAACCATGTAATAGTGAGCCATCAGAAAATGCCACATTAGCAAACCGAGCAGTTGATATAGAGATTTCTTCACTTTTGCGCATCAGGAACATTTCCATGATACGTTTAGAAGCGCCCATCATATTTACCGGGTTTGCTGCCTTATCAGTAGAAACACAAAAATATTTTTTTACACCCTTTGCAATTGATTGATTAATGGTTTTCTCTGTATTAAAAATATTCACATCAATCATTCTCATTAACGTAAATGGATCTTTCTCACTACGCACATGCTTTAGCGCTGATAAGTTAAGCACGTAATCGTATTCGCCATCAGCTTCAATAAAAGCATCATATTCAATAGAACCGATATCCAAAGCAAAAGTTTGAAAATCCCCGTCAATATATCCGTAGGAACTCCTGATGTCACGTACCAATTCGACCATGTTATTTTCACTAATGTCAACTACATGAAGTTTAAGCGGATTACGCTTAAAAATTTCCTTAGTTACGGCTTGTCCGATAGAGCCTGCGCCGCCTACCACTAGAAATTTAGATTGACAAACTTTTTCTCTTAATTTAAGCTCGTATTGACTAATGTCATTATGGAATAGCTCCTTATCTCGTCCTATTAAATTTAAAATATTCATTAATGCTTTTAGCTTAAAATTTGCTTAACTATTCTTCTGAGTATTAAGAATAAACAGGCCAGAATGCCAAGTAAAATCCCTCCAATGATCATACTTTTTACCTTTCCTAGTTTTTCTTTTGTTAGGGGGTATATAGGCTGATCAACAACCTGTATTAAAGGCGTTTCCCTTAATAAAGACATTTTTGACATCTCTAAATTTTTAACCAATTCTGCTAAGATGGCCTTATTTGTTTCTGCCGAAAACTGAGCTCTTTGAGCTGGTGCAACCCTTTGAACCTGCCTGGTGGGGTTAAGATTTGGTGTGGCATCTGCTACCGCAACAGCCGTATAAATGGCGCCATTTACTACCCTTCTTACGGAATCGGTCTTTTCTTTTAAAATGGCTATGTTATCTAATGATTTTTTAGTTTTGGTTTGCACATAAAAATCATTTACATTTTTAACAATTTGGTCGTTAAAAGCTTTTGCAAAAAATTCGTCTTCTGATTTTACATCTGCCTTGATGATGCTTAGTTTTTTATCAGGCTTGGCTACCTTGAGGTAGTTTTCGTTAATATTATTTACGATTACCTCCATAACGCTGTCGCGTAGACGTTGTTCATTGTTCGTTTTCCGTTGGTCGTCCGCTGAAAACTGCAATCTGGCTAATTCTGGTTTTTTGGCCCAACTTTCTCTCAATTTATTAAAATCGATATAACGATCGATTAATAATTGCTTTTTATCATGATAATTAACCGCTGTTAACAAAGTCTTTTCTATCATGGTGCGCGATTTATACAACTCCAAAATATTATCGCCTTGAAAAATACCCCCTCCGCCACCACCCAGATCAACTCCGGCCATAGAAGCCAGACCGGCCAAATTACCCATCCCCCCTCCTTTTTCATCTTCCAATACGAAAGTTGTAGAAGCGGTATAAATCGGTTTCTTAGCGTAAGCATAAGTAAATCCTAGTATACAGCCCAACAAACCAAAAATTAAGATAACGACCCATTTAGATAAAAGATATCTCCACCATTCTTGGGTTTTACGAATAAGCTCTTTTAATGAAATTTCATCGCTTTGTTTATATTGTTGACTTTCTGTTGTCATTACTTTATTAATACTTATTTATAAATTAGCCATTGCTAATACAATCCCGAGTCTCAGCATGACGGTAGGCTGTCAGATGTAAATTTATTTTCTTTATTTTTTTAACTTCTTCTCTTTGGGGAAAGGCTGGGCTTTACCTTAACAAACTAACAATAATTGCCCCTAATGACGCTACTGCAGTTCCAATCCCTATCCAGCTTTGAGCCGTCAACCTTTCTCGCTCAGCTTTTTTCGGCACCAAAATTTCTGCGCCGGGTTTAATCACAGGATTATTGTTAAAAAATAAAAATTTGCCTACTCCTGCTGCAGATCCGTTAGCATATTTTACGTACACACCACTTTTTCTGGCATGATCGGTAAATCCTCCTGCTCCACTAATATACTGCCTCAATCCTTTACCGGGCAAATACACGATACTGTTAGGATTTAATACTTCTCCAGTCACCCGAACGGTTTGCAAAGTACGTGGCACCCTTATAATGTCTCCATCCTCAACAATTAAGTCGAATTTGGATAGTGGATCTTTAAGTATTTTTCCCAGATTAATCCCAACCAAATCACTTTGGATTAACTTTTGCTCCACTTCGACAGCGACCATATCTTTTGCTCCAGTTTCCTGAGCCCTTTTTAAACCCAATAGCTTTTTGTCTTCCTCTTCCTGATTATTGATTGCATTTTTATCTTTTGGATTTACCTTTTCGGCTCCTGGTCTTTTTAATGAAGCCCCATCAGCATAAGCAGATGAGGTTAATCCGCCTGCACGGCGAACCAAATCAGATATCCGCTCATTTTTATTCAAAATAGTATAAACGCCCGGATAAACGACTTCACCTTCCAACCTTACTTGTTTCTGAACCGCATACCCCTCAGCATTGCGTACTGAAACAATATCAAAAGGTTTAATTACAAAGGGCTCGCCTTCTAATTTTAAATTCTCGTTTACGTTTACAATAAACACTTCGGCAGTTTGTGCCGTTGCTGAAGTAGATTCACTATTTCTTACCCTTCTCGAGATTTCGATCCGGTTAGGCGTGGCGCCTTCTTTAAATCCGCCAGCCAGTTGGATTACTGATTCCAATGTCATGCCATCAGCAAATTGAAAGCTCCCTGGTGCACGTACCTCACCTTGTATACTTACCTGGTATTCATCTCTCAAATCAAAAATAGAAGAAATGGTTACTTTATCTTCCCGTTGTAAAGTAATATCTTTCTGTGTACCTGCTATAATTTTAGCTACATCAAAAGAGATTAACGCCTGCGAATTATCATGATTTAAACGGTTGATATAACCACGATTTAAAAAAGCTTCTTCAGTTAAGCCATCGGCCTTATTGATTAATCCACGCAACGTTAAACCCTTTTCCAATTCATAAACGCCCGGGCGGAATACCGATCCTAAAATTTCCACACGGTTGGCAAAGCGATCCAAAATAGCTTCAACAACATATTTATCTCCATTTTTGGGCATATAAGTAAGAAAATCAACAGCTGGGATATCATTGATCCTACGATCGCGATCGGTATTTTGGAAAGCTTTAATTTTAGCCGTATAGGCTTGTGTAGTAAAACCACCAGCAAAGTCAATTACATTTTGCAAACTCTCGCCCTTTACTACTTCATATAGGGCTGCTCTTTTTACCTCGCCACTAACTTCTACACGGTCATCATAAACCGGAATATTAATTACATCCTGATCCTGTAAACGGATATTGGCTTGTTGAATACCTTTCAATAAGAAATTATAAATATCTAAAGTAGCGATAATTTTATTGTTACGGATAATTTGGATTTTACGGAACGATCCGTTTTGAGCTGGTCCGCCAGATGCATACAAAGCATTGTAAACCGTAGCCAACGAAGGTAGCGTATAGGTACCTGGCTTGGTTACATAACCAGTCATAATCACTTTGATACTCCTGATATTACCTAAGTTGATCGCCAAATTTGTCTTGCCTGATTTTAGTGAGGGGTAAGTTTTGCTCATGGCCGTGCGGATTTTAGAAATGGCCTGATCAATACTTAAACCACCAACAGCAATTCTGCCAACATACTGCACATTGATAATCCCGTCAGGGCTTACTTCTAAATTGTAACTGGCTTCATTATCTCCCGTTAAGTCAATTACCAGCTTATCATCAGGCCCGATTACATAGCCTTTAGGGGTAGCCATGCGCAGATTTGGTTCAAAGGTAATATTGCCATTTCTAAACAGCTCTGATCCAAATATTTTCGGCCCGATTTCGCTATCTTCTTCTTTTTTTTCGTTATTAATTTCGCCACCAGCAGTGGTTTCACTCAGCTCTCTGCCCGTAACCACAGGCTTTTGCTCTACCTGTACGGCAGAGCCTTGTTTCCTCACTTTGGCCACACGTGCGCGCAACTTCTGAATCTCATCGGCTTTCATACCTTGTGCAGCAGCCATTTGTTCCAACTGGGCATCATTATAGCCTACAGATTCTGCTTTTTTAATCATTTGCAAAATCTGGGCATCTGAGAGTTCATCAACCTTTACACTCGAATAATTCTGCGCAATAGATTGCAAGTGAACAAATAAACAGAGAACGAGAAGGGATAGAAATAATTTTATGCTTTGTTTCATAGGTTTCCGAAATAATCGGCAGGTAATGTTATTCAAAATAATTTAAGGTTTTAAAACCTCCGTCATTCAGGTACTCATCTTTCTTCATTAAATGAAGGTCAGAAAGAACCATCTCTTTAACGAGTGCTGGCAAATCATATTGCGGCTGCCAACCCAGTTGTGTTTTAGATTTAGTGGGGTCGCCCAATAATAAATCTACTTCGGTAGGCCTGTAATATTTAGGATCCACACGAACTACTGTACTGCCCAAAAATAATTTCTCATAATCTAAGCCTAAACCACTAACCACCTCCAGATCTAAACCAATGATTACACCTTTTTCGTTTTCATCTTTGCCACTAAACTCAATCTCTATGCCAAGCTCCGCAAAACTCATACGCACAAAATCGCGCACTGTGGTGGTTACTCCTGTGGCAATAACGAAATCTTCGGGTTTTTCTTGTTGCAAAATTAACCACATCGCTTCAATATAATCCTTGGCATGGCCCCAATCGCGTTGTGCAGAAAGGTTGCCTAAGTATAAGCATTGCTGCAAGCCTAGTGCAATTTTGGCAGCAGCACGGGTAATTTTACGGGTCACGAAGGTTTCTCCTCTTAAGGGGCTTTCGTGATTAAATAAAATCCCATTACAGGCAAACATGCCATAAGCTTCTCGGTAGTTTACCGTAATCCAGTAAGCGTACATTTTGGCAACAGCATAGGGCGAACGCGGGTAAAAAGGTGTGGTTTCACTTTGTGGAACCGCCTGTACCAAGCCATACAATTCTGAGGTACTGGCCTGGTAAATTTTAGTTTTATGAGCTAAACCCAAAATCCTGATGGCTTCCAGTAAGCGCAAAGTGCCAATACCATCGGCATTAGCCGTATATTCGGGCATTTCAAAGCTCACGTGTACATGGCTCATTGCTGCCAGGTTATAAATTTCATCAGGTTGTGTTTCCTGAATAATCCGGATCAGGTTGGTAGAATCAGTTAAGTCGCCATAATGCAATTTAAAGTTGACATGGTTTTCGTGCTGATCCTGGTAGAGGTGATCGATACGATCGGTATTAAATAAGGATGAGCGTCTTTTTATACCATGTACAAAATAGCCCTTTCTAAGCAGAAATTCTGCCAGATAAGCACCATCTTGTCCAGTAACGCCAGTAATAAGGGCAACCCTCATAAATTATCATAGGTTTTGAGCACGCAAACATACATAATAATTCTTTTGTAAAAAAACGAAGTTAATCAGATGTGTAGAATTGAAAGGTATAAAAGCACACGAACAGGCTCCCGTTATTTTAGTAAATGATAATTAATTTAACAACATTTAGCTCTAAAAGACTTTACAAGAAGCAAAAAACTAATAATCAAACATTTAACACTAAATTAAAATATCCAATTAAGCTGATCTATTTCCATTAATAATTCAGAATTATTTTTATTTTTACCACTCATTATTGTCTCGTTAAATATTTTTATGAACAAAACCCTACTGGTTATCTCTTTGCTATTCATTTCATTTGGTCTTAGAGCGCAAAACACGGCCGATTACAATTATTCAATTGGTGTAAAGGTTTTTAGCATGGTGCAGCTCCCCAAAATCCTGAATCAAACCAATGTTCAGGATTATACCAATGTTTATGGTAATGGTTTATTTGTTAAATTTAACGACAACCAAATCAGTTATCGGCTTAATGGAAATTATTTTAGGGATAATATTAAATTTGATAACAATTACGAAACTGCCAACGGTACTGTAACGGACTACAGCTTTAAAATCGGTTTTGAAAAAAACTTTACCTACTCTAAGGTACAGCCCTACTTTGCTTTCGACCTCGGTTACCGTTCCAATCGTTTTACAGGCACACTGCAACCCAACGGAACTGCATCCGTTAACAGAAACGCTGATATTTCGAAAAGTGGTTTAGTAGTTTCTCCTTCAGTTGGATTAAAAATAAATATCCTTCCGCAACTACTTTTATTTGCAGAGAGTAACTTAGATTTTTATTTTTCATATGAGCGCCAGGATATTTCAGAACCCAACAGTACCTCACGCACCGTGAATACCTACAATAAATTAGAAAGTTTATTGAATCCCATTTCAGCCGGATTACAATTCCAAATCAATAGAAAAAACTAATTCACTATACGGTTTTAATTATCATCCTACAGCCTGGCGTCTGCCAGATTCCGGTCGATAAAAGATTTGGTATCAAAAATTAGAGATCCTTTCTCTTTGAACTGGGCATAATCAATGGCTAAAAATTGTTGATGGGCTACGGCTAAAATCACCACATCATATTGCCTGAATTGGCTACTGTCAATCAACTCGATTTGATATTCAGCCTTTACTGCTGTTGCATTTGCCCAGGGGTCATGTACATCAACCTCCATACTAAAAGATTTTAGCTCTTTATAAATATCAATCACTCTGGTGTTCCGTGTATCAGGACAGTTTTCCTTAAAAGCAAAGCCTAAAATCAATGCTTTTGCTCCATTAATTACTTTATTCTTTGCAACGAGCATTTTAACTACCTTGTTGGCCACAAATAGGCCCATATTATCATTTACCCGCCGTCCCGATAAAATCACTTCAGGTTTGTAACCCAATGCTTCCGATTTATGGGCCAAATAGTAAGGATCCACGCCGATACAGTGCCCGCCTACCAAACCAGGCTTATAATTCAGGAAATTCCACTTGGTTGCTGCCGCTGCCAATACATCAGCTGTATCAATGCCCATGCGATCGAAAATTAGAGCCAGTTCATTTACAAAAGAAATATTCACATCTCGCTGCGCATTTTCAATGGCCTTTGAAGCTTCGGCCACTTTAATACTGGATGCCAAATGCGTTCCAGCGGTGATAATTGATGCATAAAGTTCGTCTATCTCAATAGCTATAGCAGGTGTAGAGCCTGAGGTAACTTTTTTAATTTTAGTGAGGGTATTAACTTTATCGCCCGGATTAATCCGCTCTGGAGAGTAACCACAGAAAAAATCAGTATTGTATGTTAAACCTGATTTTTTTTCCAAAACCGGCACACAATCTTCTTCGGTACAACCCGGATAAACAGTCGATTCGTATATCACAATATCACCCTTTTTAAGTATAGTGCCGAGCATACCACTGGCCGCAAGTAAAGGCTGCAAATCGGGTCGTTTAAGGTGATCGATAGGAGTAGGGACTGTGACGATGTAAATGCTGCAAGTTTTCAGGTCATTCAGCTCTGCACTTAGGCTTAAGCCTGTTTTCGTATTTTCAGAGGCAAGCACCGATTTTAAATCATCAAGATTGGCTTCGTTGGTGCGGTCTTCCAGTTGATTGAGTGCTGCTACCCGGGTTTCGTTGATATCGAAACCTATTACTTTATATTTTTTAGCAAATTCGATTGCCAAAGGCAGCCCCACATAACCCAAACCAATAATGGCAATCTGCTTTTTTGAATTCATTTTTCTTTCGGTAATTGGGCAAAGATAAGATAAATCGGTAAAGCTGGGCGCGCTTTCAGCAACCCTTCGTACGTCACCCTGAACTTGTTTCAGGGTCTCAAGTAAAGTTACGAATAAAGCATTAAGAGATGCACAAAGGCTCTGCACCCTACTCTCCGGCATAGGAGATGATGGCAGGAGAAAACGTTAAAGCTTCTGTACAAACATTCAACAGGCAGTCCCCAAGGCAGCGTGTTCACGCGATTTTTCATCGCGGCTTGCGCTGCCGCTATAAAAGCTTTGACGATTTTATTCTACATCAGATCCAAGCCTTGATCTTTTGTTTCTTTTCTATCAAGAGAAAAGAAAGAGCCCCGTGGCGGTGAACGGAAGAAAGCCCCATGCATACAGCATAACAGCCAAAGCATTACGATTCCCATCGGATAGCTATCGGATCAAGTTGGGAATGACGGATTGTGGAAAGAAGTAACGAAAGTCCTTCGACTCCGCTCAGGATGACATCAAAAGGGGATCTTCTACACCCTACTATCTGCACCCTGCTCTCCGGCATAGGATATGATGGACGGAGAAGTAGTTGAAACTTGTGCACAGTTCCTCAATACCCCAAAGAACTAAAACAGAGGCAAGAACAATTTTTCATTGTTCCTGGCCGCTGTTGCCAATAAAGTTTCGGCTAGCTTATCCAACATCAGATCCAAGCCTTGATTTATGCCTTTTTGTTGTTTGGTATTTATCGGTAGGCATGCTTTCGCTGCGTTCAGGTTTTGTTACTTTTTCATCAAGGAAAAAGTAAGAGCCTTTCGGTGGCTAACCGTGACAAGCATGTGAAGGGGAAAAGCACTTAAATTCATAATTGAGAGAATGACGGATCTTAAAAGCAATAAATAAGTTAGATACCGATAAACGCAATTCCCCACACGCCCCCGTCCCCCTGAACTTCCGCCCCGCCGGACGAGTATTTAGAGGCTTCCGTAACCGACGTGAGCAATAAAAAAGTGCTGAAAGCAAAAAAAATCACCAACCAGCTTAACCTGAATTGGTGATTTAAAATAATTTTAATAGTCTTAAAATGGATTATTTAATCAGCCTTAATAAATAACTCCCATAACCGCTCTTAACCAATGGCGCAGCAATAGCCTTAAGTTGTTCTGCATCAATAAACCCCATGCGGTAAGCAATCTCTTCAATACAACCAATTTTTAATCCTTGCCTTTCCTCAATAATTTGTACAAATTGACCCGCCTGCATTAAAGAAGTAAAAGTACCCGTATCTAACCAGGCGGTACCACGGCCCAATACACCTACTTTTAACTTACCCCGCTCTAAATAAATACGGTTCACGTCGGTAATTTCATACTCACCCCGAGGTGAAGGCTTAATGTTTTTAGCAATTTCTACCACCTCATTATCGTAAAAATATAAGCCAGGTACCGCATAATCCGATTTTGGGTTCACCGGCTTTTCTTCAATTGAAATGGCTTTTTTACTTTCATCAAATTCAACGACACCATAACGTTCAGGATCTGCAACTTGGTACGCAAAAACCACCCCTCCATCAGGATCAGAATTCGCTTGTAACAGTTTAACCAACCCATCACTATGAAAAATATTATCGCCCAATACCAACGCAACCTTATCCTTACCAATAAATTCTTCGCCAATTGCAAAAGCCTGCGCTAAACCATTCGGTTCGGCCTGCACTGCATAGCTGAATTTACAACCCAATGCCGTTCCATCACCCAATAATTTTTCGAAATTAGGTAAATCGTGCGGTGTAGATATAATTAAGATCTCTTTTATACCTGCCAGCATTAAGGTAGAAAGTGGATAGTAAATCATCGGTTTATCGTAAACCGGCATCATTTGTTTACTACAAGCAAGTGTTAAGGGGTGCAAACGCGTGCCGCTACCGCCGGCTAAAATTATACCTTTCATATTATGGTTTATTAGTTCATTTGTTCAGTAGCCATTCGTAACCACTAATGTTTATTAATTTACTATATTTCTTAATGTCTATTGTAACTGCAAATCGTCAACTGAAAACTGCTAACTGAGCTTGGCTATACAAGCCTCAAGACTATCTCTCCAGTAAGGGATACTGATGTTAAATGTAGTTTTTATTTTGGATTTATCCATTACTGAAAACGCAGGGCGGGTAGCTTTAGTGGGATATGCCGATCCTGGGATTGGATTTACCGTTACCTGTGTTTTACTGATGTCAAATATGGCAGTTGCAAAATCGAACCACGAAGTTACACCTTCATTGCTGTAATGATAAATGCCATAATCCTTTTGGCCAGATTCGATAATATCGTATATGGCATTAGCCAGATCAATAGCATAGGTAGGGGTACCTACCTGATCAGCAATAACATTCAGTTCATCCCGCTCAGCACCTACTTTAAGCATAGTTTTAACAAAGTTATTGGCATATTGAGAATATAACCAGCTGGTACGGATAATAAAATGAGCAGTCAATTTCGCGGCAACGGCCTTTTCGCCGTCCAGCTTGGTTGCACCATAAACATTGATGGGTTTAGCTTCATCATCCTCTTTTAACAACCTTACAGTATTCCCTTCGAAAACAAAATCTGTAGAAACATGCACCAAAGCTGCATCATTTGCGGTACAAGCCGATGCCAGATAACTTGCACCAATCTCATTGATGGCTTTAGCCAACTCAACCTCATCTTCGGCTTTATCAACAGCGGTATAAGCTGCGCAGTTAATTACAAAGGCTGGTTTTTCTTTTGCTAATAGCGCATTGAGTACGCTTTCATCTAAAATATTGGCGTCTTGCTCTGCCGGGAAAACAATATCGGTAATCACTCTGAGCTCGGCCACAACCTTCAGGCACTGGCCAAGCTGACCACCAGCACCAATTACTAGTATCTTACTCATATATGTTGTAGTTCCACAAATCGTCTTAAAAGTAAATCTTTTTCAGATACCTCTCTGTCGGCTTCTGGAATTAACCAATCGATATTCAGGTCCGTATCATTATAAATCACACCTGTTTCTGAGGCTTTATTGAAAAAATTATCGCATTTATACAAAAAATCAGCGGTTTCGCTCAATACCGAAAAGCCATGAATAAATCCTCTTGGTATATATACCTGCAATTTATTAGCAGCACTAAGTTTGATAGAACAATGTTGGCCATAGGTTGGAGAATCAGGGCGTGCATCTACCACAACATCCAAAACCTCACCTTTAGTTACGCGTACCAACTTGGCTTGTGCAAATTCACCGGTTTGGGCATGTAAGCCTCTGATTACCCCATAAGAAGAACAGGATTCATTATCTTGAACAAACCTACCAGAAAACCCTGTTTTTTCCTCAAAGGTATTCTGATTGAAACTTTCAAAAAAATACCCTCGGGTATCTTCAAACACCCGGGGTTTAATAATCAGACAATCTTTTAATCCTGTTTGTTCAATTTCCATTATTTACTGTTGTATTGTTGCTGGTAATAAGATTGATAATTACCTGAAGTCACATTGTTTAGCCAGTCTTCATTTTGCAGATACCAGTCAACAGTTTTGGCCAAACCTTCTTCAAACTGTAAGCTGGGTACCCAATCTAATTGCTCCTGGAGTTTAGTCGAATCGATGGCGTAACGCAAATCATGTCCGGCTCGATCCGTTACATAGGTAATCAGTTTTGCAGATTCACCTTTTTCACGACCTAACTTTTCATCCATGATGGTACACAGCAAGTTAATCAGATCGATATTTTTCCATTCATTATGGCCACCAATATTATAGGTATCACCAGTTTTCGAATTGTGGAAAATCACATCAATCGCACGGGCATGGTCTTCAACCCATAACCAATCGCGCACGTTTTCGCCTTTACCATAAACCGGTACAGGTTTATTATTCTTGATGTTATTAATGGCTAACGGAATCAATTTCTCAGGAAAATGGTGTGAGCCATAATTGTTTGAACAGTTAGAAATTACACAGTCCATACCATAAGTATCGTGATAGGCACGTACAAAATGATCAGAGCTGGCTTTTGAAGCTGAATACGGGCTATGCGGATCATACGCTGTTGTTTCGGTAAATATGCCTTCTTCTCCTAAAGCGCCATATACCTCATCGGTACTCACATGGTAGAAACGCTTCTGATCATAAAAACCTTTCCAGTGTGTTCTGGCTGCATTTAATAAATTAACTGTTCCAATCACATTGGTCATTACAAAAGCCGTTGGATCAGTAATCGAACGATCAACATGACTCTCGGCAGCCAAATGAATTACTGCATCAAAATTTTCGGTTTGGAATAGTTCATCAATCGCTTGAGCATCGGTAATATCCTCCTTTACAAATCGGTAATTTGGTTTATTTTCAATGTCAGTCAAATTAGCCAGATTACCTGCATAGGTTAGCTTGTCTAAATTTACAATCTCGTATTGAGGATAACTATTAACAAAGCGGCGAACTACGTGAGAGCCAATAAAGCCCGCTCCACCAGTGATTAAGATTTTTTTCACAGTTATTAAATGATTTCAGTTGGCTAAAATAAGTCAGATTTCATCAATAAACAACTTAATTGTGACATTAGAAGAAAACTGAATGAAATAGTTTTGAAGCAATTAGCTTATTTTAAGGCAAATATTTATTATAGATGGCAACTACCTCGCCGCCACCGAACTTTCCAGCTCCTTGTACCAATCTTCACCATACTTACGAATAAGTGGTCCTTTTAAAAAGCTATACACCGGCACTTTGAGCTCACGGCCAAAGGTGCAGGCATCGTGGCAGATATGCCAGCGGTCGTAGTTCAATACTTCAAATTCAGGGTATTTGGTAATGCGGATAGGGTACAAGTGGCACGAAATTGGTTTCTGCCAATCTACCAGTCCTTGCTCATAAGCCTTTTCTATGGCACATTTAGTAATGCCGCCTTCGAAAAGTACATAAGCACATTCTTTATTTTTATCAACGCAGGGAGTCGTTAAATCACCATCTTCGTCCACCACATAAACGCCTTGCTCTTCAATGGCTTTAATTCCCTTTTCGTTTAGCAAATGCTTTATTTTAGGATAAATATCTGCTAAAATCGCTTTCTCCTCATTATCCAAAGGTGCACCCGAATCGCCTTCCACACAACAGATCCCCTTGCATTTGCTTAAATTACAAACAAAGTTTTCTTTCAATACATCTTCGTGCACCAGCACTTGTTCTACTTCTATCATCATTACTCTTTTGCTAAAGCATATTTCAGCCCATCGGCCGATTTTAATTCCATCGTTACCGCACCAACCAGTATTTCTACCTGCGCCTTTACAGGTACCCGGTTACCATCATCAGTTACCCAAAGGTACAACCTGCTGTCTTTCTTAAAAATCCGGCCCGGCTTAATAGATGGACTAAATTTTAAACAGCGGATATTCCCCAGTTTACTTTTTATGGTTTCCTTACCTATATATTCTACTTCGAGGGCCGAAATTTCATCACCCAAAAAATAGTTTAACTTAAATTTATCGCCAACCTTAATTTTACTGATATCAAGGCTACGGGCAAAATAATAAGCCGATACCAGATCGAAAGTCTGAGTAGTTGGGGTGGTAAAAGTGCCTCTGTTCGAAACTACTTTTTTTCCATCCTGGTTAAACCTCGCCTTATCCTGACGGCGGTAACTGGCCTCACGAATGTTTTCCTGGTAGAAATAAGGCAGAAGATCCGTTTTATCAATATAAGAGTCGTAATGGTCTCTAACCTTATAAAAGATATCGAATGTTCCTGAGGTTTCAGCATCTACAGTAAGCTTATAAGTTGGCTTATTATCAAACTTTAAATCGGAATTAGCAACCTTTATCGTGGCCTCTGCGGCGGTAATAAATCCATACCGAAGTTTGTATTTTAAAACCTCTCCTTCCTGAAATACAGCTTCTTTCTTCAGGGGCAGCTCCTGCGCCATTGCAGAGAAACTGCATAATGCAGCCGTGACTATTAAAAACAGTTTTTTCATCGCTCTTGTATTCATTTGTGTGTATATAAAAGAAACATCCTATTTAAAAAAATGGGACACATTCTTTTCCTGATGAAGATATACAAAAAGCAAACCAATTTTTAATCTTTTCAACTATATACCTTATAACGGCTAACCTTATCCTTCGCTTAAATTAAACCCTGCACCACAAAAGGCCTTACCAATGCATCCCCGTTTTACCCTAATCCGGCCTAACAAATTTTTGGGGTTGCAACAAGTAGCCATTGCTCTAACTTCAATACAAAAATTTTAAGCCGGCAATTTTGCTTCTTTTGTTGTCAAAAGAAGATAAGCCCGTCCGGCAAGGACTTCAACAGATCCTCTAACAGAAATGCAGATCTCCAAAAAACAAACCTATCCTAATCTTTTCGCTTATAAACCGGAACGGTAGAGCATGGCTCACCAAACATAATGCTTTTAACCACTGGGGTTAATAGGTTAGTGACCTCTACATAAGCCGAAACGGGCACTTCAATATCGCCACAACCTTTTACCACTACACGTTCATTAGCATAATCCTGCGGATTAATTTTAGCCAGTGCTTTCGAAAACAGTACAGCCTCCAAAGTATCCAGCCCGCCAAATACCACCTCGTTAGCGTAAGGCTTCATCCTGTTGGCCAAAAGCATATAAGCCCATGTGGGTACAATAGCATCGGCAGAACAAATGATGGCTACATTTTTATCCTGATATTGCGCCCAGTCGTGATTTTTGATAAACTCCCTAAAATCTTTCTCTCTTAACATCAAACCATGAAAAAGATTATCTACAATATCATAAAGCACCCTTTCGCCCTTATGATAAAAGTCTTCGAGGTTTAAGGTGATTAAACCACTGTTTGCTACTTTATTAACGAAGTTTTCCTGAATTTCCATGGCCATAAATAAAAAAACCGTTCCAATGAATCATCGGAACGGTTACAAAATTACGTATTTTCTAATTAATAGAATTTCACACGATTGTCTTTTATCTGTGCATTATCTTGTAAAGCCTGGAAAGCTGCTCCTAATGAACGCTGACCTAAGCTCAATAACATACCTTCTTTTTGTTTAAACATGTTGGCAATTGGTGCAGGATTTGTAAATCCATCAACTGAGAATACATACACACCACGCTCGCCTTGAACAGGAGCAGATACTTTTCCTGGTTGAGAACCAAATACGCTACCAACTAAAGCATTTTCTTGTGCAACACCTGGAATTACCGGGTTAGCAAAAACAATGTTTTGAACTGGGTTAACCGGACGGGCAACCTTCGATCCAACCTGATCGATGTTTCCTATACCAGCATTAGCTAGTTTTTCTTTTAGCAATTTAGCTTTAACCGCATTGCGCACCATTGGCTCAATTTCTTTTTTCACGTCAGCAAGCGATAGGGTACCTTTAGGGCTAACGTTAGTTAAACGTGCAACCACATAAGCATTGCTCATTGTATAAATTTCAGGTAACACTTCACCTTTATCTGCTGCGTAAGCATCCTGAATTAATTTACGTGGGTTATCTAAACCTGCTGCGAAGCCTTGAGTAGAGGCTACTCTATCTGCAACAGCAACTTTTAATCCTTTTTGGGTAGCCAGTTTAGCAAAATCAGCTCCTTTCACGTCAGCAAGGAAATTACTTGCAGCTTTATAGGCAGCAGCCTGCGTTTTGCTACTTGCAGCCAATGTTTTCTCTACGTAAGCCAGTTTAGCTACTTTAGATGAACCGATTTGTTTTTCGATTTTAAGAATATGGTATCCAAACTGAGATTTAACTACTTTAATATCGCCGGTACTACCATCGAAAGCAGCGTTTTCAAATTCAGGAACCATGGTACCACGTGCAAATGTACCTAGCTCGCCGCCTTTATCTTTTGAACCATCTACGCTATAATTTTTAGCCAGTTCAGCAAAGTTACCACCTTTTAAAATCAGACCTTTTAATGAATCGGCTAATTTGCTTGCCTTATCGTCGCCACCAATTTTAGCCGGATCGATTAAGATGTGGCTTGCTTTTACCGAATCAGGAGAGAAACGGCTGGCTACCACTTTAATAATTTTGTAAGAGTTTCCTGATAATTTAGGACCATAGAAACTGCCTGCTGGCAATGCGAATACTGCAGAATCAACAGCCGGATCTAATTTACCTTTTGTTAGGTAAGTGAAAGGAACTTTAACATCCGAATTAATGGCCGCGAAAAGTGAATCATTTTTAGCTACCTGGAAATCGGCTGCAATTTTATCAACCTGCGCTTTAATTGCCAATGAATCGGCTTTAGTTGGACTGATGCTGAAAGTTACGTATTCGAAAGCACGGGTTTCAGTTGGATTGTTGAAACGTGCTTTATTTTGATCATAATATTCAGAAAAATCGCCATCAGTTAATTTAACTGAAGCATCAGGAATAGAAGTATAATCTAAACTTACATATTTAAAATTAGCCAGTTTGTTACGATTGTTATATTCATCTGTAGCTTCTAACGAAGTTACATAAACCGAATTACGGATTAAGTTAGAATATTTGGTTTGTAAAGCCTGGTTTTTAATCTCCTGTTGCAACATATCAGATTGCTGTAAAGCCTGAGGTTCTTTTGATTTCAAGAAGTTCATCAGGGTTACGCGGTCTAATTGTCCAGTTTGAGGATTAGAAAAATATTGTTTAATTAATGGGCTAGGGTTCTGGCCTTGCAATAAATCATACAATTCATCTTCTGATACTGTTAAACCTAAACGCTCGTACTCTTTTGTTAATAATACTTTAGCCAGTTCTGCGTTCCATGCCTGGTCTACAGCCATAGCAGTCATTTGTGCGTTTGCACTACCGCCATATTGTTGTTTCATTTGGTTTACACCCTGATCAACCTTTGGACCGAACTCATCGATGCTGATTTCGTTACCATCAATAGATCCGACAACTTTTTGATTTGCTGACCAAAAAGGTTTACCTACGTTAATTGCATCACCTACTAAAAATGCAACAATTGCAAAACCGATTGCAAAGACCAGTATATAGCCTGCGCGGTTACGCAAAAATGTCATTAATCCCATATTGTAATTATAAATTTATTTAGTTCTTTTTTAAGAGGGCGCAAGATACAAATTTGCGTTAAAAAAGAAAACACAAAATTTTATTTATCAAGCGCTTAATTATTAGCGTGATGGAAGAAGTAAAATGGCTGATGGAAAAGGGAAGAGTTACCGCTAAAATTAGCCACAATAGCGAAGAAATTTGAATGGATTGCCAATACTTTTTCCATTTTACCTCTGCCATATTACATCAGGTTAAGGTCCCACCACTATTTCATATTCAGCTATAAGGTTCCCTTCGAATTAATTTCACCAGTTCCAGGCCCCATTTCATAAGTACTAAAGTCTTGGGGAGCTTTAAAATCCTTTGCCCGGGTAAAATCTCCGTTCACACTCAGAATATCAACTGTTTGATTTGAATAGAAAATCTTCTTCGATTCATCCCAGATTAATTCCTGAGAAGAAAAAGTATCGCCTTTGCTATTCTTAACCACTACATTTTTCCGGAATTCGGTTTTCAGCTCAGTATCCTTTCTGATGGCATAATCGCAAACCAGATTTCCATCTACCGTACCCTGTGGATTATAAAAATCGATGTTTACCCCCTTAATCATTTCCTGGTAAGAGCCGCCACTTGATGGGGTAATCTTATCCAGTATCGGGGCATAACCTTTGGCTTTTACCCTGGCCGAATCGCTGTATATAATCTCCACCCCGATAGTGCGGTCGCGGGTTAAGGTTATTTTACCTGCTGAAACCGAATTTGCATTTTTTAGATCGTCGTCTCCACAGGAAGCCAAAAACATTGGCAACGCCAGAAACAAACCATATAAAAATGTTTTTAGTTTCATTAGTCTACGCGGTACTTACGGAACCAGGTATCGTTTAAGGTAAAGCCTAAGTGAAAATTAATATACTGTTCTTTAACCAGGTTATTGCTTAAAGTTCCTCTCTGACCAACCTCAGTTGTAAAGTTGATTTTATAAAATGCAGTACCTCCGTTTGCTGATGGTAGTGGGAAACCAAAACCCAGCGAAGCACCCATTTGTTTAATATTCTGATTGTTTACCTGAATATACGTTTTATCGTAATTAAAACCTAAACGGTAATCAACACGTTTCATGTAGTTATTGTAAGAATAAGCGTCAGGAGTCCACTGGCCACCTAATGATGCACCCCAGCTATCTTGCAAGCCCTGGCTTACGTTATTAATGGTAGTTGCCGACCATTTGCTCATTCTAAAATCAGCACCGATCATCCATTTATCGTTTTGCTGAATAGCAATACCAAAATTATGGGTTAGAGGCAGGGTAAGATTAGATTTTCCTTTGTCAATTCTGCTCAAAGTATCTAGCGCTGTCTGCTCATTTCCATTGGCATCTCTAAGATAACGTGTTGCAAAAAAAGTTTGGGTTGAGTTTACTTTACCAGAGGTACTACCCGAATAACCAAGGGTTACCAGGGTTTTCTTCCCAACGTTAAAATCATACTGGATACCATACGAATAAGCTAAACCACCTACACTGTTTTTATTTTGAAGTTTGGCATTGTAAGCGCCAACAATGGTACTGCTGTATTCAGTTGAACGCGTAGTTTGCAGGTTACCAAAAATGTATTCTAAGTTAGCCCCAACTCTTAAATGATCGCCAAAACGGTAGCCGTAGCCAAAGTATGCTTTCGATAAACCACCTTCACCTTCGTAAAGCTGATCAACAGAGGTGGTATCAATTTTAACTTTGTTTCTGTAGGCATAACCTAAATCAGAATAAGGCAAAATACCAAAGCTTAAAGCCGATTTTCTGCCTGTAGGCGCAGCGAAAGCCAAATGGCTAAAAGTAGCATTGAAAGTATTCTCGCTTAAGTTGCCACGACTTAAATTATTAACACTTGCACTCATACCAATATCGATGGTAGTTAACGAAATGCCAGCGTATGATGCAGGATTCTGCATATTGATGTAGTTAAAACCACTTACTTTATTTACAGCAGTAGAAATACCACCCATTGCACGCAATTGCGGCAACAAAGAGCCTTTTATATTACCAAGCCCATATCTTGAATATGGCGATGATGTAGTAACCTGTGCCTGAGCACTTAAACCACCAACTAGAACGAGTATGGCTGCAATATAATTTATTCTTTTGTACATTTTAATCTGCAATAGCTTCATTTAATCCTTTTAATACCAAGTAGGGATCTTTTATAATTTGAGGCGCAAAGATGCTGTTTTG
>Ga0308165_1000682_pt1 | contig 56299 bp, 44 predicted proteins | sample PhyWR2_FD_201032 | JGI IMG/M metagenome (GOLD analysis project Ga0308165, IMG submission 201032) | Phyllosphere microbial communities from UC Gill Tract Community Farm, Albany, California, United States - DLSLW.R2 | ecosystem: Host-associated > Plants > Phyllosphere > Unclassified | place: USA... | reverse complement strand
GGCCGTTACCCCGCCAACTAGCTAATGACACGCATGCCCATCTTTATCCTATAAATATTTGATCATTGCATAATGCTATGCTGTGATTTTATGCGGTGTTAATCCGGATTTCTCCGGGCTATCCCCCTGATAAAGGTAGGTTGCATACGCGTTACGCACCCGTGCGCCACTTTCATAAAGAGCAAGCTCCTTAATCGCGTTCGACTTGCATGTATTAGGCCTGCCGCTAGCGTTCATCCTGAGCCAGGATCAAACTCTCCATTGTAAAATGTTTTGTAAGATTCTGACCAGTTTTAACTATTGTTAAAAATAGTCTTCTTTTGTTTTGTCTGTTAGACATCACCTTTAAAATAAAGCTCCTTAATCATGTACTTCGATCAGTACTTCATTAAACCCGCTTTCGCTACATTGACATCTCTTTTAAGAACTTATTCGGCTTTAACCTCACGGTTGCCTTTTTATATATCTTCGGGTTTTGGTTTCAGCCGGTCTTTCTTGTCCAGCCTTCAGTTTTCGTCCGTTTCAATCTTTTTTGTTCGCCTTCTGCGACATCCGCCGCTTCAGCTTTTTTACCCTTCGTTTCGGTTGGGAGTGCAAAGGTAGGAATCTTTTTTTAACTTCCAAATAAAATAATTTTTATTTTTTCGTTTCTCTTTTTTCCTCTCTTCACGATTTCAATATGCTGATTTTAATCAGCTTCCCGTTCCTTCCGAAGCGGGCTGCAAAGGTAACAATCTTTTCTCATCTCGCAAGCTTTATTTTAAAATAAATCCTGCCCTCCTTTCTCTATTGTACGCTTTTCAGTTTATTGCCCTCTCCTCCGAGCGGGTTGCAAAGGTAGAAAAAATTAATACGCCAACAAATGGATTTGCGTGTTTTTTAAGGGAATGGAGCTAAATTATTGGTTTACAGGTTTAAAAAATTGGGTATGATGCAAAACCGTTTAAGCAGGTTAGGGGTTTAGGGGTTATTTTGGGGCCTCGTGCACCGTTTTCTCACCATTAAGCAGTTAAGGAAATTAAGAGTTCTTTGTTTTTTAGGCGCCATGACGGGGTATTTTGCACTGCCCCTGCCACCTAAACCCGATTGCAGAGGAAAGCCGCCGCTCTTTCTGCGGCGCTTGTAACGCAAAGCGGGACTACCACATACTACGATGCCCAGGAACTTGCTTTGCTGATAAAACATGAAGACTACATTATATATATATAGATACCAAACAAACTATCATTCCCCCCTCTACACCGTTAATGCCATCTATATAGTATATGTTAAAAATTGTTAACTGTATATTTGTACTGAATTGCTTTGCATAGCTTAGCGGCGAATTGTTTTTATTGATGTTATCGTATTATTAATTATCTTTGCAGAATGTTTAAAGTTAAACACTTAATTATTTTAGTATTTGTTGCCGCTTTGGGTGTGGCGGGTTGTAAAAGTCGTTTCGAGAAATTGAGGGCGAGTAACGACGTGGCTAAAAAAAACCAGGAGGCTATCCGTTTATATAACAAAAGAGATTACAGTAAAGCTTTAATTCTTTTTGAAGATCTAGCTCAGAAATATAGAGGAAGAGATGGTGCACAAACTGTACAATATTATTATGCTTATACATTATATAGAGTACAGGACTATACAACCGCACGTTATCAATTTAAAGTTTTTGCAGACACCTACCCTTCTGATAAACAAGCTGAAGAAGCGAGGTACATGGCAGCATATTGCTACTATTTAGAATCGCCAAATTTCTCATTAGACCAGGAAAATACTTATAAAGCGATTGATGCTTTACAGCTATTTATTAACTTATACCCTACCAGCGACCGTGCAGCGGCAGCAGGTAAGTATATTGCTACTTTAAGGGGCAAGCTAGAAGATAAAGCTTTTGAAAATGCTAAAATGTATTTAACTACCGGCCCTAGTAATATTGATAATTACAGAGCCGCAGTTATTGCTTTAAAAAATGCGCAAAGAGATTACCCGGATATTAAATATGCCGAGGAAATGGATTTCTTAATGATTAAAGCACAATATTTATATGCTAAAAACAGTTTGGTTTACCGCCAGGAAGATCGTTATAATGAGGCTTTAGCTTTATATACCGAGTTTACAGAAAACCACCCTGAAAGTCAGTATACCAAAGATGCCAAACAACTGAAAGAAGATGTTGAGGCTGGTATTGTGGCTACCAAACAAGAAATTGCCTTGTATAACACCGAACAGGAAAAATACAAGAAAATGCTGATCAGAGCTGGTAAAATAAAAGATACTGCTGCTGCTAATAATAAAACGGATATTAAAAACAAGTAATACATGAATACTAACAAACCTGCTGTACCAAACACTACAGTTACCAGAAACGTACACGATTTAGATAAAACTACAGATAACTTATACGAATCTTTAGTTGTGATTGCTAAAAGGGCAAATCAGATTTCGAACAACGTTAAAGAGGAGTTACACGGTAAATTAGCAGAATTTGCATCGAGCAACGATAATTTGGAAGAAATTTTCGAAAACCGTGAGCAAATTGAAATCAGCAAGCATTACGAACGTATGCCTAAGCCTGTTTTAGTTGCTATTGATGAATTTTTGAACGAGAAAATTTATCACAGAAACCCTGCTAAAGAACAAAAATAAGCATTGCGCATAGCGTTTGGAGCATAGCGTTTTTTATAGCATTACGCTCTGGCTCTATGCCCCATGCCTAAACGCTATGCTAAAAAACAAAAATATAATCCTTGGCGTTTGCGGCAGCATCGCAGCATATAAATCGGCCTTTCTGGTTCGGTTGCTTGTAAAAGCTGGTGCAAACGTAAAGGTTATTCTTACCCCTGATGGTGCTAATTTCATAACACCACTTACCCTTGCTACGCTTTCTAAAAACCCTGTTTATACGCAATATTTCGAAGAAGAAACAGGCGTATGGAGCAACCATGTAGAACTGGGTTTATGGGCCGACCTGATTATTATTGCCCCCATTAGTGCCAATACCCTGGCTAAACTGGCTACCGGTATTTGCGATAATCTACTTACTGCTGTTTACCTTTCGGCAAAATGCCCGGTTTATGTTGCCCCGGCGATGGATTTAGACATGTGGAAACACGAAAGTACACAGGCCAACATTGCAAAAATTAGCAGCTACGGTAATACTGTAATTGCACCAGGCAGCGGCGAACTGGCCAGTGGTTTATATGGCGAAGGCCGTATGGCAGAGCCTGAAGAAATTATCACATTTCTGGATGAGGCCATTAAAAAATCGATGCCTTTATATGGCAAAAAGGTAATGGTAACAGCTGGTCCTACTTACGAAGCGATAGATCCGGTACGTTTTATTGGCAATCACTCATCAGGTAAAATGGGTTTTGCTTTGGCAGATGAACTGGCGAGACTCGGTGCCGATGTGACCTTAATAGCAGGGCCAACGGCTCAAAAATCAAGTCAAACCGTTATTAGAAAAGATGTGGTAAGCGCACAGCAAATGTTTGATGCCTGCTCATCGGTTTTCCCTGAAACAGATATTACTGTGATGTGTGCTGCTGTGGCCGATTACCGCCCAAAAACAGTAGCCGCAAACAAAATCAAAAAACAGGATAGCAACCTGGTACTCGAACTCGAAAAAACAGTCGATATTTTAGCAACCCTGGGGCAAGAGAAAAAGGCTAACCAGATTTTGGTTGGTTTTGCTTTAGAAACCAACGATGAAGAGAATTATGCCAAAGGTAAACTTGAAAAGAAAAACCTTGACCTGGTAGTTTTAAATTCTTTAAACGATAAGGGCGCAGGTTTTAAATCAGATACCAATAAAATTACTATTTTTAACAGGGCTTTGGAACGTACGGTGTTCGAAATGAAATCGAAATCTGACGTAGCCAAAGATATTTGCTCAGCTATTTTAAAAATTGCAAAATGATAAACAGGATTTTTTGGATATTGGTATTGCTAACCGGCTTTGGTAAACTACAGGCGCAAGAATTGAACGCGCGTGTAACCCTGCTGGCGCCACAGGTTTCGAACATTAGCAGGCCAACGCTTGATGCGCTTCAAAAAACAATCCGCGATTTTTTAAACAACAACAAATTTAGTAACGAAAGCTACAAAGCCCAGGAGCGTATTGAATGTAGTTTCGTCATCACCATCAACTCCTGGGATGGCGGATCGGGATATACTGCCGAAGCTCAGATTCAGAGCAGCCGACCGGTTTTTAACAGCTCGTACAACAGCACCTTGCTGAACATGAGCGATAAAAATTTCGATTTCAATTACCTGGATGGTTCTACCATCGATTTTTCTGACCAAAATTATATTTCGAATATCAGCGCCCTCCTCACCTACTATGCCTATACCATTATTGGCATGGATAAGGATAGTTTTAGTAAAATGGGCGGTACTCCTTTCTATAAAAAAGCTCAAAACATCATTAATCTGGCACAGGCCTCGGGCAATACAGGCTGGAAAGCTGCCGATGGTTTGCGCAACCGTTTTTGGTTTAACGAGAATGTGCTCAATCCGATTTTCAGCGAACTACGCAGCTTTATTTATAGCTATCACTTAAGTGGATTAGATCAGCTAACCGATAACGATAAGGGCTTAACCCAAATTGTGGCCGCGCTACCTGCCCTGCAACAAATGGATAAACAAAAACTGGGCTCTATTTTCCCGAATGTTTATTTTGCCTCAAAAGCCGAAGAAGTTACCAATGTGCTGGCCAAACTGAATGTACAGGAACGTTTAAAAGCCTACAACATGCTGGCAGAAATCGATCCGGCAAATATTGGGAAGTATGAAGGCTTGAAGAAAAACTAGATCAATGGCTAACTGGTTAATTGTTTAAATCGGTTAACTGTTCTGTAGCAGATTCAACACCTAACACCTTACCAGCCAAAATCTAACAGTTAACCAGTTTAACGCTAAACCGTTTTATACATTTTGCAGTTACTAATGACTAATGAACCACTGAACACGTTTAGACTTTGAAGTGGAAGACAGTTAACCAATTAACCAGTTCAAACAATTAACCTTTCAAAGGATGCAACTTTTCCTCCCCTCCTGCGTCTTATATCTAACAAACAATTAAACTACCGATTCTATAAACCAGTTTAAACGCTTAACCAAGCTCAATAGTTAATTTTTTGTTAAAACATTTTGATATTACGAATATCTTCGTACATTTGATTACGAAATAATTCGTACAACCTGTAACATATGGCGAATAACAACATCAAACCAACAGAAGGCGAAATGGAAATCCTCCAGGTGCTTTGGCAAAAGGGGAATGCAACGGTAAGAGAAGTGCATGAAGCATTGAACAAAAAAGACTCAGGTTATACCACTACCCTAAAGCTGATGCAGATTATGCACGAAAAAGGAATGGTAGAAAGAGATACTAACCAAAAAACACACATCTATAAAGCATTGGCAAGTCAGGATAAAACCGAAAAGCAATTGGTAAATAAAATGATCGACAATGTATTTAACGGTTCTGCAGCGCGGTTGGTAATGCAGGCTTTGGGTAACCACAGCGCAAGTGCAGATGAGATTGATGAAATCAAAAAATATTTAGACAGCCTAAAATAAGGCCAAAAGTTGAGGGTTGAAAGGTGTAGGGTTGGGATCCCTAATTTGAAATGATTACCCGGGTTTAACCCGTTAAAAAATTAAAACCACCATTATGGAAACTTTATTACAACAATTCATCAAAGCATTTGGCTGGAGCATTTTAAACTCTTTGTGGCAGAGTGCTATTATTTACGGTGTGTTATTTATCGTAATGCTTAGCTTACCTAAACTGGCAGCCAGGCACAAACATAACCTTGCTTTTGGCGCCATTATTTTAATGTTTATTGGTTTTGGCTACAATTTTATTAGTCAGATGATGCTGAGTACCAATAACCAGGCTCCTGCTATTAACCCGCAAAATATTCAGGTATATCAATATTTTAACAACCTGCCGCCAAGCTTTAGCAGCAAGGCCGAACAATATTTCCCAGTTGTGGTAGCCTTCTACATTATAGGTATTTTACTACAATTGTTTGTAATTGTTAAAGGTTACAACCAGTTAGGAAAACTGAAAAAGGACAGCTTAAGTGCGATCCCTGAAAGCTGGAAAGCCATTTTCGAACAGGTAACCACTCACTTAAAAATCAAAAAAACTATCCGGTTCCACCTATCGGCACTTGTAAATGTGCCTTTGGTTATAGGTTATTTAAAACCGGTAGTATTGTTCCCGCTGGCATTGGTAAATCAGCTGGATAACGATCAGGTAGAGGCCATCCTCATCCACGAACTATCGCACATCAGAAGAAATGATTTTCTGTTAAACCTGATTAAAACAGCCATTGAAACCTTGCTTTTCTACAATCCGTTTGTTTGGATGGCAGGCCGTTTTATACACATTGAGCGCGAACATGCCTGCGATGACCTGGTACTTAAAATTACCGGAAAACCATTAAACTATGCCCATGCCCTGCTTAAGCTAGAACTGCTTAAAGACAAGAACAGCCCGGCTTATGCGCTGGCTGCAACCGGCAAAACCCAAAATTTATATCAACGTATTAAAAGAATAACCAACATGAAAACGAATTATTTAAATGCCAAACAACAAATGGCAGCCCTAACGCTTGGTGTAGCGTGCCTGTTTTCTATAGCCTGGATCAATCCGACAGAAAAGAAAAAAGAAACCAAAAAACCAGCTAAACAGGAAGCTGTACGGTTCATTACCTCAAACGGAAATATAAGCCATAGTTTTTGTACCGATACTACCAAAAAACGTAAAATTAAAATCGTTACGATTGATGCAAACGGCAATAAAACCGAATACAACTCGGTGAAAGAAATGCCGGATAGTATCCGCAAAGATTTTTACAGAGATGAACTTTTTGCAGGTAAAAACGCATTCAGGTTCCAGATGGATAGCACATTTAAATTTAAAGACTCGTTATTCAGGGTTAAAATCGATCGTGAGTTTAATTCGCCGGAAGCACAAGCTAAGTGGAAAAAATTTGGCGAAGATATGGCCAAACAATACAATTCACCAGAAGCACAGGCTAAATGGAAAAAATTTGGAGAAGATGTAGCTAAACAATACAACTCTCCGGAAGCACAGGCTAAATGGAAAAAATTTGGAGAAGATATCGCCAAACAATATAACTCACCAGAAGCACAAGCCAAATGGAAAAAATTTGGAGAGGACATGCAAAAGAAAATGAACTCGCCAGAAGCACAGGCCAAATGGAAAAAAATGGCTGAAGATATGTCTAAACAATTTAGCTCGCCAGAAGCACAAGCCAAATGGAAAAAATTTGGAGAAGAAATTGCTGCCAAAGTAAACACCCCTGAATTTAGGGCACAAATCGACAACATTAAATTAAGTATGGCAAAGGATATCGATATGTCTAAACTAGCTACGCTGAGCCATTTACGTAACGATTCTTTAGGCCTAAAATTTAGAGATGGTTATATTTTAAATTTGGATAACAGCAACAATAAAGTTAGACAAACCGAAGAATACAAAAAGCTAAGAGAAAAATTTGATAGTGAGGTTAAAGAATTAAAAGAAAAACTTGAAAAGAAAGAGAAAAAAGAAAAGGTGGAGGGCGGAAACAAAGGTACCCGTGTAATGCCAGCTGTTATGCTTTACGACAACAAGAATTTCACTAGTCCGGTTAAAACGCTAAACATAGAAAATGCTTTAGTAACTTATAAAAATATCGATTTTAAGGTTGCTGACCAGCTTGCATTAAAAACTTTTATCAAAACCGACAATGTAAATCTGTTAGATAACAATAACATCAGCATTGTAATTAAATAAAAGAAGTTAAACCACACAAATTGATTTGAGCAGCGAAGAGAATATTCTTCGCTGTTTTTGTTTGTCAAATTTCAACTCAAACTAATTTGTATCTTCGCTGGGGTTTAACCTTATGTCATCATGCGCTCAATCAAACTTAACATCATTGCCCTATTAACCATACTCAACTTATCTGCATTTGCCCAGATCAAAACGATTTCCAATTCATTTTATTTTGGTACCATTTTAAAAATAGAAAAATTTGCAGGGAGGGATTTTCGATACTCTTTAGACCTAAAATCGACCGACACAGATTCGCTTAAAAATGTTGTGATTAGAACCCAACAGGTTATTAACGGAGATAATTGGCTTGAAGCCAATGTAGTGAAAGACCAGACTAAAGATACTTTGTGGCATTCTTTAAAAATCAGCAGTAAAATCAATTTAAAAACAAAAGAAATTTGGCTTTATGCAAATTTTGAAGGCAATGGAAACTTTTTTGCAGATAATTTAAAATTTGAGATCAAAACTGAAAACGGGGACTGGCAAGAGGTTTCAATAAAAAACGGAGATTTTGAAAAGAATCTTGATAATCCGTTGAAAGGTCTTTTAACAAGTTCAAAAATACCTGATGGTACCGCCATAAGCTCACAGAAAAGAACGGATTCGATTGGTGGCAATACATTACTGATCAAAACAACAAAAGCTTCGGTAATTTGGAAAACCAACTATGGCAACAACAAACGTATCGGGAGGTATTGCAATATTAATGGAATAAAGGTTTATTACGAAACTTATGGAACAGGAGAACCTTTGTTATTGTTACATGGAAATGGCCAATCTATTGCAGACTTCACCAAACAGATCCCAGCATTGGCTAAACATTATCAGGTTATAGCCGTTGATACCCGTGCACAGGGAAAAAGTACTGATCTTAACAGTACCAATTTAAGTTATAATATTTTTGCTTCCGACATGAAGGTTCTTTTAGATTCCCTTCACTTAAGAAAAGTAAATATACTGGGATGGAGCGATGGTGGTAATACGGCCCTGATTATGGCAATCAAATATCCTGAATACGTAGGGAAGTTAATTGTAATGGGTGCAAATTTGAATCCAACTGAAGATGCTGTTGAAAAAAGTATGCTTACACAACTTAAAAAGGATTTTAAAATGCTCCAGCAGAAACCCGACACTGAATCCAAACAACTAGCACGATTACTTTACATGTTATCGACCGAGCCCAATATCAAAGTTGAGGAGTTGCATAATATTCATTCAAGAGTATTAGTATTAGCGGGAGAAAAAGATGTAATCAAAGCGAAACATACCAAACTTATTGCGGATAATATTAACAAATCTCAGTTAATTATTTTTAAAAAGGAAACGCATATGATGCCTGAAGAAAACGCATCTCTTTTCAACAAAACCGTAATTGATTTTTTAAATGAATCCACAATAAAAAATTAATATAAACGCTTTGTCAGCAAAAGCATTTATTCTTCGCTGTTTTTGTTTTGCACCTACTTGTTGAAATAACTTTTTAGTATTTTCGCAAAGCTATGCTTCAAAAACTTTCTATTCGTAATTACGCATTAATTGATAGTCTCGATATCGAATTCGATAAAGGCTTAAATATTATCACGGGCGAAACTGGTGCCGGTAAATCTATTATACTTGGTGCATTATCGCTTATTCTTGGTCAGCGGGCAGAAAGTAAGTACTTTTTTAACCAGGATAAAAAATGTTTTATTGAAGGGAGTTTTAACCTGACCGACGAAAACCTGAAAGAACTTTTTGAAGAAAACGACCTCGATTTTTACAAAGAAAGTCTGTTGCGCCGCGAAATTTCTATTGATGGAAAGTCGCGTTCGTTTATAAACGATACCCCTGTTAATTTATCAGTATTGAAACAGATAGGCGAAAAACTGATCGATATACATTCCCAGCACGCCACCCAGGAAATTAACGATACCGATTTCCAGTTGTTGATTGTTGATTCGCTGGCGAGCCATGAGGTACTTTTAGCCGACTACCGCAGCGGATTTAAAAAACTGAAGCAAGACAATAACCTGTTAAAAAAATTAGTAAGCGAAGCAAGCGAAGCCAGGAACAGACAGGATTACGAACAGTTTTTGTTTAATGAGCTCGAGCAAGCCAAATTGCAGGAAGGCGAACAGGAAGAACTGGAGCAGGAACTGGAGCGCTTAACACATGCCGAAACCATAAAAAGAGCATTGCTTACTGCTTCGGGCTTAATTAACGAAAGCGAACCTTCAGCACTGCAAATTTTAAAAGAAGCGTCGTTACAACTGCAGGGGATAGAAAAATTTGATCCGGCCATTAACGTGCTATACGAGCGTCTACGTTCATCGATTATCGAAATTAAGGATATTACAGATGAAGTTACGACCATTGAAGAAAACACATTGCACAGTGCCGATCGGTTGGAAATTGTAAACCAAAGGCTTGATTTGTTTTACTCGCTACAACAGAAACATCGGGTAGCCAATAATACAGAGCTTCTGACCCTTCAAAAACAACTGGAAGATAATCTGAATCAGCTTTTATCTTCTGATGAGCATATTGAAAAGTTGCAAAAAGAAATTGCACAGCTGCAACAAGAGCTGCATCAAAAAGCTACGCAGTTAAGTGCCAATAGGAAAAAGTCGATCAAACTGGTTGAAGAACAAACCAGCCAAACCCTGAAAAAGGTAGGCATGCTTAATGCCAGGTTATTTTTAGACCAGAAAGTAGTGACTGAATTGAATAAAGATGGTTTAGACGAAATTAATTTATTATTTACGGCCAATGCCGGTCAGGCGCCTGCCCCGGTTAATAAAGTGGCTTCGGGCGGTGAATTATCGCGCTTAATGCTGGCCATTAAAGCTTTGCTGGCTCAGCACACCTCGCTCCCAACCATTATTTTTGATGAGATTGACACTGGTATTTCAGGCGAAACAGCCTTGAAAGTTGGCGAAGTGATTTCTGACCTGGGTAAAAATATGCAGGTAATTTCGATTACCCACCTACCTCAGATTGCAGCCAAAGGCGAATCGCATTATTTCGTACATAAACACGAAGATAGTGGAAAAACTACCACAGGAATTCGTAAATTGAAGCAAGAAGAACGCATTGGCATTATTGCCGAAATGTTGAGTGGCAAAAACCCTGGTGCATCGGCTGTAGAGAATGCAAAAGAGTTATTAGCGTAATGTGCATTCAGCTATTTGTGCTGTCAGATGTTACCATCTGATAGATAGAAATTTTGAGCGACCTAATACTGTATCAGATAGCAATATCTGAGACCACAAAAAAATTTTCATTAAGCATTATTAAAACTAAATAATTAGTTTATATTTAATCAATGAAATCATTATTAATCTTACTCTCGCTGGTTATTGCCGGTACATTATGTTCCGCGCAAAACTATAGCCTTACCGGTGTGGTGAAAGATAAGCGTGGAGAAGCTTTACCCGGTGCAGGCGTATATGTAAGCGGTTATAAAATTGCCGTCTCTTCTGATAATAACGGTGCTTATAAACTAAGCTTAAAACCCGGAAACTACGATATCCTGGTACAACTAATTGGTTATAAAGCGCTGAACAAAAATGTGGTTATTGCCGATAAAGATGTAAAACTCGATCTGGTTCTCGAAGAAAGCGTTACCCAGCTGGCAGAAGTAACCATAAAGCCCGACCCTAACAGGGCCTACTATATTGCCTTATTTAAAGATTTTTTTATCGGCACCACGCCTAACGCTGCACAATGCAAACTCATTAACCCCAATGTACTCATTATCGATTACGATCAGGACAATGCTTTACTTACTGTAAAATGCAATCAGTTTCTCATTATCGAAAATAAAGCATTGGGCTACCGCATCAAATACCTGGTAAATAATTTCGAGTACAGCCGCAAAACCAATATTGTGTATTACCAGGGCTTTCCTACCTACGAAGATTTAAAAGGTTCGAAACGTAAAAAAGAAGCCTGGGATAAAATGCGTTTAACCGCTTATCTTGGTTCACCGCAACATTTTTTCAAATCATTGTACCATAAAAAGGCTACTGAAGAAGGTTTTATCATCAATACCTTAAAAAGTATCCCGAATAACAACAGGCCTAAAGATAGTTTAATCAATGCCAATATCAGGCGTTTTACACAGGCACAAACCTTTACAGGCAATATTCACCTCACGGTTGGCGATTCGTTAAACTACTGGATCAAGAAGAAAAACCTGCCTAAAGAAATTTCAGTACTCAGCAAAGCTCCGGTGTTGCAGGATACGCTGGCCCGACCAACAACCGAACCGGCCATTCAGGAAATTAATTTTACCGATAAACTTTATGTGGTTTACACCAAAGAGCCAGAGGATGCAGCATTTACAGGCCGGCTTAGTTTCTCTATCAGCAGGCCACCCGATTATTTTGGCTATCAGATCTCAACCATCACTTTACAGCAACCACCTGTTTACTTTTACGAAAATGGGGGCATCTATAATCCCCGGTCGATGCTTTTTTCGGGCTATTGGGCCTGGGAAAAAATTGCCGACAGTGTACCCATGGATTATTTACCGCCACGACCGTAAAAAAGTCGTGGTTAAGTGTTAAAATCGTTAAAAATATTTTGGCTTTTTAATAAATATTAAGGCTTTTGGTTACATTCGTCTCCATGATTAAAAGCCTTTTAGTGTCGCTAATTTTCCTGATTTGGGGCGCTAACGCTATTGCTCAAAATACATACACAATCAGTGGTCTGGTGCGCGATCAGAAAGATGGCCTACCGGGTGCAAGCATTTATTTAAGTGGCTATAAAATTGCCACTGTGGCCGATAACGACGGGCGTTTCAAATTAACGAATCTAAAACCGGGGAGTTACGATTTGCTTGTGCAGATTGTGGGCTACCTCCCCTACTCTAAAAGCGTAATCATATCTGATAAATCGGTACAGGTTGAGCTCGTTTTAAAAGAAAATGTTGCCCAGCTGGATGAGGTAACCGTTAGGGCCGACCCAAACAGGCAGAAATACATTAACCAATTTAAAGAGTTCTTTATTGGCAAAACGCCTAATGCAACGCAGTGTAAAATACTAAATCCACAGGTTTTAAATGTTGATTTCGACATTACTAAAAGTACCTTAACCGTTTCCACAACCGAGTTTTTGGTAGTTGAAAATAAGGCTTTGGGCTACCGTCTAAAATATATGCTCGATCGCTTTGAATATAACTCACGTACGCATATTATCTATTATTCTGGTCACCCGTTTTTCGAAGAGCTAAAAGCATCGGCATCGAAAAAGAAGAAATATATTGCCGCCCGGGAAGTGGCCTATTACGGTTCATCGCAACATTTTTTCCGTTCGTTGTATGCCAATAAGGCCCAGGAGGAAGGGTTTATCATCAACAAAATGATTAAGGTACCCAATCCAAACCGTTATCCGGAGTATGTAATTAACACCAATCTGGAGAAAATAAAAGCAGTGCCTGAGAAAATGGGAATTAGACAAACCAAAGGCAAAATAGATACGGCTCTATTCAACTTTTGGATGAAACAGAAGGAAATGCCAAAAACCATTGATCGATTTTCGAGGGCAGATGTACTTACCGATACTTTGGTGCATTACTACAATCAGAATTTAAAATACCTGAGTTATACCGATGCCTTGCTGATTCAATATACCAAAGAAAAAGAATCGCTGGCCTACTCTAAAACTGGTTTCTGGATTTTCAGGCCCTTAGATGTACCCGAAAATGAAATATCGGTAGCCAATTTAACCGGAGAAGGGGTTCGTTTTTATGAAAACGGAGGCATTTACGATTCCAGGTCGCTTTTGTTTGAAGGTTATTGGGCTTACGAAAAAGTAGCCGATATGGTACCTATGGATTATATCCCGCTGCCTAAAAAATAAAACCATCCCGTTTATAAATTGTGGAAAAGTCGCTTTTTCAGTCATCTTAAATTACTAATATTTTTAGTAATTTTATTGTATGATTAGCGGAGAAGAAAAACCATATTTTAAGGGGCGGGGTGCGCAGGTAAATCCACATAACCGTTTTTTGAAAGATGTGTACGTAAAGGAGCACGACGAAGGAATAGATGACTGGGAGGAAAGTGACCGAAAAACCTCATTCATTTTTGAACATTCGAAAACCATTGTCAATAAAGTTGATAGTCCGGATGTGGGTATGGCTTATTCCTTAAATCCATACCAGGGCTGCGAACATGGCTGTACCTATTGTTATGCACGCAACTCGCACCAGTACTGGGGCTATAGTGCAGGTATAGAATTCGAGCGGAAAATTATTGTCAAACAAGATGCCCCTGCCCTATTTAAAAAGTTTTTAGAGAAAAAGGGTTGGGATGCCACTACCATTTCCCTTTCGGGCAATACCGATTGCTATCAGCCAGCTGAAAGAAAATTTAAACTTACCCGGCAGCTGCTCGAAATTGCACTGGCTTATAAACAGCCTATTGGCATGATTACCAAAAACTCATTAATCTTGCGTGATAAAGACATCTTGCAGGAAATGGCAAAACTAAACCTTTGCATGGTTTATGTTTCTATTAACAGTTTAAACGAAGATTTAAGGCAGGTGATGGAACCTCGCACTACTACGGCTAAGCAACGTTTAAGGGTAGTTGAAGAACTTAGCAAAGCCGGCATCCCGATGGGCGTGATGGTTGCACCGCTGGTACCGGGTTTAAGCGATCATGAAATCCCCAAAATATTAAAAGCTGTTGCCAACGCTGGCGCCATAAAGGCAGGCTATACTGTTGTGCGTTTAAATGGTGCCATTGGGCAGATATTTGAAGACTGGTTACACAAAAATTTCCCCGACCGTTTTGATAAGGTTTGGCACATGATCCAAAGCTGTCATGGTGGCCAGGTTAACGACAGCCGCTTTGGCGACCGCATGCGGGGCGATGGGAATATTTCGCAAATGATAAGAGACAATTTCAGGCTACACTGTCGCTTGAATGGTCTAAATGTAAAGGATATTATTTTAGACCATGGCTTGTTTAAAATCCCCAGCGATCAAATTAGTTTGTTTTAACCAATAATGTACGTTGGCCCGGAAATATCTTCCGGACTACAGGAATTGTGGATTTGCAATCCATTAAGATATAACCTAGTTTTAGCACCATGAATATTGCATTGGTAACCTACCTAGATAAAGGCGCTTATGATAGTGCCACTGTTGAAAGTGAAGATGATAAACTCTTAAATTTCTTAAAACAGAAAGGCCTGAACATTGAAAAAGTGATTTGGAACGATCCCGTCATTAACTGGCAAGATTATACTTTGGCCATTTTAAAATCGCCATGGGATTATTTCGACCTGATCAGCGATTTTTATCAATGGCTCGGTCAATTGGAACATTTAAAGGTTGAGTTGCTCAACCCCATTGAGGTAGTTAAATGGAATTCGAATAAATTATACCTGCAGGAAATTGAAGCGGCTGGCTTGAAAATTACACCCAGTACTTTCATCCGCAAACAGGAAAGTGCTAACCTGAACGAATTTTTCGGAAAATATGGAGTTGATAAACTGATTGTAAAACCCTGCGTAAGCGGTGGAGCCAAGAATACATTCAAGGTTACGGCTGATAATGTCACAACAGTAAACCAGAAGTTAAACGAGCTGCTACTCGAAGAAGATTTTATTGTACAACCTTTTTTACCCGAGATCCTCGAAAATGGTGAATGGTCGTTTATTTTCTTTAATAGCCTATACAGTCATTCGTTGGTTAAGCAGGCAAAACCAGGCGATTTTAGGGTTCAGCCTGCACATGGTGGCTCAGTACATCCGCAAAACCCCAGTGAAGAGCAGATTAACATGGCACAACAATACATTGATTTATTTGCAAAAAACTGCCTTTATGCTCGGGTTGACGGCACTTTTGTAAACGGTGAATTTTTACTGATGGAACTGGAGCTTATAGAACCCTTTCTATTTTTAAATACCGACCCGCAAAATTACGAACGCTATTATAAAGCTTTACAGGAGTTGATGTGAAGATAATCGTCATTGCGAGGAGGAACGACGAAGCAATCTTAAAGCGTATGCTATTAGCTTTTACTTATAAGATTGCTTCGTCGGCTGAAAAAGCCTTCTCGCAATGACGACGTTTGTTATTTTGCACCAAAAACCTGCGTCCAATAATTGTCGGCACGGGCAGCACCCATTTCTTTAAAAGATGCTGTCATGATGTTTTTGCAATGGCTTTCGCTGGCAATCCAATCGTTAAAAACCTGTACTTCTGTTGTTTGCCCCGAAGCTAAGTTTTCGCCTACTGTTGTCCAGTTATAACCTGTAGCAGTAACGCGTGTACCAACTGTTTCACCATTTGCAGAAGTATGCACCAGGCTTTTAATGGTGGCATTGTATTTACTCTGGTAAAGTGCTGCCGAAGCTAAATTTATGTTCCAGGTTAATGCTCCAACTGGTGGCATTTTAGTGGTACCGCAAGTACAACCTGCCAAACGTGTATCATTAACCAGCTTTAAAAGTGCATCATTATTGATATTGGTAGTGCTTGAAATTTCAATTTTTAAAGTTCCAGGGGTTTCGGGATTTGAAGAGTCTGTTCCTTTTTTACAAGAGAACAAGGCACAGCATAGCGCTACACACATTAATTTGGGGACGATAATTTTCATGACTAGGGATTACTTGGGCGAAAGATACATTGATTTTTATAAAAAGAATCATTCCCTGTTCTTTTTCCTACCCCATTAACAACTAATGCAGTGTTAAAATCTGTTTTAAAACAAAAAAAACTCCCGATTTTCATCGGGAGTTTTAAATTATTTAGCTGAAGAATCTTCTTCGGCTGATTGTTCTTTCTTCTTTTCGCCTTTTTTGTGATTTACCGAAATGATATCAGTTGTTTTATCGTAATCGATTTCTAAAACATCACCTTCAGTTAATTCACCTTTAAGGATTTCTTCGGCAATCGGATCTTCCAGGTATTTCTGGATCGCCCTTTTTAACGGACGGGCACCGAAGTTACTATCGAAACCTTTTTCGGCAATGTATTCTTTAGCATTTTCAGTTAAAGCAATATCGTAACCCAAAGTATGTACGCGACCGAATAATGCTTTCAATTCGATATCGATAATTTTGAAGATTTCTTCTTTACCTAAGCTGTTAAATACAACCACATCGTCCACACGATTTAAGAACTCTGGTGCAAAAGCGCGTTTTAAAGCACTTTCAATTACACCGCGGCTGTGCGATTCGGCCTGATTACTTTTTGCTGAAGTTGAGAAACCAACCCCCTGACCAAAATCTTTCAACTGGCGTGCACCAATGTTAGATGTCATGATGATAATGGTATTTCTAAAATCAACTTTACGGCCTAAGCTATCGGTTAATTGTCCTTCGTCTAATACCTGTAATAAGATATTGAATACATCAGGGTGAGCTTTTTCAATCTCATCCAATAAGATTACAGCGTAAGGTTTTCTTCTAACTTTTTCAGTTAACTGTCCACCTTCTTCGTAACCCACGTATCCCGGAGGCGCACCCACTAAACGTGAAACTGCAAATTTCTCCATATACTCGCTCATGTCGATCTGAATCAGCGAATCATCGCTATCAAACATGAAACGGGCCAGTTCTTTTGCCAATTCTGTTTTACCTACACCTGTTGGACCTAAGAAAATAAATGAACCAATTGGTTTTTTAGGATCTTTTAATCCGGCCCTGGTACGTTGGATGGCTTTGGTTAATTTCTTAATCGCATCATCCTGACCGATAATTTTCTCGGCCACTTTATCGTACATGTTTAACAGTTTTTGGCTATCGGTTTGGCCAACACGTTGCACCGGAATACCAGTCATCATGGCTACTACCTCGGCTACGTTATCTTCTGATACTTCGTAACGTTTGGTTTTAGTTTCAGCTTCCCACTCTGCTTTAGCTTTATCTAATTCTTCAATTAAATTTTTCTCAGTATCGCGGAGTTTTGCAGCTTCTTCGTATTTCTGACTACGCACAACCTTGTTTTTCTCTAACTTGATATCTTCGATTTTAGCTTCGATATCAATGATGTTTTGAGGAACATGGATGTTGGTTAAGTGTACCCTCGATCCTGCTTCATCTAAAGCATCAATGGCTTTATCAGGCAAGAAACGATCAGAAATATAACGTGAAGTTAACGTAACGCAAGCCTGAATGGCTTCATCGGTATAAGTTACACCATGGTGTTCTTCATACTTATCTTTAATGCGTGTTAAAATCTCTACAGTCTCATCAGGGGTAGCCGGTTCAACCATCACTTTCTGGAAACGACGGTCTAAAGCGCCATCTTTTTCAATGTACTGACGGTACTCATCTAAAGTGGTGGCACCAATACATTGAATTTCGCCCCTGGCCAAAGCCGGTTTAAACATGTTCGAAGCATCAAGCGAACCAGATGCACCGCCTGCGCCAACTATGGTATGAATCTCATCAATAAACAGAATTACATCAGTAGATTTTTCAAGCTCGTTCATTACGGCTTTCATACGCTCTTCAAACTGACCACGATATTTGGTACCAGCTACGAGCGAAGCTAAATCTAATGTAACTACACGTTTGCCAAAAAGCACACGCGAAACTTTACGTTGAACAATGCGCAAGGCCAGGCCTTCAGCGATTGCCGATTTACCAACTCCCGGTTCACCGATCAAAATCGGGTTGTTCTTTTTCCTGCGGGATAAAATCTGCGATACACGCTCAATTTCTTTCTCGCGGCCAACAATCGGGTCTAAACGGCCCTCTTCTGCAGCCTTGGTTAAATCGCGACCGAAATTATCTAAAACCGGAGTTTTAGATTTTATATCTGAAACCTTTTTAGGTGTACTAAAGCTTTCTTCTTCGCGATAATCATCGTCGCCACCTGTAGAGGCACTGTTCGAAATATCGTCTCTGAAGCCGTTCTTATTTACTTCTACTTCTTGTTTAAAAACATCGTAGGTAACACCATATTGTAATAAGATTTGTGAGGCGATGTTATCATCATCTCTCAAAACCGACAACAATAAATGTTCGGTACCAATTAAATCGCTTTTAAATATTTTAGCTTCTAAGTAAGTAATTTTTAAAACTTTTTCGGCCTGTTTCGTCAACGGAATATTGCCTAAGTTTACTGTAACACTCGATGTACCGCGAACGGCATCTTCAATTGAGCGGCGCAATTTACCAGTATCAACTCCTAACGATCGTAAAATTTTTATTGCCATACCATCGCCTTCGCGGATGAGGCCTAATAATAAATGCTCGGTTCCGATGTAATCGTGCCCTAAGCGGAGCGCTTCCTCCCTACTAAAAGAGATTACATCTTTAACCTGTGGTGAAAATTTTGCTTCCATAATACCTTTCTTAACAGCTACGTCCCTAAACTATAAAATAAATTATAAAAAGAGTAGGTGCTGTTTTCTTTATTTTATCAACAATTGCGCCATCCGGGTGGATAAAGAGGCCTATACACGCCTGAAAGCCTTAAAATCAATGTAAGAATGCCGTTGTGATAAATATTATTTTATTTCTATTTATCTACGTATTAAGTGTTATAAAGGTTTTAAAGGGATTTTTGCCAAAAACATCCGCTTAAAATAATTTTATTGTCGGTTTATTGTAAGTATTTCCAAACGCTTAAAAGCTGACAAATTGTATCTGTTTATATAGGCAATTTACAAGTTTTGACAGAAAAATAAAAGGATCATGCCATCATTTAACATTTTATTGAGACAAAAATCAACAACCGAATGAAGCCTGCCCTGCCCACAACCTAATTACTATACGAAATGAACAGAAAATTGGTTGTTTTTGTTTCGGAAAAAATGAGGTCGAACCTAATCAAAAAGCCTTTCAATCCTGAAAGGCTTTTAAAATTTACTAACGTTTACGGTATCTACTAAGAATTAATCCGTACGTTAAAAGTAGAACATTTACACTGCTTACAATGTTCTGTGTTGTATTATGAAAATGTACTGATAATTACATTAAAACCAGGTTAGAAATGCTTTTATTCCTTGGGATAACGTACAGTAATTTCCTGCTGCTGAAAAGGAATGTTAATATCGTTAGCCTTAAAAGCCTCGTTAATGGCTACAATCAAATCGCTTTTGGTGGCCAGTGCCTGCCCAATGTGTTTGGCCCAGAAATAAACTTTAATATCGATAGCACTGCTTGCAAACTGTTCAAATTGCACCACAGGTCCGGGATTTTTAGCAATCCGGTCTTCATTTCCCAATACCTCCATTAAAACCTGCCTGGCTTTTTCAAGATCTGTTTGATAGGCAACCCCAACAATAATCGATAATCGCTTTCGGTTACCGCCCAACGACCAATTAATGAGGTGTGTGTTGAGTAAATCGCCGTTGGGCATCACTACATCTGCCCCATCCCAGGTAGAAATTACACTACTCCTGAAACCTATCGATTTCATAGTACCAGCTTGCCCGTCGACATCAACAATATCGCCAACGTTTACCGGTTTTTCGAAAGCAATAATTAACCCACTTACCAGGTTGTTTACCAATGTTTGCAAACCAAAACCAATACCCACACCCAAAGCGCCCAAAATAATCGTAATCCTATCGACAGGAATACCCGCAGCGGCGATGGCCAAAAACAAACCAATGGCCAAAATGGCAATACGTACCAAAAGCAACCAGCTGCCAATGCCATACCGCTTCTGATCGTCTTTATTCTCCAAATGCTTATCGGTAGCAAAGAACGAGACTACTTTCGAAACAATTAGCGAGATGACAATAATGACAATGAATAATAAAACGGTATTGATACTAAAGGTGTAATCGCCAATGGTCCTGTCGGCACTAAAAAAATCTTTTAAGGGTTTCGAAAAATAGTTATAGGCCGGAAAATTACGTCCGAACAATACCAGCCAGCCTGCCACCAGCAAACCATAAAATAACAATGGCGCACGCTTGCCAACTTTAGAAAAATTAAGGTAAAACAGTTTTCTGTCCTGGCCCGAGTAAATATTGAAAGCCAGAAACAGTCCCTCGTTAATGAGCCTTACCGTCCAAAGGAACAAAATGGCTACCACTACATTTAAATAGCCGCTAATAAATAGTGTTTTGGCCATGTTGTACCTACCCAGTATGTTGGCCAGTATCGAAAATGCTTCAAGCAACACCATAAAGCCAATGGAATACACAATCCATTTCTCTCTTAAAGTTTCTTTTTTACCCTTTAACAAAGTAAATAAACCAAAAGCTACCCCAACTCCCGAAATAATAAGAATGAGCCACCTTTCGGTTCTCGACGCCTGCAATACCAGGTTATCAACCGCAGCAAGCATAAAAAGTATCACCATAAAAGTCCATACCTGCATCCAGTACTTGTTGATAAACTTGCTGAAAATGATACTTAACGATACACAGGAAATGATCCAGAATATAACGTTGAGTACAAATGGTGGCGACCTGAAAATGAACTGGAATATACTGATTACGATAAGCAGTGCCGATAAAAAAGGATATCTGATCACCAGTTGCCCTTCCATATCAGTACGCAGCAGATTCGATTGAGTATAAATGCCTTTCAATGATTTAAGGTAGGTATACGATAAAAATACCAGCAGCAATAAAGTGAGTAGTTTGCCATAATTGTTTTCGGCATAAAAACCGAGTGTCATGCCGCCCTTTACCCAGGAGTGCGATAATATTTCGCCAAAGGGCCTGTAATGGCCTTCAGGGCTTGAAAGATCGCCAAATTCGCGTTTAAAACTATTATCGGCCATTGCTTGCTGGTAGGCAGCTATTTCATCTAAATGGTTTTGCAGCTTAAACACGGTAACGTTTACCTGGGCCAATAGACTTTGAATGTTGGTATTCGCAATTTTAAGCATACTGTCAACAGGCTTAATTTCGTAAGCCACCAGTACCACCTTTTGCAGGTATTTGGTTAGCGAAACCGAATCTTGCGGAAACTTAAAAAGTGCAGGCTCGCCCGATAAAGAATCGAGTTGGTAGCGATAATTATTGAGTTGCTGCTGGTTGGCATCTAAACTTATTTTCCGGGTATTGGCTTTATTGAGGAGTTCTGTTAATATTTTTGATGTTGCAGTAAGGTTGCGGAAAGTTTGGGCAGTACCTTTATTGATGAAAACCCCATCGCTTGCGCGGATAAAATCATCATCAATCGCTTTTAATTCGGTTTTTATGCCTGGCGTATCTAAGCCATTACTGAGGTAATTCTTAGCTTTTTGTATCGCTTTGCGTACTTGTTCAAATATCCTGATCTGATCAATTACGGCTTTATCGGCGGCCAATTCTGCCTTGCTCTTTTTTGCAGAGCTTTTGGCAAAATCCTGCATTTTCTTTACAAAGCTCCGTTTCAAACTATCAGCAGGCTTAAGTGCATTCAGGCTATCCTTAGTTTGTGCCGCAGCAATATTTACAACAAACAGTAATAGTAAGAGCAGGGATGGCAGGCGTTTAGTTTTCATAATGGCGTAATTACCATCAATAATACAAAATTATAAGCATTAGTATTAAGTACCAGCTTTCACAAAATTTACCATATTAGCTGTGTACAATAGATATGATATTTATCACAACACCTAAAAACATAGGCATGTTATCGTTATATTTGGTTCGTAAACCTATTAACATGAAAAAAATACATCTATTTATCTTAGCGATAATGCTCTCGCTTAATGTTGTTGCACAAACTAAAACGACCAGGGTAGACATAGTTCAAAAGACCAATGGCGAAGAAATGAAAGGAAAAGTAACCAAGGTTACCGATACCGATATTTCTTTTGTATATGCCGGCGAAACATTGGAATATTCGATCAAAAAATCCGACATCCAGAAAGTAACTTATGCCAGTGGCCGTACAGAAGTTTTTAGCCAGGCCAGCCTTCCGGCGCAAGACCGCCAAAAAGATCAGGTAGCCATGACCGCAACCCCTACCGATCACCACAACAAAATAGCCATTTTACCTTTTACCTTTTTAATGGATAACCAGCCTGGGGCCGATGAAGTAGGATTTAAAGCACAGGAAGATACTTACAGCATCCTTTCTCAACATTCGGCAGGTTATACTATTTTAGATCCGCGTACTACCAATGCTAAGTTAATCCAGGCAGGCATTACTAAAGAAAAAATCAGAGGTTTTTCGATGAAAGATATTTGTGATGCCTTGGGAGTAGAGTACGTTATTGATGGCAGCATTACCCAAAATAAAGGTTACCAAACAAGTTCAACAAACAACAGCTCAAACACTAAGGTAAAAAGAAACGATAACGATAAGATTAGCGGTGGTTCTACCTCAAGTTCGAGTTACAGCAGTGCTGCACAGCGCTATGATGTAAGTGTTGGCCTGCACATTTATATGGATAACAATGCCAGTATCTATAATCAAAACCACAAAGCTTTTTTCTCTAATACCGATGGCTCATACAGCAGCCCCTTAGAGTATCTTTTAAAACGTTGCCCCTTATACCGTAAATAATTTTAAGGATTTAAACTTCATTTCAATCTAAAAACAGGGTTTCTACACACAGTAGGAACCCTGTTTTGCTATCCAGGCTAATTATTCAGTTTACCCAATAAAGCCCTTTGTAATAGCCATGTTGTTTCTATCTTTGTAGCGATTTGATTTTACCCATCGCTAAACGTATAAAGTTAATCTGATCTAAATACCCTCATAATTAAAATACAAAGGTTTAAACATTATTAAATTCATATAAATACTATGTCAGACGAGAAAATCATTTTTTCAATGGCGGGTGTAAATAAAATTTACCCTCCACAAAAACAGGTTTTAAAAAATATTTATCTTTCTTTCTTTTACGGCGCCAAAATTGGTGTAATTGGTTTAAACGGTTCGGGTAAATCATCGCTTTTAAAAATCATTGCCGGTTTAGATAAAACTTATCAGGGCGAAGTGGTTTTCTCGCCGGGTTACTCAGTAGGTTATTTAGCGCAGGAGCCGATTCTTGATCCCGAAAAAACCGTTCGCGAGGTGGTAGAAGAAGGTGTTGCAGAAGTTACTGCCATTTTAAAAGAATATGAAGAAGTTAACGAAGCTTTTGGTTTAGAAGAAAACTATTCTGACCCTGATGCGATGGATAAACTGATGACCAGACAAGGTCAGCTTCAGGATAAAATTGACGCTTTAGGGGCCTGGGAAATTGATTCGAAACTGGAAAGGGCGATGGATGCTTTGCGCTGCCCTGATCCGGATACTAAAATCGGAGTACTTTCGGGTGGTGAGCGCCGCCGTGTGGCCATGTGCCGTTTATTGCTGCAACACCCTGATGTTTTATTATTGGATGAGCCTACCAACCACTTAGATGCAGAAAGTATCGACTGGTTAGAGCAATTCTTACAAAATTACGAAGGAACCGTTATTGCGGTTACCCACGACAGGTACTTCCTGGATAATGTGGCCGGATGGATTTTAGAGTTAGATCGTGGTGAAGGCATTCCGTGGAAAGGAAATTACAGCAGCTGGTTAGACCAGAAAGCGAAACGTTTGGCACAGGAAGAGAAAACCGAAAGCAAACGTCAGAAAACTTTAGAGCGTGAGCTCGAGTGGGTACGCATGGCGCCAAAAGCACGCCACGCTAAATCAAAAGCACGTATTGCCAACTATGACAAATTAGCTTCTGAAGATGGCAGAGAAAGAGAAGATAAGTTAGAGCTTTTTATCCCAGCGGGACCACGTTTGGGTAACGTTGTAATCGAAGCAACCAATGTAACCAAAGCTTATGGCGATAAGGTATTGTTCGATAATCTGAATTTTTCGCTACCACCAGCAGGTATTGTGGGCATTATTGGCCCAAATGGTGCAGGTAAAACTACTTTGTTCCGTTTAATTACCGGACAGGAAGAAGCCGATAATGGTACATTCCGCGTAGGTGAAACCGTTGAGCTGGGTTATGTAGATCAGATGCACAACGATTTAGATGCCGATAAAACTGTTTACGAAAACATTACCGATGGTTTAGACAATATCCAACTGGGTAATAAAGCCGTTAACGGACGTGCCTATGTTTCTAAATTTAACTTTAACGGTGGCGATCAGCAGAAAAAAGTAGGCATCCTTTCGGGTGGTGAACGTAACCGCGTGCATTTAGCCATTACCTTGAAAAAAGGTGCTAACGTACTTTTACTTGATGAGCCTACCAACGATATCGACGTAAACACTTTACGTGCACTGGAAGAAGCTTTAGAAAACTTTGGTGGTTGTGCAGTGGTGATTAGTCACGACAGGTGGTTCTTAGACCGGATTTGTACGCACATTCTGGCCTTTGAAGGCAATTCAGAAGTGTATTTCTTTGAAGGTAACTACTCTGATTACGAAGAAAATCGCAAGAAACGTTTGGGCGATGTGACGCCGAAACGCATCAGATATAAAAAATTAAGTTAAAGCAAAGTCCCGACCAAAAATCGGGACTTTTTGTTTGAGAAGCGTAATTTGAAAAACATTATAGATTTTCGAAGTTTACCCCAGAGAAGTCAAGTTTTAATAGCATGGTGCATATTAAAACTTGACTTCTCTTATAGCAATTAAACAGGTTGTACAAAAGGATTAGGTCTTTGGCTCTCTTTCGCTTTGCGCTTGCCCCTGAAGAAAAAATACAAGTTGATAAACAGCATGATGCCCAGGTAAATAGAGAACCCACCAATTTTAGAACTTAAGGCCTCTATGATATTTCTGTAATCGTTAACGCTGATTTCGATCTTCATAATTCGCAATGCAAAACCGATATTCAGCAGATAAAAGCCTGTTTCAAAAAGTTTATTGGTGGCAAAAGCAATTTCTTCGCGACCTTTAAAAATATCGAGCATGTATACTTTACTATTTTTAAACAGGGTTTTTGAAACATAAAAAGTTAAGAAAAGTGCAACAGGTAAATAAACTGCATAGCCGATTAAAATTTTTGTCGTTTCCATAATCCGGATTTTTAGATTGTTATTTAATTAATTTATGAATGGTATTGGTAAGCAAAAAGATATTTAAGTAATGAAGCACCGAGAGGATGCAAATTATAGTCGCCACTTTTATAGACATGATTTCGATGAGCTGTAATGATGAGGTGATGGTCTCCCAACCTATCAGTGTCATACTGCAATAGCCAATATTTACCAGGTAATAAGCCACCAAAAGTGATTTATTGATCTGCTGGCAAAGCTCTAAATGATCGGGTATGAGTTCGGCCACGAAAATATTGCCATTACGGTAACAGATTTTTCCTACCACCACGATAATGAATACGATAATCGAGATAAAAATGCTGTATCCTAATATATTGTAATCCATAATAAGCTGATTTAAGATTAAAACAAAATTAAACTTTCAGAAAAAATTGAAAATATAAATTAAAAAATTTAGGGACAACTCCCTATTCCGCTTTCAACTGTTTTCTTCTTATTTGATGATGTAAATGTAAATCAATATTATTGAAATTTCAAATATTATTGAAAGTTTATTTCAATAATAAATTACTTAAATTTTTGAATTTTGAATGAGGGAATTAAGCAATATGCCAAAGCATCCAATCATTCAAAATTCAATCATTCAATCATTCTAACATTTGAAATGCTTTAAAGCTAATGCCAGCTTTTAAGTGCCTTTTTTATCGCCGCTTCGGTTACGGTTTCCATTATTTTGTAGCCTGCTAAATTGGGGTGTACCCCGTCAACCGTTAAATCTGCCCGTTGCCCATTGCGCTCGTCAACCAGAGGTGTCCAGTAATCTAAAACGGTAAAATGTTTTTGTTTGGCGTAAGCCACAATCAGCTCGTTTAAGGCCATAATTTCTTCGGCAGCGCGCACGCTTTTATTCCATGGATACTGGTAAACCGGCAGGTACTTGCAAAGGATAACTTTAATATTGTGCAGTTTGGCTAGCTCGGCCATGGATTTTATATTATCCATAATCTTTTCAGGGGTAACATGCCCGGTGTTGCCGGCAATATCGTTACTACCCGCTAAAATGATCACCACTTTGGGTTGCAGGTTAATTACATCCTGCCTGAAGCGGATTAACAATTGAGGCGAAATCTGCCCGCTAATGCCCCGATCCAGGTACGCTTTATTGTTAAAATATTCGGGATCCTTCTGTTTCCAGAACTCAAAAATCGAACTTCCTAAAAATACCACCCGCTTCTCTTTTCTTTTGGGAGGCGATAAAAGTGCGTTTTCTTTCTGGTACTTGTTTAACGCAGCCCAATCATCAGCAAAATTTTCTTTTTTAGGTTTAGTTTTTAACGAATCGGCACCAACATTTTGTGCTGATAAGCTGCCTGTAGTAATTAGTAAAAAGAAAAATAGGATATAGCTTTTCATGTGACGTTGTAAGGTTACAAAAGAATCGCTAAACTAAAATTTAATTTCTGTTTTAGTTCAAATCGCCTGTATTAAAATTGTTAACCCGCGTTCTGGCTCTCTTATCGCCGAAGGTGCTGATATTATAGGTAAACGTAGCTTGTACAAACCTGCTGATGAACCGCGTTCTGTTCTCGGAAATAGAGTTGTTACTAATGCTGGTTTGAAACAGCGAGCCCTGGTTAAAAAGGTCGTTCGCCTGCACTGCAAAACCAAGCCGGTTATCTTTTAAGAAATTGGCATTCATGCCCATGTTTACCAATAACGGGTTACCTGCATTTAAATTATAGCCAAAATTAAGACTTTTTGATGCTGAAGCATTCAGCCTGAAACGTTTGCCCGGAATCCAGCTGGCACCGCCATTCAAGGCCAAAATTTGTACATTTTTAATATTCTGGTTCAACACAGAGTAGGTATTTGAGCTAAAACTATACGATACACTGCTGTTTACCGAAAATTTCTTCTCGTTAAGGCTAAACCTGAAAGCGTTGGAAAGATTAATTCCGCTGCTCCTGTTTAATACGTTATCGGTGTAAAAAACATTGTGGCTGTAAGCAACATTTCCATTTAATGATAAAGAAAGTTTATTGGTCATAAGCCGCCTGTTTAGCGAATAATTGCCGCCCACATTGTAAATACCATTTACGTTTTCGTAGGTGGTTTGCTGCTTTAAACTGTTTAAAGTATCGCGTAAAAATATGGTATTACTCACCACACTGTTAAATGCAAAAGAGCCCGACATACCAGCCATGATGCTCCAACCCGATTTAGCACCAAACTGGTTATAGCTCAGATCGGCCGAGTGGCTTGTGGTAGCTTTCAAATCGGGGTTACCGATAATTAGGTTTTGCACATCGTTATTGTTGCGGATGGGTTGAAGTTTATTAAAATCGGGCGAACTGGTATAACCGTTGTAGCCAAAGCTTAAGCTGCGGTTTTCTTTAATCTGGTAGCTGAGGTTGCCGGAGGGCGAAAAATTTAACTGATAATTGCGCAGCTGCTGACCGGTATTCTGGTATTTACCGATAATAATGCTGGGCGAAAAGTTTAACCCGAAATTATAGCTGATCTTTTTTGCATTCGTATTAAAACCAATGCTAATGTTCTGGTTAATGAAATTAGAAACATAATCCTGCCCCAGCGAATCGACCAGGAAACCGGCCCCAAATTTATCGGTAACGGTAGTATTTTGGATGTTCTGGCTCCTGCTTATCGAAAAGCGATATGATAAATTGATAAAACTATAGCCCGTGCTATCGTTAGCCTTCTTCAACGAATTAGAAAACTGGATATTTCCCCCTACGTTAGAACTACGGGTATCATTTTCGACCAGGCGGTTTAAAAGCGAATCTTTAACCAATATATTGGTTGTTTCGTTGTAATAACGGATAATATCGTTAATGCTGCTGTTCGATTTGCCTCCGTTGGTACTAAAATTAAAGCCCATTGACAGCGACCGCTTGTTATTTGATAAGCGCCTAGACCAATTGATGTTACCGCCAAGATTAGGGTTATTGTTTTTTGACCCGGAATTAGAAATAAGATCTTGTTTAATAATCCCCGTTTTATCTGAAGTAGAAAAAGCATTGTTTCTGCTGCTTCCTAACGAGCCTGAAAGTGCGGCATTGAAATAATTCTTTTTAGTAGCACCGTTTAGCCCAAGGTTAATGCTGTTATTAAGCGAGTTGCTGTTGTTGGCACTTTCCCTCAAATCGTAAATGGTTCCTTGCGGGTTAAATGTTTCGAGATAGGTACTTTGAATAGAATTGTTACGGCTGTTGCCAAAATTGTAATTGGCATTAACGCTAAACTCTTTCGAAATTTTATCCCTGATATTTCCGTTTAAGCCTGCATTATACAGTTTACTAAACTCATTATCGGTTAACCCGTAGCGACCGCTAAAACCAATTTGTTTTGTTTTTTTCCAGATACTTCCATTCGTACCCAGGTTATGGGCATTATTGGTGGCCGACGATGCATTTACCCCGCCAAAAACTCCTTTATCCATACCGGGTTTGGTAACCAGGTTTAACATTTTTTGTGGAGTACCTACTTTGATGCCGGTAAAATTGGCTTCATCGCCATAATCGTCAATTACCTGCAGCTTGGCAATAATATCAGCCGGCAACTGCCTGATGTAATCTTCTACATTACTGGTAAAAAAATCTTCGCCATTAACCCGCAGCTTGGTCATTTTTTTGCCCATAGCGGTAACAGCACCTTTCTCATCAACCTCAACCCCCTGCAACTGTTTCAGCAGGTCTTCTACCTTATCGTTTTCCCTTACGGTATAGGCACCGGCATTGTACTCGATGGTATCTTTTTTAATTTTAATCGGATCTACCTTTACTTTAACCTCTACATCTTCTAAATTGATGGCTTCGGTTTTGAGCATAATGGGGGCTAAAACTGATCCTTTTTTCGAAAATTCAATTTCGTAAACAGAGGTAAAAGGTTTATAACCCAAAGCCTTCACAACAAGATAAAACTTATTGTTTTTTACTTTGGCGAAGGCAAAACCTCCCTTACTATCCGAAGTTGTCCTAAGGGTATCTTTATCCGTCATTACCTGAATACTCACCCCTTCGATAGGCTTTTTCAGAGAATCGGTTACCGTACCATTTACTTTAGATTGAGCGCGCGCGTTAAAAGAGAGAATAAGCAGTACAAAAAATAATAAAAAGCAGAAATTATTGCTTTTTTTCATCTCTTGGGCCTCTTTTATAAATGACAAGACCATTTAAAAAATTACGCAGGATCTGATCACCGCAGGGCTTAAAATTTTCGTGGTCTTCATTTCTGAAAATATCGCCGAGCTCGGCTTTGGTTACCTTAAAACCTACCAAATCGCAAATGGTAATAATGTCTTCTGTTTTAAGTGATAAGGCTACTCTAAGTTTTTTTAATATATCGTTGTTGCTCATGCGTTTTTAATGTATGAATTGTTGAATGAGTGAATGTTTAATGTTAGAACGTTTTAAGGTTGAAATGTTGCAAACTTGAAAATTATTATGTTGGAAAGTTTTAATGTTGAAAGGTTTAGTACACCCAAACTTCCGACTCCGGACTAAAGACTTCCGACTTTTTTAACCGGCTATATTTAATTTTAATGTTGAAGGTTTAACACACTCAAACTTCCGACTCCGGACTAAAGACTCCCGACTTTTTCTAACTTGCTATATTTAATTTTAATGTTGAAAGGTTTAGTACACCAAGACTTCCGACTCCGGACTAAAGACTCCCGACTTTTTCTAACTTGCTACCTCTAATTTAAGTTTCTTTCCTTTAATTTTTTCTCCGTTTAGCTTTTTTAACAATTGAGGAACCTTGCTTCGTTTTACCGCTACGTAACTGGTGGTATCTTTAACTTCAATCAAGCCCAAATCATCCTTGGCTAAATCTCCTTTTTGTAGAAACAGACCTACAATGTCGATTTTGTTAATTTTATCTTTCTTGCCATGTGCCAGGTATAAGGTTACCCAATCACTTGCCTCAGGTAAAGCATAACGGTCTTCCAAAATTTCTTCCTCAATATCATCGGGCAGGTATTTGTAGTTTTCTTCGCTGGTTAAAATGGCGTAGGCTGTTCCTTTTGCATGCATACGCGCCGTGCGACCATTGCGGTGAATGTAAGCATCTTCGGTGTAGGACAATTGGTAGTGCACAATATGTTCAACCTCCGGAATGTCTAAACCACGGGCAGCCAAATCGGTAGTAATTAATATTTTATGGCTCCCGTTCCTGAATTTTAACAGGGCTTTTTCTCTATCGAACTGCTCCATGCCGCCATGAAAAACATCGTGACCAAGACCATGCTCAAAAAGCAGGTCGCTAATTCGGTCTACCGTTTCGCGGTGGTTACAGAAAACAAGCGTGTTTTTATTCCCTATTTTACTCAGCAATCTGAACAGGTAATCGAGTTTATCGGCCGCTGGTGCAGTGATTTTCTTCAGCTTTAAAGCCGGCTTAACGGTTAGGTTTTGCGAAAAATCAACTTCAACAGGCGCGTTAATCTTTACAAAGGCCGGAATTTCTTCCATCTTGGTGGCCGAAGTAAGGATCCGTTGCTTTAATGACAATAATGAACCAATGATATAGGACATATCGTTTTCGAAACCAAATTCGAGCGATTTATCAAATTCATCTAAAACAAGGGTTTCGATAAACGATTCGTCGAAATTCTGGTTATCGAGGTGATAAGCAATCCTGCCGGGTGTACCAATGAGTACGGCAGGCGGATGGGCAAGGTTATTCTTTTCTACACGCACGGCATGACCGCCATAGCAGCAGTTTACCTTAAAAGAGGTACCCATTTGCTTAAATACCTGCTCAATTTGCAAAGCCAGCTCGCGCGAGGGTACCAGAACCAGCGCCTGCACGCCTTTAACATGTGGCTTTAAATTGGCAAGTGCGGGCAATAAAAAGGCCAGCGTTTTCCCCGAACCAGTGGGAGCAATTAATACCACATCTTTACCGGTTTTGGCTGCTTGTACGGCCGACTCCTGCATCTGGTTAAGTGCAGCAATATTTAATTTTTTTAAGGCATTTGCTATCATTCGGCCATAAAGGTAATCATTTCTGTTTATGGCTAAATCGAACTTTGGGCTTACTGCTTAAAAAATCTCGTTCGCAGTTTACGGAGGGTCTGAAAATTTAATCTTTTATCTAACAGCATCAGCATTCTGCCCCGCAGCGATAACGACGAAGCGAGTTTCTCGTTTACCGCATCAACTGATGATAAAATCCTGTCTGCCAATTCATCGGCAAATTTATTGGCCCTACTGTTTTGTAATAACTGTAACTCCTGAATTAATTCTGCTTTCATAATAAAGAATTGTTGTTGATTAATGTAAATATAACGACTCTTAAATGCATTTGTTTCAAAAATTAGCGCCTTAAAACGGACTATTTTTACTAACTTGTTGATAACTAACTTTTTGTTAGCAAATAAACAATCAAGCCTTAACATATATTTAATTTTTAGCGCCTATTTTTATTAAAAACCTGATTACCATTTATTAACCTCAAAAACTACAATGTATGACGTGGAAAAAATTTAGTGGTGAAGTGATCCAATCTTCGATCCTCGAAGAAATTGAAAAAGCAATTATCAGAGAAACAGAAAATGGCTTTAAGCTAAAAGTTTGCATCGGTACCGACTCGCAGGTTAAAGGGGCTATAACCGATTTTGCAACGGTTATTGTGCTGTTAAGAGAGCATCATGGTGGTTTTATGTACATCCACCAGGAAAAAAATTCGGCTCAGGTAACGATTAAGGAAAGGATGTTAATGGAAGTGCAAAAATCGATTGAAACGGCTTACTCCATTTGCGATTTGCTTGATATTTATGATGTGGCTTTAGAGGTGCATGCCGATATCAACACCAATCCATCATTTAAATCGAACAAGGCACTTAACGATGCCATGGGCTATATTTTAAGCATGGGCTTTATTTTTAAAGCCAAGCCAGAGGCATTTGCCAGCTCTACCTGTGCCGATAAAATGGTGCATTAATAAATAACCTCGCAGGTTTATTTTAATCAGGTGGGTTTTGCGTTAGGGATTGTAAGGGTTTAGTACCGGTTTTTACCGGTACCGAAGCGGAGCGTAGCCCTGCAAAGCCCGGCCCTTTCCCGATTTTTCATAGGAAAGGGAAACGCCCAAATAAAATGGTTATTAGAATTTTGTTTTACGCCTAAACTTGCCAGGCCTTAAATAAATAAATCTATTTCTTCTTAACAAAACCGCATCTTTGCTGTTGTCTTTTAAAACAAAAGCCTTGAAGACTTATAGATTAGAATTTACGCAAAAACTCCCGGTTGAACTGACCACTGCCTGGGATTTTTTTTCATCGCCCATGAACCTGGCCGAAATTACGCCAACGGATATGACTTTTGATGTAACCTCGCCCAATATGGATGGCACCAAAATGTATCCCGGCCTGATTATTACCTATAAAGTTGCACCAATAGCCGGCATTAAATTAAACTGGGTAACCGAAATTACACACGTAAAGGATCAGGAGTATTTTATAGATGAACAGCGTTTTGGCCCATTTGCTTTCTGGCATCATCAGCATCATTTCGAAAAAATTGAAGGCGGGGTTTTAATGCACGATATTTTGCATTACGGTATTGGCTGGGGACCAATTGGCGCTATTGCCAATGCGCTTATGGTAAACAAAAAAATAAACGAAATTTTTAAGTTCCGTTATCAGAAAGTAGCCGGTTTATTTGGCACACTATAGACCGGCAGCGGTTACCACTTTTTGGTTGAGATGGTTTCAGTTTTCTTTTTGGCAGGTGCCGCTACCCTGCTGGTAGCCATAAACTTTTTAAACTCAGCGCCAAACTTCTCAACTTTAGCATAAGTGCTGTTTAGAATATCTTTCCATGCGCCGGCACTTAGTTTGCCCGGTGTACGCTCTAAAGGGGTACCAATTTGCGTGGTGGCTACAAAATTTCCGAATCGATCGCGCTGGTATGGAATAAACTGCATATCTGTTAACCAAAAGCGATACTTTCCATTCCGCACTTCGCAAACAAACTGATAGCTTACCTCGCCGCTGGGGTGACCGGCAACCAAAATGGTTTTATCGATAACCATAGTGCCTTTTGCCGAAATTGATGAATCGCTAACACTCTCCTGCTTCATCGTTTTTTTGTACAACGTATTTACAAAAGTTTTAGCCCTTTGCAGCAAGGTATCTTTAACTACAGCTTGCGAATCGACAACCTGATAATAAATAAACTTTCCAAAATCATCTTTCGAAAACTGTTTTTGCTGGGCAGCTAACCTGATCGAAAAAGTGGCGAGTACAATAAAAAGGATATATTTCATGCAAATGGGTTAAACAATTAAGCTGAATAGGTAAAGTTACTAAAAAGCCGTCCCGATTTTAACCGGGACGGCTTAATATTTTAATCTTGTTTATTTTCTTAGAACGCGTAAACTGCGGCTAAAGAGAACTGACCAGCGTTTGGAGCTGCTGCACCACTTTCTTTAAAGAAAGGTTTATCGCCACTGTGGTCTAACCTTACCTCAGGGATAAAGGTTAAGCCACCCGATTTAATATTTGCAGTAAAAGTTACAGCAGTATATTTCAATCCCTGAACGGCACCTACATTTTTATACTTAAAGTACTCACCTCTTAAACCCAATACTACACCATCAGCAACAGCATATTGAGGGTAAAGGGCTGCACCAGCATAACCACCACCATCGTTATCGATATCGTAGTTGGCCGCATTTAAACCTAATTTAAATTTTTCGGTAACCTGATACGAAGTGGTTAAATCTTCGATGGTACCGTAACCGCCTGCACCAGCTCCTGAAAGTACATTCAGGTAAGCGGTCCAGCCTTCAACCGGGGCAACCATTAACTGGCCACCTACAGCAGAAACACCACGGGTTGCACTGTAAGTATTCCAATCGTTAAATACACCGGCCATTAAACTCACTTTATCAGAGAATTTATAAGTGGCTTTAATACCCGCATTCTGGAACGGACCATTGGTAAATAAATATGAAGTTGAGTAGTTAAAGTTACCTACCGGCGAAATTACTTCGTAGCCAATAAAGGTTCCCATGTAACCAGCTGTCATTGAAAACTTATCGGTAAAATCGTAGTTTACATATAAGTTCTGAATGTGGAATGACGATACATCTCCGGTAACAGGATCTACAGAACCATTAGGAATTGACTGCGACTGGCCTCTGGGACCGAATGAAAGTTCGCCTACAAACGATGCTTTACCTGTTTTTTTCTTCAATGCAATATCAATCATTCCTAATGAAACCGAATTGTGGTCGCTGGCGAAAGATGTGGTAATGTTGTTTGGTTTTTTGGCAAAATCATATTTAAAATAGGTATCAACCGACCCTGAAATTTCAAGTGGTGATGTTGTGGTCTCTTGAGCCAGGGCACACGTAGTGCTGGCCATTGCGAAAATAGCGGTTAAAAGTTTCTTCATGTTTGAGCTTGATTTGAGTTTAGATATTTAAATCCTTAAGAAATTGGTTCGGTTATAGGACTGTTTTTTTCGATATAGATGGCTCTTTCTTCAACCAACAAAGTACCTTGTGAGTATTTTTCATCATGTTGAGATGCATCAAGACCAATTTCTTCTTCTTCGTCAGAAACTCTGATTGGGTTAATTAAGTTTACCAATTTGAAAATCACGAATGATACGATGAAACTGAATGCGATTACGATAACAGCACCTTTTAATTGAGTGATGAAGAAAGCAGGGTTACCATAGAACAAACCATCAGCACCGGCAGCATTAACTGTTTTAGTTGCAAAAACACCTGTTAATAACATACCTACAATACCGCCCACACCATGGCAAGGAAAAACATCTAAAGTATCGTCTAAGCTGGTTTTTTGTTTCCACGAAACCACAAGGTTAGAAATTACAGCAGCAATGGCACCAATAAAGATACTTGATGGAATGCTTACGAAACCTGCACCTGGGGTAATGGCTACTAAACCAACAACTGCACCGATACAGAAACCCAATACTGAAGGTTTTTTACCACGTGCTACATCGAAGAACATCCAGGCTAAACCAGCAGCACCAGCAGCAGTATTGGTAGTTAAGAAAGCTGAAACAGCTAAGCTACCTGCGCTTAAAGCCGAACCTGCGTTAAAACCGAACCAACCGAACCATAATAAACCGGTACCAATTAATACGTAAGGGATATTTGCAGGCGGCACTTCTTTGTGCTCTAAGTGCGATTTTCTACGTTTTAAAACCAATGCACCAGCTAAAGCAGCCATACCCGCAGAAATGTGAACTACGGTACCACCTGCAAAATCTAATACACCCATTTTAAACAAGAAACCTTGTGGATGCCAGGTCCAGTGTGCCAATGGCGAGTAAACGAATATGGCGAATAAAACAATAAACAGGATATAAGAAGTAAAACGGATCCTTTCTGCAACGGCACCTACTACCAAACCTGGTGTAATGATGGCGAACATTAACTGGAAAACCGCAAATAATGAAAGTGGAATCGTTAGATCTGCACCACCCTGAAGATGCGGAGCACCAGAATTAACACCTTTAAAGAAAAGGAAAGTTGAAGGATTACCGATAAAACCACCAATGGTATCGCCGAAAGCTAAACTAAAGCCAACTACTGTCCATAAAACGGTAATAACACCTGCAGCTACCACACTTTTAATCATGGTAGATAAAATGTTTTTACGATGAACCATACCACCGTAGAAAAATGCAAGACCTGGGGTCATTAAGAATACAAGCGCGGCAGCGATTAAAATGAATGCAATATCAGGCGCACTGTATTTGCCTTCGTCGAAATTAGGTAGAAGTGGAGTAAATAGAGCTAAAATTGCGACAATCATCAATATCGCGAAGGGCGCATACTGTTTAAAGGAGAATCTACTCATAGTTTTTAGTTTAATTGGTTTGTACTATTTAAATATTTGAAAATGTTGTCATTTATTTTTATAAAAATACGACATATTGTAATTTTAACACCATAAAATTGATTTTTTCTAATAAAAACAAGTAATTTTTATAAAACACACTAAAAAAATAGCTCAAAAATGAAAATAGCAAAAAAAACAGGCATTTTAGATATGAGTTTTTAATAAAAACAAAAACACAAAATACTGCACTTTTATAGATATTTAATCAAAATACGCCAAAAAGAGGTGAATAAAATCATACAAAAACAAAAAAACACATGAAATTTCATGTGTTTTTCTAAAAATTTATAAAAAATATCAAATTTTATCCAAAATATTCAGAACCCTGGACAACTCCGCGTTTTTCGATTTCTTTATCCATATAGGTTTGAATTGCCGATTTATTAAGTCCCCAGTTTGGTGCAATTAGCAAATCCCAATCAGAAATACCAAAAAGACGCTGAATAACGATATCCGGACGTAGCAGCGGAATGAGTTCGCAAAGCAAATCGGTATATTCTTCGAGTGTAAACAACTTAAAAGGCTCTTTTTTGTACTTAGCACCCATGATAGAACCATCTACTACGTGTAAATGATGGAATTTAACGAATTTAATCTGCGGAAAGCGGTTAATTTCGTGAATATAGCCCCGCATTTGTTCTCTGGTTTCCCAGGGAAAGCCAAAAATGGTATGCACACACAAATCGAGCTTGCTATCTTTTAACAATTCGACTGCTGCAACGAACTCGCCATGGCTGCAACCCCGGTTAATCTGATCGAGGGTTTCATCATAGATAGATTCCATACCCATTTCCAAATCTACATCAAAACGATCGGTATAACTTTCGAGCAAAGCCACCTTCTCGGCATCGATACAATCAGGACGTGTACCCACTGCAAAGCCCACAATATCTTCGGTATTGATAGATAAGGCTTCATCGTACATCATCTTTAAATAATGTACGGGTGCATAAGTATTGGTATTGGGCTGAAAATAGACAATATACTTATCTGCCCGGTAAGAATTTTTAGCCCTTAACATCCCTTCAGCCAGCTGATCTTTGATATTAGGGTTTTTACGTGAAGGCTCAGGCGTAAACGAATCGACATTGCAATACGTACAGCCGCCGTAACCCTTGCTCCCATCGCGGTTAGGGCAGGTAAAACCGCCATCAACAATTACTTTAAATACACGCTGTCCTTTATACTTCTCGCGTAAGTGTGTACCGTAATTTTTATATCCTTTTATACCTAAATCTACCTGTGTTCCCATTGGCTGCAAAAATACGCAATTAGTTTTACAATGCTGATTAAGGAAAAGAAGATGTGAAAAGGATGAAAATTGAGCGGTAAATTACGGCTACATTAATTATATACAGCTATTTTATAGATCAAACTCTTTAATCTTTACCAGCCGATCCATCCTTTATTTATACTTTAGAACCTCAACGGTAATTACATTTGCCTGGCTTAACTGCTTGTTGTGATTAATGGTTAGCTTTAATGCGGTTGCTTCATCAACTTTTAAATTTACCGGCAACGGCTGCCCGGTTTCGGCAATAACTGCATCTTCTTTTTTAAGTTCGCCGAAACGGCTGATAAAATCGGCCACCCGGGCAGAATCGGATAGTGATTTGGGCAAAAGAAAAATGGCACCTGCCTTAATCGGATTGGCAGGATCGTTATTTCGATAAGGCTGCATAATGATACTGGCCTCGTTAGCCTGCCCGTCGGCAAAAACAACCAGCTGCAAAGGGGCCGGTGCTGCCTGATTTAGCGCTACAATATGGCTTTCATCAAAATTAGTAAGCGGCAGTTTAGCTATTGCATCGATATAGTCCGTAAACATTTGCACCCTCGACAATTGCTGCGTAGCTGAAGCTTTAGATTGATTGGCTACTTTTTGGTCTTGCTTTGCATTATTACAGCTCATGAAAGCAGTGAGCATAAGGGTCCCCAGGCTTATTGAAAGTATTTTAAGGTTAACTATTGAACGTAACATGTATATATATATTAAGGTAGGGGATATTATTGGTTAACGCAGCCTTAACTGCCAGTGCTAACGAGACCAAATATCAGGCCAATTAAGTGCTGTAATATTCATTAACAACAGAACTGGTTTAAGCAGCGATTTATACGATGGGTTAGTAACCGTTGTGTATTACATAAGCCCGCATAAACTAAACCCGGTAGCAGCGGCACGAAGTAAAGCGGATAACGGGACTTTCGGAACCGATTGATACCGGAGCTTGCTTTTCGAATGCATAAAGGAGACAAGAGATTTGAGATGTTAGATATGAGAAGTGCCTCTCCCCTTAGAGAAACTCAAAAAACAAAAAACCTCGCAACTATTGATATTGCGAGGTTTTATATATGAATTAATGCATTAAACTACCCTTGTGGCTCTTTTTTATTGATAAAGAAATAAACAGGAACGCCCAATAATACAATTAACAAGCCTGGCCAGGTGTATTGTTGCTTATATACAAGGAGTAAGGTGCAAAACGCCGCACCGATTAATAAATAAATAATTGGGGTAACGGGATACAACCAGGTTTTATAAGGTCTTTCTAAATCGGGTTTTTTAAACCTTAAATAAATTACGCCGGCAACGGTAATCATGTAAAATAGCACAATTACGAAAGAAATCATATCTAAAAGATTGCCGTACTGCCCGCTTAAACATAAAACTGAAGCCCAGATACCCTGCATCCAAAGTGATTTTTCGGGAACACCGTTTTTATTGTTTTGGAGTGCTGCTTTAAAAAACATACCATCTTGTGCCATGCTTTGAAAAACCCTTGCCCCTGCCAGTACGATTCCGTTAACGCAACCGAAAGTAGAAATCATTACTAAAACGGCAATAACTATGGTACCAATGCCGCTACCAAAAATCTGCTCGGAAGCCGCTACGGCTACCCTATCGTTCAGCGCAAAGGCAATGCTATCTCTGTTTAAAGTGTTGAGGTATATAAAATTAACCAATAGATACAGGATCATTACAGCTGTAGTACCCAAAACCATTGAACGCACTACGTTTTTCTTAGGGTTTTCAATTTCGCCCGAAACAAAGGTTACATTTTCCCAGGCCACACTCGAAAACACCGAGCCCACCATGGCAGCGGCAATACCCCCTACAATGGTCATACCGGAAATAGATTCCCAGCCTGATTTAAGGAAATTACCACTCGGATCGGTTTTGAGGTTACTAAAGGCCGCCCAACCGAAACTCATGTTATCGCCCCAAAAATTGTTTTTAACCAGGAGGAAACCTAAAATAATTAAGCCAATTAAAGCTATAATTTTAGATCCGGTGAAAACATTCTGCAACAATTTACCACTTTCTACACCTTTAGTATTAATATAGGTAAGGAGCATAATCACGCCGATAGCTAAAATCTGTATCCAGGTAATTTTATAGCTGCCACTTTGAAAAATCGGAGCAGCATCGTTTAAGGCCGGAATTAAATAAGCAGTAAATTTACCGAAAGCCACCGCAACGGCAGCAATGGTACCGGTTTGAATTACTGTAAACAAGCCCCAGCCATAAAGGAAGCCCATCATTTTACCAAAAATCTCTTTAAGATAAGTGTACTGTCCTCCTGCTTTAGGAAACATTGATGAAAGTTCGCCGTAAGAAATGGCTGCAGCAACAGTCATTACCCCGGTAATTACCCACACCACAATTAGCCAGTACCCGGAGCCCAGATTGCGCATAATATCGGCACTCACAATGAAGATACCGCTTCCAATCATGGAGCCCATTACCAGCATGGTGGCATCAAAAAGGGTTAATTTCCGTTTGGAAGTCCCTTCTTCGTTTTGAATTTTCATATTGTTCAGTTCAGTTTGATTTAGTTCAGGGGCTAATTTATTTGAAAAAAACGACAATCCATGTATTATTTTAACTGACAATTTTTTATTCGCTACTACATTTATATACGGATGATAAATATTTTATTAACTTGCTAGATATAACTTTTTCAGTTGTCAGTTTCCAGTTAGCAATTGGCACTTTACAATTAACAGTTTAAACACTTAACCACCAGAAAAACAAATAACCAAATATAAACCAATTATTAACTATGGATTTTTTACAAAACAATTTAATCTACTGTATTCCGGCCCTGGGCCTTGTCGGTATTATAGTTATGCTAATTAAAAGTGCCTGGGTAAGCAAGCAGGATGCGGGTGATAAAAACATGCAGGAGCTTGCTGGTTATATAGCTGATGGTGCAATGGCCTTCTTAAAAGCCGAATGGCGGGTATTGAGTATTTTTGCTGTTTTTACAGCTGCTTTATTGGCCTATTCGGGTACCGTTACCGAAATTAATGGCATTCCCCTACATTCGAGCTGGATTATCTCGATCTCCTTTATTATAGGCGCCGTATTTTCTGCAACTGCAGGTTACATTGGGATGAAAGCAGCGACTAAAGCCAATGTACGTACTACACAGGCTGCCCGAACCAGCTTAAAACAAGCTTTAAAAGTTTCGTTTACAGGTGGTACGGTTATGGGACTTGGGGTTGCCGGCTTAGCAGTTTTAGGTTTAGGTGGTTTATTTATTGTTTTTTTAAAGCATTTCAATGTTGTTTCGGTTAACAGTACCGAAATGAAAACAGCCATAGAGGTTTTAACAGGTTTCTCATTAGGGGCCGAATCTATTGCCTTATTTGCCCGTGTTGGTGGGGGTATTTACACCAAAGCAGCCGATGTAGGTGCCGATTTAGTGGGCAAAGTTGAGGCCGGTATCCCGGAGGATGATGTGCGCAACCCTGCTACGATTGCCGATAACGTTGGCGACAATGTGGGCGATGTTGCCGGCATGGGTGCCGATTTATTTGGCTCGTACGTGGCTACCATTTTAGCTACCATGGTTTTAGGGCAGGAAATTAATGTTACCGATAATTTTGGCGGCATGTCGCCAATTCTTTTGCCGATGGTAATTTGTGGTTTGGGTATTATATTCTCGATTATCGGAACCTGGTTTGTAACGATTAAAGATGAAAAATCGAACGTACAAAACGCCTTGAACCTGGGCAACTGGTCGTCGATTGTGATCACCGCAGTAGCTTCTTTCTTTATTGTTAAATGGATGTTACCTGAAACCCTGAGCCTGCGTGGTTACGAGTTTTCGAGTATTAATGTGTTTTATGCCATTATTGTAGGCTTAGTAGTGGGTACCATTATGAGTGTGGTAACCGAATATTTTACCGCAATGGGCAAAAAACCGGTTAATTCTATCATCCAGCAATCTTCTACTGGTCACGCCACCAATATTATAGCAGGTTTATCGGTAGGGATGAAATCGACCGTAGTACCAATTTTAGTATTGGCAGGCGGTATTATGGCCTCCTTTCATTTTGCAGGTTTATATGGTGTAGCCATTGCCGCAGCCGGAATGATGGCCACAACAGCGATGCAGTTGGCTATTGATGCTTTCGGACCAATTGCAGATAATGCTGGTGGTATTGCCGAAATGAGCCAGTTGCCACCTGAAGTACGTGAGCGTACCGATAATTTAGATGCAGTAGGCAATACCACTGCAGCTACCGGAAAAGGTTTCGCCATTGCTTCTGCAGCGCTTACCTCATTAGCTTTATTTGCAGCTTTTGTTGGCATTGCAGGTATTTCGGCTATTGATATTTACAAAGCACCGGTTTTGGCCGGTTTATTCGTTGGCGGAATGATTCCTTTCATTTTCTCAGCCTTGTGTATCCAGGCCGTTGGTAAAGCGGCAATGGACATGGTACAGGAAGTGCGTCGCCAGTTCCGTGAAATACCTGGCATTATGGAATACAAAGCGAAACCAGAATATGAAAAATGTGTGGCTATTTCTACCAAAGCTTCTATCCGCGAAATGATGATGCCGGGTGCTATTGCTTTAATTACCCCGGTAATTGTGGGCTTTACCTTTGGACCAGAAGTTTTAGGCGGTTTATTGGCCGGCGTTACTGTAACTGGTGTATTGATGGGAATTTTCCAAAGCAATGCCGGTGGTGCCTGGGATAATGCTAAAAAATCGTTTGAGCAAGGCGTAATGATTAACGGTGAAACACACTACAAAAAATCAGAAGCACACAAAGCTTCGGTTACCGGAGATACGGTTGGCGATCCTTTTAAAGATACATCGGGCCCTTCGATGAACATTTTGATCAAATTAATGTCTATCGTTTCACTAGTTATTGCTCCTTACATTGCAGTTAAGGCAATTGCAGGCGAACACCGTACAGAAGTTCGCAAAGAAATCAGAATTGAGCAAAAAACCGACAGCTCGGGCCGTACAATTACCGATACTTTAACAAATACAACCGACACTTTAAGCCATTAGTTGTAAAAACCTAGATAGAAAAAGTGTAAAAGGGATTTTTAACTTAAATCCCTTTTACATTTTCGTAATTTTTATTTAGGTTTGGAGCTGAAATAATCTAAACAAAAACTAAAATATGGGTTTATTTACTAAGAAGCCGATGCATTTACTGCTAGAAGAAGCAGGAGATTCAGCCAAAGGCTTAAAGCGTACACTTAGCGCTGGTGCATTAGTGGCATTAGGTGTGGGCGCAATTATTGGTGCTGGTCTATTTGTTAGAACAGCAGCAGCAGCGGCACAAAATGCCGGGCCATCGGTTACCATCGGCTTTATTATTGCCGCAATTGGTTGTGCATTGGCCGGTTTATGCTACGCAGAATTATCATCATCTATTCCGATCTCAGGAAGTGCTTACACTTACACTTATGCCACCATGGGCGAGCTTATGGCTTGGGTAATTGGCTGGGATTTGGTGTTAGAATATGCCGTTGGAGCTGCAACAGTAGGTATTGCGTGGAGCGAATACTTAAATAAATTACTGGTCGAAGTACTCCATATGTCGCCCATACCATACGAGTGGTGCCATTCACCTTTCCAATCGCACCCTGATGGTACGGTAAACGGAATTATGAACCTTCCGGCATTATTTATTGTTGGTTTATTGAGTTTACTTTTAATTAAAGGAACTTCAGAATCTGCTTTTGTAAACGGTTTAATTGTAATTACCAAAGTAAGTATCGTAGTCTTAATTATCGTTTTAGGCTGGGGCTTTATTAACGAATCTAACCACCATCCATATATTCCTGCGGCAACTACCTATGTAGACCACGCGGGTATCAGCCATAATTTTGGAGGTTTCTGGGGGGTTATCGGAGCTGCCGGAACAGTATTCTTTGCCTTTATTGGTTTTGATGCCGTAAGTACTGCAGCACAGGAAACTAAAAATCCTAAAACCGCAATGCCAATTGGTATCTTAGGTTCATTAGCAGTATGTACTGTTTTATATATCTTATTTGCACACGTTTTAACTGGTATTGCTCCGGTAGAGTTCTTCAGAACCAAAGGTGGTGAAGCATCGGTTGTGGCTGCAATTAGCGAATATATGACAGGTTATGGCTGGTTAGCCAAATTGGTTACTGTAGCTATTTTAGCAGGTTTCTCTTCTGTAATTTTAGTAATGTTATTGGGTCAGAGCCGTGTATTTTACTCAATGAGTAAAGATGGTTTATTACCAAAAATGTTCAGCGATTTACACCCAAAATTCAAAACACCATATAAAGCCAACTTAGTAATTTTAGTAATTGTAGGTTTATTTGCAGCTTTCATTCCTGGTGATGTAGTGGGTGATATGACCAGTATTGGTACTTTATTTGCCTTTATGCTGGTTTGTGTAGCGGTAATTATTTTAAGAAAAACCGATCCGGATCTTCCACGTCAATTCAAAACACCTTGGGTACCTTTAATTCCAATTTTAGGTGTGTTGGCCTGCGGATTAATGATCCTTGGTTTAGGCTGGACAAACTGGTTAAGGTTATTTGGCTGGTTAGCTTTAGGTTTTATTATCTATTTTGGATACAGCAAAAAGCATTCTCATTTAAAAGATTCGAAATAAGCCGAATATTTAAAAAATTTAGGGCCCCGACCAAAAGTCGGGGCTTTTTTTTGTGTTAAATAATTGTTAATAAACTACCTTTGCAAAAAAACCAAAACATGAACCGTTATTTTGCTTCTATTAAGCACATTTCTATTGCTGCAACGCTATTATTGCTCTTTATTTCTACTGCCAGTTACGCGCAAAGAACAATTAACGATGTAATGGATTCGACAACGGTTAACCACTTGTTAATTATCTCGAAGAAATATGGCTCACTATCTTTCAGCGGCTATTTACAGCCACAGTTCCAATTGGCTGAATCGAAAGGTACACAAGCTGAGTTTCAGGGTGGGAATTTTGGAGATTTTACCAACAACAGGTTTAGGTTAAGAAGAGGCCGTTTGAGAGCCGATTATATGATGCTAACGGAAGACGGTGCCCCCTCTACCTATTTTGTACTTCAGTTTGACGGTACTGAGCAGGGTGTGGCGATCCGCGATTTCTGGGGACGTTATTACGAAAATAAATGGAAGATATTGGCGGTAACGCTAGGTCTTTCGGGCCGTCCATTTGGTAATGAGCTCCAACTGTCTTCATCGGTTAGGGAAGCACCTGAGCGTGGTAGAATGTCGCAGATTTTAATGAAAACAGAACGTGACCTGGGCGTAACCTTTACCTTAAACCCACGCTGGAAAGATGCCAAACTCAAAAATCTGGTACTCGATTTTGGTGTTTACAATGGTCAGGGTTTAGCTGGCAACGGTGAATTTGATAACAGCAAGGATTATATTTTAAGATTGAGCCATAAAGCCTATGCATTTAAAAACTTTACCATTGCAGGTGGTATTAGTACGCTACAGGGAGGCTTAGATCACCGATTGCCTGTGAGCTACAAAATGGAGCAAATCAATGATACCTGGAAAATGGTTAAAGATTCATCGGCAGCCACCGTAAACAAGGTGGCTCCAAGAAGATACTATGGTGCCGATATACAACTGGCTACTAAAACCAAAAGCTGGAAATCGGAGCTTAGGGCCGAAGTAATATCGGGCTTACAAACCGGCACTTCTACTACTTCAACCACCCCAGGCTCTTACCCTGTTGATAATAAGGCTGTAGCTTTGCCTTTCTATACCCGTACTTTTAATGGTGCTTACTTTACTTTTGTACAAACTTTAAACAGTACCGATAATCAGTTGATTTTGAAGTACGATTGGTACGATCCGAATGCTAAAGTTAAGGGAATGGACATTTCGGCGGACAAAGGACTATCGCCTGCTGATGTTCGTTTTGACACCTTTGGTGTTGGCTTTTTGCACCACTTTAATACACATTTTAAGGCTGTACTTTATTATGATATGATCAGAAACGAATCAACACAGATTTCGGGTTATACAGCTGATAGAAAAGATAATGTGCTAACTTTAAGGACACAGTTCTATTTCTAATTAATAATGCTTCGAATGAGGAATTGAGACAAATTCCGCTACCTTTGCTTAAAATTGCTCTGCTATGAAAGCTGATTTTATGACGTTCAACTTAAGCCAGATCCTATCGACAACGATGGTACTATTTGCCATAATCGATATTTTGGGCGCCATCCCGGTAGTAATCGAGTTACGCAGAAAGGCTGGTCATATCGAGTCGGAAAAGGCTTCGCTGGTAGCTACCTGTTTAATGATCCTCTTTCTTTTTCTTGGCGAATCGTTACTCAAAGTAATTGGCTTGGATGTAGAATCATTCGCCATTGCGGGTTCTTTTGTAATCTTTTTTATTGCCATGGAAATGGTTTTGGGCTTAACCATTTTTAAAGAAGAAGCGCCCGAAACGGTTTCGATCGTGCCCCTCGCCTTCCCTTTAATTGCCGGTGCCGGGACCATGACAACGCTACTTTCGTTAAAAACCGAATACCATACTCAAAACATTTTGGTTGGTATTTTACTGAATATGCTGTTTGTTTATTTTGTTTTAAAGAACACCAACCGTTTGGAGAAACTTTTCGGTAAAACAGGTTTAAATATACTTAGAAAGGCTTTCGGAGTAATTCTATTGGCTATTGCGATTAAGCTGTTCAGGAATAATACGGGGTTGTAGAACACCTCCACCAAGATCGTCATTGCGAGGCGTTTTTTCAAACGGCGAAGCAATCTTAATGCGGTTGCTGGTATAAAGTCAATTATTTTTTGCTATCGTTGTAAGATTGCTTCGTCGTTCCTCCTCGCAATGACGATCCGAATATTAAATGACGATTTTCTATCATTTTGTAACAAAAATTCCGTATATTCATCTAAACAGAAAGCTCATTACATTATGAACAGCTTTGAAGAATATACCTTAATTATTGGAGCCATAGCCGTTTTAATCGAAGCGGTGAAATACTTCAAAAAGAATTTCAGATCCTGGTTTGAACACGGCTAGGTTTTGATCAACCGCGCCACAAACATGGTGTCAGCGTGATTTTCATATCCCTTTATCAGTTCCATTCTTTCCAGTTCGAGCGGTAGCGTATCGGTAAGGTGTTTAACCACTGCTTCATTTTCTGCGGCAAAGGCCGAACAGGTAATATAAATCAATGGTTTACCAGGCTTAAGGTATTTTACTACGTTTTGAGCAATCCCTTTCTGTATCGTGGCAAACTGGTTGATTTTACGTTCATCGAAAAAAGTCAGCATTTCGGGTGTACGCCCCCAGGTGCCTGAGCCGGTACAAGGTGCATCTAAAATAATCCCATCAAACTGGTAGTGGTGTAAAACCTGATCGTTGTTTTGTAAAAGATCGAGTTCTTTTTTATGGTATTTTTTAATCCCTGCCAAACGAAAACGCTCATCGAGGTTCATCAGTACACCTTCTCTTAAATCGGTTACCAGAAGCTCTATTACAGGCTCAAAGCTATGCAAAAGCAAAGTCTTCCCGCCCGATGCGGCACAACAGTCCCACCACTTATCCCATTTATTGGGTTTAAAATATTGACCGGTATGTTGCGATGATAAATCCTGCACCTGATAACTGCCTTCCTTTAAAATGGTTTCGAGCTTGGTACCATTGGGTAAAGCCAAAGCGGTATCAGAAATGGCTTTAACAGCGATATTCTCATCCTTCAATTTAGCTACAATACTATCCAAATCGGCCGCAGCCACACGAATAAATAAATCGGGTTGCTGAAAGAAAGATGCAAAAAACGATTCTTTACTTACATCTTCAGAAAGCGCAGCATGAAAGGGATATACTTGTGTTAAATCGAAATCAGGGTATTTTGCTTTAATCAGCGAAAGTTTTTCTTCCAGCGGCAAAGTAATATCGCCCGCTAAATCGGGCAGGTTTTTCTCTACAATGAGGCTTAAGGTATCATGGCATAAAAAATCGGCCACACTTAAACGTTCTTCGTTGGTAAGTACCAGCAAAGCTTTTCCTAAACGGAAAAAACTATAAATGTGGCGGGTAGCCCATCTCCTGTCCGAAGACCCCATCTGCTTATGCTGTTTGAAATAAGCTGGCAGAAAGCGATGCAAAGGCAAACTTCCATCGTAACTGTTTAAAATCTGTTCAAAAGCCCTGATCTGATGGTCTACTCTCATGTATAATTGGGGATGGAAGAAATTTAATTTTACTCAACAATGTTTAAGGCGAAGTTTTTAAACTTCAACAACATTAAACTGGTGTTAATATAGCCTAATTTTTCATCATGAGTAAACGAAAAATTATTATGCAAACCTTTATAACGATCTTTTACAATATAATCTTTATAATCTTCGCCATAGGTGGTTAACAAGCGACCAAAGTAATAGCCAATATCGAAACCTTTAAAGGCATACTCGCCTGGTTCGAAACCATACTGGTAGCGGTATTTCTTAATAAAAGTTGTTACTGCACTATTTTTATAATCAATTTTGTAAGATGAACTGATAATGGTGTTCAAATCCTGCATTTTATCTGTCGGGTAGTTTTGTTTCACCCAGTTCGGATGCCCAAAAAGTGAAATATTATAGCCACCTGCCGGAAGATGTTTTAATTTGTACAATTTTTCGATGGTAGGCAGTACAAAAACACGATCGGATGAAGTTATCACCACGACATATTGTTTGCCTTTAATCATTTTGGTTTCGAAAGCATAAGCTGAAGCATACTCCTGCACGATGAATTTGGTATTGCCTTGAAAATAATTCCGGATGGGTGCAGCAAATTGCTCATCTTCTGTTTTCCGCGGATTGATAAGCACTACAATGGTATTGGTTGGATTAAAGTTTTTGGTAATATAGCTCCCTATTTTTTTCGCATGCAAATCGATATTGTTTACAATCGAAATCAAATTCGGGTTGTTAAAATCGGCGGGTTGTGAAGCGGCCAGGGGCGATACCACCAGTACATTATTGTCTTTCGAATAATTAGAGATAAATTTCAATCCATCCGGAAAAACCGGCCCAATAATTAAATTACTTTGCTTAAAACGTTCGTTCTTTAACAAGGTAGCAATGTGGGCATTGTCATCATCCGTATCGAAAACATTCAATTTGAAATTTAAGCCTTGTGCAGCTGCCGAATCTAAACCCAATTTAAAACCCTGATAGAAATCGATGGGCATGGCATACTTTTCGATCTCTGCTTTGGTGGCCGTTTTTAAATTTAGCTCGTTTAACTTAAAAGGAACGAGTAAGGAAACACTGGCGCCCTGCGCGAATTTCTTAACGGGCTTTTTATCAACAGGTTTTTCTTTTTCAACAGGTTTAGCCGCCTCGGGTTTAGGGGTTTTAATTTTAGGCGAACATGCCGCTAGAACCAACGCAGACCAAACCAGTAATCCATAAACCTTTTTGAAATTCATACCTATCGTTTTTAACAAAATATGCCAGCAAAGTTTATTCCACCTTGCCAGCATAATCATATTTTTTTTAATAAAGACTCCCGACTAAAGACTCAGGACTCCAAGCTGGAAGCTATTCCCACTCAATAGTTGCCGGTGGTTTAGAGCTGATATCGTATACCACTCGGTTAATCCCTTTCACTTTGTTGATAATCTCGTTAGAAATTTTAGCTAATACCGGATAAGGTAAATGACACCAATCTGCAGTCATACCATCAAGTGATTCTACTGCTCTTAAGGCAATTACATTTTCGTAAGTACGCTCATCGCCCATTACACCAACCGATCTTACCGGCAAAAAGATTGCTCCTGCCTGCCAAACCTGATCGTAAAGCCCTGCTTCTTTCAGGTTATCGATGTAAATTTTATCTGCATCCTGTAAAATAGCCACTTTTTCGGCGGTTACTTCACCAATAATGCGAATACCTAAACCTGGTCCAGGGAAAGGGTGACGGCCTAAAATAAACGACTCTAAACCTAATGCTGTACCTACTCTTCTTACTTCATCTTTAAACAAAGTTTTAAGCGGCTCTACCACTTTAAGTTTCATAAAATCAGGCAAACCACCCACATTGTGGTGCGATTTAATGGTAGCCGACGGACCTTTTACCGATACCGATTCGATAATATCTGGATAAATGGTACCCTGAGCCAACCATTTTACATCCTGTATTAAATGCGATTCTTCATCAAAGACCTCGATAAATACACGACCGATGATTTTACGTTTTGTTTCGGGATCTTCTACACCAGCCAGCTGGCTTAAAAATTTATCCTTTGCATCAACACCTTTAATGTTGAGGCCAAAATCTTTGTATTGTTCTAAAACACTTTCATATTCGTTTTTGCGCAATAAACCATTATCAACAAATATACAGTGGAGGTTGGTTCCTATAGCTTTATGCAATAATACCGCTGCCACGCTGCTATCTACACCACCCGAAAGAGCTAAAACAACCTTATCGTTACCAACAGTCGCTTTAATATCGGCAATAGTAGTTTCAACAAAAGCTGCCGAGGTCCAATCCTGGTTACAACCGCAAATATCTACCAGGAAGTTTTCCAGAAGAATCTTTCCGTCGATACTGTGCGTTACCTCAGGGTGAAACTGAATGGCATAGGTATCTGAATCTTTAATGTGGTAAGCAGCAACCCTTACGCTATCGGTACTTGCAATCAGTTCAAAATTATCAGGAATGCTGGTAATGGTATCGCCATGGCTCATCCATACCTGCGAATCGATGTTGATACCTTTAAATAATTTGTTCTCCTGATTAACAAAATTAAGGTTTGCACGGCCATACTCGCGTGTTGAAGAAGGCTGTACATCGCCACCAGAGTGTTGCGCTATGTATTGTGCACCATAACAAACAGCCAATAAAGGATATTTTAAATGGTATTTCGATAAATCGATTTGAGGAGCATCATCCTGACGGACTGAATATGGGCTACCTGAAAAAATGATCCCTTTTACATCGGGGCTAATCTCAGGAAGATTGTTGTATGGATATATTTCACAGTAAATATTTAGTTCGCGAACCCTGCGGGCAATGAGTTGTGTAAACTGCGAACCAAAATCGACGATAATGATTTTTTCTTGCATCCGCAAAGGTACCAATTAGATATGAGATTTGAGATGGTAGATTTGAGATTTTTACGAGAAAAGTCCGGAGTCGGTAGTCCGAAGTCCGAAGTCAAATACGGATCAAGAACTTACTAATTAGTTCCATCAATTAACCGATTAAACAATTAACCAGTATACAACATGCAGTTACCAATGAACCAGTGGCCAATGAACTAATGAACTAATGAACCTTTAAGACTCCATCAAAATCACTTCCACACCAAATTTCCTCAAAAAGTCTACGCCTTCATCACTTGGTAAGCCCTTGTAAGCTGCATAAGATTTAGAATAGTACACGAGTTTGATGCCTGATGATAAAATAAGCCGTGCACAGGCAATACAGGGAGATAAAGTGGTGTACAGCGTGCAACCTTCTATCTTCGCCCCGTTTTTAGAGGCATAAAGAATCGCATTTTCTTCGGCATGCAAAGCCAGAGAGCAGCTTCCTTTACTATCGCGCGCACAACCATGCTCTGGCCACTCCTCATCACAATTATGGGTGCCAGCAGGCGGGCCATTGTAACCAATAGAAATAATGCGCGTATCTTTTGTTAAAACTGCACCAACATGCGCACGCACACAATGTGAGCGGGCAGCCAAATCGGTGGCCAGGTTCATAAAAATAGAATCGAAACTTGGTTTATCTATCATTTGTTAAAATAAAAAAGCCACAAAGAAATGCATCTTTGTGGCTGCTAAATTACTTTATTAAAAATTAATGTCCGCCAGAAATTTTCTGGTCGAAGTTAATTCCCTGCGACCTTAGTATCGATGCCACTCTCCAGGCATAAAAAGCCAGGTAAGCAAAGCAAATAATACCCACTACATAACTGTATTGAATGCCTGTAAACTCGGATACATAACCTTGTAACCAACTGATAATACCACCACCCATAATCATCATGATTAAGAAGCTACTACCCTGACTGGTATGTTTACCTAAACCACTTACGGCTAAAGTAAAAATACATGGCCATAAAGTACTGCAAAACAAACCAACGCTGGTAATGGCATATACACTCGTCATACCGGTTGTAAACATACCGATTAATAAGGCAGTAATACCAATAGACGAGAAAATCAATAACATCCTTGCCGGGTTACCTTTACTGGCCATATCTGCTGCAATAAGCACCAGAATAATGGCAGCATAAACATAAAAAGGAGCTAAATCATGTTTTGCGATTGCATTTACCAAAAGGAAAATACCAAAGGCCAAATAAGGTGCAATAAAACGTAATACTTTTTGTGTACTCACATTATCAGTAAAAGCTTCAACAGCACCGGTCCAGCGACCGATCATCATACTGGCCCAGTATAACGAAATATAGGGTGCAATATCTTTAATTTCGAAACCTAAATCTTTCTCCATGTAGGCTGGTAAGTTACTCGCTGTCGAAACCTCAACACCTACATAAACGAAGATGGCAATCATACCCAAAACAAGTTGCGGATAGTTCAATGCCGAGCCCTTAATCGATTTAGTATCTTCTGCCGAGGCTTCCACCAAAGCAGGTCGATCAGGCAAAGAAGACATTTTTAAGAAAATCGCCACTGCAATAAAGGCTACTCCCAAAATTAAATAAGGAATTTTAACACTTTCTACACTAATGTTGGTATTTGCATTTGCAGCAGAACCAAAAATAGCAAAACTTACAATAAGCGGCCCAATGGTTGTACCAAAGTTATTAATACCGCCCGCTAATGTTAAACGTTGCGAACCTGTTTTAATTGGCCCCAAAGCAATAGCCAATGGGTTGGCAACAGTTTGCTGTAAAGAGAAACCCAAAGCCACAATAAATAAGCCCGAAAGCATTAAAGGGAAAGAGTGAAGGTTAGCAGCCGGATAAAAAAGTAAGGTACCTGCTGCAGAGATAACCAAACCAAGTGACAATGAATTTTTATAGCCTAGTTTGTTTACAATATCCTGTCCAATAATAACAGAAATTAGATTGTAAATTAACGCACCCACAGTATATGCAATGTAAAATGCCAATGAAACCAACTGACTTTCGGCTTGCGATAAATCGAAAGCCTTTTTAAATACCGGGATGAGAATGTCGTTACTGGCGGCTACAAAGCCCCAAAAGAAGAATACAGTGACCAGTGGGATAAACTGCGCCCACTTGGTTTGCGTTTGTTCTGAATTCATATTATAAATTTAGTTTTAGTGGGTCTAAACATAAATAAAAAAAATTAATAACCAGTATTTTTTATGCAACCTATGCAACAAAAATAAATGTTATATGTTTAGGTATAAAGTTGCATATTCGCATATTCTAAACAACACAATGCATGTTTGAAGCCATATTACTAGGTATAGGAGCAGGGATTATTTCGTCGTTTTTAACAGGGCCGGTATTTTTCGCAATGATTAAAACCAGCATAGAAAGGGGCTTCAAAGCAGGTTTTTCTTTAGCAGTTGGGGTCATTATCAGCGATGTTATCCTCATCGGCCTGGTGCTTTTTGGCAGTCAGTTTTTCGATTATAAAGCGGAATTCGATAAATACGTAGGCAGTATTGGCGGTATATTTCTGCTGGCAGTGGGTATTTATTACCTGGTTTCTAAAATCACCGTACATTACGATAGCAGCACCCTACAAAAAGTAAGCAAACGGGGTTACGTACTCAAAGGCTTTTTAATGTGTATCCTCACTCCTTCAACCCTCATGTTCTGGATTATTGTGAGTGGTATTATTTCTGTTAAGCTCAACAACATGCTTAACGAAAAACTGGTTTGCTTTTTTATTGCCATGGTTACGCAACTCAGTATAGATGGCGCCAAGAGTTTTTATTCGAGCAAGCTCCGCTATAAAATAAAAGAAGATGCACTGAAAAAGCTGAATAAAATTGCAGGTGTAGTGATCATCTTTTTCGCCTTCTGGCTCATTATTAAAACCTACCTGAAGTTTTACGCATAAAATTGAACAGCCACAGCATACTAATTTAGTTTGGTGTTCTCTGTGCCTTAGTGGTTAATATTATTTTTTTTTCGAAAAGCAATGCCAGTGCTGCTATTATGCGTTAATCCTGCCAATGCTGCAAGTCCTCGCCCGGTGAAAAACCGGCCTCCGGGCTTTCTGCGAATGTCAGGTTTAGGTACGAAAAGGCAGTAGCATTATGCTCAAAATATGCTTTGTGTTTTTGTGCCTTGGTGGTAAAAATCACCTACAGGATCGTAATTTCGAGCGAACCCGATTGCTCAGCGAAGCTAAATCTAATTATAGATCTCTCCCCGCCTGTTCGGGCAGGCATTACGCTGCGCTTCAGTCGAGATGACGATCCTATTACGGGGCTGTCATTGATAACAGCGTACAACTCTCCCATTCTCTGTGAAAACTCAGTTCCCTCAGTGGTAAAAAACAAAAAAAATAGCCCATATTACTATGAGCTATTTGTTATTCAAGTCCCTTTTATGGGATTTAGGAGCTTAATAAGCCCTTTGGTTGTTTCCTTCTTTCCAGTTAACAAAAGCTTTGTTAACCACTTTGTTTCCGCCCGGTGTAGGGTAATTTCCAGAGAAATACCAATCACCTTTGTTTTTCGGACAAGCTTCGTGCAGGTTCTCTAAACTTTGGTAAATTACTTCAACCTCTGCAACAGTACCTTTTGGAGTAATAATCTGCGCAATTTTGGCCGAAATTTCTTCTGGCGTAAATGGCTTGTAAATATCTTTAACGTGGTTTACAATCTCCTCCTTAGGCAATAATAACGAATCTTTACATTTGGTGTAAACATCTTCAATTACCTGCCACATGCCGCGCTCAGTAAGCAGTTGTATCGCTGCATCAAAAGCTACAAACTGTCCCATCCGGCTCATATCAATACCATAACAATCAGGGTAACGGATTTGAGGAGCAGAAGAAACGATAATAATTTTCTTAGGATGTAAACGGTCTACAATTTTAATGATACTTTGCTTAAGTGTAGTACCACGAACAATCGAATCGTCTAATGCTACCAAAGTATCCTGGTGGTTGTTAATAATACCATAAGTAGTATCGTAAACGTGGGCCACCATTTCACTTCTATCTGCATCCTGCGTAATAAAGGTACGCAGTTTAACATCTTTAACGGCCAGTTTCTCTACCCTTGGTGCCAGCGACAATAATGCGTCTAACTGCTCGTCGTTTAGTTGCTCCTTTTTATGCAAAAGCGTTTCTTTCTGGTGGTTGCGCACATAACGTTGTACACCATCAACCAATCCAAAAAATGCCACTTCAGCTGTATTCGGGATGAAAGAGAAAACTGTATTTTTTAAGTCGTAGTTAACTGCCTGCAACACTTTATCGCTTAATAAACGACCTAATTGTTTACGCTCGCGGTAAATTTCAACGTCACTGCCTTTCGAGAAATAAATACGCTCGAAAGAACATGATAACCTTTCGGTAGGCTCGCGGAATTGCTCCATGCTTACCTCACCGTTTTTCTTGATAATTAAAGCATGACCGGGATCGATCTCTTTAACATCTTTGAACTGAATATTAAATGCTGTTTGTAAAGCTGGTCTTTCAGATGCAGCAACCACAATTTCATCGTCGTAGTAGTAATACGCCGGACGGATACCTGCAGGGTCGCGCATAATGAACGAATCGCCATTACCCACCATACCGCAAATCGAGTAACCACCATCCCAGGTTTTAGCCGAGCGGCGAAGGATATTTCCGATATCTAAATGATCGGCAATTTTTTGCGTAATGGCAACATTGTCGTGTCCTTCTTTTTTATACTGATCGAAAAGCTCCTGGTTCTCATCATCTAAAAAGTGACCGATTTTTTCCAATACGGTAACCGTATCTGCCTTTTCTTTAGGATGCTGGCCCAACTCGTATAATTGTTCCAATAACTCATCAACATTGGTCATGTTAAAGTTACCGGCAATTACCAGGTTACGGGTCATCCAGTTGTTTTGCCTTAAAAAAGGGTGGCAATTTTCGATGCTGTTTTTACCATGCGTACCATAACGCAAATGACCCAATAACACCTCGCCAATAAAGCTTACGTTGTTTTTGAGCCATTCTGTATCCTGCATTAATTCAGGGGTGTTTTCCTGGATATCGACAAATTTGTTCTGCACATATTCGAAAATATCAGCTACCGCATTAGAGGCCATGCTCCGGTATCGGCTAATGTACCTGCTGCCAGGTTTCATATCCAGCTTAATGGTAGCAATACCTGCGCCATCCTGGCCCCGGTTATGCTGTTTTTCCATTAAAAGGTATAATTTGTTAAGGCCGTAAAGTGCTGTACCGTACTTTTGCTGGTAGTAAGAAAGTGGTTTTAACAGGCGAATAAAAGCGATTCCGCATTCGTGTTTTATCTGATCACTCATTG